>Ga0105046_10012206_pt1 | contig 13322 bp, 10 predicted proteins | sample MAT03_FD_78385 | JGI IMG/M metagenome (GOLD analysis project Ga0105046, IMG submission 78385) | Freshwater microbial communities from Lake Fryxell liftoff mats and glacier meltwater in Antarctica - MAT-03 (megahit assembly) | ecosystem: Environmental > Aquatic > Freshwater > Ice > Liftoff... | reverse complement strand
TGATTTCCAAAGAAAGGCTCGGTCAAGGTGCCACTCCTGATTTACTTTGCATTAGTTTTTCTTCACCAGATTACATCGGTCATAGATATGGTCCAAATTCTATTGAAATTGAGGACACCTATCTACGATTGGATCAGGATATCGAACGACTTCTGGATTATTTGGATAAAAATATTGGTAAAGATGATTATTTACTTTTTTTGACCGCTGATCATGGAGTTATGGATGTACCTGCATTTTGGAAAGCAAATAAACTTCCTTCACAAAATATTAGTGGTATTGAAATAAAGAAATACTGTCAAAAAGTTCTTGAAGATAAATACGGACCTGGGCAATATCTGGTAGATGAAGCAAATGAAAGTTGCGAGCTGTATCTAGATCCCGATAATTTAATCGAAAAATCATTGTCCATTGAATCGGTTTATCAGCTTCTTAAAAAGGAGCTTTCAGGAAATACCGCTGTATCTCAAGTTGTCAACTTGCATGATATTAAGAATAGCAATTTGCCTATTTATCTTGAGGAAATGGTCTTGAATGGATACTGCGCAGGAAGAAGTGGTGATATCCTAATTCTCTTTAAATCTGGTGTGATCCTTGACAAAGGCATTGGAACTACCCATGGAACTCCTTATGAATATGACACCCATGTTCCGCTTTTATTTTATGGCAAGGGAATAACTTCAGGGGAAAGGAATGATAAAATATCGGTAAGCGATATTGCAGCAAGTATTTGTCAAAAATTGAATTTGCTGGCACCAAGCAACAATGTTGGTCAAGCTATTTGGCGTTAATTTCTAGTTTTTGATTGAGCATCGGTTTTACTATTTCATGCCATTCTGATTTTAGAATACTCAAAACAATGCTGTCTCTTCGGCCCACATCATGTTTGGGTAAATGTGCGCGTAAAACACCTTCTACAGTGGCACCTATACCTTGCATTGCTGCAATACTTTGGGCATTGTTGGCATCTGCACGAAACTCTACACGCTCAATCTGCATTTTTTCAAAAGCAAATTGAAGTAAAAGATATTTGCAATTTTGATTCAAGCCTGTCCCATGAAATTTCTTGCCATACCAAGTATAGCCAAGTTGGAGGCTTTGATTTTGTAATTGCATATCATAAAATCTGGTACAACCTGCCACTTGATCTGTCATTTTATCAATAACTATGAAAGGGTAGGATTTTTGCTGGGCTCTCTCAAGAATTGCAGTTGCTATATAGGTCTTCATTCCTGCTTCACCAGCTGCAGAAACTAAGGAATAGGTCCAAAGTTCGGGTTCTGTAGTAGAAAATGGCAAAAGATTTTCCAGATCATCGGCTTGGAGTGGCATTAATTTTACCCTTTCATTTTCAAGAACATAGTTTTCGTGAAATTGAAATTTGAATATTGGTTCAATACCCATTATTTGGACTCAGCCCAGGTCTTGTAATCGAAATCAGGAAGCTTTTGTTGCTCCGATCTTTCCCTTAGGGGTTCAACCTCCTTGAGTGTTTCATATAGACGAGCAGGCAGCTGTTGATACAATCCCGTTCCTTTGGTTTTCCAAGCTATCATTTCATCACTGACTTCCCGAATTACTTTTGCTGGATTACCAACTACCAGACTTCTTCGTGGAAAAACTGTGTTTGCTGCAATAAATGAAAGTGCCCCAATTATCGATTCTTCGCCTATGACTACATTATCCATGACCACGGCATTCATTCCGATCAGGCAATTTCTTCCTATTTCAGCACCATGTATTACTGCACCATGGCCAATATGAGCAGATTCGCGCAGGTAAACGGTTACACCCGGGAACATGTGGATGCTACAGTTTTCTTGAATATTGCAGCCATCTTCAATTATGATATTTCCCCAATCACCTCTGATGGCAGCGCCTGGACCAACGTAAACATTTTCACCAATAACGACACTCCCCGTTACAGTTGCATTTGGATGAACAAAAGAACTTGGGTGAATAACGGGCTTAACCCCTTCAAATTCGTAAATCATCAGTTTTGGACTTGTGGTGCAGTGTCACCGTTTGTGTTCTTTAAGTGTCCATATTTTTCAATGGCTTCTTGAATTCGCTGAATTCTGTTTTCTGGACTAGGGTGTGTGCTTGCAAATTCCGGCTGTTCATGTCCATTGCCAGCCTCCTCAAGGATTTTCATGACACCAGTCATTCCTTCAGGATCGTAACCTGCTTCTAACATAAATCGAACTCCTAGTTCGTCAGATTGTAATTCTTGACCTCTACCATATTTCATGTTGATCATATTGCTGACCATTTGAGCCATTTGGGCACTCTGTTGGGTACCTGTTGCAACTACTACAGCACCTGTCAGTCCTTCAGTCAGGGCCTGATCTGCTATTCTTTCTGCGGAATGTCTTGCTATCACATGACCAATTTCATGGCCAAGAACTCCTGCAAGTTGATCTTCACTTTCCAGTTTAGAAAATAAAGCGTAGGTTATAAATACCTGACCACCTGGTAAGGCAAAGGCATTGATTGTATTTGGGTCAGCCAATAAATGAAATTGATAAGGATATGGTGATTTCTTTGCTACTGAGTTCCTGACAATTTTTGTACCAACTGCTTTGACGTTATTTTGCATTTTTTGATCGGGATACAAGCCACCATATTCTTTAATAATATACGGAGCAGATTGCAATCCCAAGGCAATTTCCTCATCAGAAGTCATATCTACATGTTGGGTTTCTCCCGTAATTTCATTTTGGGATGACTTTGCATAGTACTGAAAAAGGGTGAATCCGGCCATGATTAACGCAATGATCAATGTGCCTCCTATGCGCCCTCCTTTTAATAGTCCCATAAAACTTTCTTTGGTATTCGAGGTAAAATTAATTTTTCAACGGACTAATTCCTAATAATGCGACTAATTTCTAATTATCGAGAATTGTTTATCAGATTTTAATCAAAGGTATGATTTTATGATAAGTGTTAGATGCAACATGCATGAAATAAAAACCGGGTGCTAAATGACTCAAATCTATGTATTCATCATTAAAATTTCCATCATTGAAAACCAATTGACCACTGGCGTTGAATATTTTAATATCAATAGGGATGTTGTTATTCGCTATTGAAATGTTTATTGTCCAACTAAAAGGGTTTGGGAAGACCTTTAACGCGCTCGTAGAATTCTTTACGGTATTAATGGATGAGCACCAAGATTCAGGAAGTGACGATAAGTAGTGTGCAGAAATGAAATCTACAATAGTCGAAGCCAAACTATCTGCAAATTCTTTTCGGGACACTGAGTCAAAACGCACTTCACTGTTGCATTCAATTTGGATAGCATCAATACTTCCAGAATTGTAACTACCATGTCTAAAAGTATTATAGCCTCCGCTGAAATATGGTTCTATATTGTCTGGGAAAGGGTCGTTTTGTGAAGGTACTGCAGAGTAGCCTTTATCTTCTATGTTAGTTCCAAAGGATTCTTTCCCCCGCAATAGTTCACTAAAACTCAAATTGCCTAAATTTTCCTGAGCCAAATTACGAATGCTTGTTTCTGTGGCATAATTTGCGTCAAGGGTGCTATCCGATAGGTTTAATTCTGAGTTGGTAAGCAAATAGCCCAATTCAAGTCTTTGTATGCTGTGACCATGCCCGTGAATATCTAAGAAAAGTCCCTTAAGAAATTTATTGGTTATTTGTTGTTTGGCAGTGTCAATAAATTCATGAAATGAGTTCCAAGCAGGCTCAACTACGGAATTGGAATCAGTTGCCTCAATGATGTTTCGATTAGCGTCCAGTTTAATCCTATGCAAGTGATTGATAATGAGATGAGGCTTGCAAGCCGTTTTTAGTTCAATAAAATGGGCTATTTCACGCGCCAGCAATTGGGTATTGCCATCAGCTACATAGGAACAATTATTACAATTTCGGTCAGGCAAACTCAAAGGTTTTAATAGGCCACCATGAGGAGCAGATAAAATTATGGGTAAGTTTCCAACTTGATATTCTATGTATTGATCTTGGCTGAAATACGTATTGCCAGGCAGAAAATCTTGTGCGTTTGATGCTGTGATTCCCAGTAATAAGCTAAAATGGAAGAACAAAGAAAATATTTTCATTATCAAAAGCTAGCATTATTGATTGACAATTTGGAAAATTCCTTCAGATTGGTTTCACTAAACCCAACAAATTTAGTGCTTGTTATCTATATTCACAATTTAAATATTTCGTGATTCCAATATGCTTTGGTACTTAGAGAATTGTTGCCAATTAATACATTTCCATATCTTGACATCAAAACTATTGTCCATGCTCATGAAGGTATTACTGAGAATATCATTGAACACGCTGCAATAAGAAGATAATTCGGGAGATTTATGCGCGAAAGGCAATCATTCATTCAGCTGTCAAAACCGATAAAGGGGATGTAATAAAGAATTACAAGGATAATTTAGATTCCAATTGTTCTAATCTGTGATCATTAACTTCAATAAGCAACTCCCTTGCTCATCTTGATCTGCAACTGCAAAAAGTTCATTTTTGGGACCTATGCAAATCGATTCAATCTTCATGAAATTACCATCCATTGAGGCTGGAAAATCTAATATCACTGAGGCTTTGAGGTTCTTATTCATGATCAGCAATTTACTTCCAAGTATCAAACCATCATCATAAGTATTATCAGTTTCCTCATAGGTGGCAACCAAATACAACTTTTTATCCTCGTAGGTTGCTCCAGAAATTCCGCCGAGTTTTGAATCCAACTTGGGTAATTGCGCTGCTTTGAATCTAAAGTCCGGGACTTCCTTGTTCTTGATTTTATGGAGAAAATTATTTTTGTTGACAATGATAAATCCGTTGGAATCATTGGTATTGCCTCGTTGACCCAAATAAAGATTATTTCCTTGTAAGTGAAGTGATTCAATATTGAGGAATGCTCGGCCTCCAATGGATGGAATGGCCGCCAAAGTCTCATAAAATGGATAAAGATCTAAGGCAATATTCGATTCATTATGGATATTGACCAAATATCCGATATCTCTTTTGTGTGCCTTGCTTCCTGATCCAAGTATTAATAACTGTTCAGCAGAATCATCTAAAAAACTAATGCTTTCAAGATCAGACTTATTAAATTTAGGGACGATATTAAAGCCATCTTCGGTCAGGTTTATAGCATTGACTTGCATGAAATCTCTGGTATCAAAAACATAAACTACTGAAGTACTGTCACTGATCACATACAACTTTTGATCATGATATTCTATTCCTGAAAAGCCGGGAAGCTCAGGAAATAACTTGGTTGCAATAATCGATAATTTCATGAGAGTAATGATCAATTCAAGAACCTCCATTGCAATCCAAACCGAAATCTTCTTTCATGTATAGGATACAATGGCGTAAAATAATTGATTCGGCTGTCCCAAAAAGCATTGGCTTGCTCCATTACTATAAAAAATGAAAAATTTTTTATTTGGGCGTTGATGAACACGTCGGCCATCCATTGTGAGGGTAGGGTAGTTGAATTTTGTAAAATAAATTGTCCACTTGCAGGCATAAAATTATCGGCTCGATAACTGCTGATATGACGGAATTTAATTCCTGATTGTGACAATAATTTATTCCACAATATTTTGCCTTCGTAATAGAGCTGATGTTCGGTTATGTATTGTGGTATTCTGAGGATATCCTTATCTGTAACTTGGATACTCAAAGTGTTATTGAAGTGAAATCCTTTGAACTGAAGTTGATGTTTTGCTGTGAGACTTTGAATATTCATCCTTCCAGCATCCTGCACCGGTAATCCTGTAGTGTCAAAATAAATGTATCGATCTAAGGTGATATTTTTGACTTCAACATTGAGTTTGAGTGGCCGAATCAGCAAGGAAATTTTTTGCTGAGATTCGGAGGTTCTATCTAGTCTTTGATCCCAAATGGCTTGCTTGCTTATTTCGAAAATGAAATTCATTACAGTTCCCGGATAACGCTGCCAGAGCATTGTGCCCGTTAATAGCCCCCACTTCTTAATGTCAAGTGTTCCAACAGTTTCAAACTTATAGCTACCATTGTTGTCTGCAAAACCATATTGGGCATTTGATTGGATGGATACTGGACCTAAAGTTCCAGCGCCTTTTCCTTGCAACCACAACTCGTCCCAAATAAAACCGGAGGTATCTGACACAATATCAAATCGGTTAAAAGCTGCGCCAGGTTCCAGTGACCATCCTCCTTTTGAAAATCTTATTCCACCGTAATTATAAAGCGCGTTGTTTTTAGAGTAGTATCTGGAACCCTGCGGATAGGTAAAAAAGCGACCATAAAACGCCGAATCAGGATTTGGATCTGAAAATTTGAATCTTTGCAAAAGCAATTTGCTTCTTTGTACCAAAACCAAAGGGGCAGAGTTGTTTTTTCCCTTTATGATTGGTATATCTTGCCCAAGTATGATTTCATAATGGGTATATCGGGTATTGGCAGTATTATTCCGAACGGGTATTGCTGAACGCTCATTGAATATGCTTTCACCGAATAGGCTATCACTCAATATACCACCATTGTGTTGTTCATTGTTAAAATTATTGGCATAAGTGAGCCAGCCATTATAAGTTCCTGAATTGTTGCGCCACCAAATCCCCATATTCAAAGCGGAATGTTTGGTTTGTTGATGTTGATAAAATCCTAGGTTGGTTACACGTTTGTGGCCCAGAGAAAACATCAGATTTTTGTGTATTTCACGCCCAAATTCCCCTTCAAAAACTGAGTTATTTTGTCCACCTACCTGCGAGTACATTACACGGGTATAAGGAAGTTTACCATAGTAGAATGGCAGATTGTGGGCCCTAAGTTGGTAGAGGTCGTAGGCATGAAAACCCATATCGAAGGTAATATCAGTAACTGCATCGTATCGAAGAGGTTTTGCTGAGCTACCCCAAGTGCCTAAATGCGCAAAATAAGATCCTGTTGCTCTTGTTTTATCTATTTCAACGGTACTTAAGCTAATTTCATTTCTATTCAACGGTTCGTCCGAATCGGGCAGAAAGGCTTCAAATTTTATTATCAACGAAGTATCTTTCAGCTGATTGATTCTATTGAAAGTTCCGGATAATGAATCCTGTGCACTTGAATTGGATACAATACAAATGAATACAATAAAAATCAGATACTTCATCTACAGTTATGCTTATTCAGCTTTTGCTGCTCCAGGATTCCAATCCAAAATTGCAGGGCTCATTCCCATGTTGCTGAATCCACCATCGTGAAATAAGTTCTGCATAGTTACCATTCGGGTTAGATCGCTGAAAAGACTGATGCAATAATCGGCACAGGTTTCAGCTGAAGCATTTCCAAGTGGAGACATTTTATCAGCATAAGAGAAGAATTCTGCAAATCCCTTAACGCCTGATCCTGCAGTTGTGACCGTAGGAGATTGGGAGATTGTATTTACCCTCACTTTATTTCGAACACCAAAATGATAACCAAAACTTCTTGCAAATGATTCTAACAATGCTTTTGCTTCAGCCATTTCACTGTAATCGGGAAAAGTGCGTTGTGCTGCGATATAGCTTAAACCCACAATAGATCCCCAATCAGACATGGCATCCATTTTGTACAAAACTTGCATCATTTTATGGAATGAAATAGCTGATACGTCCAAAGACTTCATCATCCATTCGTAATTCAGATCCGTGTATTCTTTTTTCTTTCTGACATTGAGTGACATCCCGATGGAATGCAAAACAAAATCTATTTTTTTTCCACCAAAAATCTCCATTGATTTAGCAAACAAATCCTCCATTTCGCCTACTTCGGTTGCATCAGCAGGAATTACTTCGGCGCCTAATTGTTCTCCAAGTTTGTATATTTCACCAAATCGCATTGCTACTGGAGCATTGGTTAAGGTAAGTTTGGCTCCTTGTGCAGCTGCTTTTTCGGCAATTTTCCAAGCAATCGAGTGCTCATCCAATGCGCCAAAAATCACACCGTGTTTTCCTTGTAACAGATTGTTGTTCATCCTTTTTATGGTTTTAATTGAGGTGGTAAAAGTAGTTAATTATCTCTTGATATTATACAGCTAATGCTTCAGCAACCAATTCTTGTGCATTTGCCAAAGCAGCTTTGGTTGGTGGATTGGTGCTCAACATCATAGCAATGGCCTCAATATGTTCATCTTTGGAAAGTACATTTACCTTGGTTGATGTAATTCCATTTTGGTCGGATTTGGCAACAAAAAGATGTTCTTGAGCAAAGGATGCAACTTGAGGTGAGTGTGTTATCAATATCACTTGATGGTTTTTGGATAAGTTTTGAAGGATGCGACCCATTTCCAATGCTACCTGACCACTTACCCCACTGTCTATTTCATCATAAATCATGGTAGGAAGTGGAATAGAACTTGCCACCAATGATTGAACACACAAGGACAATCTGCTCATTTCGCCACCACTTGCTACTGATTTAATGAGTTGAGGTGTCACTCCTTTATTTGCAGAAAACAGAAAATTAACTTCATCGAGTCCATTGCCTTGTGCATGTTCATTAGGCCTGAAATCAATCTCAAAAATTGCATTTGGCATTTGCAACCGAATCAAGAGATTGTTGACCTCTAAAGCCATTCTAAGGGCTGCAGCTTTTCTGCTTTTTCTTATTTTCTCACCTTCGGCATTCAATTCTTTGTTCAGTGACTCTAATTCTTTTTGCAATTTCCCCAATGCCTCTTCAGGATTTTGGATTCTATCAAGTTTTTCCTCCAACAATGCTTTGATATTTATGAGATCCTCATCCGCGGAAACATTGTGTTTTTTGAAGAGTCTATAGGCCAATGACAAGCGGGATTCAATTTCTTCTAAACGTTTTGGATCCATCTCGGTCCTATCTGCCTCTTTTTCGCACCATTCTGCAATATCTTCTAATTCTGCCAGTGTAGATACAGTTCTGCCTAATACGTCCTTAATGCCAGCGTTGTGCTTACTTGCCTGTTGAAGATTTTGGATGACCTGTCGAATATTGCCACTTATTGACATTTCGGATTCTGACAAGGCTTGAAATGCCGCATAAAGATTTTTTTGAATCGTTTCTGCATTTGCCAATCGAGCTTGCTCCTGTTCAAGTAATTCCATAAACCCTATTTCTGGTTTTAGGCTGACAATTTCATCATGTTGGAATTGCCACAATTCTCTATCGGAAGCCCATTCGGCATGATTGGATTGCAGTGCAGACAATTCTTTTTGTATAGCTTGGAACCTTTTGAAAATTTGACGATAATTTTTTACTTCAAGCTTTATTTTGGCGTAGGCGTCCAAAGCATCCAATTGAAAGCTAGGATTTTGTATTTGTAAGGTGTCAAATTGTTGGTGTGATGCGATCAGTCTTGAACAAATAGTTTGTAAAACTTTGAGATTTACTGGAGTATCATTGATGAAAGTCCTTGATTTTCCGCCGGGAACTATTTCTCTTCTGATAAGTAACTCTGAATCGTAGTCAAGATCTTCCTCTTCAAAACTAGCTTTTAAGTCATATTCCCTGATATCAAAGATGCCTTCGATTACGCATTTAGCATCCTGCTTCATAAAGCTCTTGCCGTCAACTCGTTCGCCCAATATCAAGTCCAAGGCTCCCAGCAATATGGATTTACCTGCCCCAGTTTCGCCTGTTATTACGGTCAAGCCTGGTTTAAAACTCAAATTCAGTTCGTCAATAATTGCAAAATTTCGAATGCTCAGTTCTTTCAACATAATGTAGCAAAGTTACAGAAGCAAACGCAATGCATGTTAAGCTTAAGATACGCAATTTTCATTTGAGTCGAAAAGTGTTCAAAATTTCATGATATTTATGACATGAAATTAATGTCCTATATTTTTATTGCTGTTTTATGGTCGGGGACTTTTACTGGTTGTCAATCAGGCGAATTGAGACGGCAAGGCAAAGAGGAAGTCGTATCTGACTCAGAAACACAGTACCTGAACAAGTATAATTTTATCGCTTTTCGAGGAAATTTCGACATTTTTATTGATGATCATTCTACAAGTTTGGACAGCTTGTTACGAGGGAGTGGGAGGGAGGCTTTGGAATACCAATTTGTTCAAGATACACTAGTGGTCATAAATAAAAAGTCTTTGCGGAGCTCACTTAAATGTTCTATCAGAGAAAATGTGAATTTCATGATCTATGATCACGTTAGGATGGAATATGCCAAAACTATTTCAAGCTATTTCACATTAAAATCCTATGATTCAAGCAAATGTTTTGTTGTTCGAATCAAAGGTGGAAGGATAATTATTGAAGCACACAATGCATCAAGTATTCAACTATTGGCTTCTCAATCACCCCGAATAGACATCAAAACCTCAGGAAACTCTATTATTAATGCCGAGCATTTGCTTTTTGATACTGCTTATATTGAAACCCACAGCAAAGGGATTATTTCCTTGAATTGCAAGGATTATTTAGAAGCAAGGGGGAGTGGAATTGGTGAAATTAAGTATATCGGAACACCAAAAATTTCAAATCAGTTAAAATATTCTAAGAAATTAACTTCTTTTTGATCAAACCCATAGTATTTTAGCCCTTAAAACATCGAAATTATGAAATTCCAGTTGCTTCTTTTAAGCTTTTTTTTATTTCTTGCCCTTGCAGTTCATTCACAAAATGGAATAAAACTCAATCAAATAGCGAATGGTTACAACCGACCTTTGGATGTTCAGCATTGTGGTGACAGCCGCTTGTTTGTAGTAACTCAACCTGGCGAAATCTTTGTTATGGATTCTGCTTATAATAAAACTGTCAAACCGTTTTTAAACATCAAAGCTAAAGTGATCGATAGTGGAAATGAAAGAGGCCTTTTAGGTCTTGCCTTTCATCCCAATTATAAGCAAAATGGATATTTTTACGTCAATTATATCGACAACGCAGGCAATACAACATTGTCCAGATTTAAAGTAAGCGCTACAAATCCAGATAGCGCAGTTGCGGCTTCAGAGTTCATCATACTGACTGTCGCACAGCCATTTTCCAACCACAATGGTGGGTGTGTGTTGTTTGGGCCAGATGGTTATCTTTATATTGCCTCCGGTGATGGTGGAAGCGGCGGCGATCCACAAAATAATGGCCAAAAGAAAAACAGTTTGCTAGGTAAACTACTAAGGATTGATGTTGACAATGGCACACCATATTCGGTTCCAGCCTCCAATCCATTTGTCGGTGATCCACAGTTTTCACCAGAAATTTGGTCCTACGGTTTGAGGAATCCTTGGAGATTTAGTTTCGATGCGTTGAATGGTGATATTTGGATTGGTGATGTAGGTCAAGAAAAATTTGAAGAGATCAACTTACAATTGGGGACAAGTCCAGGAGGAGAGAATTATGGATGGCGATGCTATGAAGGGAATGCTACCTACAATACCAATGGTTGTGGTTCGGTAAGCAATTATGACTTCCCAGTATTTGAGTATCCGCACGGTGGTGGTGATTGCAGTGTGACGGGTGGTTATGTTTACCGAGGTTCCAAATATCCTGGTCTTTATGGCAATTTCTTGTATGCTGATTATTGCAGCGGGAATGTTTGGATGTTGACAAAAGGATCAGGTGGTACTTTTACCAATCAAGTTATGATCAACAGCACCAATCAAGACTTTAGTAGCTTTGGCGAAGGTTCGGATGGGCAACTGTATGTATGTGGATTATCAACTGGCAGGATATTGAAATTAGATATGGACTGTCCAAATTTTATCCTAAATGGTTCAACTACACCAACATGTAAGGGTCAAGACAATGGTTCAATCAATATCAATGTATCAGGAGGAGGTTTACCTTATTCAATCAATTGGAGTAACAACAGCAATGCGTCAACTCTGACAGATTTAGAACCAGGAAGTTATGTGGTTACCGTAACCGATTCAAAAGGTTGTGGGTCGATTGATTCTTTCGCAGTCGAGGAAATTGTTGTAGCACTTGAATTGGATGGAACTCCAAGCTGCATCGATTCGAACAATGGATCTGCAGTTGTTATAGCTTCAGGAAGTGAAGGATATACATACAATTGGAATACAGGTAATAATATCGATTCACTGCAGTCTGTAGCAGGTGGAACTTATTATGTTACAGTGACAGACAAGAATGGCTGTGTGATTTCGGACTCTGTATTCATTGCAACAATAGATCTCGATCCTTCGATTTCAATAGAAGGTGACACATTGAGCGCACTATCGCAAACAAACAACATTTACAATTGGAGTTTCAATGGCAGTTCAATTAAAAATGGCCTTGAAAACTTTGTTGTGGCTCAGGCAAGTGGATTCTATGGGGTTACGGTTACAGATCCTACGGGCTTGTGTTCAGAGTCAGATTCAATTTCGTTTGTCCCAACCTATGTCAATCAAGTTCCATTACGCAATGTAAAATTGGCCCCAAATCCGGTTAATAATCAATTGAATATTACAATCAATGATCCAAGTATTGCTGGTAGTATTGAATTATTTACTGCCTCTGGTTTGTTTTGTCGTGAAATAATGATTACAGGGACAAATACACAGTTAAATATGGAATCTTATCAATCTGGTATGTACATCTTAAAAATTAAAACAGCAAGATTCACAGAGAGCTATAAGATTATCAAAAACTAGACTAAATTTGCGACCGGAATTTAAATCCGTCCTTTTCAAGGGCGATTAGCTCAGTTGGTTTAGAGCGCCGCCTCGACAAGGCGGAGGTCGTAGGTTCGAGCCCTATATCGCCCACTTGATACAAAAGCTTTTGGCTTTTATATCCTTTGTATCAATTCATTAGAATGACCAGCAAATGCTGATATTGCGATGAACTCGCAATCGTCAGTATTAGAGCCCTATATCGCCCACTTGATATAAAAACTTTTGGCTTTTATATCCTTTATATCAATTCATTAGAATGACCAGTAAATGCTGATATTGCGATGAACTCGCAATCGTCAGTATTCGAGCCCTATATTGCCCACTACAATCTCAAACTGAAAGCTTTAGGTGCTTGGGTTTATAACTAATTACAGAGATTATAAATGCTTTATAGAGGATATTGCCATCAGTTTAGTCATTTGAAATTTTATTTCTCCACTCTGCCATCGCCCATTTAATTGTCAAGGTCCAGAATACTTTTCAAATGTAAAAAGATGTATAAATTGAAATATTACAATCCAATGATCTAATGTGATTGGGAAAAACTTATATCCTTGGAATTAAAAATCTACTGACTAGTTTTACAAGCATCACTGCACCACCAACTTTTGCACAGCCAATACCTGTCCATTTTGGATGATATTGCAGAAATATACACCTGATGGCAGATCAGCTAAATTCATTCTGTGGATATAACTGTAAGCAGGAATACTGGAT
>Ga0105046_10012205_pt1 | contig 13323 bp, 7 predicted proteins | sample MAT03_FD_78385 | JGI IMG/M metagenome (GOLD analysis project Ga0105046, IMG submission 78385) | Freshwater microbial communities from Lake Fryxell liftoff mats and glacier meltwater in Antarctica - MAT-03 (megahit assembly) | ecosystem: Environmental > Aquatic > Freshwater > Ice > Liftoff... | reverse complement strand
GCCGTCGCACCAGTCATCGGCGGCGATCCATTCCACCGAATCGTGCCCGTCCTGCCCCTCGCCCGGCGCGAACAGCCCCGACGACACGCCGCCCGAATTGCCCAGGCCGCGGAGATCGGCGGTGACCGCGGCATAACCGCGTGCAGCAAAATGCCGGTGAACCGATTCCACGCTGGTGCGCCCGCCGCGCCCGTCCTTGTGATACGGATTGAAGTTCAGGATCGCCGGCCCGCGATGCCCACCACCCGGGCGCACCACGTCAATGGCCAGTTCCACCCCGTCGCGCATCGGCACCAGCAGGTTGCGCTCGGTCATCAGCGTGTTCGACATGATCGCCCTCCGCCCTTTTGCGAAAGGCTAGACCAGTTGGCGGTGCAGGCAAGACCCGGCACAACCCCCCTGGCCAAGCGGCCCCGTTTTCGGGCTAGACTGTGGCCAATCGGGAGAGAAACACATGGCCACATCGTTGCTTGGAATGAGCGGCAAGGCGATCATGGTGATCGGCGGCGGCCAGGGCATGGGCGAAAGCACCGCCCGGTTTCTTGCCATGGCCGGGGCCGATGTCGCCGTGGTCGACGTGGTGGCCGAACGCGCGGAAACCGTCGCCCAATCGGTGCGGCACCTGGGCAGGCGCGGTGTTGCGGTGGTCGGCGACGTGCTCGACGACGCCCAGGTCGAGCGGATCGTGGCCGAAGTCGAGGAAAAGCTGGGTGCGCTCGACGGCATGGTGGCCATCGTCGGCGCCGCGGCGTTCGAGAGCGTGTTGGAGATGAAGCCGCAAACCTGGGATTTCGAGTTCGTCCGCAACCTGCGCTACGTCTTCATCGCCGGGCGCGCGGTGGCCGCCAGCATGGTCCGGCGCGGCGTGCCCGGCGCCATCGTGTGCATCGCCTCGGTCGATGGCATGCAGGGCTCGCCAATGCACGCGGCCTATGGCGCGGCCAAGGCCGGGTTGATCAACCTGGTGCAAAGCATGGCGGCGGAATGGGCCGAACATTCCATCCGCGTGAACGCCATAGCACCGGGCCACATCGTCACGCCGCGCCTGTACGACACGCCGGCGCGCGTGGACTGGTATCGCACCAGCGTGATCCCGGCGAAACAGCGGGGCACCACCGACGATATCGGCAAGGCGGCACTGTTCCTGCTGTCCGACCTGGCAAGCTACGTCACCGGCGTGACCCTGCCGGTGGACGGCGGATTGATGGCCGCCAACCGGGTGAATGCCGGCACGACGTTTCGCAACACGTCGGGATGATCCCAAGGGCGCCAGGCAAGCATCGGGCTTTGCCCCAAACCCCACCAGGTCCCAAGCGCGGCTTCGCGCGACGGGTCGAGCCCCTGGACCTCAACCATTTGAAGAATTGGGGTCCTCGTTGGCCAAAGGTCTTTGAAGGCCTCATCTACTAAATGAGAGAAGGTCCAGGGGCTTGGCCCCTGGTGGGGTTTGGGGCAATGCCCCATGCCTGCCTAAATCTTCTGCCCCGTCAGCGCCTGTATCCGCTTCGCGTACGCCGCGATATGCAGCTTCATATCCAAGGTGCGCTCGGCATAGCGCCGCGCCCCCACGCGCAGCTTGTCCGACAGTTTGCGGTTTTCCAGCAGCCCCAGCACGCGCTCGGCCAGCAGTGCCGGGTCCAGGCACGGCGTCAGCAGCCCGTTGCGCCCATGGGTGATGAACTCGCGCACCGGGTCCACCTCCGCGCCGATTACCGCGCAGCCGCACGCCAGCGCCTCGCGCAGCGACCACGACGCGACGAACGGGTAGGTCAGGTACACATGCGCATCCGAGCGTTGCAGCATCTGCAGATAGGTCTCGTAGGGAATCTGCCCCGGCATCAGCACCCGGGCGGGGTCGTAGCGGCCCGACACCTCCTTGAGGAAGTGCTCGCGCCAGGAGCCTGACGGGCAGCGCGCGCCATAGCTGACGTCGTCACCGCCGACCATCACCACCTTGAGGTCGCGGCGCGCGCGCAGCAGTTCCGGCAGCGCGCGGATCAGCGTATGCACGCCGCGATACGGCTCCAGGTTGCGCGCCACATAGGTTACCAGTTGTTCGCCCGGGGCCACGCGGAAATCGCCGATGGCGAACGGCCGGCTGCGGGCGGTGGGGTCGGGCGCGCAGCGGTCCAGCAGCGCGCCTTCGGTCAACACCTCGATGCCAGACTGCATCCATTCGGGATAGCGCGTCAGCTGCCATTGCGTCGGCGTCTGCCCCGCCCCGTTCAACGCGAACGCCAAGTGGTTGACGACGTTCATCGAGCGGATGCGCGGCATTCTGTCGGCGTCGAACGGAAATTCCGGGTCGAAGTTTACGTCCTGTCCGTCGGGGCTGTAGTAGAATTCGAAATATCCCAGCAACGGCACATCGGGATACACGTCGCCCAGGTTCAGCGTCTCGCCCCAGCCATGGTGGCCAATGATGATGTCGGGCGTGAACCCCAGCCGCTTGAGGGTGCGCGCCGTCGCCGCAACCTGTTCGGCCCGGCGCACCGCGCGGTCCAGTTCGGCGGCCATGGGATGCACGTGTTCCGGCGTGCCCGGCTTGAACTGGTACAGCGCCCGGCGCACGCCAACGATCACATTCTGGTTGGCTTCCGAGATGAACATGATCTCGTGCCCGCCCTGCGCTGTAAGATGCGCGATCAGGTGCTGATACTGGGCCGGGAAGTTCTGATGCACGAACAGGAACTTCACGCCCGCCCCCCCTTGGCCGGCCAGGGACGGGGCCCGGCCGGGATCACGACCCGGCCCACAGCCGGCGCCGTCTCAGCTGCGCTCAGCGGCGGCGCGGCGCGGGTTTCGGCGCCGCCTTGGGCGCGGGTTTCGGCGCCGCCTTGGGCGCGGGCGTCGGCGCCTTGGCTGTGGGTTTCGGCGCCGCCTTGGGCGCGGGCGTCGGCGCCGTCATGGGCGCAGGTATCGGCTCAGGCTGCGGTGCCACCATGGCTGGGGCGGCCGCACGCGGCGCCGCGGCCCGCGGCGCGGCCGGTGCCTGGCCACGGCGGCGCACGTTCACCTGGAACGATTCCATCGGCGCCAAGCTTTCCGACTCGCACGACGCGCCGGACGGCATCAACCCCGACTGGGTGCCATCGGTGAAGCTGGCGCCATAGCTCACGTCGTAGTCGCGCGCTGCGTCGCCGCGCAGCCGCACCCGCAGCCCCAGCACCGGCAGCGCCATGCCGCGGCTGCCACAGAACTCGCCGCCTTCGACCCAGGGCGAAAGCCAGCCGCGGCCCAGCACCGCCTGGTATTCAATGTCGCCGGGCGCGATTTCGTTGGTCGGTGCGATGGCGAAGCCCTCAATCCAGCGCTTGCTGCCAACCTCGCCCAGCCGCTCGCCCAGCAGCGCGCCCACGTCGCCCAGCCCCTGGATATGCGCCACCATGTCCATCACCTGCGGCCCGGCGGCGGGTTCGGGTGCGGCGGCGCCCATCAACGCCCCCATTCCGGCGCCGCCGACATGGGCACTGCCCTGCGCCTCGTCCAGCGGTAGCGCCGCTGCCATCTGCCGCGCAGCCCCCGCCTGCGGCGGCACCTGGTCCAGCAGTTTCACCACCTGGATGTTCGGCGCCAACTCGGGGTGGTTCGGCGACTGGTAGACGGTCACCAGCACATGCGCCGGCCCCGCATATACCCGCACCAGCGCCGCATCGCCGAAACCCGACAACCAGCCATCAGCGCGAAACGCGGTGATCTCCACCTGCTCGGGCCGGCTGTCGATGCCCGGCGCCGGCGACAGCCGCACCCCCGGTAGGCCGCTTTGCGCATCGGCATGGGCCACCGCCTTGTTGACGATGCAATACAACCCGGTCTCCAGCCGCATCAGGTTGCCCGACACGCGCAGCTCGCTGACCCGGTTTGCGTCGCCGGCAGGCTGACGGCCCTGCGCAGCCTGGGGGGCATTCTGGGTGGCAGTGGCGGCATCGGACATGCAGGGTCTCACTCTTCAAACGAACCAACTGAACGGCGTGGCGACCGAACGGAAGGCATAGGGTAGCGCCCCGGTTGGCGGCTGCAAACGCGTATCGCCGGCTTTACTACCGCATACATCGCGCGGTCAGGGTTTCATCGCAAGCAACGCATTGTTGATCGCCGCCGCCGGCAGGCCGAGGGGCAGCACCCAGCCATGGCCGGTGGCGCGCACCCGCTCCGCCTGGGCGCCGATATCGAACACCGCAACCCGCAGCCCGGCACGCCACGCCACGCCCAGGGTGAAGCACCACGTTTCGGGCCAGATCGACGGCAGCCAGGCCAGATGCGGCAGTTGCGCACGCACCAGCATCTCGCCCTCGCCCTCGCGGTAGCCGCCGGTCACCGCAACACGCCCGGTGTCCAGCAAACGCCGGTCGTCAGTGGAATGACCGACCAGCACGAACTCCAGCGCCAGGTTGCGCAATGCGGCATCGCGCGCCGCCGCCAGCACGACATCGAAACCCTTCTCGGCGCCGATCCCGCCGATCACAGCCACCCGCCGCCGCGCGCCCGGGGGTGCCGCCCACGGCACCAGCGCCCGGCCGGCTGCCACCGACGCCGCGTCGTCCTCCAGTGCCACCACCACCGGGGCGAGGCCAGGGAAGTGGCGGCGCATCCGTGCGGCGCTGTCGGCCGACGGCGCCACCACGCGGCGCGCGCGGGCCAGGTCGCGGCTCGACCGTGCACGCAACGCCGCGGTGGAGATCTCCTCCTCGATTGCCCGTCCGGCATCGGCCACGCAGGCATCGCACACGCGCGGGTCGTCGGGCTCGCCGCAATAGCGTCGCTCGGCGCCCAGCAGGGTCACGCGCGGGCAGAACCAGGCGTAGTCGTGCAGGTGCACCTCCTCGGCGATGCCCAGCAGCCCCGCCAGCCGCAGCACCGCATGGTCGTGGCCCAACAGGTGGTGCACCTCCAGCACGGACGGCCGGTCGGGCCGCAACAGCCGCGCCAGCGCATCCAGCTCGCCAGGAATGGCGAACACCAGGTTGGGATGGGCCGCAGCCTCGCCGTCGTCCACGCGCACCAGCCCGCCGCGATAGGCCCGGCCGCCCTGTGGCCCCGCGCGCAACCGGTCGGCCACCGGGCGCAGAACGATCACCCGTCGTCCGGCGCCGCGCAGCGCGGCACCGCGTTCGCGCACCACCCGCTCCACGCCGCCGCCGCTGTCGTGGCTGACCAGGATTGCCGCGCCACCCTTTCGGCGCCCCGCCGCCCAGCGCGCCACATCCAGCCGCCGCCGCGCCGGGGCCAGCGGATCAGCGGCCTGGAAGGCGGCGATCACCGCGCCATAGCCGGGATGCATCCGCTCCAGCACCGCCAGGTTGCGCGCCACCAACGGCGATGTCGCCGCCCCGAACGACTGCCCGCCGGCATGGGCCACATAGACCCCGGGCACGCCAACATGGCGCCACCCCAAATGGCCGGCGCGGATGCAGAAATCGTTTTCCTCACCGTAGCCTTGCGCGAACAGATCCTCGCGGAACACGCCGGTCGCGGCGAGGCATTCGCGCCGGATGTACATGCAGAAACCCACCGCCGTGGGCACATCCACCGAAACCCCCGCGTTGGCCCGCGCCGCCAGCCGGGCCAGCCGCACCAGCGCCACCCCATCGGGCGCGGCGTTGGTTCGCGTGGCGTCGGGGTAGCTCAGGATGGTCGCGTCATTCGACAACGGCGTCGCCGTGCCGATATCGCCGGCCGCGTGCACCGCCGCGCGCAGCCCCTCGATCCACCCCGGCGTCACCAGCGTGTCGCTGTTCAACAGCACCAGGTCCGCCCCCGGCGCCAGCCGCGCCGCCAGCCGCAGCCCGGCATTGGCGCTGGCCGGAAAGCCGCGATTGGCCGCATGGCGCAGCAGCCGGATGCGCCCGGCCGCGCGCAACCCGTCCAGCAGCGTCGCCAGCGCCGGCTCCGGCGTTGCGTCGTCCACCGCCACCACAACGCTGCCCTCCGCCACAGTGGCCAGCACCACGTCCAGGCAACGCCGGGTCATCTCCAGCCCGCGATAGACCGGCACCACCACCGCCACCTTCCGGTCTGGCGCACGGCGCGCGGTCGCCGGCGGTCCACGCAGGTCGGCGGCGGCAGCGGCATGGCACAGCGGGTCGTCGTGGGGGGAGGCCGCACCGCGCAGCGGAAAACGCAGCGCCACTGCCTGGGCAATCGCCACCGCCGCACGCGCCCCACCATCGGGGTCCAGCGGGCTGCCAGCCAACGCGGCACCTGCCGTCGCACGCACCAGCAGCGGCCGGCGCAACCCCGCCAGGGCGGCGGCCGGCACAACGAACCGGCGCGGCCGGGCCAGCGGCGCGGTCGCCGGCATCGACTGGTCGGTGGCGACAACTTGCAGCCGCCCGCGCCCGTCTTGCCCTTCCACCAGCAGCACAGGGTCGGCGTCGGGGTTGCCGGGGTGCCATGCCCAACCCGCCAGACCGCCATCTTCCGCCGCCACCACGCCCTCGATCCGCCGCGCCCGGATAAGGTCGACCGGGCTGCCAAGGCAGGGCCGGCCATCGACCGTCACCGTCATCACCCGCGTCCCGTCCGGCACCCGGCCGCGCCGCCAGCGCCGCCCGTCCAGCTCTATCGCGGCCCGGCCCGGCCCGCACAAACTCACGAGCACCGTGCCATCCGGCGCCACGCCGCACCAGCCGGGCGCACCCACCGCCGCAGCGATCTCGCCCGCCAGGGCCGACAGTTCGGCACCCGGCACCACCAGATGCGCCGCCAGCATGGCCGACAGCGCCTGGGCTGCCTGGCCCGCCTGGTCCGCCCGCAGCCGTGCCGCGGCCAACAGGTAAAGCGCGTCACGCTGATCGACCTGCTGCGTCACCCGTTCCAGCAGCGGCACCGCCGCCGCAGCCTCGCCCCGCCGCAGCCGCACCCCCGCGAGGGCCAGCGCGGTCGTGGGGTCGTCGGGCGCCAGCCGCCACGCCCGCTCCAGCCAGAACACCGCCCGCGACAAATTGCCATCCTGCAACGCCGCCTGCCCAGCCTGCCACGCCTCGCCGGCCTGGCGCTGGAGGAACGCAACCTGGGTTACCGCCGCTTCGGGTTCCGGCGCACGCGACGCAGCGGCATCGGCCATGAAGGTCAGGGTGCGCCACGCCGGCGCGCACGGGCCTTCGGCACCGCGGCCGATGATGCAGGTGCGGCCGGGGCGGGCGCCACGGCGGCCGCGGCCGGCAGCGCTGCCAGATCGCCCTGCACGTCGGTCAGCCCCTGGGCCAGCGCCTTTTCCAGCCACAACCGCGCCTCGACCGGGTTCTGCTCACCGGCCAAGCCGCGCGCGAGGTAGCGGCCCAACATCATCTGGGCATGTACATGGCCACGCTCGGCGGCGGCACGAAACCACCCCTGCGCCTGCGGCCGGTCCCAGGCAATATCGTGCCCGCCGCCGAACAGCGCGCCCAGCGCGAACATCGCGCCGACATGGCCATGGGTGGCGGCGCGGCGAAACAGCCGCTCGGCCTGCTGATGGTCACGCACGCCGCCGCGCCCGCTGAGGAACAGCTCACCCAACGCCACCTGGGCATCGACCATGCTCGCATCGGCGGCCTTCGCGACCCAGCTGCGCCCTTCCTCCAGGTTCACCGCCACGCCGCGGCCCTCCATCAGCATGCGGCCGTACCAGTACTGCGCGTTGACCACGCCCTCGGCCGCCCGGCGCAGCCATTGCGCCGCCTGCCGGTCATCGCGCTCCACGCCCACGCCCTCGGCCAAGCAGATGCCATAATTGTATGCTGCCACCAGGTCGCCGGCCGCGGCAGCTTGCTGGAACCACTCGCGGGTGCGCACCGAATCCTCCGGCGCCGCATCGCCCTTCATCACCAGGTCGGCGAGGTCGAAGCGCGCCTTCTCCTCGCCCGCCTCGGCGGCCTGACGGAACCAGCTGGCGGCCTCGCGCGGGTCCTTCGGCACTCCAGCCCCGGTCATGTGCATCAGCCCCAGCGCGCGGGCCGCCAATCTGTGCCCAGCAGAGGCGGCGCGGCGATACCACATCGCCGCCTCGGCGTGGTTGGGCGGCAACTCCCCGCCGCGCGAATACAGGTCGCCCACCAGCGCCGCGGCCTCGGCATCGCCCTGCAACGCCGCCCGGCGCAACCAGGATTCGCCCTCCTGGAGGTTTTTCGTCACCCCGAAGCCTTGCAGCAGCGCATAGCCGTAGCGCGCCTGGGCGCTGCGCAGCCCCTTGGCGGCCGCCTGGCGATACAGCTCGGCCGCCGCCGCGTTGTCGGCTGGCACACCCTGTCCGCGCTCGGTCACCACCCCCAGCATGTATTGCGCGGTGGCCAGCCCCGCATCGGCGGCACCCCGCAGATATCCGGCCGCCTCCGCCGCCCGCGCGCCAGTACTGACTACTGCACCCCCGGCGCCCCCGGCGCCCCCGACAACCCCCGCGCCCCCGGCGCCCCCCGCGCCCTGGGCGCCAGAGCGCAACAGCGCCAGCGCATAGCCCAGCTTGCCCTGGGGGCAATCCGCTTGGGCCGACTGGCGATACAGCGTCTCCGCACGCGCAATGTCGCGCATCGCCTCGGGCCCGTTCGTCAGGATGAAGCCCAGCAACGCCTGTCCGTCGGCCGAACCGGCCTCGGCGGCGCGGCTGGCCCAGGCCTGGGCGCGGTCGAAATCGGGCTTGGCACCGTCGCTGGTGGCGAACAGCGCCGCGGCCGGCCGGTCACCGGTGATCGCGCCGGCATCCTGCTGCTGCGCCGCGCCGGCCTCCATGCCGGGAATGCCGCGCACGTACAACGCGGCCAGCGTCGACTGCGCCTCCAGATAGCCCTGGTTGGCCGCCCGCTCCAGCCAGCGCGCACCTTCGCCGGCGCTCGGCGGCACGCCGTTACCCTCCAGGTAGCAACGCGCCACCAGGAATTCGGCCTCGGCATTGCCGGCCTGGGCCACCGGCGCCAACAGGCGGAAACCCTCGGCCCGCTTGCCCTCGGCCATCAGCGCCTTGGCACGCTTGATCTTGCTCGCGGCCGAGGAAACCATCCCGGCCAGCCGCCGTAGTGATCCGGACATCGCTAGCCTCGCCCGGACAGCGCGGCCAGGGCTCCGCCGTCGCGGCGCGAAGCCGGGCCGTGCGCCCTCCAAATCTGTCGCGCCCCGTCGCACAACAGGCAATACCTTTGGAAACCATCCATTGCGGTGCACGGGCTAGGCCGTCGCGCGAAAGCCCGCGAGACCTGCTCGAATCTGGAGCAAAGCCCCAGCCATCCTTGCATGCTCACGGTTCGCGCAGCCCCTCGGTTGCCACCGGCACGGCGCGCGCGAACAAATAAGCCAGCACGGTGCGCTTGCCGATCTTGATGTCCGCGGTCACCGGCATGCCTGGGTTCAAACGGAACCCCGCCGGCAGGTTGTGCAGCTTCAACGCGTCGATCGACATGCGCGCCCGGAAATACGAATTGCCGAAATCCGCATTGGCCGCGCGCGCACGGCCCGATTGGCGGGAGCGATCCTCGCTGGGGTTGCGGAAGCTATCCGGGCTGACCACCTGGACGCGCCCCTCGGCCGTGCCGTAGATGGCATAGGGGAAGGTGTCGAACTTCAGCGTCACCGAGTCACCCACCGTCACGAAGCCGGCATCGCGCCCGTCCACCACCGCCTCGATCTCCAGCGGCGCATCGACCGGCACCAGCGTGATGAACTGCTCGGCCGACTGCATCACCGAGCCCACGCTGACCGGCGCCACGCTCAGCACGATCGAATCCCGCTCGGCGCGGATTTCCACCAGGGCACGCCGCATCCGGGCCTTGTTCAGGTTCTCGCTCGACTCGCTCAGCCTGCGCCCCTGCTCGGTCAGTTGCTGCGACGATTCGACGCGCGTCTGATGGATATAGGCATCCCGCTCGGCCGACAGCGCCTCCATCTCGCGCTGGCTGCCGATCGCCTGCGAGCGCGCGCCATCCAGCAGCCGCGCCGATTCGTTGCGATCCTGCTGGGCCATGAACGTGTTCAACTTGCTGCCCACCGCCTGGCGTTCCAGTTCCACCCGCATCGCCTCGACCTGGCGCGACACCGTGAGGCGCGTGGCAAAGCTTTCCACATCAGCCATCGACTGCACCACCCGCACCCGCAGCGCGTCGATCTTCTGGCGATAGTTCTCCAGCTTGAAATTGCGCTCGGCGCTGCGCTGGGTGAAGATCAGCGACTGCAACATGCTGGCAGCACTGCCATCGCCGACATAGGCGCGGCCGTCCACGTCGGCGCGCAGCCGGTCTACCTCGGCCTGCAGGCTGGCCACCTGGGTTTCCAGCGCACCGGCATCGGCATCGACAAAAGTCGGGTCCAGCCGGGCCAGCAATTGGCCGGCCTTGACCACGTCGCCCTCGCGCACATCGATGGATCGCACGATCGCCGTCTCCAGCGGTTGGATGGCGATGTTCGCCTTGGTGGCGACCACCTTGCCCTGGCTGACCACCACGCGGTCGATCGGCACCGTGCCCATCAGCACCAGCACCACCGCGAAGATCGAGGCCAGCACCCACAGCGTGTAGCGGCTGTGCGCCGGCACCTGGCGGTCGATCAGGGCGGCCGACGGCGACTGGAATTCCAGCAGCATCGGCGCCATCGGGTCTTTGCGATCGACGGCCGCGGATGCGGGAACGGAGGCGGGAACTTGGGCCATTGCTCGTCTGTCCTCAATCGCCTGCCGTCAATCGCATGCCGTCAATCACCGGGGGCCAGCACCGGCTTGGGCGCCGCCGGCTTGCCCATGCCCTCGATATGCCGATGCTGCTGTAGCCATAATTGGCGATACACCGAGCAGCGCTCCAGCAAATCCTTGTGCGGCCCGATATCCACCACCCGCCCCTGGTCCAGCACCAGGATTTGGTGGCAATCCACCAGCGACGACAGCCGGTGCGACACGATCAGCATCGAACGGCCATGCGCGATGCGCTGGATGTTGGCGTTCACCAGCGCCTCGCTCTCGGGGTCCAGCGCGCTGGTCGCCTCGTCCAGGATCAGCAGCCGCGGGTCGTGGATCAGCGCGCGCGCAATCGCCAGGCGCTGGCGCTGGCCACCCGATAGGTTGGGCGAGCCCTCCTCGATCTGCGTCTCGTAGCCCTGCGGCAGACGCTCGATGAACTCCTCCGCCCCGGCCAGCCGCGCCGCGCGCACCGCGTCGGTGATGGTCAGGCCGGCCCGCCCGGCCAGCAGGTTCTCCCGGATCGTGCCGCGGAACAGGAAGTTGTCCTGCAGCACCACGCCGAAGCTGCGCCGCAAATGCGCCAGGTTGATCTCGCGCAGATCGGTGCCGTCGATCTTGATCGCGCCCTCATACTCGCGGTTGATGCCCTGCAGCAGCCGCGTGATCGTCGACTTGCCCGAGCCGGACCGACCCACCAGCCCCAACATGGTGCCGGCCGGCACCTCGAAGCTGATTTCCTCCAATGCGGGGTTGCGCGACCCGGGATAGGTGAAGTCCACGCCACGAAAGCTGATCGCGCCTTCGAAGCGCGGCCGCAGCCCGCCGCCGGCATTGTTCGTCTCCGGCCGGTTGTTCAGCACCATGGCCGCCAGACCCACCGCGGCCCGCGTTTCCTCCAGGTCCTCCACCAGCTTGGCCATGCTCACCAGCGGCTGGGCAACGCGGCCCGACAGCATCATGAAGGCCATCAGGCTGCCCAAGCTGACCGTCAGCCCGCCCTCCACCGCCATCCAGGCACCGATCAGCAGCACGCCGCGGTTCATGAAGTTCTCGAACGGCACCACCAGCGTCTGCGGCCAGTTCGAGATATCGCCCATCGCCTGCTTGCGCGCCGACGCCTCGGCCACCCGCTGGTCCCAGATGTCGCGCTGCTGCGGTTCCAGGGCGAGCGACTTCACGGTGCGGATGCCGTGTACCGTCTCCACCATGATGTTGTTGCGCTCCACCTCCGCCTCGACCCACTTGCCAAAGGCGGCACGCACCGCCGGCAGGAAGATCACGATAATCAGTGCGATCATGCCGGCCGAGGCGATCACCATCCACGTCAGCGGCACGTTGATCCAGAACAGCACCGGCACCATCACCAGCAAGGTGACGAAATCCAGCAGCGTGCTCAGCAGCCGCCCGGTCAGGAAGTCGCGCACCTTCGAAATCTGGCCAATCTGATACAGGATCGCGCCGGTCTGCGTACGCTCGAAATAATCGATCGGCAGCCCGAGCAACCGACGGAACACGTGCAGCGACAGCTTGGTGTCCAGCCGGGTCGCCACCACGTTGATCAGCCGTCGGCGAATCCAGCCCAGATAGGTTTCGTACGCCGCCGCCGCCACCAGGAACAGCGCAATCAGCGTCAAAGTGCTCATGCTTTGATAGGTGACGACCTTGTCGATCACCACCATCACCAGAATCGGCGGCGCAATCGCCAACACGCTCAGCACGATCGAGCCGAGCACCACGTCGCGCAGGATGACCTTCTCCACCCACACCATGCGGGCCAGCCAGGCAAAGCTGAACGGCTCGTCGTCAAAGGTCACGCCGCGCTCGCGCCGCACCAGAATGACCTCGCCGCCCCACACCTGCGATAGGCGCAGTTCGTCCACCGCCACCAACTGGTCGTCGCTCGTGGCCAGCGGGTCGCGCAGCCACACGACGTTGCGCGCGGCATCGGCGCGCACCATCAGCGCCGCAGTGCCGTCGTTCAACAGCAGCACGATCGGTCCGCCCGCCGTCATGCCAACCAGATTCCGCCAGCGCAGCCGCACCGCGCGCGCCCACAGGCCGCTGCCGCGCACCCAGTCCACCAGCACCGCCGGCGACGGAATCTCACCCTCCGGCACCCGCAGGTCGTCACGCTCCAACTCGCCGCCGTGGTAGCGTGCCGCCGCGGCCAGCGCGCGCAGCCGCAACTCAAGCGGCGAGGGCGGCGGCGCAGCACCATCGCGATCCTGCGCCCCGCCCGGTGCAGGCTTCGGCACGGCCGACAGCCCGCCACCGGCGGCACGCTGCCCCCCTTCGGACTCGAAGGCGCCAGACGGACGTTCGGGAGAACTCAAATCACCTAACCCCTCTATGCCCACGGCCGCATGGCCGCGGCAGGCCCACCCCAACCGAAACGCGCCAGGGCGGCACCGACACGCCCATCAATGCCGCACCGCAACACAAGCTATACTACAATCCCTGCCAGAGAATGACCAAAAACGTCGCCGGGCAACCCAGGCAAGCTCCGATGGGGGCCAAACGCCGCCATAACTCTATCGATTTTCCCGTTGAAAGACCGCAGAGCAAGCCAAGGCCACGGCTTCGATCTGGACCTAAAATATTAATTTATCAACAGGTTTCCAAAGTTCATCGACCGACGATGGGGCCCCGCAGCGCGGCTTGGCGCCACGACGGCAAAGCCCTTGCCG
>Ga0105046_10012204_pt1 | contig 13323 bp, 7 predicted proteins | sample MAT03_FD_78385 | JGI IMG/M metagenome (GOLD analysis project Ga0105046, IMG submission 78385) | Freshwater microbial communities from Lake Fryxell liftoff mats and glacier meltwater in Antarctica - MAT-03 (megahit assembly) | ecosystem: Environmental > Aquatic > Freshwater > Ice > Liftoff... | reverse complement strand
CCATCGCCCGTTTGCGACGATGCAACCTACCTTCGCCGTGTCACGCTTGACATCGCTGGACGACTACCAACCGAACAGGAATCTCGCAACTTCATAACGAACCGCGATGAGCTCCGTCGCGATCAAGTGATTGAGTCGCTATTGAAGAGCCCCGATTACGCTGACTACTTTGCCAATAAATGGACGTCGCTGCTCAAGAATCGGCGTGATGATGCCAGCGACATCACTTCTAACTTTGTATTTCATGCTTGGGTGCGAGACAGTCTATTGGCGAATCGGCCGTATGACCAAATCGTTCGCGAGCTATTGGCCGCGACAGGCACAGTAATCGGCAATCCGCCCGTCGCTTGGTACAAGCGAGTGAAGGAACCGAAGGATCAGATCGAGGATGTCGCGCAATTATTTCTTGGCGTGAGAATGCAGTGTGCCCAGTGCCACCATCATCCGTTCGAACGCTGGAGCCAAGACGATTACTACTCGCTTGCCGCGTTCTTTAGCCAAGTGGGACGCAAGCCAACCGCGACCCGTGGCGAGGATTTGATATATCATCAGCGCGGAGCTGCAGGAGCGAAGAACGTCAAGACGGGCGAAACGATCAGCCCTGCGGCGCTGGGCGACGATGTCGGTGCGATCGCGGCGGGTGAAGATCCAAGGTTGCGGTTGGCCGATTGGATGGCCACCAAAGAGAATCCGTTCTTTGCCAAGGCGCTCGTCAATCGTTATTGGAAACACTTCTTTCATCGGGGATTGATCGAGCCTGAAGATGACATTCGCGATACGAATCCACCCACGAATCCCGAGTTGCTTGCGGCGCTGGAGAAGCATTTTGTCGAGAGCGGTTTTGATTTGAAAGAACTCGTGCGGGTCATCACCCGTTCGCATGCGTATCAACTCAGCGCCATTCCCAATAACCACAATTTAGCCGACCGCCAGAACTACTCGCGGTTTTATCCGAAGCGGTTGCAGGCGGAAGTATTGCTCGACGCCATTGACCAATTGACCGGAGCTCGCACTGATTTTGCTAATCTTCCCGCAGGGACAAGGGCCGTCTCGCTGCCGGATAATAGCTACAACAGCTCATCGCCGTTTTTGAAAGTCTTCGGCCGCCCGGAGAGTGCCAGTGTCTGCGAATGCGAACGCGTTCAGTCGGCGAGTCTTGCACAAAGCCTACACTTCATCAACGCATCCGACATTAAATCGAAGCTGCTGTTCAAGGATGGCCGCGCCGATCGACTGGCAAAGGCTGAAGCGTCATCAACCGAAGCACAGGTGAAAGAACTGTACCTTGCCGCGTTTTCACGCCCGGCTAATTCGCAGGAGCTTGAGACGGCGATGGAGTACTTGGCCGAACCAAGACTGAGTGCGGATGGGAAACCGATCAGTGCGCCAGACGCAACGCGAGAAAACCTGCAGGACTTGTTGTGGGCACTGATGAATACCAAAGAGTTTTCGTTTAACCACTAACGTTTTTTATGTTGTCGAAAACTTTCTGACAAACTGACATCGGCGAATCAATGATCAAATGCGAAACAAAAACGATACCGCGACCTGACAAATTTCTCAGACCAAGGGTGCTGTTCGCAGTGTTGATGACTTGTGCAACCGTTGTTTCCAGCGCAACCGCTCAATCGGTTTGCTTGCCGGCTCCGCGGTTGCTCACCACGATGCCGATGGGCGGCCAAGTCGGAACCCAGGTTGAGTTGACGATCACTGGTGAATCGATCGACGACGCGAGTGAACTCGTCTTCTCGCATCCCGGTATCAAGGCGACGGCAAAACTTGACGCTGAGGGGAAAACCGTACCGAAAAGCTATCTCATTTCGATTGCCACGGACTGCCCGATTGGTCTGCACGAAGCACGTGTGATGACGCCGCTGGGGTTATCGTCCTCGCGAATCTTCTCCGTTGGAAGCCTTGCTGAAGTGGTTCAGATCGAACCCTCAACCATGCCCGACAAAGCGATGCCGCTTTCAATCAACTCGATCTGCAACGCCGTGGTGCCAGTCCGTGCAGTCAATCATTACCGCTTCAACGCCAAGCAGGATCAACGCATCATTGTTGACTGCGCGGCTCGGGGAATCGACTCCAAGCTCTACACGGTTGCGATCATCGCCGACACCGTCGGGCGAGATTTATTGGTCGAGCGGCGCGGTGATCTGCTGGATTTCACCGCTCCCGAAGACGGCGAATATTTGATCAAGGTTCACGGGCTCACGTTTCAAGGCGGTCCCGAGTTTTTCTATCGCCTTGCAGTTCAAGAATTGCCCGCGGATGAACGACCGCAGCGACTCGCATCCACGCAGGCGGTGAACGCTTTCTCATGGCCACCCGTTGGCCTTGTGGCTCAGGCTGCGATGTCAGAAGTGGAACCGAATGACGACGGCGATAAATTGCAGTCGATCACATTGCCATGCGATATCGCGGGAACGTTCTTCCCCGCCGCCGATGTGGATGTGTTTGAGTTCGCCGCCAAGAAAGGCGAAGTCTGGTGGGTCGAGGTCGCCTCGGAGCGATTGGGATTGCCGACTGATCCAACGATTTTGGTGCAGCGTGTTGTCGAATCGAGTGCTGACTCCGGTGCTGCGGAAACGCTTGTCGACGTCACGGAGTTAAGTGACATTCCAAGCCCTGTAAAAGTTTCTGGAAATGGCTATGCCTATGATGGCCCGCCGTACAACGCGGGTTCATCGGACATTCTTGGCAAAGTCGAAATCCCGGAAGACGGCCGTTATCGGTTGCAGTTGTTGGATCTGTTCGGCGGCACTCGCAATGACGCTCGCAATCGTTATCGATTGTTGATTCGAAAAGCGGAGCCTGACTTTGCACTCGTTGCCTGGGCGATGCACATGGAGCTTCGCAATGGCGACCGCAATGCATTGTCCAAGCCGATGTCGCTGCGACCGGGCGCGACGATGGCTTTGGAGGTGATCGCGGTTCGTCGCGATGGATTCAGTGGTGAGATCGAATTGTCGATGGAGAATCTGCCCGACGGCGTGACCGCGCAGGGTTTGAAAATTCCAGCCGGCCAATCGCGAGGCATCATGCTGGTTAGCGCCGATGAGCTCGCTCCGGCGGGTCAAGCCAGCGCTCGTTTCGTAGGACGAGCCGACGTCAACGGCGAAGTGGTCACGCGTCCTTGTCGCTTGTCATCGATGGCTTGGCCAGTGAAAGATGCTTGGTCCGAAATCCCCAGCCCGCGGCTGCTGGTCGATGTGCCCGTGTCCGTCGGCAACGCAGAATTCGCGCCGATCACAATTCAACCCGACAGCGACAAGCCATTAGAAGTCACGGCGGGTGAGTCGTTGACAGTCCCTTTGGTGCATCTTCGTCGCAGCGAATTTTCTGGCGCAACGATGTCCATGAAAACGATGGGGCATGGTTTTGAGAGCCATCCCAAGTTCGATTTGCCGCTCACCAAAGATGGGTCCGAAACGGTGCTTGATCTGGCAAAGTTGAAGCCTGCGCCCGGTGATTACTGGATCGCGTTTTATGGTAGCGCGGTCGCTAAGTATTCTCCTGAAGCCGTCGCGATGAACGCTGCCGCAGCGGAACCCTCAACCAAGACACCCACCAAAGACATCGTTGACATCGTCGTGTCAAAACCGATCGCGATTCGCGTCCATCCCGCGGAGATAAAATGAGCCTTCACATGCACCATGACATGGGCAGTCGAAACAAAAAGACTGCATCAGCGCATTGCCCTGGCCCCGTTGGTCGCTTCCAACCTGGCTCGACGCGCCGCAGCTTCATACGAATGGGCATAGCGGGTTTCACCAGCCTCAGCCTTCCGGGAATGTTGCGACTTCGCGCCGCCAGTCCTACCACAGATCGCAAGAAGACCGCCGTGATCATGGTGTGGCAACCAGGCGGTTGTTCGCACATCGACACGTACGATCCCAAGCCCAACGCAGGGACAGAGTATCGTGGTCCTTTCGGAACGATTCCCACGAAGATAAGCGGTGTTCATTTCACCGAACTATTGCCGATGCAGGCAAACATCGCCGACAAGTTCACGGTGCTGCGCAGCATGCACCAAACTGCGGGCGGACATCCTGCGGGGTCGATGCAGTTGCTTTCGGGTGACTCCGATACCCGTGACAAACCCAAGCCGCGTTTGCCTGATTGGATGACGGTAGCGAACTACTTGCGCTCACAGCAAGAAACAACTCGCACCAATCCGTTGCCCCTGTATGTCGGCGTGAACCCACCGCTGGAATACAACGGACCGGCTTACTTGGGCGAAGCGTACTCACCGTTCGCCGTGACGGGCGATCCGAATGCTCCTGACTTTGTAGTGCCGAACATCGGGCTGTCGGATTCACGAGAAGTGGAACGATTGGGCCGCCGAATTGGTCTGCGACAAAAGCTCGATACGCTGACGCGAGCCTTTGACCAATACGGTGAACTTGGCGCGCTCGACGAATTTGAATCGCAGGCGATGACATTGCTCACCAATCCGCAAACCAAGCAAGCGTTCGACCTGAGCCAAGAAGATGACGCGACTCGCGATCGCTACGGACGCAATACTTGGGGCCAACAATTACTGCTCGCCCGCCGTCTCGTTGAAGCGGGCGTTGAGGTTTTGACCAGCAGCCTGCGGGGGCCTCTTTGTGGTCGTGTTCAAAACTGGGACGACCATGCGGTCAATCATCACGTCTTCGATGCGATGCGGTTCCGCGCGGCCGCTTACGACCAAGCCGTGACGGCGCTGATCGAAGATATTTATGAGCGAGATTTGGACGATCGCGTGATGGTGGTGGTGACGGGCGAGTTTGGGCGAACACCCAAGATCGAGTATCAACCAAGCACCGGCGAAGGAAACGCAAGCTCGCCGGCCGGTACGAGCCAACCCGGTCGAGACCACTGGCCACGGGCATTTTCGAATATCTGGGCCGGCGGTGGAATCCGAACGGGCCAGTGCATTGGCGCGACCGATAAACGTGGTGAAGATGTGATCGAACGCCACTGTGGTCCAGGCGATTTTCTGGCAACCATCTACCATCATCTCGGTATCGATTCGTCCAAAGTGTTCATCAAAGATTTCAACGGACGTCCGACTCCGATTGTTGATCATGGCAAACCGATTCCCGAATTGATGCGTTCGTAGGATGCGACTCCCGAGTTAAGTATTTTAATCATTCCGAAATCTCCCGTTTTTCACAGACCTCCATGATGTCGAACATCACTCAACTTTGCCGCTATGCGATCTGGCTTGTGTGGGGCATTGCGATGTCGTGTGTGCATGCGTCCGGTGCAGAGCGACCGATCAGCTTCGAGTTGGATATCCAGCCGATTTTGGCGGCATATTCGTGTAATGCCGGAGCGTGTCATGGCAAACAACGCGGTCAAAACGGTTTTCAATTGTCGCTGCTCGGTTTCGATTCGGACTTTGACTTTGCCGCCTTGACTCGGGACGCGCGTGGCCGACGCGTTTTCCCTGCCGCTCCTCAAAATAGTTTGTTGATTCGGAAAGCGACGGCAGAGCTTCCGCACGGGGGTGGTCGACGGATCGAGATTGATTCGGAAGATTATCAAACGTTGATGCAGTGGGTGCGACAAGGTGCGACGCGCCGAGTCGAAGGCGAAACGGTGCTTGAGAAAGTTTCCCTTGATCGTGTTTCCTTTTCACTCGTTCCCAAGGAAACTCAACCTTTACGGCTGACGGCACATTACAGCGATTCTTCGACTCGCGATGTGACACGATTGACAACGTATCTATCCAACGATGATGCCGTTGTTTCTGTCGATGCGAGCGGAGTGATTCGAGCGGGCTCACTGCCAGGTGAAACGTCGGTGATGGCTCGGTACATGAATCATATTCAAGTTGCCGAGGTGGCCATTCCCCAGTCACAGCCACTCGCCAAAGAAATGTTCGAGTCGCTGCCGCGAAACGGCGTGATCGATGATCTTGTTTATGAGAAACTGCAATCGCTCGGCATCGAACCATCGCCGGTCGTTTCCGATCATGCCTTCCTGCGTCGCGCGAGTCTCGATTTGATCGGCCGCTTGCCGACGGTTGAAGAGGCTCGTGTGTTTCTTGATCTCAACGACAAAGACAGCGAAGTGGATAAGCGAGCCAAGCTCGTTGATCGATTGCTTGAAAGTCCCGAGTATGCCGACCACTGGGCGGGTTACTGGGCCGACCTGCTTCGTCCGAATCCTTATCGGGTTGGGATCAAAGCGGTTTTGAATTATGATAACTGGATCCGCCAACAGTTTCGTGACAACGTTCCGTACGACTCGTTTGTGCGAGACCTCGTTACAGCCAAAGGCAGCACATGGCAAAACGGGGCCGCGACTTTGTTTCGCGATCGTCGCAGTCCTGATGAAATGGGAACGTTGATCAGCCAACTGTTTCTTGGCATCCGCCTTGACTGCGCCAAGTGTCACCATCATCCCTTTGAGCGTTGGAGCCAACAGGACTTCTACCAATTTTCGGCCTACTTCGCGAAAGTTAACTACAAGGGAACCGGCTTGTCGCCACCGATTTCCGGTGGTGAAGAGACCGTGTTCGCATCCACCAAAGGCTCTGTTTCGCATCCGCTCACTGGCCAGACGATGACGCCGACACCATTGTATGACGTCGCAAATTCGAATGAAGCGACGGCAACCGAGCCGCTCGATCCGCGCGAGCGACTTGCGGATTGGATGACATCACGTGAGAACGATTTCTTCGCCAAAGTGCAAGTTAATCGCACCTGGGCGATCCTGATGGGTCGCGGTTTGGTGGAGCCGGTCGATGATTTGCGCACCACCAATCCACCGACTAACCCGAAGCTGCTGGATGCGCTAGCGGATGATTTTCAAGCATCGGGCTATGACTTCAAGAAGTTGCTCAAGACCATTGCGTTGTCGCGAGTCTACTCGCATAGTTCCGAGCCGACGGCGTCAAACGTCGGCGACCGTTTGAATTACTCGCGTCACTACCGACACCGCCTGCGTGCGGAAGTTTTGTTGGATGCAGTCGCTGATGCAACTGAGTCTCCTTCGACTTTGCAAGGCATGCCACCTGAGTCTCGAGCCAATCAAGTTTGGACAACGCGGGTTGGTTCAATCTTCTTGGATACGTTCGGACGTCCCAACGAGAACCAAGATCCACCGTGTGAGCGAACGCCCGATTCGACAGTAACCCAGTCGCTTCATTTGATGAACTCGCAGCAGCTTGAAGAACGCGTGCGGTCGGACAACAGCCGTGCCGCACGATTGGCTGCGAGTGAATCTTCGCCGGTGGAAATTGTCGACGAACTTTATTTGGCGATCTTTTCACGACACCCCGCAGCAAACGAAACTGAGTACGCCTCAAAGCTGATTGAAGTAGCGGAGAGTCGTCGCGGCGTGGTCGAAGACCTGATGTGGGCAATGCTCAATTCACCCGAATTCTCAATCCAAAACTAGGTGCTAAGGATGATGACAAGATTGAAGCCAAATTGTGAAGGCATCACTCGCCGCGATGGGTTAAAACTCGGCTTGCACGGGTTGATTGCCGGAGGATTCGCAGGTGCGCTTCGCGCGACCAACTCGCGAGCCAGTGAAGCCAATGCGTCGCCGATCAAGAAGCAAGCCGACGCTTGCATCTTGATTTGGATGGACGGTGGTCCGAGCCATTATGAGACGTTTGATCCGAAACCTGATGCACCGCTGGAAATTCGTGGCAAGTTCGGACCGATCGCGACACAAACGCCAGGCATCATTTTTTCGGAACCGATGAAACGACTCGCCGCAATTTCTGACGACTTGGCAATCGTTCGCTCGATCCGGCATGATCAAGGCAATCATGGCGCGGGCAACCATTACATGATGACGGGCGCACCGCCAAGGATTCCCGTCGGCTGCGGCGCGTTCGTCAGCTTTCATCCGAGTCTTGGCAGTGTGGTTTCGCATCAGGTCGGAGCACCGCACGGTATCCCCGCGTACTTTTCGATCCCCAGCATGTCACGTTCGGGCGGCCCGAATTTCCTCGGTGCCAAGCATGCGCCGTTCGTGGTACCTGACGATCCGAATCGCGCCAGTTTCAAGGTCCGCGATGTCACGATTCCCAATGGCTTGACCGATGCGAGGTTCCAGACTCGCCAACAGATTCGTTCTGAAATCGACAAGATGATGCGAATCAGTGATGCGTCGGCGGGGGATCCCGTGGTCGCGTCCGATGAATTTTTCGCGCAAGGGTTGCAGTTAATCGGCAGTCCCCAGTCGCAAGCCGCGTTTGATATTCACTCCGAGTCCGACGCGGTTCGCGATGCCTATGGGCGCAACCCCTTCGGTCAACAAGCATTGCTTGCGCGTCGCTTGGTAAGTGCCGGCGTCCCTTTTGTGACACTTTCGCAAGGCGGTTGGGATCATCATGAAGATCTGTTCAATGCTTATGAAAAAAGGATGCCTGCGTTTGAAGCAACCATTGCTGCGTTAATTTCGGACCTCAAAGATCGCGGTATGCTGGAGCGAACGATGGTGATCGCGCTCGGCGAATTTGGCCGAACGCCAAAAATCAACGAACGAGGTGGACGCGACCATTGGTCCAACGCGATGAGCGTCATGTTTGCGGGCGGTGGAACCTCGGGGGGCCAAGTCATTGGTGCGACCGATCGTCATGGTTATGCCGCCATCGAGCGAGTGCTTTCGCCGGAAAATTTTGTATCCACCGTTTATCGTAAACTCGGAATTGATCCTGACCAAATGCTTTATTCACCCGAGGGCAGACCGGTGCACTTGGTCAGCGATGCCAACCCGATTACCGAGCTGATGAGCTGATGCGAATCACGAATTCAAGATCCATCACGCCGGTTTTTGTTTCAAGACTGACATGGGCAATCCTCGCTTTGCTACCCAGCATTGCATCAGCCCAGGTGCAGCTCGATCGTTTCTATCCACCGGTAGTTCACATCGGCGGCGAAACGGTCATCAACGCGGAAGGAAAATTCCCGACGTGGCCTGTGGAGATCGTAAGCGATCGCGATGACGTGAAGATTGTCGTCGGCAAAGATTCTGGGCAACTGACGGTCAACATATCGACGGACGTTTCGCCCGGCGTCGTTTGGATTCGAATGTTGGACAACGCATCGGCATCGAAACTGGTTCCGTTGTTGATCGAGCCGATTGCGGCCACCTCAGAAGTTGAACCCAACAATAAAATCATCGAAGCGACGCCGGTCGAATTGCCTGCCGTTGTTTATGGCAAGCTTGCCAAGTCCAACGACTTGGATACCTATCGCATCAAGTTAAAACGAGGACAAACATTCGTGGCGTCGGCCGTTGCTCATCGGTTGCTGCGTTCGCCGATGGATGCGGTCATGCAACTGGTTGACGGTCGTGGCAATGTCATTGTCCAGGCGGATGATGAGCGCGGTCTCGATCCGCAGTTGGTTTACGAGGCGGACGGTGACGCGGAATTGTTTTTACGAATCTTTGCGTTTCCTGAAGTTGCCAACAGCACGATCGGCTATGCGGGAGCCGAGTCGTTCGTTTATGCGATTCGATTGACCAGTGATACCTTCGTCGATCATTCATTGCCTTTGGTCGTCTCAGCGGATCATTCAATCGTGGCAGCCGTTCCGCATGGCTGGAACTTGCCGCCAAAGCCGGAGGTCTTCCAGAGCAGCGCGACGACTCATTCGCCAATCGTCAATTATGTTCCCTCGGCACTTGGCTGGCAGTGGCAGACTGTGCTGGCACACGACGCCGTCATGATCGATGATGTCGAGAACGGTTCCGTCGCAGTTGCCCAATCGCTTCCCTGCATTTTCTCGGGACATATCGCCGCGCGAGGAGAAATCGATCGAATTCGCTTTCATGTAAATGCATCGACTCGCTACGAAGCCGTCGTGCATTCGCGAGCTCATGGGTTCCCCCTCGACTCCGTCCTGCGAGTGGTGAATTTTGCCGACGGAAGTGAAGTGGTAACTAATGACGATGTATCACGGGGACAATACGACGCGTCGGTTGTGTTCACAACGAAAGTTGCCGGCGAATTTGTGCTTGAGATCTCTGACCTTGTTGACGGTCATGGTCCGCGTCACGCGTATAGCGTTGTCATCGCCGAAGCAATACCCTCAGCGGATCTTTCGGTTGCCGAAGATCATTTCATCGTCATCGCAGGATCCTCCGTCGAAATTCCAATCTCAATTGTGAGGCAAAATGGATTCGATCAAGAACTGACTATTACCGCTGACGGCTTGCCCAAAGGTGTTGTCGCTGAGCCGGTCGTTTCTCAGACAAAAGGCGATACTTCCAAGACGGTCAAGCTCAAGATCGTCGCGGACAAAACTGCGTTGTCTCAAAGCAACTTTCAAATTGTCGCATCCGTAGCAGCGCCTGATGACGCGTCTTCCGTGGGCAAGTTCACCGCCAAGTACCGTCTCCACGAAATAACCGCGGTCGAGGACCTTTGGCTGACAGCAGTCGCTGCGAAAATTAATTGATTTCACTTGTGATAGATGACGATCGCTTCGCCCAGAATTCTTCTCGACATTTACTTTCCAATGAGTCGCAATTGTGACACCCCTCGAAGTCAAAGGGTGGTTAGAATTAAGCGAATCGCAGGGGAGGTTGCTGGGTAAATACTGGTGACCGTGAACCCCCGTTTCCCGTTGAATCCGTAGTCTGTTGTTTAACCTTTGACGAGAGTTTCTGATGAACGTGTTCTTTATTCGAATGCCATTGCGATTGCAAGTTGCGGCGATCATTGCAGCGGCACTTAGTTGTCATTGCATCGCTATTCAAGCTCAGCAGAGTGATCCGCCATCGGGTTTTACGGCTTTGTTTAACGGAAAGGATCTGTCAGGCTGGTATGGTTGGGGGACGCGTGATCCGAACGATTTATGGTCGATGACGGAATCCGAAAAAGCTCAGTACAAAAAGGAATCGGTGGAGGGTGGCTTGCTTGATAAGAAGGGGCAGCCTAGCAACGAACATATCAACGCCCACTGGTCCGTGCAGGATGGTGAATTGGTCAACGATGGTCATGGGCTGTACTTGACTTCGGACAAAGATTACGGCGACTTCGAATTGCACCTCGAATACAAGGCGCTGCCAAAGGGAGACAGTGGCGTTTACCTGCGTGGAACTCCTCAAGTTCAAATCTGGGATGCAAATGAACCTGATCCCAACGGACTTGGGCGAGCGATGGGTTCGGGAGGGCTTTGGAATAATCGCAAAGGGGCCCCCGGCAAAGACCCACTCAAGAAAATGGATAGGCCGCTTGGCGAGTGGAACAGCCTCAAGATGAAGATGATTGGTGAGCGAGTGACGGTTGTATTCAACGACGAAGTCGTGGTTGATCATGCGGTATTGGAGAACTTCTTCGCGAACCAAAAAAGCGGCTATTTGGCTTATTCAAAACCGGCTGCTGACAAGGGCGAAACGGATTCAGTCAAGTTGCCAAACGGTTTCCTGCGAGATCCTGTTTATTCAAAAGGCCCCGTTCAACTTCAAACGCACGGCAGCGAAATTCGCTGGCGTAACGTCTTCATTCGCGAGATCTCATCGGAAGAAGCCAATGACGTTTTGGCCAGTCGTGAATCGGAAGGATTTCTCGAATTGATCAACGGCAAAGATCTTAGCGGTTGGCTTGGCGCGGTCGATAATTACGAAGTCAATGATAGGGCGATCGTCTGCAAGCAGGGCAAAGGCGGCGATCTTTTGACTCAAGATGAATACGAAAACTACATCATCCGGTGCGAGTTCAAGTTGCCAACTGCGGGCAACAACGGGATCGCGTTGCGCACGCCACTGGATGGACATTCCTCACACGATGGGTTGGAAATACAAATCATCGACAGCGATGGATACAACGCTAAAAATACGAAGTCGTCGCTGAAGCCTCACCAGTATCACGGCTCGCTTTATCACTGCGTGGGAGCCAAGCACGGCTATCTTCGCCCCGTCGGTGAGTGGAACTTTCAAGAGATCGAGGTTAACGGTCAGAATGTCAAGGTGACGTTGAACGGTACTAAGATTCTGGACGTTGATATTGATACCTTGGACCGAAGTCAACTTAGCACGATTCCAAAGGGTTTAGATCGCCGCACGGGGCATATTGGATTTGCTGGTCATAATGATCCCGTCGCCTATCGAAGCTTTCAGGTAAAGCAGCTTTAACCTACCCGATCGCAATCATCTACAATTTCAGGTTTGATTTGAAAATTTAGGCTCTTCCGCAAAATCAGTGGAAGAGCCTAAACTTCGGGTTAATTTGTAGACAACACAGCTGCACACTCTTAGAATCTATGGTTTTATCTCATCATGGTAAGAATGAGTCAAGCAAGTCGCCTAAAGGGAAAGGCCGGATCAAAAACCGTTCATTGGGCATGGGTGCAAGCCGTCCTTGACCGATACTCTGAGGTACGTAACGGACGCAAGGGGCACCGATTCATTGACTATGTAAAGCGTCGCCGCGAGCCGCGCGGGTCACAGTGGAGCTTTGAAAGAGTGACCAACTTCTGCGGTGGCCTGATCCTGATCATCTTAGGACTCGGCGTGGGATGGCTACCAGGTCCAGGTGGCTTTGTCGCTATCATCGGCCTTTTACTACTCGCACAAGAGTTTCCCTTCGTCGCCAAAGCTCTGGACTATATTGAAACCGCAGGTCGAAATGCTTGGAAATCCTGTCGTGGATTTTTCTTTAGGTAACAACATTGTTGGGATTGGTGCAATGGATGAGAATCAAACCCAATTTTCGAATTTCTCCGTTTTCCGACTGCAAAGGCGGCAGATTTGAATGCGGGCTGGACCTTGTGAGAGGAAATCGGCAAGCGTTGGAACAACACCTTTGCAGAAACCAACAAAATTTGTGTCCTAACAATCCTAAAACACCGCGCAATGCTTAATCGGCTCGCCATCTGCGACCCTCGCAAACGGTACGAGCCAATTACAAGCTTTCAGCCTGAGGGACCTTCAAGACAAGCGGCAAGGACACAGTACGTCCGACTTGTTGAAGCATGTTGCTATTTTAGTCCCGGCTCTACCTCCAATCGTCACAAGTCTGGCAGTTCAGATTAGCAGTCGGCCTCCGAGGACTAGCCGGCTGGAGCGCCCATCGCTGCCATATTAATCGTTTTTGCTAGCTCGGAAAGTTTCTCGTCCGCGGCCTCTTCTTCATTGATGTTCTGCTTCAACAATTTCAGGGCGTTAACGTATCCCAAAGCTTCAGCCCACGTACAAAGGGTGCCGTAGGTTGCAATTTCGTAATGCTCCACCTTTTGGGCGCAAGCGATGATAAGTGCATCCTTTACTGCGGGTTCGCCTTCTTCGTCAAGCATTTCGTTTGCTTCGGTGATAAGACCTTTCATCGCTTCACAAGTTTTGGCTTTGGCCTGTTTGCCCGTTTCT
>Ga0105046_10012203_pt1 | contig 13323 bp, 12 predicted proteins | sample MAT03_FD_78385 | JGI IMG/M metagenome (GOLD analysis project Ga0105046, IMG submission 78385) | Freshwater microbial communities from Lake Fryxell liftoff mats and glacier meltwater in Antarctica - MAT-03 (megahit assembly) | ecosystem: Environmental > Aquatic > Freshwater > Ice > Liftoff... | reverse complement strand
GTGAGCTGGAAGATCAACCAGCAGCGCGACAACCCGGCCTGTGCCGATGCCGAACATGCGTCCGCTGGCGACCCGCTGGATCCCGGATTGCACGTTTTTCTTGCATCAAATCAGGCTCCAACCCTTGTTCCACATGCGCAACCAGCTACGAATTCAATAGCAAATCCAGCGAGCCCGGCCTTGATGCTGTTACGCCCCAAGGTGGCGGTGCTGCGCGAGCAAGGCGTCAATTCCCATGTCGAGATGGCCTACGCCTTCACCCAGGCCGGTTTTGAGGCCTTCGACGTGCACATGACCGATCTGCAGACCGGCCGTGCACAGCTGGCCGACTTCACCGGCTTGGTGGCCTGCGGCGGCTTCAGTTATGGCGACACCCTGGGCGCCGGCATCGGCTGGGCCCGCTCCATCACCTTCAACCCGGCGTTGTCGGCGCAGTTCCAGGCCTTCTTCGGCCGCGAGGACACCTTCGGGCTGGGCGTGTGCAACGGCTGCCAGATGTTTGCCGAACTGGCCGGGATCATCCCGGGAGCGGACGCCTGGCCGCGTTTCACCACCAACCGCAGTGAGCGCTTCGAGGCGCGGCTGAGCCAGGTCGAGGTGCTGGATTCACCCAGCCTGTTTTTTGCCGGCATGGCCGGCCACCGCCTGCCGATTGCGGTGGCGCACGGCGAGGGGTATGCCAACTTCGAGAAACCACGCGGAGGGCGCGGCGAAGCGGCCAGCGTGATCGCCGCCATGCGTTTCACCGACAACCACGGCCAGCCGACCGAAGCTTACCCAGCCAACCCCAACGGCAGCGCCGGCGGCCTGACGGCGGTGACCACTGCCGACGGTCGCTTCACGGCCATGATGCCGCACCCCGAACGCGTGTTCCGCAACATCCAGATGAGCTGGACGCCACTGGACGCCAGCCAGCCGAGCCCCTGGACAGAGATCTGGCGCAATGCGCGCCGCTGGGTGGGCTGAGTTGTCAGCCGAACCACGTTGCAGATAGACAAGAAAAAACGCGGCACCTGGCCGCGTTTTTCATGAAGGCAGGGGAGGCCGCAGCGCTTATTCGATCTTGGCTTTGTCGCGCAGGCCTTGCTGGAAGGCCGCCAGTTTTTGCTGCTGCATCTGCTGCGAAATTTGTGGCTTGAGCTCTTCAAACGCGGGCAATTTTGCGGTGCGGGTGTCATCGACGCGGATCACGTGGAAGCCGAACTGGGTCTTCACCGGCGTGTCCGTCAGCTGGCCCTTGTTGAGCTTGCCCATGGCCTGGGCGAACTCGGGAACGTAGCTGCTCGGATTGGCCCAGTCCAGGTCGCCGCCATTGGCGCCGGAGCCGGGGTCTTTGGACTGCTTCTTGGCGATGTCCTCAAACTTGCCGCCTTTTTTCAGGCTGGCAATGATGGCCTTGGCTTCGTCTTCCTTTTCCACCAGGATGTGGCGCGCCTTGTATTCCTTGCCACCGTTGGCTGCGACAAACTTGTCGTACTCGCCCTTGAGGTCGGCGTCGGTCACGGGGTTTTTCTTCTGGTAATCGGCGAACAGCTCGCGGATCAAAATGGCCTGGCGGGCCAGTTCCATCTGCGTCTTGAAGTCGTCGCTGGCCGACAGGCCCAGCTTCTCGGCTTCCTGCATGAAGACTTCGCGGGCAATGACTTCCTCACGGATCTGGCCTTGCATCTCTGGCGTGACCGGGCGGCCGGAGCGCGACAACTGCAGCGCCAGCGCATCGACGCGGGCCTTGGGAACGGCCTTGCCGTTGACGATGGCGACGTTCTGCGCAAAAGCGCCGGTCGCGCCCACGGCCATCAGGCCGCTGAGAACGCTTGCCAGTAACAGGGTTTTTTTCATGGTTTTCCTTGGGTAATTAATGAGGTATTGCCGCCCGTGCAGGGGACGAAAAATCAGGGCTTTCGATGATTTCAATGGCCAGCGCGTGCAGCCCTTCATCGATGAAATTTTGCAGTGCATCATACACAAGGCGGTGGCTCGCCACGCGGCTTTTGCCTGCAAAGGCGGGACTGGCAATACGCACCCGAAAATGACTGCCGAAGCCCTCGGCATTGGCACCCGAATGGCCCGCATGCGCGGCACTTTCGTCGATCACTTCCAGGTGGCCTGGATTCAGCCGGGCACGCAATTGTTCCTCGATGCGGACGGCGTGCACGGGTTGCGGCGGGACAAAAGGGGTCATCATCAGGCCCTGACGTGTTTGTTCAGCAACACGGCTTGCGCCATCACAAACACCAGCATCAGGCCCAGGCCGCCAAAAAGCTTGAAATTCACCCAGGCGGCGGTCGAGAAGTTGAAAGCCACCCAGAGATTGAGCAGGCCCATGACCGCGAAAAATCCGATCCAGCTGTAATTGACCTTTCGCCAGATCGGATCCGGCAGGTTCAGTTGCGCGCCCATCAGTTTCTGGATGCCGTTTTTCTTGAACACCAGCTGGCCGATCAGCAGGGCGCCGCCCATGACCCAGTACAGCACCGTCGGTTTCCATTTAATGAAGCTCTCGCTGTGAAAATAAATGGTGGCACCGCCCAGCAGGGTCACCAGCCCGAGGCTGACCCACAGCATGGTGTCTATCTTGCGCCCGCGCGCCACCAGCCAGAGGATTTGCGCCAGTGTCGCCAGGATCACCACCACGGTGGCCAGAAGCACCGGCGCCTCCGACGTGCCCACGACCCCGCCGGACACCATGAAGCCCAGCCACTCGGTGGCGGTGCGCGACGCCCATTCGGTGTTGGCCTCGGCGTACTTGAACATGCCGAAGAAAAGAATAATGGGAAGGAAGTCGAAAAGAATTTTCATGGGGTGATTATCAGGCCCCCACGCTCCGCCGCTGCGCGGGTCGATGACCCCCAAAGGGGCGCTGCGCCTGCGGCCCGGCAAAGCCGGTTCCGCGGCCCTGACTTGCAAAAGCAAGAAGCATCGAGCGCCAACTTCATGCTTTCTGGAAGTCCAGGGAGGCGGAGTTCATGCAATAACGCAGCCCGGTATCGGTCGGGCCGTCCGGAAACACATGGCCCAGATGCGCGCCACACTGGCTGCAGACCGTTTCCGTGCGTGCCATGCCGTGGCTGCGATCCACGATGTCGGTGATCGCGCCGGGCACGGCCTCGGAGAAGCTGGGCCAGCCGCACCCGGCGTCAAACTTGGTGCTGGCATCAAACAGCAGATTGCCGCAGCAAATGCAGTGGTAACTGCCGTCATCCCAGACGGCCTCGTATTTGCCGGTGAAAGGGCGTTCGGTCGCAGCCTGCCGGGTCACCTGGAAGGCGCCGGGCTCGGCCCCTTTTTCAGCCAGCACGGCGTTCCACTCGGCGTCGGTTTTCTGGATCTTGGCGCTCATTGCCTTTTTTACCTTTTGACACTTGGTTTGATTTTGCTTACGAACTGCAGCTGATTTCTATCGATCCAGCCCAGTCGGGCGGAAACCCGGCGTAGCTGTCATCGGCTGGATGTTCGGCATATGGGGCCTGCAGCAGGGTCAGCAAGGTATCGACCCCGGAAAAATCGCTTAGTTTCGCGGCTTGGATGGCTTGTTCACCCAAATGGTTGCGAAAAACGTATTTGGGATTGGTGTTGAGCATCAAATCGACCCGCAGCCCTTGATCCACGGGCGTTAGCCGCTCTGAATATTGTAGCGCCCAGGCATCGAAAGCCGGCCGATCCAAAAACAGGTCGCGCACCGCCTCGTTCGCGGCACCGGGCGCAAAACCACCCAGGCGGCGCCAGAAAATCGAGTAGTCCACCTTGTCGGCGGCCAGCAGCTTGAAGGCGCTCTCGATCAGCGTCTTGTCGTCCGCCCGGGCGTCGCTCAGGCCCAGCTTGGCGCGCATCCGGCCTTCCAGCGCCTGTGGAAACACGGTTTTGTAAGACTCCAGCGCCGCCAGCGCCTGCTCCTGGCTGTCCATCAGCGGCAGCAGCGCCTGGCCCAGGCAAAACAGGTTCCAGTAGGCGATGTTGGGCTGCTTGTTGTAGGCGTAGCGGCCCTGGGTGTCGGAGTGGTTGCAGATGTGGCCGGGGTCGAAGGCGTCGAGAAACTGGAACGGGCCATAGTCGATGGTCAGGCCCAGGATGCTCATGTTGTCGGTGTTCATGACCCCGTGGCAAAAGCCGACGGCCTGCCAGGCCGCTATCAGGTGGGCCGTGCGTTCGCTGACTGCCTGCAGCAGCGCTGCATAGGGCTGGGCGGCGTCGCGGCATTCCGGGTAAAAGCTGTCGATCACAAAGTCGGCCAGGGTCTTGAGCTGCGCAGGCTGGTCGCTGTAGCTGAAATGCTCGAAGTGGCCGAAGCGGATGAAACTGGGCGCGCTGCGCGTCACGACAGCGGCGGTTTCAATTTCTTCGCGGCGGACTTTGGCATCGGAGCCGGTGATGCACAGCGCGCGCGTGGTCGGGATGCCCAGGCCGTGCATGGCCTCGGAACACAGGTACTCGCGGATCGAGCTGCGCAGCACCGCGCGGCCGTCACCCATGCGCGAATACGGTGTGGCACCCGCGCCCTTGAGCTGGATCTCCTGCGCGCCGGCGGCGGTTTGCAGCTCCCCGAGCATGATGGCGCGGCCGTCGCCGAGCTGGCCGGCCCACTGGCCGAACTGATGGCCGCTGTAAACACTTGCCAGTGGCCGGGCGCCCCGTGCCGCCTGGTTGCCGGTGAACAGCGCCAGCGATTCCTGCGATTCGAACCAGGCTTGCTCCAGCCCCATCTCCCGCGCCAGCGCCTGGTTGCGGCCCACCCAATAGGGCGTGGGCAGGGGCGTGGGCTGGAGCTCCGTATAAAAATCCGGCCCGAGTGCGGCGAAGCGGTTGTTCCATGCCAGGTGCGGGATAACAGCAGGCAATTCGTTGATGACGGCGTTCATACCCTGATTGTCCTATGGGGCCAACAGCCCGGTGCCTGAGGGGTTAAACGGACGTGACACCTTTTTGCCAATCCGGGAAATTTCGGCTACAAAGTCGCAGGCCCCCACGTTACGATGCAGCCACGACGTTGTCGCAGGACAGCGATTTTTTACCGGACAAAAAGGAAACAAGACCATGTTGGGTTTGATGCAAAACCAGCCGCTGCTGATTTCATCGCTGATCGATTTTGCGGAGCGCCACCATGGCGACGCCGAGATCGTGTCGCGCCGCGTGGAGGGCGATGTCCACCGCTACACCTACCGGGACGTGGCGCGCCGCTCGCGCCAGGTGGCAAAGGCGCTGGATACGCTCAAACTGCAGTTCAGCGACCGCATCGCCACCCTGGCCTGGAACGGCTACCGCCATCTGGAACTGTATTTCGGCGTCAGCGGCTCCGGCCGCGTGCTGCATACGCTGAACCCGCGCCTGCACCCCGACCTGGTGGCCTGGATTGCCAACCATGCCGAAGACCAGGTGCTATTTTTTGACATGTCGTTTCTGCCGCTGGTCCAGGCTTTTCATGCGAAATGCACGACCATCAAACATTACATCGCGCTGTGTGATGCGGACAAGTTGCCCACGGACAGCGGTATCCCGAATTTGAGCAGTTACGAAGCCTGGATCGCCCCGCACTCGCCGGACTACCAATGGCCCAGCTTCGACGAAAACTCGGCGTCGAGCATGTGTTACACCAGCGGCACCACCGGCAACCCCAAGGCCGCGCTGTACAGCCACCGTTCGACCATCCTGCACGCCTATGCCGCCGCGCTGCCCGATGTGATGTGCCTGAGCGCACGCGACGCCATCCTGCCCGTGGTGCCCATGTTCCACGTTAACGCCTGGGGCATTCCGTATTCGGCCGCGCTGACCGGTGCCAAGCTGGTGTTCCCCGGCCCGGCCCTGGACGGAAAATCGGTGTATGAGCTGATCGAGGCCGAAAAGGTGACCTATGCCGCAGGCGTGCCAACGGTCTGGCAGATGATGCTCGGCCACATGAAACCGGCCGGCCTGACTTTCTCCACCCTCAAGCGCACCGTGATTGGCGGCTCGGCCTGCCCGCCCGCCATGATCCATGCGTTTCAGGAAGACCACGGCGTCGAGGTACTGCATGCCTGGGGCATGACCGAAATGTCCCCGCTGGGGACGCTGTGCACGCTCAAGAACAAGCACCTGGGCATCTCGAAAGACGAGCAGATCAAGATCCGGCTCAAGCAGGGCCGGGCGATCTACGGCGTGGACATGAAAATCGTGAATCCCGAAGGCAAGGAGTTGGCCTGGGATGGCAAGGCCTTCGGCGACCTGCATGTCAGGGGCCCGTGGATCATCGGCGAGTACTTCAAGGGCGAGGGCGGCAACCCCTTGATCGATGGCTGGTTCCCGACCGGCGATGTGGCGACGATCGACGCGGACGGCTACATGCAGATCACCGACCGCAGCAAGGACGTGATCAAGTCCGGCGGTGAATGGATCAGCTCCATCGACATCGAGAACATCGCGGTCGCGCACCCAGCCGTGGCCATGGCGGCCTGCATCGGCGTGAAGCATCCCAAGTGGGACGAGCGCCCAATCATCGCCGTGGTGAAAAAACCCGGTGCCGAGGTCACGCGCGAGGAGCTGATCAGGTTTTATGAAGGCAAGACGGCCAAGTGGCAAATCCCCGACGACGTGGTGTTTGTCGATGCCATTCCGCTGGGCGCCACCGGCAAGATGCTGAAAACGCGCTTGCGCGAACAACTGAAGGACTACAGCTTGCCCGGAGTCTGATGTCTCGCCGCGTGCCGCCACGGGAAAGGCCCGTTTCGCAGGCGGTCTGGCTGCAGCGCTTGTCCCGTTCCCGAGCCTTGTCACCTGCGCGATTGCCTGCGCCATTGTTACGGGCAATCCCTTACGCTACAGAGCACAAAAACTTGTACCCTCGCCTTATCAGTTAACAAGGAGACCTTTGATGAAATTGACCATGAAAATTGTTGCAGCATCGGCCATGATGGTGGCTTGTGGTGTGTCGTTTGCCCAAAAAGGCGAAACCGTCAAGATTGCCTTTATCGACCCGTTGTCGGGGCCTTTTGCCAACGTGGGTCAGAACCAGCTCAAGAGCTGGCAATTTGCGGCCGCGCACTTGAGCGGTGCCAAAAACCCCGCCGGCGTGAAATTTGAAGTGACCGGTTTCGACAACAAGGGCTCGCCTCAAGAGAGCCTGAACTCGGTCAAGGCTGCCGTCGATCAGGGCTTCCGCTACGTCACGCAGGGCAACGGCTCGGGCGCCGCCGCCGCAATCATGGACGCCGTGGCCAAGCACAACGAGCGCAACCCGGGCAAGGAAGTCATCTACCTGAACTACGCTGCGGTCGATCCGGCGCTGACCAACGAAAAGTGCGACTACTGGCACTTCCGCCTGGACGCCGACACCAGCATGAAGATGGAGGCGCTGACCACCTTCATGAAGGACCAGCCCAAGGTCAAGAGCGTCTATCTGCTGAACCAGAACTACTCTCACGGCCAGCAGGTCGCCAAGTTCTTCAAGGAGGGCATTGCACGCAAGCGTCCCGACGTGAAGATCGCCGGTGAAGACCTGCACCCGCTCGGCCAGGTCAAGGACTTTGCGCCCTATGTCGCCAAAATCAAACAGTCGGGTGCCGACACCATCGTCACTGGCAACTGGGGTGCCGACCTGACACTGTTCGTCAAGGCGCTCAACGACGCAGGCCTCAAGTTGCCGATGTACACCTACTACGCCGGCGTGACCGGCACGCCCACGGCCTTGGCTGCTGGCGGCGACAGCGAGGTTTACGTCATCGCTTATGGCCACTCCAACCACACCGGGGAGATCGGGCAGATGAGCGCCGACTTCAAGAAGAAGTTCAATGATGACTACTACACCTATGCCACCTACAACGGCATCTCGCTACTGGGCGCGGCGATGGCCAAGGCCAAATCGACCAATCCCGTGCAGGTCGCCAAAGCCATGGGGGGGCTGAGCGTCAAGAGCTTTGCCGGCGACGTGACCATGCGCGCCTCCGACCACCAGCTGCAGCAATCGATGTTCATCACCAAGTGGCAGAAAGCTGACAAAAAGTTCCCTTACAGCGTGGAAAACACCGGCTATACCTTTGCGCCCATCAAGCAGATGGAGCCCTTTGTGGCCAGCACGCCCACCAGCTGCCAAATGAAACGACCCGCAGGCAGCTGATCCTAGCCTCTGAAAACGCCGGGATGGCCAGCGCGCTCCCGGCGTTTGTATGTCCGCGTCACACACGGCGCCATCAATTGACTCATACCGGATGGGTATCGCATGGAGTTTTTCACTATTTCTTTGTTGAACGGGCTCAGCTATGGGCTGCTGCTGTTCATGCTGAGCTCGGGCCTCACGCTGATTTTCAGCATGATGGGCGTGCTCAACTTCGCTCACGCGAGTTTTTACATGCTGGGCGCTTATTTCGCCTACAGCACAACCGAGCTGATTGGTTTCTGGCCGGCCCTGTTGGTGGCACCCCTGCTGGTGGGTGTGCTGGGTGCCGCTTTCGAAAAGTACTGCCTGCGCCGCGTCCATAAGTTCGGCCATGTGCCCGAACTGCTGATTACCTTCGGTCTGAGCTACATCATTCTTGAAATGGTGCAACTGATCTGGGGCACCAGCTCGGTCAATTACCGAGTGCCCGATGCACTTGATGGCCCGCTTTTCACGCTGTATGGCACGCAGTTCCCGATGTACCGTGGTTTCATGATGCTGGTGGCCGTGCTGATGCTGATCTCCATCTGGCTGCTGCTGACGCGCACCCGCATCGGCCTGATCATCCAGGCCGCACTGACGCATCCGGAGACGGTCGAATCGCTGGGCCATAACGTGCCGCGCGTCTTCATGCTGGTGTTTGGCGGGGGCGCCGCGCTGGCGGGTCTGGCCGGTGTAATTGGCGGCAACGCCTTTGTGACCGAGCCCGGCATGGCAATCACCGTGGGCGCGGTGATCTTCGTGGTGGTCGTGGTCGGCGGCATGGGGTCGCTGTCCGGCGCCTTTGTCGCCTCCATCCTGATTGGCCTGATCCAGACCTTTGCGGTGGGCATCGACAGCTCGGTCGTGGGGGCCGCTTCCATGGCCGGCGTAACGATAACGCCTGAAACCTTCGGCTACGCGCTGTGGAAACTCAAGGTGAGCCAGGTTGCGCCCATCCTGCCGTACCTGTTTCTGGTGCTGATCCTGATCTTCCGGCCCAGAGGCCTTCTCGGCAAGCGGGAAGGTTAAGAATGAATACGAACTACTATCAATTCAAGCCTCTCAACATCGGGCGCTGGATCATCTGGGGCCTGTTCGCGTTGCTGTTGGTCGTGGCACCGATGGTATTCACAAGCAGCCTGTCGCACACCATGCTCAGCCAGATGGGCATCGCCATCATCGTGTGCCTGAGCTACAACATGCTGCTGGGGCAGGGCGGCATGCTCAGTTTCGGGCATGCCGTGTATTCGGGTATGGGCTCTTTCCTGGCGATTCACACACTCAATCTGGTGAGCAAGGGAAGCTTTCCGCTTCCCGTGAGCCTGATCCCTATCGTCGGTGGGCTGTCCGCCATGCTGGTGGCTGTCATCCTCGGCTGGGTCACCACCAAGAAGGCGGCCACGCCCTTTGCCATGATCACCCTCGGCGTGGGGGAACTGGTCTGGGCCAGCGCGCTGATGTTTCCGGAGTTTTTCGGCGGCGAAGGCGGGGTCTCGGGCAACCGCGTGACGGGGTCCAAGCCCTTTGGCATCACCTATGGGCCGCAGATCCAGCTGTATTACCTGATTGCGCTTTACACCATCATTTGCACCGCGCTGATGTTTGCCTTCACGCGCACCCCCCTCGGGCGCATGCTCAACGCCGTGCGCGACAACCCCGAGCGCGTGGAGTTTGTGGGCTACGACACCCAGAAAGTGCGCTACATCGCCTTCATCGTTGCTGCTTTCTTTGCGGGAATTTCGGGTGGGCTGGCCGCGCTGAATTTCGAGATCGTCACTTCCGAAGTGGTCAGCGGCTACCGCTCCGGCGCCTACCTGCTGTTCACCTTTCTGGGCGGGGCCACCTTCTTCTTCGGCCCCATCATCGGCGGCATCATGATGGTGCTGGCCTTTGTTCTGCTGTCCGAGTTCACCAAAGCCTGGCTGCTGTACCTGGGCCTGGTCTTCCTGTTCATGGTCATGTACGCACCGGGCGGCATCGCCAGCCTGGTGATGATGAACCTGCGCGTCGCGGCCTTTGGCAAGCTCAGGCAGCTCTGGTTCAGCTACCTGGCGCTGACCGTCACTGCGCTGATTCTGCTGGCCGGTGCCGGCGCCATGATCGAGATGGTCTATCACCTGCAGCTCAACACAGCCCTGGGTCCCCAACTTAAGTTCATGGGTATCACACTCAACGCCAAGGGCCTGAACAGCTGGTTTGGCGCCGCGTTTGTCATGCTCACGGGGCTGGGCCTGTTTGAGCTCACGCGCCGGCAGTTCGCGCACGAATGGAGCGGGATCCAGGAATACATTGAAAAAGAAAGCAAACGCAGGGAAAGTCTATGAGCCCCCACGCTTGTCACTTCGTGAGCCTTCGGCGTTGCGCTGCCCCTCCCACTGGAAGAAGGGGCCGTGTTCTCCTTGGGGCGGCCCGGTGGAGAACCTCATGACCTATGCACTTGAACTCAAAGACCTGCGCAAAAGTTTTGGCAAGACTGAAATTATTCGCGGTGTCAATCTTGCCGTCACGGCCGGCGAGCGGGTCGGCATCATCGGCCCGAACGGCGCCGGCAAATCGACGCTTTTCAACCTGATCAGCGGGCGTTTCGAGCCCAGCAGCGGCGACGTTCTGCTGGGCGGCCAGCGCATCAACGGTAAAAAACCGTTCGAGATCAACCGGCTTGGTTTGTCGCGCAGTTTTCAGATCACCAATATCTTTCCCAAGCTCAGCGTGTTCGAGAACCTGCGCTGCGGCGTGCTCTGGAGCCTGGGCTACAAATACACCTTCCTGAAGTTTCTGGCCGATCTGGACGATGCGAACGAGCGCGCGGAAGAGCTGATGCAGATGATCAAGCTCGACAAAAAACGCGATGTGCTGGCCATCAACCTGACCTACGCGGAGCAGCGTGCGCTCGAAATCGGCATCACCATTGCTGGCGGCGCCAGCGTCATCCTGCTCGACGAACCAACCGCCGGCATGAGCCGCAGTGAAACCAGCCGCTTCATCAGGCTGATCAAGGAAGTGACGATAGGCAAGACCCTGCTGACGGTGGAGCACGACATGGGCGTTGTTTTTGGCCTGGCCGACAAGATCGCGGTGGTGGTGTATGGCGAGGTGCTGGCCTTCGATGTGCCAGAGGCCGTGCGCGCCAACCAGCGCGTGCAGGAGGCCTATCTCGGCTCGTCCGTGGCCGACCCGCAGGCGGGAGGCCACTAGATATGGCCCCCACGCTTTTCGCTTCGCGTAATACGCTGCCCCCCGAGGGGGCTAATTTTCCTAGGGGCGGCCCGTCGGAAAATTGCATGACCGCCACACTTGTCTTGATGCCTGCTTCAGCCCGTCGGAGCCTTTCATGCTGAAAATCGAAAATCTGCACGCCTATTACGGCAAAAGCCATGTTCTGCATGGCGTGAATTTTGAGGTCCAGCCCGGTGAAATTGTGGCCTTGCTCGGGCGCAACGGCTCCGGGCGCTCGACCACGGCCAAAGCCATCATGGGATTGGTGGATTGCCAGGGCGATATCCACTGGAAAGGCAAGCAAATTTCCGGCCACAAGGCCTACGAGGTGGCTCACCTGGGCATTGGTTATGTGCCGGAAAACCGCGACATTTTTCCGACGCTCACCGTGCACCAGAACCTGATGCTGGGCCAGAAAGGCAAGGGCACAGGCAGCCGCTGGTCGTTTGACGACATGTACCGCATGTTCCCGCGTCTCAAGGAGCGTCAGCACACCGAAGCGGGCGTGCTCTCCGGTGGCGAGCAGCAGATGCTCACCTTGTGCCGCACGCTGATGGGCGACCCGGACCTGATCATCATCGACGAGCCGACCGAAGGGCTGGCGCCGAAAATTGTGGCCTTGGTGGGCCAATTCTTTCAAACGCTTAAAACCAAAGGCGTCTCGGTGCTGCTGATTGAGCAGAAACTGACCATTGCCATGGCGATTTCCGACCGGGCGCTGGTCATGGGCCACGGCAGCATCGTGTTTCAGGGCACGCCCGACAGCCTGCGGGCCGACGCCTACATCCGCAAGGAGTGGCTGGAGGTTTGAGGATGCTCTGCCTGACGCCATGGCGCTCTAGGCAGAGCCTCCTGAAGGCCAAGGTTTTGTCGCGGCAGGGACAATGCAGAGCCTTCGAGGGTTGCGCTGCAACATAAGCTCTCTACAATACGAAAAGAACGGTCGTACTATTTTCGCCGGCCGGGCCTCGCGTGCAGGCCCGCTGCAATTCGGAAATCGCCGGCAATCACGCAACAAAGGAAAAACACATGACAGCGAAATACGAAGTCCACGGCAGTGTCGCGGTAATCACGCTCGACAATCCGCCGGTCAATGGCCTGGGCCATGCGACGCGGCTGGCCATCACGGATAGCCTGCAAAAAGCCCATGCCGATTCAGCCGTCAAATCCATTGTTCTCACGGGCGCAGGCAAGGCTTTCTCCGGCGGAGCGGACATCAAGGAATTCGGCACCCCGAAAGCGCTGGCCGAACCCAACTTGCTGAGCGTCATCCTCGCGGTAGAAAACTCTTCCAAGCCTGTGGTGGCGGCGGTGCACTCGGTGTGCATGGGTGGTGGGCTGGAGCTGGCCCTGGGCTGCCATTACCGCATCGCAGCGCCGGGCACCAGCGTGGCACTGCCTGAAGTCAAGCTGGGCCTGATTCCCGGCGCCGGCGGCACGCAACGCCTGCCGCGTGCGCTCGGTGTGGAGCCGGCGCTCAACATGATCGTCAGCGGTGAGCCCGTCAAGAGCGAGTTGCTGGCGCAGATTCCCGGCCAGAAGCTGTTTGACAAGCTGGCCAATTCGGCCGAATCGCTGGCGCAGGAAGCCCTGGCTTTTGCCGAGTCCATCGCCGACACCCGGCCCTTGCCGCTGGTGCGCAATCTGCCGTGCAAACACCCGAACGGCGATGCTTACTTCCAGTTTGCGCGCAACATGGTCAAGGGTATGTCCAAAAACTTCCCGGCGCCGGGCAAGTGTGTGGACGCGGTGGAAGCCGCCACCAGGAAAAAATTCGACGAGGGCATGGCCCTTGAGCGCGAGATTTTCACTGCCCTGATGTTCACGCCGGAAAGCCGCGCCCTGCGTCACATTTTCATGGCCGAGCGCGCCGCTTCCAAAATTCCGGATGTACCAGGAGACACGCCCAAGCGCGACATCCAGTCCGTCGCGGTGATTGGCGCCGGCACCATGGGTGGCGGCATTGCGATGAACTTCCTGAACGCCGGCATTCCGGTCAAGAT
>Ga0105046_10012202_pt1 | contig 13324 bp, 12 predicted proteins | sample MAT03_FD_78385 | JGI IMG/M metagenome (GOLD analysis project Ga0105046, IMG submission 78385) | Freshwater microbial communities from Lake Fryxell liftoff mats and glacier meltwater in Antarctica - MAT-03 (megahit assembly) | ecosystem: Environmental > Aquatic > Freshwater > Ice > Liftoff... | reverse complement strand
TCCCGCTTCATAGCCCTCGGATTGCAAAAGTCGAAGTCAAACGCAGCAGCGTTGTACGACGCGCAAAGCTTTACTTCCTTCGCGAACGAGTTGGCAAGTCGGTCCGTTTAAAGGAACGCCGCCGCACCGAATCGAAGTAGTTTTCCTGGTCGATTTTCGGAATAGGTCTTGTAAGTCTTATAGGACCTATAAGGCCTATGTTTCGAAATGCCTTCGATCACCTGCGGCGATCGTATATCAATCTTCGTTACGGTCGCATCGACCTTGACGCTCGCTTAGGCAAGCGAGGCGAGCAAGCGGCTGCAAGGTTGCTGCGTCAGACCGGCTATTCGATCTTGGCTGAGAACGCTTCTGATTTCGCAGGGGAGATCGACATCATCGCAACCGATCGCAAGCGTGCGTCGATCATCTTTGTCGAAGTAAAGACACTTCAATCGACTAAACCAGGCCACCCGGCCGAGCGCGTCGATGAAGCCAAGCAAACGCGAATTACGAAAGCCGCGCTGCGTTACCTGCAGAAGCAAAATCTGCTCGGATGCCCGGTCAGGTTTGACGTCATCGCTGTTTGGTGGCCATCGGGATATAGCGAACCGAACAAGATGGAACATTACGTTTCCGCCTTTGAAGCGACCGGCGTCGAGGGGTTTTATTCATAGCCTCAACGTGGCTTCTCGCGATAACTCATTCGCGCCCGGGTCATTCGCTCGCGAATGCCTCCGTCTTTGATAAAGTCCTTTTCGAGCCTGCGGATTTGTTGGTCAAGCAAATAGTTGGCCTGATGAATCACGCAAATCGCAATATTTGCGACAATCTCGGCGGTTCGGCTTTCAACATAAGTCCTATAGGTCTCAAAGGACTTATCCGACCTATTTCCCAGTGCCCGAACAAACGTCGCTTCGATGGAATCTTTTGACCATGTTGGCAAGTTGCGAACTCTCAAAAAATCCTGGTAATCAACCAATAGTTCTTCTAGGCTTGCGCGAGCAACGTTCGTTAATTTGACTTCGGTCTCCTTTGACGTACCTGCCGCTTTGCTGCCTTCGGCGATATTCTGTTTTCCTGAACGTGCCGCTTGAATCATTTGGTCAACCGTGCGATCGCCTTTGCTCAAGAACCGTTGGCAGAATCGAAACGTGATGTCAAACGCGACTTCGGACTTTTGGTAAGAAAGCAATTCACGGTAATTGCCGTGGGGCGGGATGAATCCGTTGGCGGCCATCTGAACAATCCTGTCGGAATAGGTCCAATAAGTCACGTAGGACCCATAAGACCTATTTACTATACAAAAGTCAACTAATTTCTTTCCCTATGACTGCACTTATTCTTGACGGTAAAGCCACCGGCGAAGCCCTTCGGGCAGCGATCGCTGAAGACGTAAAATCGCTTATCGCGGCCGGCGGTCCCACGCCAAGTTTGGTCGCCGTTTTGGTTGGCGAAGATCCGGCAAGCCAAGTTTACGTTCGCAACAAACATCGTGCTTGCCAACAGGCAGGCATCGCGGGCGACGTTCGACGGTTACCCGCTGAGACGACACAGGAAGAACTGTTGAAGGTGATTGGTGAGCTGAACGCCGACGATGCGGTCCATGGCATCCTTGTTCAGTTGCCGCTTCCACCATCGATCGACGCGCGAGCGGTATTAGATGCGATCGATCCTGCGAAGGACGTCGATGCCTTTAGTCCCGTGAACGTGGGACTGCTAGTGCAAGGACGTCCGAGGTTTTTGCCATGCACGCCGCGCGGGATTGTGGAGTTGCTATCCAATTATGGCTTGAAGTCCGCCGGCAAGCACGTCGTCGTCATCGGTCGTAGCGACATCGTCGGCAAGCCGATCGCGATGATGATGGCCGCGAGCGATGGCTGCTGTGGACCCGATTATGCTAACGCAACGGTCACGATCGCGCACAGTCGAACACAAGATCTTGCGCGATTGGTGGGGACGGCGGACATCGTCATCGCTGCCGTTGGTAAGGCAAAAATGGTTCAAGGTGATTGGATCAAACCCGGCGCAGTTGTGATTGATGTCGGCATCAATCGCGTGGGTGAGTTGCTTGTTGGCGATGTTGACTATGAAGCGGCATCGTTGGTCGCGTCGGCGATCACACCGGTGCCTGGTGGCGTGGGACCGCTGACGATTGCGATGCTGCTTCGCAATACGGTCACAGCCGCCGCAGCCCGTCTTCGGTCATCGGTGTAGGGATTTCGAAATCAATTTGATCAATCCGAGCGAGCGTCTCGGCGTCGAGGATTAGATCACCCGCCGCCAAGGTTTCATCGAGTTGTTCAACGCTACTTGCGCCAAAGATCGTCGACGCGACAAAGTCATGTTGTCGACTCCATGCCAATGCCAGCGTTGTGACCGATGTCCCGATGTCGCTGGCGATCACCCTCAATCGCTCCGTGGTTTCGATCGATCGAGCATTTACAAAGCGTTGCGCCATACGTTTTTGGCGTTCGCCTCCATTTAGCAAATAGTCAGTGAAGCGTCCGCCGACTGGCGGCCCCTCTTTGTACTTGCCCGTCAACACGCCACCGCCAAGTGGACTGTACGGCAACAGCGACAAACCTTCCTTTCGAAGCACTTGGGCAAGTTCACTTTCACATCGACGATTGATCAAGCTGAAGTTGTTCTGCACGGTTTCGAACCGATCGAGTCCATTCACATCGCTAGCCCATAAGCTTTTCATCACGCCCCAACTGGTTTCGTTGCTGCACCCCAAGACACGGACTTTGCCACTTTGACGAAGCGCAGTCAGAGCTTCCATCAGCTCTTCGTATCGCATTCCATGATCAGGCCAATGGATCTGGTATAAGTCGATGTAGTCTGTTTTCAATCGCCGTAGTGACTCGTCGCACGACTTGATGATTTGGTGCCGATCGATGAAACAGCGTCCACCGCGGACTGGTGAGCGAAACCAACCATGGCCGGGCCCAGTGATTTTCGACGCGATCGTGACGCTGTCGCGGGCCTTGTTCTTTAACCATTTACCAACGATTTCTTCAGTCTTGCCGACCAAGTCTTTGTTCGGGGGGACCGGGTAGACTTCGGCGGTATCGTAGAAATCGATCCCGGCGTCGTAGGCGCGGTCCATGATCGCGAAAGAGGCTGGCTCATCGCATTGAAGGCCGAACGTCATCGTTCCCATGCACAAATCGGTCACGACCAGCCCGCTGCTACCCAATCTTCGATACTGCATTCGTCTTTACACCGCAAATGTGGAACTGGAATCAATCTTTTTGCCAGATGCCAAGTGTTGCGGATCGTCGAACGGTTGAGAATCAGGGTATCAACGAAGTATGATGTGTCGCTTCCCGCACAAATCCCTTCCTCCAATTCACACCTCATGGCAAGACTTTCCCATCTTTCGCTGCTTTGCTGTTTTTGCGTTTCACTGGCGCTGGCCGATTCGCCGACGATTGTACCGGAGTCCTATAAACCGGGGCCTTACAAGCACGGGCCTGACTCAAGCCCCAAGACTGACGTGCCGAAAGGCAAGACGACGCAATTTCAATTCCTCGATAGCAAGGTTTTTCTGGGCACGAAACGGCACTATTCCGTTTACGTTCCAGCCCAGTACGATCCGAAAACGCCAGCGGCGCTGATGGTGTTTCAGGATGGGCATGCGTATCAAGGCGAAAAGGGTGACTATCGAGTATCGACGGTTTTTGACAACCTGATTCATGCGAAAGAGATGCCGATAACGATCGCCGTGATGATCGACCCCGGTTTTAAGATTGCCCTGCCCAAGGAACGTGGTTGGAATCCGAAGCCTGAGAATCGAAGCGTCGAGTACGACACGGTATCGGACGCTTACGCTCGGTTTTTGATCGAAGAGCTTCTTCCGGAAGTATCGAGCAAATTTAACATCACGGAAAATCCGGAGCTTCGCGCGATCGGTGGAATGAGCTCAGGCGGTATCTGTGCTTACGGCGTTGCTTGGCATCGGCCAGATTCGTTTCGCAAAGTGCTAAGCCAGATTGGAAGTTTCACCGACATTCGTGGTGGCTATGTTTACGCGCCTTGGGCACGCAAAGAAAAGAAACCGATTCGCGTGTTTTTGCAGGATGGTGCAAACGACTTGAATAATCAGTTTGGAAGTTGGCCGCTGGCGAATCAAACGCTGGCCAATTCGCTCGAGTTTGCGAAGTACGATGTCAAGTTTGTTTATGGCGATGGTGAACACAACGGATTTCATGGTGGAACCATTTTCCCAGATTCGCTTCGATGGTTATGGCGCGGTTGGGAAGAACAAAAGCCGTGATGTTTGATGACTCGGCAATCACTCCAACCGATCCGAGAGACGTTTCGTTTTCGGTACCGATGACCCATCGGCTGCGGTTTACGGAAGAAGTCTCAGGGAACGATTTTCACGAGCTACTGGCCGTCCTGCATGCACAAGTTGGCTTACCAACTCGTGTTCTTGTGTGGGCAGACGAAGAGGTCGTCGATTCGTCCGACCGTGTTGCTCGGCTTGCAGCCAAACTTGCGTCCAGTGACGGCGTTGAACTGGTAGCTAAGCCGGGGAAGTTTCCCGGCGGTGAGGCTGTCAAAAATTCGCCCGCGATCGTTGATGCCATGTTGGATCAAATCAACGAGTTCAATCTAGATCGCCGCAGTTATATCATCGTGATTGGCGGCGGTGCGGTTCTTGATATTGCGGGGTTCGCATCGGCTATCGCGCATCGCGGCATTCGATTGATTCGCATCCCGACGACGACGCTCGCTCAAGCCGATTCGGGCGTCGGAGTGAAGAACGCGATTAATCGGTATGGAAAGAAGAACTGGGTCGGCACCTTTGTCGCGCCATGGGCGGTGATCAACGATGCCGGATTTTTATCGACGTTGCCAGACCGCGAGTTTCGCTGTGGTTTCAGCGAAGCGGTCAAGGTCTCGTTGCTGAAGAGCCGACCGATGTTTGACCAACTTTGCCGTGATGCAGCGAACATAAACTCCCGTGACATGTGCATCGCAAAACGAGTCATCGCGGAAAGCTGTCAGATGCATTTGCGTCACATCACCAAAGGCGGTGATCCGTTCGAGACCCTTGAATCTCGTCCGCTCGATTTCGGCCATTGGTCAGCCCATCGGTTGGAGCCGATGACGAACTATCGGCTTCGACATGGTGAAGCAGTCGGGATCGGAGTGGCACTGGATTGCCTTTACTCGTCGATTAAGCATGGCTTTCCGAAAGTGGATGCCGAAATGGCCTGTCGATGTTTGCAGGCTCTCGGTCTGCCGCTTTGGGATGATGCGTTAGAAGACTTTGACGACGTGTTGGTGGGCCTTGAGGAGTTTCGGCAACACTTAGGTGGTCGATTAACGGTCACGATGCTAAGCGGTGTGGGCATGCCTGTTGACGTTCACGCGATCGATACGGAAGCGATGAGAACAGCCGCCAGGCGATTGCGCGTAATGGCGATTGAAAAATAGGTCTCATTGGTCCCATAAGACCTCTAGGACTTATCCGAGCGCGCCGCGATAGGTACAATCGATGTACTACGTCTTATCTCACCAACGGATTGCCGATTGTCATGGCGAATGAACCTCATCGTGGTCGGCGCGACGCGTCGAATCTATCGATCGGCCAGTATCTCATTCGCCGATTGCTCGATTACGGAATTCGTGATTGCTTTGGGATTCCTGGCGACTACGTGCTTGCCTTTTACAGTGCGATGGAACGCAGTCCCATCAACGTCATCGGCTGCACGCGAGAGGACTGTGCTGGATTTGCGGCCGATGGTTACGCTCGCCTTACCGGAATGGGCGCCGTTTGCGTCACGTATTGTGTCGGCGGTTTAAGCGTCTGCAACAGCATCGCAGGTGCGTTTGCCGAGAAATCGCCTGTCGTCGTTATCTCCGGAGCCCCAGGAATTAGCGAGCGAAACAAGGGAACGCTGCTCCATCATCAGGTTCGCGACTACCGAACGCAGCTTAGCGTTTTCGAACATTTCACGATCGCATCTACGTAGTTTTCCGATCCGACGACCGCGTTTGCAGAGATTGACCGCGTGCTAGATGCATGTGAACGGTTCAAACGACCGGTTTACATCGAATTGCCAAGGGATATGGTCGGTGTCATTCCGCCGGTGACCCATCCGTATCGCGGTTGGCCCGTCAAGCCAAGCGAGAGTGCCACCCAGGAGGCCATTGCGGAGACGGTTGAGAAGATCAACAAAGCGAAGCACCCGGTAATCATCGCCGGCGTTGAGATGCATCGTTTTGGCTTGCAAGACGAACTTGTCTCGTTCGCCGAGCAAACGAATATCCCCATCGCGGCAACGATTTTGGGGAAAAGCGTGATTAGCGAACGGCATCCCCTGTACATCGGTTTATATGAGGGCGAAATGGGAAGCCCGGATGTAACGGCGTTTGTCGAAAACAGCGATTTGATCTTGATGTTGGGGACGTTCTTGACCGACATCAACCTCGGTATTTTTTCCGCAAACTTAGATCCTGACAAGTGCATTCTCGCGACCAGCGAGCAGCTTCGAATCTCGCACCATCATTACCATGATGTTCCTCTCGCGGATTTCCTAAAAGGCATTCGCGATGCAAAGCCAACCCCCACACTGCTAACGATTCCAGATGCGTTTCGTAAACGCCAGCATCGAAACACAGCGATCACGCTCGCACCGGAGGCGCCGCTGCGAACCAGTCGAATCATGTCAATCCTCAACCAATATCTCGACGAGAACACGATCGTGATCGCAGACGTTGGAGATGCCTTGTTCGCCGCAACAGAACTGTTGATATCGGATCGGGGTGAGTTCTTGAGCCCAGCGTACTACACGTCGATGGGGTTCAGCGTTCCAGCGGCGCTGGGGGCCGCAACGGCGAGACCTGATCATCGCGTCGTGGTCATTGTTGGCGACGGAGCGTTTCAGATGACTGGTCAAGAATTATCAACGTTGATTCGGTTGAAGCACTCGCCGATCATCATCGTGCTTGACAATCATGGCTATGGGACAGAGCGATTTCTTCATGCCGGCACTTGGAAATACAACGAGATCCAGCGATGGAATCACGTCAAGTTGCTGGAGGCATATGGCGGTGGTGTCGGTGTCCAAGTCGAAACGGAGGCCGCGTTCGAGGCCGCATTGAATGCCGCTTGGTCGGACACCGCAGCAACCCATTTGATTCAAGCGAAGCTAGAAGAAGGCGACGCCAGCGATACGCTTTTGAAATTAGCAAAGCGGATGGGCAAAACGGTTTAGGATCGACCGGACACTTATTTCGCGCTCATTGCTTCGTGCCGCCGTTTGCTCTGTAAAGGTGACACTAACGCTGGCGAACAGGAATGAATGGCGGCCGCCAGCTTGGGGCAAGCGATGCGTCGTCGATGTTCACACCAGCTTCGAAAGAGCCTCGGTGATTGAAAAACGGGTGATCAGGGAACTGCCTTCCACTGCTCATATCGACGAATTGAACACGTCCGTCTTCAAACAACAAATTCGCGCCGTTATCGCCATGGCTCCAGCGAAGTTTTTCGACGACGACGTCATCGCCAACTTCGGTTCCTGATATTGGCGTGTCACCGAGAACCGCGAACTGAGATCGGCCTTCGTATCGAGGTGCGTCATATCGACCACCGTCGACGACACCAAGCGTGTACGCATAGTTTCCGCCTGCCGATTGTTGAAGCAATCGAAGTCCATCAATGTCGTTACGTTCGTTCGCTTGGTGAAGGTTGTGACTTTTGACCAACAATAACGCAGAGTTGTCCGCAGGTTGCGCGGTTGACTTTTCAATGTCGGGGCACCATTTCAATGCTGCTTCTTGAAGCAGATCATGATCGGCAAGACGCACGGCATACATTCCGGCAAATGCCTCAGAGCCTTCCTCAGCAATCTTCGGTAGCAAATTGCGATGATCCTGCAACACGAACGCGGTAATTGCGGTCCCAAGTTGTCGCAGATGGTCTTGGCAAGCAAGTTTACGAGCTTCGTATCTTTCTCGCGCGATGGTCGGTATTAGTAAGCACAGCACGGCTGCGGCTGCGGCTCCAGCGACCATCAGGTCGGCCCAACGATGACGCAGCGTTCGGCCTGACTCCGTCGCCGGAGTCAGCGAAATCGTTGAGCCGGATGGCGTTCCCGCAAGCATCGGCGGAATGATTGCCATCGTACGAGCGACCAAATCGATCGGAGTCTCAATCACCGGCTGAACGGCAATCGCACGGTCGATCGGAGCGATCGTACGCTGAAGATACTCCAGTTCCTCTCGGAGCGCCGGTCGAGCGCGAAGCTCTTGCTCGACTTGACGCATTTCATGCGGTTCGAGGGCCGACATCAAGTATCCGAGCAGATCTTCTCGCATCGCGATCCGGGCCTAGTGCAAAAGTAACGATTGTGTCTGCCAATCCTTACGCCGGAACGTGAAGGAATGTTCTCAAAAGACTATTTTGCGTTCTCAATCCAAAGCGGAACTGAGCGTCACCCGTAGCGGATTTTTCCAAAAATCCCAAGACGCAAAGAATCTTTGGCAAGATCCGCTACTCCGAAATCGAATATTTACGATGTAACAAACGCCGCTGCGAAATGCGATTTTGAGCTCGAATCTTCGAAAACTAGCTGTGGTTTTCGGTCCACATCGTTGACAATTTTTGGACCGCTGCGTGAAGACGACTCTTCACCGTGCCTACGGGAATCCCCAAAACATCAGCGGCTTCGCGATATTTCATGCCCTGGTAGTAGACCAATTGAATCACGCGTTCCATCGAATCGCCCAGCGAATGCACCGCATCATTCACCCATCGGCCTTCTTCGTGCTCGCTCGCTACATCAAGCGGATCGACCGAATCTCCCACGATCTTATCGCCCCAAGTCGAGGGACGACCAGCAGAATCGTTGGACGTCGGCGCGTCGAGGCTTACCATTCGGTGGCGTTTGTTTCGTCTTTGAACATCGATCGCCTGATTTGTTGCGATGGCGTACAACCAAGGTCGAAAACGACGTGACGAATCGAATTGTTGACATTTTAGGTGAACTTGGACGAACGTGCCCTGAAAAGCGTCTTCGGCCAGTTCCGTATTCCCGATGTATCGACGCAGATAGCTATAGATCTCGCGTTCGTAGCGCCGCATCAAAGTTTCGAACAGCGACCGATCGCCAGTTCGGCTGTACTGCATCAACAGCAACTCGTCGGCGTCTTCGATCGTGTGGGTCAGCAGTTCAGACGCTTGCTGGCTGATTTTCTGCTCGGCCGAAAATAAAACGTCGTCCGTGTTTTTGGTAACTTTCGGGTTCTTTTTGAGAATATTCATGTTGATACTTTCTCACGTTCCACGAGGGAGTGCGACTACGCGGAAACCGCAACTTAGGTTCGGTCCTTATTGTACCCGTAGGGTTCACGAACGGACAGTTAGATTCCTTAAACTTTCATAACCATAAGCTTATCAAACGAACATTGTGAAATGATGAACAAACGATGACAGATTAGCTATCATGCCAGAAATGTATCGAATTTCCCGTAAAAACCAACTCGGAACGATATTTTGCAAACGACGCCAAGTTCTTCAAAGTCGGCATCGGGACCCTATGTTTGGGCTCAGCCAGGTGACATCAATGCGTTCTTCGGGCTGGTGCTCGATAACTTGGCCAACCTTCTCCTGCTTTTTATCTTGTTGTCCGGCAGATTCGGGTTTCCTGGCGATATGGTACTGACTTCGATGGTGCCAGGAACCGCACTTGGTGTGCTTATTGGCGATATCGCGTTTTTCTTACTCGCCTTCCATCTCGCGAAAAAATCCGGGCGAAACAACATCACCGCGATGCCGCTGGGCTTGGACACTCCGTCAACCTTCGGCATGATTTTCTTCGTCTTGGGGCCGTCATTCCTGGCGGGCAAAGAGATGGGCCTGGACGTGACCGACGCAGCGACCCGAACTTGGCATATCGGAATTTGGTGCTTGGTGCTGAGCAGTCTGTTCAAGATCGCCTGTGCTCCGTTTTGTGGATACATCCGGCGAATGGTACCGCGAGCCGGTTTACTTGGATCGTTGGCCGCGATCGCATTGGTCTTGATTAGTTTCATGCCGATCTTGGACGTTTTTGCACATCCGTTGGCCGGGATGTTGGCTTTAGCCATCGTGCTGACTACGTTGATCGGGCGGATTCCGCTTCCCGCAAATATTCCTGGGACACTTGGTGCGTTGATCGTTGCCGGAGCGATTTACTACCTGAGCTGTGCGGTTGGGCTTCCCGGTTATTATTTTCCTGAGGTGCCAACGGTCACCTGGCTGCCAACTCAATGGCTTGATGCTTGGACATTTGGCTGGGTCGGATCGTTCAACGACGCATTGCCCTACTTGCCGATCGCATTTCCTTTTGCGTTGATGACGATTGTTGGTGGCATCGACTGCACAGAATCCGCTGCGGCGGCAGGCGACGAGTATGACACGCGGCAAGTCATCGCGATCGAAGGCATATCGACCTTGATCGCAGGGCTTTCCGGCGGCGTGATCCAGACGACACCTTATATCGGGCATCCGGCCTACAAAGCGATGGGTGGGAGAGCCGCCTACAGTCTTGGGACGGGTCTGGTCGTCGGTTCAGCGGGAATCATCGGTTACTTTTCGATACTGAACGCGTATCTGCCTCCGCCGGTCGTGTTTCCGATTTTGATTTTCGTGGGGCTCGAAATCACGGCTCAAAGTTTTTACGCGACACCGCGCCGGCACTACGCCGCCGTCGCGTTCGCTTGTGTCCCGGCCTTGGCGTTCCTGGCGCTAGCGTTTCCAGGTCAGGTTTTCGGCGACGCGACGGCTTTTGCGGCGAATTTCAATCCGGGAACGCTTAGCGATACGATTTTGAAACAGAAGATCGCGACGCTTACCATGTTGTCCAATAGCTTTGTGCTGATCAGTTTGCTTTGGGCTTGGGCGTTAGCTGCGATCATCGACCGGAAGACAAAGTCTGCTGCATTCGTATTCATCGCCGCTGCTGGGTTTACGCTGTTCGGATTCATCCATTCGCCGCTCGCCGAAAACCGTCTCTTTGTACCGTTTGGCCCTGATTCGTGGGGCAATATTGTGCTTGACGCCGAATACCGAAGTGCGACGCTTGAATATGCGGCAGGGTATTTGGCTTGCGCAGGATTGTTTGGCTTGTTGAGTGCGTTCGTTCCGCTGGCAAACAGCGGAGTTCCGGCAGATCATGAAGAGATGTTCTCAGCGACGTCGGGATCGCAATCCGGAGCTGCGGTGGCGAGGGTCCTCGAACCCGAAGTGATGAGCGGATATGCCGAGGCGTCCGAGTACGACGACATGAACCACGATCGCGTCAACGCGGCGTTTGTAAGGGATTTACTCAACGGTGGTGGAATTGGAGAAAGAGTGATCGATCTCGGAACGGGAACGGCGTTGATTCCGATCGAATTGTGCAGGTCGGTCGAAGGTGTTCGAGTGATGGGGATCGACGCATCGGTCGAGATGCTAGACATTGCACGTCGGCGAATCGAGATGGCGAGCCTCATCGAACGAATTCAGTTAATGCACGGCGACATTAAGACGCTTGACGATGTGCAAGCCGCCATGGCAGACACGGTGGTCAGTAACACGGTGTTACACCACTTGGCCGACCCGAAGCTTGCCATCGCGACGGCGATTCGCATTGCCTCACCAGGTGGACGAGTTTTCATTCGTGACCTGGTGCGGCCGGCAACGGTTGCCGAGATTGATCATTTGGTCGATGTCCATGCCGGTGACGAAACCATGTCGGCAAAGAAAATGTCTCGTGAATCCTTATTTGCCGCATTGACGCTGCAAGAAGCACGCGACATGGTCTCGTCGTTTGGATTTCCGCCGAAAACCCTCAATATGACAAGCGATCGGCATTGGACTTTCGATGCGAAAGTTTCGTAGTTTCTGGATTCGCGATTGATCGGTTTCCAGAAAGGGATTGCCCCCCGATTTGGCTCTCCTCGGGTTATGAAACGTCGCATCGTTTGGCATAATCATGCCTGCAACGACGCTACCGCAGAACGGATTACGGAACGAAACGGTTATGCTCCCCTCGGGAATGATACGGCTGGTCGACTTCGTCGACATTCTGATCTTTGCCACCGTAGTTTACGGGATACTTGTGCTTACGGTGCGCGGTGCGTCTCGCCGGGGGGCGATTGCGTTGCTGTTCATCGGCATTCTTTATCTGTTTGCGAAGCAGTGGCAACTCTACTTGACCCTCGAAGTTTTCGAGGTTGGTTTTTTTGTGGTCCTGGTCGCGATCGCGGTTGTCTACCAAGAAGACATTCGCTGGGCTTCAGAACGTCTGGCACGATGGATAACCGTCCCCGAACAGAAACAAGGCGGTTCGACGGATACCACGACGAAATTGGCCGAAACGGTCAGCGATGTCGTGTTCCACCTTGCCCAAAATCATATCGGTGCGTTGATCGTGATTCGCGGTCAGGATGATTTGCGATTGCACGTCGATGGTGGGACCGAGCTTGATGCGATTCCGAGCCAGTCTTTGATGCAAAGCCTGTTCGATCCTTCCACTCCTGGGCACGACGGTGCAGTGATCATTGAGGGCGAGCGAATATCGTGGTTTGGGGCTCATTTGCCGCTTGCGAAACCGAACGGACGAGCGGCCGATCGCGGCACGCGTCATCATGCGGCGCTAGGGCTTTGCGATGTCTGCGATGCGCTGACGATTGTGGTTTCCGAAGAGCGAGGAACGGTCAGCGTTGCAAAGGATCGTGAGCTAAAGAAGATTACCCTGGCTCGTCATCTCGAATCGATCATTCTCGACCAATTGAACTGGACGACGGCGGAACAGTCGCGGTCTCTGGTCAAGCGATTTGTTCGAGATCGGCCACAACTGAAAATCGTCTCGCTAATCATCGCGATCCTTAGCTGGTGGCTTGTGGTCTACGACAACAATCAAATCTACCGAACGTTTGTGGTTCCGATCGAGTACCGCAATGTGCCAAAGTCTTTGCCGCTGGGCGACAATTTAGTCAATGATGCGCGAGTGACTTTGTCGGGCACGGAAAATGCGTTTCGATTCCTTGCCCCCAGTACGCTCTCGATCTCAATTGACGTTGAAGCAATGGCGAGCGGTCAACGTCGATTTTCGATTTCTGAATCAATGGTTCGTGTACCGTCAAACCTCCGCGTCACGGGCATCGAACCTCGTGCGATTTCGGTCGTTCCGGCCAAAGAAGCCAAACGCTATCCGATGCCGATTGGTGCTGGCGAACCGTAGAATTAGGCTCGGGAGCTGAGCCAAGTCGGGAGGACGAAGCTCCCGCTGAGCCAAGTTGGGAGGGCAAAGCTGAGCCAAGTCGGGAGGACGAAGCTCCCGCTGAGCCAAGTTGGGAGGGC
>Ga0105046_10012200_pt1 | contig 13325 bp, 11 predicted proteins | sample MAT03_FD_78385 | JGI IMG/M metagenome (GOLD analysis project Ga0105046, IMG submission 78385) | Freshwater microbial communities from Lake Fryxell liftoff mats and glacier meltwater in Antarctica - MAT-03 (megahit assembly) | ecosystem: Environmental > Aquatic > Freshwater > Ice > Liftoff... | reverse complement strand
TAGCAATTACCGTTGATTCATGGAGCGATCGCAGTCGTTGCGAACTAGTGCTTTAAGAAAACTGGGTAATTGTGAAGGTTTGGTCCTTATGCAGATGACTGTCTGCATTGAAGAGTTTGGCATTATCTGATTGTTTGTTCTGGATTAGCGAGCAAGCGTCACGGTTAGCATGGCTGGCATCTCCGTGAGTTCTCTGACGGACTTTTGATTTTGGGCAGTCCATTTTGTTAGATTCTTTTTTGTCGCAATTCTCTTGGCCCCGACGTGGCATCGGATATCGCTATGGGTTTCTGTCCGTACGTCAATTTCAACGTGAAATCGGCCGTGAGAGGCTAAGATCGTCTCGACGCGGAGTTCCTTTTTGCGTTGTATCAATCATGCATTTGGGAAACCCGGCCTCGTCCAAGACGAAGTTGTTGGCTCGCCTGCTTCATCTGAATCTTCGTTCGACGGACGAGAAAGCATATTTTTCGGCGAACCGTTTTTCCGTCATGCTCGTCGACACACCACACCTTGGTGGTCGAGCAGCGATGGACCGACTGTCGATCGTCTTTGCAAATCGTGGCCTCAGTGTTGAGATGAAGCTGAAGGTTTATCAGCCATCGGAGCCCGATTCGCCTAATGAGGACAAGGCGCGTAACGGACACTATTCACGTGCTAGTTTGCCTTGGGATGGCAGTGGTGATGACCGAGATGGCAGCTCGAAACTAGCGACGGTCGCTGTGAGTAACGCGCGGGTTGATTGGCTGGAAGCGTCGAATACGACAGCGACTCGATCAACGCAAGTGGATCGTCGGCGTTTACTTTCCGATGGAGAATGGGAGAGGGAATCAGAGCATGAAAACGAGGTCACGTTCGGCAATGAGCCGATTTCCAAGTGTCGAACGGTCTCGTCACTGATCAAGCGCGGCGTCGACGTCGTCGGCGCGTCCGTCGGTTTGATTTGTGTTGGGCCACTCCTTTTGGGCGTCATGGCGATCATTCGATTAACCAGTCCTGGGCCTGCGATCTTTTGCCAAACGAGGGAAGGCCTTCGAGGCGATCCCTTTACGATCTACAAGCTGCGAACGATGGTCGTCAACGCAGAATCATCGCAGGCATCGCTGCGTGAGCTGAGCCATCGCGACGGTCCCGCCTTCAAGATAAAGTCCGATCCACGCGTTACGAAGTTTGGCAAAATTTTGCGGGCCACTTGTGCCGACGAACTGCCTCAACTAATCAACGTCCTTCGCGGCGATATGTCGATTGTCGGCCCGCGTCCTTTGCCGTTAAATGAAAGTCGTGCTTGCGACTCCTGGCATCGTCGGAGGCTGGATGTACGGCCTGGATTGACTTGTTACTGGCAGATCAACAAAAACTGCGTTGACAATTTTGACGACTGGATGCGGCTTGACCTCGCCTACGTGGACCGTCGAAATCTTTGGATCGATGCCATGCTGATTTATCGAACCGTGTCGGTTGCCCTGATGGGTAGGGGCAGCCATTAAGTCGTCATGACTGTTAGATTCGGATTCTCGACGATAAGAATCGCGTTATGGGTTAACAATTTGTTTTTGGTTGGGAAACAAATAATTAAACTGCGGCTGAGCTTCGGGGGCGTGGCTTAGTTACAGTAAATCCAAAAGGAATTGTCTAGCAACCGTTCGTCACGTGACAATGTCCTACCCTGCCGCCAACACCCGTTTTGATAACTTCATGGGAAGCTCCCACACGATTGCCCAAGCGATACCACGGGTTTCGGTGGTGATGACTGTTCATAACGGCATCGCTTTTCTTCGCGAAGCTGTCCAATCGATCCTGGCTCAAACTTATCAGGACTTCGAGTTTATCATCGTTGACGATGGATCGACCGATGGAACCGGTGCCTATCTTGAAACACTTGATGATCCTCGGATCAAAGTTCTCCGACAACCTCAAACCGGGCAACAAGTGGCTGCCCACAGGGCTATTCTTCAGGCGTCGGCACCCTACATTGCTCGGATGGACAGTGATGATGTTGCCAGCCCTCAGAGGCTAGAACTTCAGGTCAAGTTCCTTGACGAGAACAGTGGCGTGGGCCTTGTTGGCTCCCAAATCACTCGCCGCGGATCGACTGGCAGCGGGCTGCCTTCCCATTTCCCGACCGACCATGACTCGATTGTCAATGATCTTTTGAACAACCGTCACAGCATGTGCAATCCCGCGACAGTGTTTCGCCGACACCTCTACTTGAGCATCGGCGGTTACTGGCAACACAACATCGCGGAAGACTGGGACCTGTTCCTTCGTTTGGCCGAAGTATCAAAGTTGGCCAACCTCGATCAAACACTGCTGTCTTATCGTTTTCATACCGGAAGCATCAACGGTCGCCGGATCGTCGAAGCGCAACTTTACAATGAGTACGCAGCAGAGCTTGCTCGACGAAGGCAGCGTAAAGAGCCAACGATCAGCTACCAAGAGTTCTTCAAAAATCATCGAACCCATCGCTTCCCGAGTGGAATTTTGTTTCGACTGGATTGCTACTCGATCGCGCAGTACCGCAGGGGCGTGGCCGCGATCCATTCTGGAAAACCGATCTCGGGTGCTATGAGAGTTCTGTTCTCGACGATTTGCTCGCCAAGCCGACTCGTCCGCCGGGTCAAACCCTACATGACATGGAAAACAAGTTAGCGATGCACGGCAAACAGGTGTCCAAATCGCTATCGATTACGAGCTCACGATCGACCATGACCGGTAAACTTCACGCCAACCTATCGCTGGATCTCGACAACAAATGGGCTTACCTTCGCGCTGTTGGCCGCAGCGATTGGAGCGAACGACCCGGTTACTTTTCCGTTGTCATTCCTCGCATCGTTGAAATCTTGGGCGAGTTGGAGCTTCCGCTGACCACGTTTGTCGTCGGTCGCGATCTGGAGTTAGACGAGAACGTCCCGCTCATCGAGAAGTTCAAATCACTCCCCGACTTCGAATTCGCAAACCACTCTTACAACCACTTGCCGTGGCTACACACGATGAGCGAGCAGGAGATTGGAGAAGAGATCGACCGAACCAGTTACGCGATTGGCAAGCGACTCGGAAATTTTCCAGTCGGTTTTCGCGGCCCGGGCTTCAGTTGCCCATCTGAGGTGCTCCGCATCTTGGCAAACCGAAAGTTCGTTTACGATGCATCGGTCTTTCCGACTTCGATTGCCCCGCTTGCGAGAGCCGTTTTCTTTCTCCGTAGCGGGCTGAGCGGTGAACAGAGAGCGAAGGCATCCAAGCTTTATGGTGGCTGGACTTCGGTCTTGCAGCCCAATCGCCCTTACGTTCGGGAAGTGAATGACTCGGCCCTTTGGGAATTGCCGGTCACCGTGATGCCGTTCTCGCGAACGCCCATTCACTTTAGTTATTTGACGTTTCTTGCAAGTTTCTCAACCGTCGCCGCGAAAGCATACATTTACAAAGCGATGCTCCTTTGCCGCATGACGAAGACTCAACCGTCGTTGCTTCTTCACCCACCTGACTTCATGGGAAGTGAAGACGATACGGATATGGCGTATTTTCCCGCGATGAAGATGAAGCGGAAAGCAAAGCTTGAGATTGTCCGATGGACGCTTAAGCTGTTCGCTGATTCGTTCAAAGTGATGACGATGATGAATCATGCAAACCAGCTCAACAGCACTACCGACAAGCCCGCAACGCGTCACAAAATTCTTCCGGCCGAGAACGCCGAAGCGGTCACATTGAATCAAGTATATCTGGGGTCCATAGTACGATGATCGATCAGGGTCGCCACAGTGTTCTTGGTATCGACATAAACGCAGTCGATTACGAATGCGCCGTTGCAAGAATCGTATCGGCTGGCGAAGCGAAGAAACCGATGACCGTGACTGCGCTTGCCGTTCATGGTGTGATGACTGGCGTGCTTGATAAGACGCATAATTATCGCCTCAATCGCTTCGACTTGGTTTGTCCTGATGGTCAGCCCGTTCGATGGGCATTGCGAATCCTTCATGGCTGCTCATTGAGGGATCGTGTGTACGGGCCAGAGTTGACGCTGCGAATTTGCGAAGCGGCAGCTACGTATGGAATCGGCATCTTCCTTTTCGGTGCGACGGAAGAAATGCTGACCAAGTTTGCAGATCGATTGACCCAGCGATTCGATGGACTTCAGATCGTCGGCAAGCGAGCATCGAAGTTTCGCAACCTCACACCAACCGAATGCGACGAGCTTGCAAATGAGATCAATGAAAGCGGTGCTGGTATTTGCTTCGTAGGATTAGGATGCCCTCGGCAAGAGGTTTTCGCATTTGAAATGCGAAACCGTGTCTCGATGCCATTGATCGCCGTCGGAGCGGCCTTTGCCTTCCATGCAGGCCTGCTCGAACAAGCACCTCCTTGGATGCAGCGCCGCGGTCTCGAATGGCTTTTTCGTTTGACACGCGAACCCAAGCGATTGTGGCGCCGTTATCTTTATCTCAACCCAGCATTCTTAACGCTTCTTACGCTCCAGAAAATGGGGCTCTACAAAGGTGCAACCGATCGTGGAACGAAACCTGCCGAAGAAGTTTTATTCGGTTGACAAACGGTTCGTTAGAGCCGGCAATTGTTGAGCGACGTTTCAAGGATCGCTGACGCTCCCACAAGCTCAAGTTGTTCCATCACGTTGATAACGTCGTTGCGACGGACCATGACGCGTACCGAACACCAATTGGAATCTTCGAGCGATGAGACGGTAGGCGAATTAAATCCTGGGGTGATCGCTTCGGCTTTTTCCAAATCTTTTCGACGCACGTTGTACTCGACGATCGAATAGTCGCGTGCGATCGTCACGCCTTCAAGTCGACGAACGACGCGATCCGCTGTCGTCGCGTCAAATCTCGCAGGGTTCTGAATCAATACGGTTTCATAGGTACCAATCTCATCAAGAATACGAAGCCGATTGGCCGCGAGAGTGCTTCCGGTTTCGACCAAGTCAACGATCGCGTCTGCGACACCTAGCTGAATCATGACTTCGACCGAGCCAGACAGCGTCACCATTCGCGCGGTCGCTCCGTGTGTCGCGAGATACTTTTTCGTGACCAAAGGAAAGCTCGTCGCGATCCGAAAGCCGTCGAGTCCAGCCGCTGATTCAATGTCGCTATCGTCAGGAACGCAGACAGCCAAGCGGCAGCGTCCCACGTTCAACTTCAGACGTAAATCAACCGCGGCATCGGACTCTTCAAGCAAGTCGCTTCCCGTGATGCCCATATCAATCGCGCCTTCGGCGCAAAGCGTCGGAATATCGTCGGTACGTAGAAACGTCAGATCGATCGGCAAGCCGCTGACTTTGGCGAACAAGCCTCGCTCTTGACGGCGGAAGTTGAGTCCGGCTTGGCGCAGAAGTTCGCCCGCGAGTTCGCTTAGTCTCCCTTTACTTGGAAGACCGATTCGAAGATTTCTTGGTTCTTGTCGTGTGATCGAAGTCATGGGTTCGTTTTCGCAGAGTTGGATCGATTCGCCTTTTCAGTCAGTCCAGAAGTTCCCTCACGTCGCGCGAGTTCAGCGGCAACTTCGTCGAGTGAAACGCCCCGCCACGCTAGCAATACGAGCGTGTGATAGATCAAGTCGCCCGCTTCATAGATGAAATGCTGGCGCCCTTGGTCGCCCGGTTCGCTCGCCGCGTCAATCAACTCTTCCGCTTCTTCTCGAATCTTTCCGCCGATCTTGGACGGCCCGCCTTCCAGGAGCTTGGTGGTATACGACCCAGCGGGTCGCGACGCGGCGCGCTCGCGGAGCGTCTCCATCAAGCGTTGAAGCGGGGAAAGTGAGTCTGGCATGGTTGATTCTCGAATCGGTCGCCTGTCAACGAATGGTCGTTGCTCAAGGGGCAACATCGTAAGCGGAAGTTTCAAGCATGCCAACGGTTCTTGCCTACCAATCGGCGAGAAAAAACGTGTTCGCAAATGGAAGACGACGGTCCTACTACACCACAATTTTATTCGGGAAGCTGTGGCGATTGATCCGATTGTCTGGATTTTAGGACTAGAGACTGCCGATTTAACATCGATGAGGTCCGTTTTGATTTCAAAGCTTTCTAAAGAGAATCCACCCGATGGCGATCTTGCCGGCAGCGACATCGCGGGTCAGTGAACCGCTCAAAAACCAGCGGTTGCTGGGTCAGCTCAATGCCGATCAACTGGCGATTCAGCGGCAATATGACCAGCTCAGCACCGGTCGCCGGGTAACGCGTTTGAGTGACGATCCTGCGGCGGCGGGGAGAGCATTGACGCTGCAACGCGGAATTAGCCAGGTCGAGCAATTAAGCCGCAATGCTGGGGTCGCGGAGAGCTTTTACACCGCGACGGACAGTGCGATTGGTCGACTGAGCGACGCATTGACCGAAAGCCGCGGGGTGACTGTTGAAGCGGCTCAGAACATTCTTTCCAGCGATGAGCGTGAAGCGCTTGCACTTACGATTCGAAGCTCGCTGCAGTCCGCTGTCGCGATTGGAAACACCCTATTTCGGGACCATCAAGTTTTGGGGGGCGTTCTGCAGCCAGCTTCGGCGCTGCAATTCGACGGGGGGGGTGTCGTTTTCAACGGAACCGACGCGATTGCGAGAACGAATGTCGGCGGCGGCGGGCTGGTTCCGGTTGGCGTTAGCGGTAACGACGCACTTGGACTCGCGAATAGATTTCTTGAGGGAAAGTCTTTGAATGCGGCCCTGGACCGGAGCACGCCGCTGACCGACCTTCGCAGCGGGCGGGGAGTTGATCCAGGGTTGATACGATTGTCGGGAGGGGGAAACTTCGTCGACGTCGATCTGCGTTCGGCAACGACGGTTGGAAATGTATTGGATCTGATCAGCGCGGTAGAAGTTCAGGGACGTTCGATCCAGGCTACGATCCAACCCGATGGAATTACGATCGCTTATGCTGACGGTCTTCCGGGCACGCTCGCCGTAGACGACGCAGCGGGCGACTCACTCGCGAAAGATCTATCCATCCTCAATCCACTGGGAACAACAGCGCCGCCGATTGTCGCAACCGGTTTGGCGCCTCGCGTGACGGAATCGACGTTACTTTCGAGGCTTGCCAGCGGCGTTGGGATCAACGTCCAAGCAGGCATTCGAATCACGTCTGGCACGAATACCGTGATCGTGGATCTTTCGCAGGCGAGAAACGTTGGCGATGTCCTGATCGCGATCAATCGCAGCGGCACGGACATCCGAGCGGAACTGAACGAATCGAGTGGGGGTATCGACCTTCGCGCCTTACGCAGCGGAGTGGACTATGCGATTGGCGAAAACGGGGGTAACGCGGCGACAAGCTTGGGAATCCGCACTGCCACCGCCGAAACTCGTCTCAGTGATTTGGACAAAGGCCGTGGCATCGTCCTCAACGAATTGGGGCCAGAGTTTTCAATCACGCGACCGGATGGGACGATTCTCGATTTTAACCTTGAAGGTGCCGAAACTATCCAGGATGTAATCAACTTAATCGTCAATCATCCATCCAACCAAGATCCGTTGAGGATCATTCCAAGCCTGAATGCGGTCGGCAACGGAATCCAACTCGTCGGTCCACCGACCGCCATTCCGATCACGATCCGGCGCAGCGACGTTAGCAATGCTGCCGAAGCGTTGGGCTTTCTTGGCGAGGGTCAGGCTGAGGCTCAAGGCTTTACCTCAGGGTCATTCGCGCTGTTCAACGGCGGCGAATACGCGAAAAAGGAAGCGGGCGGTACCATTGATGTATTGCTTCGGCTTGAAGACGCAATCCGAGGAGGCGATATAAGAGAGATCGAACGTCTTCAGGGGTTGCTTGACCACTCCTTCGATCAATCGACGCGAGTCCGAGGCAGGGTCGGCGTATGGTCCCAAAACGTCGACAGTCTACGTGACGCAGCAGACAACCAAGCGATCTCGCTAAAGAGTGAACTGTCGGACGAAGTTGACGCAGATTTAGCGACCGTGATCAGCGAACTACAGCAGCGGCAAGCATCACAGGAAGCGTCTTTGCGGTTAATCGGCCAAACGGCACGACTAACACTGCTTGATTTTCTGTAACGATTTTGTCGATTCGTCGGATTATTCGGTCGATAAGACAAAATGACGTAATCGCAATTTGGCGGTTACCATTGGAAACGACTGTACTGCAACCCGGTTTTGGAATGATCAGAATGCGAATCGAAACTGACCGATTCGGCTCTCTCGAAATCGACGAGCGCGAGTTGTTCCTCTTTCCGCAAGGATTGATTGGATTAGAGACCCTACGCCAATGGGCGTTGCTTCCCGATCCTGAAAACACATCGGTTGCTTGGTTGCAAAGCGCATCACGCGGCGACCGCGCACTGGCCGTGGTCAGCCCTCGCGTTTTCGTTCCCGATTATCGAATTCATGTCAGTAGTCGTTCGATGCAAGTCTTGCAACTTCGCAGCGACCATCGAACCTACATACTGACGACGATCGCGGGAAGCGTTGGCCGTGTGACCACGAATCTGCGGGCCCCGATCATCATCAACCTCGATCGACGCTTGGGCTGCCAAGTCGTCACCGGTGATGATCAACCGATGCAGTATGCGTTGCCAACGACCACTGTTGTCACACACCGTGTTGCGGCTTGATCCAGGTTACCCGCCTAGCGAAAGCCCGTGTGTTCAACATCGGCCCGCACGCTGACGCGACGCGGGGCCCACTTCTCAAACACAGCGTCATTGGTGCCCAATTCCGCATGGCGAATCGGCATGACCGGTCGAAGTGTTACTTGTGCGGATACTCCTTAGTCAGCCGAGGAATCTTCCGATACATCTTTTGTCGAGGGTCTTGGCACTGGTAGCCGCGTGAAAACGTCCGTTTTCGCAACGCTATCGTACCCGTACTCCCTCACCTAACTAACCCTAGGCCGCGTAAGAGAAACGTAGAGGATACCATGCTGGTCCTTTCGCGACATCGTGACGAAAGTATTATGATCGGCGACGATGTCGTCGTGACCATCGTGGACATCCGCGGTGATAAGGTGCGATTGGGCATCGAAGCACCGCAATCGATACCGGTCCACCGCCAAGAAGTTTACGACGCGATTCAGCGGGAAAACCGCCGCGCTTCGCAGACGGATCCCGAGGCAACTCGAGACCTCCGTCCGGTACAAGAACCGAAACCACCACGGGATCCGCGTCCTACAAGACGAGAATCCTAAACCGATCCTAAGATCTCATCCATCGTCAATCACTCGTGAGGCTGACAGAGGCTGGGCAAGACCCAAAGCCTCTGCCAGCCTTCGACGTTTCTATGCCGCGAAAAATCGCGTTGCCATACATCACACTCGTCAATGCATCATCAACCTCCATCTACCCTTCCAAAAACTATTGATGACCGCAAATGAAGAGCTTTGTAACGATTGTGATGACAATTCGTTGCTCCTAGTGAAAACTTGGGTCGTTTCACTGGTCAACGCCCCACCTGTGATTGATTACAGACCGATAGTTCTCCGGACGGCATTCTATCTTGCGAAACTATCGTCGATACGTGTGCTCCGTCCTAGATCCGACAGTGCGTTCCTAACGACTTCTGCTCGGTTCGACGACCAAGTTAATCACCCGCTCCGTAAGCGGAAAATTTGATATATCGACCGGCCAACGGATCTGGCTGGGTTTCTCCAACCAGTATAAACCGACGTTCTAGAGGTTAATCCAAGATGACACGTATCAATACCAACGTTCCTTCGCTAGTCGCTCAAAGCCGTCTACAGTCGAGCAACCGCGACTTGCAAACCACTCTTACCCGCCTTAGCACCGGTCTTCGAATCAATAGCGGTTCGGACGATCCGGCAGGTTTGATCGCTAGCGAAGCTCTTCGAAGCGAAATCACCAGCATCAACAAGTCAATCAGCAACACTCGCCGTGCAAGCCAAATCATCAGCACAGCAGACAGCGCGCTAGGCCAGGTCAGTAGCCTGCTAAACGACATTCGTGGCCTGGTGGTTGAAGCCGCAAACAGCGGTGCACTGAGCCCTGACGAAATCGCCGCAAATCAGTTGCAAGTGGACAGCTCACTCGAAGCAGTCAACCGAATCGCACAAACAACGACCTTTCAAGGCCGCAAATTACTCGACGGTTCGCTCGACTTCATAACCGCAAACGGAGCCGGCGCTTCGAACATCAGGAATTTGAAAATTGACCAGGCAAACCTGGGAGCAACGGGAAGCGTTGGCGTTACCATCAATGTATCCGCAGCCGCGACACGAGCAGCCGTCAACGTCGCCGGTTTCGGAACTGCGATTCCCGGAGTTTCCTCAACCGGTTCGCTTACAATTGGCGTGACCTCGACTGCGGCTGCGGCAACGGCAACACTAACGATTGCACCGTTAGCCGTCGCTGCAACTGCGACGGGCTCAATCACTGTCGGCGCCGATACGTTGACTCTGACACCAGGTTCAGCGGGTGCTACTGGCAACCGAACGTTCGACTTTATTCAAGACGCGACGGTCGTGTCGGGCGTAAATGCGACGGTCAACGTCACAACAGGCGCTGTTGAACTTCGCTACAACCAAGCCAATGCGATTACATCGACCCAAGTACAAACAGCCATCAATACGCTGACCGGAACCACCGGCATCACTGCGTCGGGTGCAGTCGCAGGTGTCGCGGCAACAGGAACCGTCGCCGTTGGCGCTGATTCAATTACGGTTACCGCGGACGCTATAGGTACCGCCGGTAACGTAGCGGTCACATTTCTTGACGCCGGTGCTGCCGGCTTAACCACAGCCGCGATCAACGGCACTACCGGTGCAATCGAAGTCTCCTACGACTTCGCTGCCGCAACGACCTCAGTCGATATCCAAGCCGCCATCGATGGCCTCGCAGGATTTTCCGCGACCGGTGCAGCAGCAGCCTCCTCAACAGCTAATACCGCGTTGAGCAATACTGCCCTCACAGGCGGTACCAATAACGCCACCTCGACCCCCGCAACTCTACTTACCGATAGTGCAACGACCGGTGGCGTTACAGCTGCTGCTGTATCAACCATCGCGGTTACGGCAGCTAGCAACGGCGCGGCAAGCAACGTCGCGATTAACTTCATCAATAACGCATCTGCAACAGGTGTTACTGCCGGTATCAACTCGACCACCGGTGCAATTGAAGTTACGTACAATGCCGCTACGGCGACCTCGGTGACTGCAATCGCGACCGCAATTGATGGGTTAGCTAATTTCAACGCAGTTGCTACGGGTACGGGCTCAACGACTGCAACCACTCTTGCAACTGCTGGTGCGCTCACCGGTGGTGCTTCCGCGAACACGGCAAGCACGATCAGCATCACTTCGCCAACCGCTGGCGGTGCTGACAATGTTGCTGTTAACTTCATCAACGGTGGCTCGTCCGCGGTCGGAACAACCGCAGCGATCAATTCGACAACCGGTGCGGTCGAAATTACCTACAACTTCGCATCGGCTGCCACTGCGGACGATATCAGGACTGCGATCAATTCGCTTACCGGATACACCGCGACCGGTACTACTACGGGAAGTACAACTGTCGCAGGCACCGGCGCAACGGGTGGGACGTTGACCAGCGGTGTAGCGGATTTCGCCGGTGGCGTTCTCGCTGACGTTGTGTTTGAATTGGCGGGTAAGAATGGTTCAGAAGTGTTTAACGTCGCGGCGGGCACATCTCTAAATCAGGTTATCGCTCAGATCAATTTGGTTTCTGATGCGACGGGAGTTACCGCAGCAGCCAGCGGAACGACTCTCCAACTGAGAAGCTCGGATTTCGGATCGGAAGCCATAGTTGACTTAAGAATTCTGACACAAGCCGCAGGCGGCAACTTCGGTACCGGACAGCGCGACACCGGGGACGACATCGTCGCTTCGGTCAATGGTCGTGCTTCGAACGGCGTTGGTAATCGTCTTTCGATCAACACCGCGACACTCGACTTACAAGCCGACCTTGCCGAAGACTTCGTTGGAAATGCGTCGTTTACCATCACCGGTGGCGGTGCATTGTTCCAACTTGGTCCAGACGTGGTTAGCAATCAGCAAGCTCGAGTCGGTATTGGCAGCGTCAATGCTGCACGACTCGGTGGTGTTGCCGGTAAACTATTCCAGTTGGGCTCCGGTGAATCGGCTGCCCTAGGTACCAGTCCTTCAAAGGCTGCGGACATCGTCACCGAAGCGATCAACCAAGTGACCAGTCTCCGCGGTCGTCTGGGCGCGTTCCAAGCAACGACGCTCGAGAGCAACTTGTCATCGCTTCAAGATACCGTTGCTAACTTGCAAGAAGCGGAAAGCTCGATCCGCGATGCTGACTTTGCACAAGAGTCTGCAGCACTGACCCGTGCACAAATTCTGGTTCAGTCGGGCACGAACGTGTTGTCCTTGGCAAACCAGAACCCGCAAAACGTCTTGTCGCTTCTACGATAAGCCGCCATTAAACTTCACTGCCCCGCGAACTCAATCGCGGGGCAGATGATGCAAAATTCCCAATCCGCTGTTTTTTTCTCAACAAACTCAGCGGCATTTATACACGGTGGCCCGAGCAATCGTTCGGGCCGCTGTTTTTTATTGAACCGTCGATCCCGCCTAAACTCTGCTTGTCGTGAATGCCGATTTTCCTTCTAGATCGCGCTTTGCACGAACCCTTCCCCCCATTCTTGATTTGTCCACATGGGACGTCTTCAATCATCTGTCGGATTGGTTACCGGAACCGATATCAACGGGACCGTTAGGCAATTGATCGCTATCAGCGCGCGACCGCGTGACCGTTTGGTCGCGCGTACAGGTGATCTTCAGAAACAACAAACCGCCATCGCTGAACTCACCGCCTTGGTCATTGGCGTTCAGTTCGCTGGCAACAAGCTCGACTTGACGACCCAGTATCAGGCCCGCAAGGGAACCAGCAGCAACGACGCCGCTATCTCCGTCACCGCTTCCGCAGATGCGGAAATCGGAACGCTAAAAGCGAAATCGATTCAAGTTGCCGCAACTCACGGGATTCAGTCGCGCGGACTAGCAACCAGTTCGACAACCGCACTTGGTTTTAGCGGCGAAATTGAAATTCGAGCCGGTGGTTTCGTCAATGCCAGCGTTCCCCTGGATGCCCTGAACCAGGGTCTGGGCGTTCAACGTGGATCGATTCGCATTACCGATCGCGCCGGCAATGTTTCCGAAATCGATTTGTCCAAAGCGACAACCATCGACGACGTGATCGATACCATCAACAACACCTCCGACATTCGCGTTCGCGCGTCGACGGCCGGAGATTCAATTCAGTTAACCGACCTCAGCGGCAACACTAGCGGCCGACTCCGCGTCGACGAAATCAGCGGTGGCGAAACCGCAGCGGATTTGGGCCTTCGCGGCATCAATGCAAATGCATCGACGGTGACC
>Ga0105046_10012198_pt1 | contig 13325 bp, 7 predicted proteins | sample MAT03_FD_78385 | JGI IMG/M metagenome (GOLD analysis project Ga0105046, IMG submission 78385) | Freshwater microbial communities from Lake Fryxell liftoff mats and glacier meltwater in Antarctica - MAT-03 (megahit assembly) | ecosystem: Environmental > Aquatic > Freshwater > Ice > Liftoff... | reverse complement strand
CAACCACCAGCGGCGGCGCGCGGCGTCGGTCAGTGCCAGCGCTGCGCTGATCGGCAATAGCAGCACCAGCCAGCCGGCCAACGTCGTCGGGTTACTTAATGTGGCCGCCGGTCGACTATCCGCGACACCGACCCAGGCTACCGGGTCCAGACCAACAAACTGCAGCAAGGCGTACACGGCGACCAATCCACCCAGCAGCGCCACCAAGCGATACACACCCAGGCGCTGCTGGGCGTCCAGCGAGGTTGCCGCCCCGGCCAGTGCGGTCACTGCCAGTATGGCAAGGACGCCCTGGGCGCGCGCCAAAGAACCCAGAAAGGCGACATGGGGTTCCAATGCAAGCAGGCCAACCACCACGGCGACCACCGCGGTGCCCGAAAGCACGGCCGACGCTGCCCAACTCAAAGCCCAGCCGCGCCAAATGAGCAGCGTGGCAACGAATGCCAAGCCAGCCAATTTGATCGGCTCGGATTGGCCCGGAAAGATCACCAGCGCCGTCCAGGCGATCGCCAGCATTAGCAAGATTCGAGTCGTCGACACACGCAGGACCGTTTTTAAGGCGCGGGGTATCCTAGCAGCCTGTCGGACTGTCGGCCGTAGTCCGCTCCGAGGGCGGCGCATGTGCGCTTCAGAAAACAGGCAGGCCTTAAATGAGAAGGCCCCAGACGATGGGGAGGCGTCCGGGGCCTGGGGGCCGTAGAGACTGGATGGGGAGTTCCCGTCTCTACTTTTGAAGGTTCACTAATGGGGGAGGAGTGAACCGGAACGGGCAACTAGTGCCCGAAGCCATAGATAGGTTGCCGCAAACTAAGTTCCCGTGGCAATGCCGAAGGTCACTGTTGGAATTCATTTGCTGCAAATGATTGCCGCTAGAAGTTGCCGCGAAGGTCTGTCGAATAGCCCAGATAATATTCGTATATAATTGATTTAAAAGACCTTTAATGAGACATTGATGGTGCCTTGCGTGGCTGGTTCTGGCGTGTTTCGCGGCTGAACGGCAGCCAACCCGCGGCTATTGGAGCAGCAAAGAGAGCGCGCTGATCGCTGATCGAGTGCCCCCCTAACAATCAAGGACGCACTGGCGTCGCCGCCTGCGCTCCGACTACGGTGGCCCACTGGCGCACTGTCCAGCGCTGTACCAAACCGTTTTGGACATACGGATCGGCGTGCGCAAAAGCCTCGGCGGCGACCGCGCTGTCGCCCACAAATAGCAACATTGAGGTGTCGGCAGGATCAAGCGCGCCGCCCAGCAACAACTCACCACGATCGTGCGCGGCCCAGGCCAAACCCAGGTGCAGCGTGCGGAATTCTGACCGACGCGCCAAATAGTCAGGCGCAAGCTCATAAATCAGCAAAAAATGCATGGTCAAACTCGCTCAGTCCAACAGACTGCTAGCATCGCAGGCTGGTCAGCAATCGGGAAGGTCGGAGCAAACGCATGCCGACGGCACGCTCGCAGAAAGCCTATCAGGCAATGTTGGTTTGGATTGCCAGCGCGGCGCTGTGCGTTTCTGCTGCGCTACACGCGCAAAACGGCGACAGCGATTTGCCGCGGCATCCGCTGGAGATCGCCGCGTTGGTTGAGCCAGAGCGCGTGTTGCGCGAATTGCCAGCTGAAATTGAGCGCGCCACAGCCAGTTCGAACACTCGGGAAGTGGCATTGCTGCAACTTGCACGGGCAAACGCCTGCCGCGTGGTCGCCAACTGGACTTGCCAACGGGATGCCGGTAACGCAGCCGTTATCGCCGCGCGCGCCGCCGCCGATCCAATTCTGCAGGTGCGCGGGCTGATCGCCGAAAGTCGCGGCAGCATCGCGCGCCAGGACTACACCCGCGGCGAACACTTGCTCGGCGATGCGCAAATTCTGTTGCAGCGCACACCGTCGGCGGAACTCGCCTCCGATGTGTATCTGGCCTATTCCTCGTTAAGTTTCACACTGGGCAAACACGAATCGGCGGCGCGTTACGCTAATTTAGGATTGGCCGAACTGCCGGAAAACCATGGTTTAGCGATGCGTGCCAGGCTGCTGCGCAATCGGGCGCGCGCTGAAGCGCAATTGGGGCAGCTGGCCGCTGCGCGCGGATCGTTGGCGGCCGCTTTGGCCGCCGCGGATGAAGTGGTAGACCCCAAGTTGGCCGCCGAACTGGCCCTGGAATCGGCTCGCGTGGCGCGACTTGCTGGTGACGTTGCCACCCAACGTAGCAACGGCAGGCGCGTACTGGAGTTGGGCGCCAAGCTGCAAAACAGTCAACTTGCCGGGCTTGGCCACGAGGTGTTGGGTTTGGCGGCGCAGGACGCTAAACAGCGCGATCTGGCACTCACCGAGCTGCGTGCCGCCTACGCGTCCTTTCGTGAGCTTGGGCTGGCGCGCGACGAGTTACGCATTTCCCGACACTTGCTGGACCTGATGGTCGACTCCCCGGTCGACTCGACCCATTGGAACGAGATGGTGAGCCGCTTCTTGGAACTCGATCGAGCGGTCATCCAAAGTGATCGCGCGAAAGCCGCCGATGACTACGAGGTGCGTCTGAAATACGCGGCGCAGGAGATGGACGTGCTGCGTCTGGCCAGCGAAGCCGAACTGGCAAGCCAACGTGAATTGACGCTGGCGCAGACCAATCGACTAACGCGCTGGCTGATGCTGTCGGCGCTGGCCGTTTTGATCGCTTTGGGCATCGCATTTGTGCTGCAACGGCGGTCCAATCGGCAATTGCAGGCCGCGCTGGCGGCGCGCCGCGAGAGTGAGGCCAAAGCCACCGATTTGCTGCGGCTCAGCAAAGGCATGGTGTTCCTGCACGATTTACGCGGCGAATTGGTCATGGTCAATTTGGCGACCGCGCAGGGGCTGGGCACCCTGCCTGAGCAACTGGTTGGGCGAGCACTCGGTGAGTTCTTGACCGATGCCTCGCGTGGCGATTTTGAAGCCTCGCTGCGGCGCCTCGCGCAGCAGCAACAAGATGAGGGCATTTTGGTGGTGCGCCGCGCGGATGACGCGGAGCGTTTGTGGAGGTACAGCAGCCGCTTGTCGGAAACCGGCGGATATGCGATTGGCAGCGCGGTCGACATTACCGAGCAAGCGCGCGAAGCAGAGGCACTGCGCGCCGAGAGCATCCGCGATGTCTTAACCCAGGCGTATAACCGCCGCTACCTGTCGCAATTTGCACACACCATGGGGGAGCGACGCTGGGCAGTCATCAACGTGGATCTTGATCACTTTAAGCAGATTAACGATAGCGAGGGTCACGATGCCGGTGACCGCGTATTGATTGCGATGAGCCGCTATTTGGAAAGCCAATTGCGCAGCGGCGATGCCCTGGTGCGCAGCGGCGGTGATGAGTTTGTGCTGCTATTAGCACATGCAGAAGAAGCCCAGGTGCAATCGCTGCTGGCAAAACTGCGCGCTGGCATGGATGCAGCGCCGTGCAGTTACTCGATTGGCCATGCGCTGCGGCAACGCAACGAAGCGCTGATGGACACCCTATCGCGCGCCGACGCCGAAATGTATGCCCTGCGCCGCGCGGCGCGCTCGAATCGCTGAGGCCGCATGAGCCGCGACGCAGCACAACATCGTGGCGACGGAGATCAGCGGCGGCTGGCCGTGCTGATCGATGCCGATAACGCGCAACCGTCGGTAATCGACGCCTTGCTCGCCGAGGTAGCGAAGTTCGGCGTGGCCAGCGTGAAGCGCATTTATGGCGATTGGACCTCGCCGAGTCACACGCAATGGAAGAAAAGTCTGCTCAAACATTCCATCCAACCCGTTCAGCAGTTTGCCTACACCAGCGGCAAAAATGCCACCGATAGCGCACTCATCATTGATGCGATGGACTTGATGTACACGCGTCGTTTTGATGGCTTTTGTCTGGTCTCCAGCGATAGCGATTTCACCCGATTGGCGCAACGCTTGCGCGAAGAGGGCCTGATGGTGCTCGGTTTTGGCGAGAAGAAAACCCCGGAACCTTTTGTGGTGGCCTGTGACAAATTTGTTTACACCGAAGTGCTGCGCCCGGCGGACAAGAAGGCAGCGCTAAAAAGCCCCAGCAGCGACAAACCGAGTACACCGAAAGCAGAACCGGAAAAAGTCGAAAGCGATGCAAAGTCCAGCGATTACGCCACGGTCCCCAGTGATCTGATTTTGCAAGCCATCGACGAAGCCGAGGACGAGGGCGACGATGGGTGGGCCGCATTGGCCAATGTCGGCACTTACCTCACCAAATTACGCCCTGACTTTGACCCGCGTTTGTACGGCCACAAAAAACTCAGTGGTTTATTTAAGAAAAATGCGCGTTTATTCGAGATCGAAGAACGCATTCCGCCCGGTAGCAGCGTGAAATCCTTTTACGTGCGCGCAAGTGTGGTGCGGCGAAAGTAAGTGCAATTTCTTGCACTTACTTTCGCCGCACTACAGCAGAACCAGTCGCTGAGCCCCACTCAGTTGGACCCTTCAAAACCATCCGCGGCGATGAAATCCGGTCGCGGGCTGCCAAGCACGTTGACGCTACTGCTCGCGTTGACCGCTTGCACGCCGTTGGTGCAGTTGAGCTGAAAAGTCAGCGATCCGGCGTTGGCGGGCGCGTTCAAAACCTGTGTGCCAGAGGTGGGCAGAGTACCTAAATTGGGCCAAGTGGTGCCGGCGCCCAGACTGGGGCTACAGGAGATGCTGTTGTTGGACGACCAGTTCAGGGTGATGGCACTGCTCACTGGCGGTGCGCTTGGGCTGGCGTTAAAGCTGTTGATCACGGCACTGGCTTGCACATTGAAGCTCGCGGTGGCCACGCGCGCCTGATTCATGGTCAGCGCACACTGCAAGTTAGTGCCAAATGCCGCGCAATCGCCGCCCCAGCCGGCAAAGGTGGAGCCCACCGTGACAGCCGCGTTCAGCGTGACCGCGCTGCCATCGGTAAAACTGGCGCTGCAGGTGGCGCCGCAGTTGATGCCGGCCGGGTTGCTAGTGACTGTGCCGCTGCCAGCGCCGATTCGACTGACGTTGAGCGTACGGTTGATCGGCAGTGCCGGGCAGTTTAGCGACCAAATCCGGTTGACGGCGGCCGCGCCGCCGCGGGACTCCGGGCACGTGAGGGTCGCGTTGACGGCGGCCGCTTGCCGAGTGCAATTGGGTAGTGCCAGCGTCAGTGCAGTGCTGCTCGTGCCGAGAAAACTCAGCTGCGCGATGCTGGTGGTCGGGAATGCCGCGCCGCCGTTGCTGATCGTGCAAGCACCCACGGTGGTCGTTGCGGCGGCGCCGCTGCCAGATCCACCGCTGGGCGCCGCAATAATCCCGCTGGCAGTGCCCACGCTGCTGTAATTGATCGTGCTAGGCGCGGGTGCGTAGGTGATCAGCGGCGCAACGGCAATAATCGTAATGCAATTATTGAAGCGGAAATCGCTAATACGTGTAGCCCAACTGCCCGTGGGGCGATACATGCCCACGGTCCAAAAGGTGCAGTCGTCTACCGGATCAATCACGGTTTGATGATAATCGCCCCAACGACCGGAAGTTTCTGCCGCCGCTCCGGCAGCGATCAGATTTTCGCCCAGGCTCATAACGCCCGCCGGGTCACTGGCCAGACGACCGGTATAACGCAGCGACGCAAATAGCACCGGGTTCGAGACTTTGGTGATGTTGTAACTCATGCCAATATTGCCCATTTTGTCGGTTGCGGTGGCGCCCAAAAAATGGTGCGTGGCGCTATCACCCGGACTAAAGGTGCCTTCTTGCTGCAGAAACCAATTAGCGGCGCCCACCCGGCGCAGCTCAAACCAGCGTATGCCGGCATCCACCACAATACCGCTGCGCGCGGCATCTTGATTGGTTACAAAATTACCAACGATGCTTTCATGCGTGCCCATATTCCGATAAGTCAATAAATTGAGAATGACTTCGCGAATGGGATCCAGCCTGGACGCTGAACTCGGCTGCGGCACCGACGCAAATGTGCTGTAACCACGCAGCCAGCTATTGAATTCGGTCATTTGAATGCGCGGCAAGGTGGTCACACTACTGCTCGCCGGCGTGGTCCAGTTGATATTAAGTTGATACAAATCGATAAAATCAGCGCTGCTATTGGCACCCGCACCGGCATGCGCCTCGTCATCGTTATGCCGCGCCAAAATAGGCGCCGCGCCAGCAGGAGCCGCGGTAGTGCCAAGAAATGTCGCGGGTGTTAATGCCTGAAAGCCGTACCCGGCTAAACTGGCCACGCTGGTAAAGCGCTGCAAGGGTCGGGCCGTGGCACCCGTCAACATATTGACGCGGTCAAAAGCGTAAATCTTCGCACCGCTACCCGTTTCATTGGTCGTGCAGACGTAGGCGTTGTCCCAAACGCCACAATGCGGATAGTCGGGTAATGTTGGCGTTGCGAAACCATAAAACCACCAACCACCGGTCACCGGATCGCTGGTTTTTGACACATAAGTGCACAATCGATAGGCACTGCTGGTGCCGCCAATTTCCAGCAGCACCCAACGATTCGCTATCCGGTCAAATAAAATGATCGGATCGCTGACCGAAGTCGCACAAGGATCACCCGCCGGCGCCAGCGATCTGAAGCTGCTGGGGCCCGCAAGCAGCGTGCCGCTTTTGTTGTAAATGCGAAAACTGGTGCCGCCGGCGGCATTGATGCCATACAACACATGCGCGGTGCCCACTTCGACGACCGGATCGCCCGGATTGACGCCGGTGAACGCGTTATCGATGGTGACCCTGCTCAAACGGGCCGCCGCGTCGCCCGGCGCATGCCTTTGATCGAATTCTCGCTGCCGCTCGGCCAGATGATCCGGCGCAGTGACCCAATCGGCAGGCGCTTGGGAATCCGGGCTGCCCGGCGGAAAGTACAGACGCCGATGTGCTTCACGAATGGCGTCCCCCGGCTGCCAATCGGGCACGATGGGCAACTGCCGCACATCGACATCCACGCTCAATGGCGTCACCGGCTCGCCGATCTGCACGCCCTGCGCGCTTAACCCAGCTGCGGCAAGGAACAACACACTCAGCAACAGACCGTGGCGAATCCTTAGCCTGACCAACACGCGCTCCTTGAGCGGTTTCTGGCTACGAACTTTGAGCTGCGCACTTTGCGGCTGTCAACCAAAAACCCACTCCGCCGCTACCCACCAGCACTTCCCCCGTGCTATCAGTCACGCGTCGGTCAATCGGAGTTGTCTCATGCGCCGGATTGTTAAAGGCTTGCTATTGCTGAGCTTGGGCTTAGCGTCGGTTTCGTCCACCTTTGCCGCCAATGGCGCGGCGCGGCTTGCGCTGCCGGAGCTGGATATGGCCAAAATCAGCGCTGAGGACAGCGCGGTCTTCGCCAAAAATCGGCCGCTGCGTTTTGCAATTGGGCGCGACGTCAGCTATGCCCCTGGCAAACAAGGTGGATGGATCGACGCTGCCGACGGCAGCAGCACCTGGGAAATGCAAATCGACGCACCCGGTGCCGTGCATTTGAACTTCGGATTTTCCCGATTTCACCTGCCGTCATCCGCCAAGCTGGTCATTCGCTCGGCTGATCTGAAAAGCCAATTGGGGCCGTACAGCGAGAGCGATAATCAGGCAACCGGTCAATTATGGACCGCATTATTGGCGGGCAAATCGGCATTTCTCGAACTCACAGTCGACACCGCCCAACGTAATCGCGTCGATGTGCTGTTGAGTCGGGTAGGTCAAGGTTACCGAGGTTTTGGCAGCGCGCCTAAACAGTGCAAATCCGGCGCTTGCAATACCGATGTCGCCTGTCTGGCCGCTTCTGATCCATGGAATGAGCCACGCCGCGCGGTCGCAGCAATTACCGTCGGCGGCACCGATACCTGCACCGGTTCGCTGGTTAATAACACGCGCGGAGATCGCCGCTTATTGTTTGCCACCGCCGCGCATTGCGAAATCACCGGCGGCAACGTCGCCAGTGTATTGGCCTATTTCAACTATGAGTCGCCCATCTGTCGTACGCCCGGATCGGCCGCCAGTGGCGTGGCGCTGCCCAAGCCGAATAGCACGCTGCGTGGTTTGGCTTTTCTGGCGGCCACCAATAATCCTTTTGAAGGGACCACACCCGGCGACACCCGTTCGGATTGGACGTTGATAGAACTGGCGCCCGATGCCAATCAGGCCAATCTGAATCTCTTTTGGGCGGGCTGGGATCGACAACCACCACCGACCACCTGCAGCGCGCCTACATCGGCAACATCGACCGCTGGTTTGTGCGCCAGCATTCATCACCCCAGCGTCGACGAAAAGCGCATCAGCTTTGTCGAATCGGCCATGAACCTCGACGATATCGCCGGTGCTTTTGGCGTGCACTGGGAGGCGCCGTGGGATCCAACGCCACCGTTGCTCGCCAATATCGTCAATCCGCCTACCAGCTTGCCGCCGAGTATTACTGAGCCGGGTTCATCGGGTTCGCCGCTGTACAACGCGCAGCGTCGTTTGATCGGCGTGTTATCGGGTGGCCCGTCCTCTTGTGGCGCCACAGGTGGGGCCCTGCGTGACCAATACGGTGGTTTGTTTCACGCCTGGGATGGCCTGGGCACCGCCAACACGCGCATGCGCGACTACTTAGATCCGCTCGGTGACAACCCACAGTCGATTGACGGCGCCGGCCAGTGCGCGCTTAGCGCGCCCGCCAATGTGCGCAGTGTCGCTAGCGCGGCCAATCGTATTGATGTGAGTTGGGACGCGGTGCCAGGCGCCGAGCGCTATCGCATTTCCCGCTCGATCGGCAGTTGCCCAGGTGGCAGCTATGCGCTCATTGGCGAAAGTACCGGCACCAGTTTTAGTGACACGACCGCATCCGGCAACACCACCTATTCCTACCAAATCAGCGCCTTCGACGATCAGCTGGCTTGCGAATCCACGCGCAGCAGTTGCGCCAGTGCCACCGCCACCGGTGTGTGTTTACTGCCGCCGACTTTCGCCGGTATCAGCAACGCGAGTAGCGCTGGCAACAGCGCCTGTGGCGTCAATTTGAGCTGGTCGGCCGCCAGCGCCAATTGCGGCAGCGCCGCCGGGCTGCGCTACAACGTCTATCGATCCACCAGCGCAGGCTTCACCCCAAACGCGGCTAATCGCATTTCGGCGTGCGCCACGGCGCTGGGATATTCCGACACGGCGGTGACCAGCGGAACTTCCTATCACTACGTGGTCCGCGCCGAGGACAGCGGCGCGGCCGGCGCCGGCATCTGCTCTGGCATAGAGGACGACAATCGGATCGCGCGCAGCGCCATACCCGCCGGCCCCGATCAATTCAACGATGATGTCGAGAGCGGCGCGGCGCGCTGGTCCGTCGCCGGCAGCGGTGCGGGCAGTGATTTTACCATTGTCGGCACGCAGTCCAATTCGCCCACGCGGTCGTGGTTTGTGCCTGATCCAAGCACCAGTAGTTCGCGCACTTTGACGCTGGCGGCGCCGCTGGTTTTACCGGCCACACCGGCCACCTTCGAGTTTTTCCAGCGCTACAACACCGAGTTGAACTACGACGGCGGCATCCTCGAATACTCCTTGGACAACGGCGCCACCTGGACCGACATTTTGGCGGCACAAGCCAGCGTGCCCGCCAACGCCACGCGCTTGGTGAGCGGCGGTTATGCCGCCACGATGGACAGCGCCGGTGCCTTTGGCGCGCGCCCCGCGTGGCATGGCAATGCCAATTCCACATGGACACGCACCGTCGTCAATCTGGCCGATTTTGCCAGCCGCACGCTGAGCTTGCGCTTCCGCTTTGGCAGCGACATCTCGGTAGCGGGCGCTGGCTGGTGGATCGACGATCTGCGCGTGTCTGGCGGCACTTGCGGCAGCAGCGATGTACTGCGCGTCAACCTGAGCAGCGATTCAGATCCCGTCATTGCCGGTCGCGATGTGATCTACACCGCCAGCGCCAATGGCGGTAGCCCGCCGTATTCCTACAGTTGGGACATCGATGGCGACGGCAATATCGACAAAGTGACCACGGGCAATACCTTGCTGGCACGCTTCAACCGTGAAACACAGTTCACCGCCAGCGTGCGTGTGCGCGACAGCGTGGGCGCACTCGCCAGCGGGCTGCGTTCGCTCAGCGTGCTCGCGCACCGCGTGCAAGCGCAGACGGCCAACGCGCCGGTCCAGGTATGCGGCGATGGTGACAGCACCATTGAACCCGGTGAACGCTGGCGTTTTGACAGGAATCTGATTAACGCCGGCCAGCGCCCGACCGGCGCGGGTGCACTCGGCCTGTTCAGCAAGGCGGCGGTCGATAGCTTGAGCTCCGCACCGCGCGATGGGTTTGGCTACGCCGTCACCGACAGCAGTCAGGGCGCGACCTGCGGCTATCAGTTCATCGATATCAGCACCTCTGTAGCGGCACTACCGTTGACCGCCGCTGGTAGTGCCGCGGCCAACGATGACGGCCGCAGCGGCGTTTTGGATCTCACCTCGATCAATGGGGCTTTCAGTTTTTATGGCCAAACGGTTTCGCAGGTGGTGATGAGCACCAACGGCTACATCAACACCTCAGCGGCAACTACCGGTGGCGATTTCTTCAACGTCTGCAGCGGACCTTTGGACGCCGATAGCAACGGCGCCAGAATGCAAGTGCTGCATGACGATCTGGTCGCCGGCAGCTTGCGCTCCGCCGCTTTTGCGCAGTGCCCACGGCCGTCGGTGGTGGGCGTTGCCAATCAACGTTGCCTAGTCTTTCAGTGGAATAACATGGGTTTGTACACCAGCGCCACGACCAGTCCGAGTGGCAACTTCGACTTTCAAGCGGTGGTGTATCCACAAACCGGGCAGATCATCTACCAGTACCGCAATGCCATTCCAGGCAATGGCGATGGCGCCACGGTGGGTATCGTCAACCCAAGCACCGCCGGACAGCAACTCAACGCCAGTTGTAACCAACCGCAGGTGAGCGCAGCGCGCGCTGTGTGTTTCTTTAACCCGCAGAGCCTGCCCAGTGCCGCTGCAGATTTGAGCAAAGTGCGGCTGGAAAGTGCAGTGGTTGACCTTGCGGCGCTGCCGACCAACGCTACCAAAGCGGTATCCACCTTGGTTTCCATTGAGCAGAGCGCCAGCTGCGGTAGTCGTTATCGCGTGGGTTTGGCAGGCAGCGCCGATGGTGATTCAGGTAACTCGCAGAACGATATGCAGGAGTTCACGGTTGGCGCCAGCGGTCAGTGTGATGTCAGCACACTATGTCCGATCAGCCTGCCGCCGACCGTCAATTTGCGGCCGGGTGTGTTTTTCAACCCGCAAAGACCCGGCAACGGGGTGGTCTCGCACGTGGTGCCGGTGGCCGGCCAACTGCCGACCTTCTTTGCGGCTTGGTACACCGGCGCGCCTGACCGCACGCCCATTTGGTACATCGTGCAGGGTCAGGTGCAGGATAATCAAGTGGTTGCGCCCATCCTGAAAGCCACCCGCAACCTCGGCGCCCCGAGCTTCTCGATCAGCACGGAGCGCGTTGGAACCGCGCGTTTGCAGTTGCTATCGGCCGAACAACTGCTGTTTAACTATCGCTTCGACGCCAACAACGAGAGCGGCACGGAAATCCTAAACCATGGTTTCCAGGGCCTAAGCAGCCCAGCGCCCAATCGCACCGGCACTTGGTTCTTCGGGCAGGAGGACGGCTGGGGTCAGACTTACGATAGTTATTTGGCCAATAACATGGCGCGCGAATTCATCACGACCTATCTGTATGACGACGCTGGCCAACCACGCTGGGTACTCACCGATGGCCCGGCCGCCGACAGCGGCGATTTGCCCAGCAAGAGTTTCAAGATTCAATGCCCAAGTTGCGGCTGGATCGACTTTTTCGACTCCGAGCGCTCTGCCGGCAGCATGCGCCGCGAGTTTGTAGCCCCCAACTCTGGCACCTTGAGCACGCAGTTCGTGCTGCCAAGTCCGATGGTCGGGCTGTGGAACCGCAACGCAGTGCCGATTTCCATCCTAACCCCGGTGCAGCCGGAACGGCCCTGAACATGGATGCTTGCCGGGGAACTCCGCAGAGCGGAGCTTGCCCGCGCTCACCCCGCTACTCTTTTTGATTCACCAACCACCCATCACCAACAACTAGCAACCAGCAACCAGCAACCAGCAAGCAACCGGAGGCGCCATGCTCTGCCCGAAATGCCAAGGCTCAATGGACAAAGTGGCGACCGCGCATGGCGTGGTTGATCGCTGCGGTGTTTGTTTGGGGCTGTGGTTTGACCTGATGGAGCACGAAGAGCTGAAGGACGACGCTGAACTGATCGACATTGGCAGCGCACAGCTGGGTCGCAAGCACAACAGCATCGACCACATCTGCTGCCCGGTGTGTCCAAGCACGCAGCTGATTCGCATGGTTGACGCGCAGCAACCGCACATCTGGTTTGAAAGTTGCCCGGTCTGTTACGGCCGTTATTTTGACGCCGGCGAGTTTCGCGATCTCAACGAACACAGTTTGGTCGATCTGTACAAACGTTGGCGCAGTGCGGCACGTGACTAGTGGAAGGTTTCTAGCAGCCGGTCGTGCTCTGCGCGTGAGATGCGTTGTGAGGCTGAGCGGATGGCTGCAAGGGGCGCCGCGCAGGCAATGGCTCTTCCACGGAGCGGAAGCCTTCAAAATGAATCCGAGAATGAGTAGAAAACAATCGCCAAAAGGACTTCCGGCACACTCGCGGGGAAAGCCCGACAGGCTGCTAGGGCGAAGCCTCATCCGATGCACTTGATCCGACTGCTGCTGCTGAGTCTGTTGCTGCTTGAGTCGGCGCTCGTTTGCTCAGCACCGGGCGAGATTTATCGCTGCCGTGACGCCAACGGTGCGCTGCGTTTTCAGGACAAACCGTGCGCGGGCGTGCCGTCTACACGAATTGCCGGTGGCGGCACTGATACCGCCGACAGCCAGCGTGCGCTGCGTCAATGGCTGGACGCGCAGCGTCCGGCGCCAGCGGTCGCGCCCAGCACGCGGCGTATCGAATCACCAGCCCGTCCAATCACACGGAGTTTGGGTGGCGCCGTCAGCCAAGCGCAATTAGCCATGTGTTCGGAGCGCTTTTTGCACTGCGCCAATGGCGACGGGCCGGCCATGGACGCCTGTGTCGGTCGCTTGCCGCGCTGCGCTGGCCGCCAGCAAGGTCAATGCTGCCCACAAGCGTGCATCAGTCGCTACCAAAGCCTGCGGTTGGCCGGCCAACCGCTCGCCGCCGCAGTACGCCTCGCACTGCTTAATCCCAACGCGCCCGCGTGCGCGGCACCGGACTAAGGGCTCGTAAGGAAATAACTTGGACTTTTGGCCGTCGGATTGGGATGCGATGCGAGGCGCGATGAGCGCGGTGTGGCGCGCCACACAAGCGATTCGCAACGAGGCAGCGCGCCCAAT
>Ga0105046_10012190_pt1 | contig 13330 bp, 11 predicted proteins | sample MAT03_FD_78385 | JGI IMG/M metagenome (GOLD analysis project Ga0105046, IMG submission 78385) | Freshwater microbial communities from Lake Fryxell liftoff mats and glacier meltwater in Antarctica - MAT-03 (megahit assembly) | ecosystem: Environmental > Aquatic > Freshwater > Ice > Liftoff... | reverse complement strand
ACCGGCGCCGGCTGCCGAGGCTCGACATCGCGGTGGAGGAGGGCGACACGCTGGCGCTCGGCGTAAGCATGGCGGACGTGATCGACGTGCCGGGTCACACCTTGGGTCACATCGCCTACCATTTCGCCGGCGCCGGCGCGCTGTTCTCGGCCGACAGCCTGATGGTGATGGGCTGCGGCCGGCTGCTCGAAGGCACGGCGGAACAGATGTGGGACAGCCTGCACAAGCTCGCGGCGCTGCCCGACGAGACGCTGGTCTATTCCGGCCACGAATACGCCGCGTCCAACATGCGCTTCGCCCTCAGCGTCGATCCCGGGAACACCCGCCTGCGCGACCGCGCCGAAGAAATCGTGGCGCTTCGCGCGGCGGGCCGGCCGACCGTGCCGGCGCGGCTCGACCTGGAGCGTGCGACCAACCCGTTCCTGCGGGCAGCTGACCGCGACATCCGGGTCGAGATCGGCCGGGAATTCGCGTTCGACCGCGACGTCTTCGCCGAGCTCCGGCGCCGCAAGGACGCGTTCTGACCATGCGTCCCGTCCGGCCTGCCGCGTGCGAATTGTCGAGTATCGATCACAACGGCGTTTCTTCCGAGCAGCGATCTCGCCCGCCCCAGAAATTTTTTGCCGTTTGCGATGGACCCCTGCATAATCGCCCTTGAAGGATGCGGAATAACACCGAAGTTTAAGAGGTGACGGGTAAGCATCGAGGTCCTTGCCCGCGTCGGCGCCAGACGCCGGCGGGACCAGACCGGAAGGACGTGGATTATGCCCTCTTTCTCGAGTACTCTTGAAGCCGCCATCCACAACGCGCTCGGGCACGCCAACCAGCGAAAGCACGAACTCGCGACGCTCGAACACCTGTTGCTCGCGCTGCTCGACGAGCCGGAGGCCGCGCGCGTGATGAAGGCCTGCGGCGTCGAACTCGACAAGCTGCGAAAGAACATCCTCGCCTTCCTCGACGAGGAGCTCGACGCGCTGATCTCCGACGTCGAAGGCTCCGAAGCGGCTCCGACCACCGGCTTCCAGCGGGTCATCCAGCGGGCCGCCATCCATGTCCAGAGTTCTGGCCGGTCCGAAGTGACCGGAGCGAACGTTCTCGTCGCCATCTTCGCCGAGCGCGAGAGTCATGCGGCCTACTTCCTGCAGGAGCAGGACATGACCCGCTACGACGCCGTCAATTACATCAGCCACGGTGTCGCGAAGGACCCGTCTTATGGGGAGGCCCGATCGGTGAAGGGAGCAGACAGCACGCCCGAGTCCAAGCCGCAGGCGTCGAGCGCCAAGGACGCCGAAGAGACGGCGCTGCAGAAATACTGCGTCGATCTGAACGAAAAGGCCCGCCGGGGCGACGTCGATCCGCTGATCGGCCGCGATCTCGAAGTGGAGCGCTGCATTCAGGTGCTGTGCCGGCGGCGCAAGAACAATCCGCTGCTCGTCGGCGATCCCGGGGTGGGCAAAACCGCCATCGCCGAGGGTCTCGCGCGCAAGATCGTCGATGGCGAGACGCCGGGCGTGCTCGCCGACACGACGATCTTCTCGCTCGACATGGGGGCCTTGCTCGCCGGCACGCGCTATCGCGGCGATTTCGAGGAACGGCTGAAGGCGGTGATGAAGGAACTCGAACAGCATCCGAACGCCATCCTGTTCATCGACGAGATCCATACCGTCATCGGCGCCGGTGCGACGTCGGGCGGCGCGATGGATGCGTCCAACCTGCTGAAGCCGGCGCTGCAATCGGGCACGCTGCGCTGCATGGGTTCGACCACCTACAAGGAATACCGCCAGCACTTCGAGAAGGATCGCGCGCTGGCGCGGCGTTTCCAGAAGATCGACGTCAACGAGCCGTCGGTCGAGGACGCATTCAAGATCCTCAAGGGCCTGAAGCCCTATTTCGAGGATCACCACGACGTCCGCTACACCCAGGACGCGATCCGCGCGGCGGTGGATTTGTCGGCGCGCTACATCCACGATCGCAAGCTGCCCGACAAGGCGATCGACGTGATCGACGAGGCGGGTGCCGCCCAGCACCTTTTGCCCGAGAGCCGGCGACGCAAGACCATCACCTCGAAGGAGATCGAGGCGGTCGTCGCCAAGATCGCCCGCATCCCGCCGAAAACCGTCTCCAAGGACGACGCGGCGGTGCTGCGCGACCTCGAAGCGGCGCTCAAGCGGCTCGTGTTCGGTCAGGACAAGGCGATCGAAGCGCTGGCCTCGGCGATCAAGCTCAGCCGCGCCGGCCTGCGCGAGCCCGAAAAGCCGATCGGCAACTATCTGTTTTCCGGCCCCACCGGCGTCGGCAAGACCGAGGTCGCCAAACGGCTGGCCGAGACGCTCGGCGTCGAGCTGCTGCGCTTCGACATGTCGGAATACATGGAGAAGCATACGGTCAGCCGGTTGATCGGCGCGCCTCCGGGATACGTCGGCTTCGACCAGGGCGGCCTGTTGACCGACGGCGTCGATCAGCATCCGCACTGCGTGCTGTTGCTCGACGAAATGGAAAAGGCGCATCCGGACGTCTACAACATCCTGTTGCAGGTGATGGACAACGGCAAACTCACCGACCACAACGGCCGGACGGTGGATTTCCGCAACGTCGTGCTGATCATGACCTCGAACGCGGGCGCGGCCGAACAGGCGAAGAACGCGCTCGGCTTCGGGCGTGACCGGCGCGAGGGCGAGGACACCGCCGCCGTCGAGCGGCTGTTCACGCCGGAGTTCCGCAACCGGCTCGACGCCATCATCAGCTTCTCGGCGCTGCCCAAGGAGGTCATCCTCCAGGTCGTCGAAAAGTTCGTCCTCCAGCTCGAGGCGCAGTTGATGGACCGCAACGTCCAGATCGACCTGACGCCCGAGGCGGCGCAGTGGCTCGCCGACAAGGGCTACGACGACAAGATGGGCGCGCGGCCGCTGGGCCGGGTCATCCAGGAGCACATCAAGAAGCCGCTCGCCGAGGAACTGCTGTTCGGCAAGCTCACCAAGGGCGGCATCGTCAACGTGATGGTCAGGGACGGCGAACTGGCGCTTCGGATCGAACCCGCGGGCGCGCCGCGGATCACCTCGAAAAAGCCGCCGCTGCTCACCGCCGAGTAGCTGCAGCGGATCGCCCGATTTCGGCCCGGACAGCACGCCTGTCCGGGCCTTTTTCATGGCGTCGGTCACTTGCGGCCGCAGCCGATCGGGCGCACCGCGCCGCTCAGATCGCGCGGATCAACGCCTTCTCCAGAATGCGAAGCACCGAGCCGAGGTCGTTTCCCCGCTTCAGGATGCGCCCGTCCATTCCGATCACCGCGTAAAGCGCCTGCTTCTGCGCGAGACGGGGCCGCTTCTCGATCCGGTAGAGCGCGTGTTCCGCAGTGTGGCGAAAGACCGAAAAGATCGCGGCCTCGCGCAGCATCGAGATCGCGTAGTCGCGCCACAGCCCCGCCGCCACCATCCGACAATAGAGCCCGAGGATGACCGACAATTCCCCGCGCTGAAAGCTGACCCGGTCGGACGCGCTGGGAAGGACGGCGATATCGGCGCTCTGGACCATGGAGCGAGCATGAAGCCAGCCGCGGCGCTTGGCAAGCGCCGCGCGAAACGTGGTTGCCAAGCGCCGCCGGCGTCGCTTGAATGCGGCACCACCCCTGATGGACGGCGTTCCCCCCATGCGCGACTTCCAGACCCCCGGACGGTCCCTCGTCTATGCGGCCAACGGCCTGTGCGCGACCTCGCATCCGCTGGCGGCGCAGACGGCGGTGCGCATGTTGCAGGACGGCGGCAACGCGGTGGACGCGGCGATCGCCGCCGCCGTGGTGCTCGGGATCTGCGAGCCGCAGATGACCGGGATCGGCGGCGACGCGTTCGTGCTGCTGAAACATCCGGGCGCGGAGCGCATCGTCGGGCTGAACGGCTCGGGGCGGGCGCCGGCGGGGCTCGACGCGGCGCAATTGCGGCGCCTTGGCCACGCGAGCATGCCCGCGCATGACGCGGCGGCGGTGACGGTTCCCGGCGCGATCGACGCGTTCGTGCGGCTGTCGGCGGATTGGGGGCGCCTGGGGCTCGAGGCCAGCCTCGCCCCGGCGATCCGATTCGCCGAGGAGGGCGTGCCGGTGGCGCCGCGCACCGCCTTCGACTGGGCCGAGGCCGATCACCTGTCGGGCGACGCGCGGCGGTTCTATCTGATCGACGGCGCCCCGCCGCGCGCAGGCCAGCTCTTCCGCGCGCCGGGTCAGGCCGAGGTGTTGCGCCGCATCGCGCGCCAGGGCCGTGCCGGGTTCTACGAGGGCGAGGTCGCCGAGGACATGGTGTCGAGCCTGCGCGCGCTCGGCGGCGCACACACGCTTGGCGATTTCGCCGCCACCGCCTGCGACTATGTCGAGCCGATCGCCGGCGCATACCGCGACCACGAGCTCGTCGAGCTGCCCCCGAACGGCCAAGGGGCGACCGCGCTGCTGATGGCGGCGATCCTCGCGCATTTCGACCTCGCAGCGCTCGATCCGCTCGGGGCCGAGCGGGCGCATCTGGAAGCCGAAGCCGCGAAGCTCGCCTACGACGCCCGCGACCGCTTCATCGCCGATCCCGGCCCGATGCGCCTGCGCCTCGACCACATGCTGGCGCCGCAGACGGTCGAACGGCTCGCAGCGCTGATCGATCCGGCCCGCGCCAATGTCGCACCGGGCGCCGCGGCCGATCACGTCCACCGCGAAACGGTCTACCTGACTGTGGTCGATCGCGAGCGGATGGCGGTGTCGCTGATCTATTCGGTCTACCACAGCTTCGGCTCGGGGCTCGCGTCGGCGAAGTTCGGGATCAATTTCCAGAACCGCGGCGCCGGGTTCAGCCTCGCGCCCGGCCATGTCAACGAGGCCGCCGGCGGCAAGCGTCCGATGCATACGATCATCCCCGGCATGCTGCGCCGGGACGGCAAGCTGGTCATGCCCTTCGGCGTGATGGGCGGCGCCTATCAGCCGGCGGGCCATGTGCGGCTGATCTCGAACCTGCTCGACTACGGCATGGACCCGCAAGCCGCCATCGACGCGCCGCGCAGCTTTCCGGACGCGGGCGCGCTTGAGCTCGAAACCGGCTATCGCGACGACGTGGCCCGGGCGCTCGCCGCACGGGGCCACCGGATCGTCCGGCGGACCGTGCCGCTGGGCGGAGCCCAGGCTATCGTCATCGACAACGACATACTGATCGGCGCCAGCGATCCGCGCAAGGACGGCTGCGCGCTTGGGTATTGACCGGCGTATCGCCCCGTCGCGCTCCGGGGCTCGCCGGCGCGGCGTTATCGCGATATCCGGATCACCCGGTCGAGCGACTCAGGTCCGAGCGATCCGCTTCGAAATCGCGCATCAGTGCAGATGACCCTCCACCGCGTACCGGCCCCGCTCGTCGAGCGGGCCGAACATCTCGGCGACCTCGGGATGATCGACCGGCTCGCCGCTGTCGTCACGGACCAGATTCTGCTCGGATACGTAGGCGACATAATAGGTCGTCTCGTTCTCGGCGAGCAGATGATAGAACGGCTGGTCCTTGTCCGGTCGGTTTTCCTCGGGAATCGACTCCCACCATTCCTCGGTGTTGTTGAACGAAGGATCTACGTCGAAGATCACCCCGCGAAACGGATGCACCCGATGCCGCACCACCTGCCCGAGGCCGAATTTTGCCGATGTTTCCAACATGTCCCGAACACCCGAAAAAACCACCAATTTTCATCATATCGCGCGCAGTCCCGCCTGTCCATGTTTCCGGGGTCTGAAGCGTTAACGGATCGTCGGACTGTGGCGCCATGAACCTGGTCCTGCAGGTCGCGCAGATCGTCGCGCCGGTGTTCCTGCTGGCCGGGGTCGGCTATGCTTGGGTCCGCGGGCTCGGCTGGAACTACGATGTCGAGTTCGTCAGCCGGCTGGCGATGACGCTGTCGATACCGTGCCTGATCTTCATGGCGCTGACGCGGTCGCAGGTCGACCCGAGCCTGCTGCGCGACACGGTGCTCGCGACGCTCGTCGCCTATGTCGCGGTCGGGCTCGTGGCCTGGGCGCTGGTGCGCGCGCTGGGGCTGGACGTCGCGACGTTCTGGGCGCCGATGACCTTCGGCAACACCGGCAACGTCGGACTGCCGATCGCGCTGTTCGCGTTCGGCCAGCCCGGTTTCGACTTCGCCGTGGTGATCTTCGCCGTCATGGCGATCCTGTCGTTCACGTTCGGGGTCTGGGTCGTCGCCGGCGGCGGCAATCCGGTGACCGCGGTGAAGGAGCCGCTGGTCTGGGGCGCCGTCCTCGGCTCGGTCTTTCTCACGATGGGCTGGAGCGTGCCGATCTGGGTCGGCGCCACGCTCGATCTGCTCGGCCAGATGGCGATACCCTTGATGCTGATCACGCTCGGCGTCGCGATCTCGCGCCTTCAGCCGCGCTCGCTTGGGCGCGCGGTTTGGCTGTGCCTGCTCAAGCTCGCCGTCTGTCTCGCGGTCCCGCTCGCCGTCGGCCTCGCGTTCGGCCTGCCCAAGCTCGCACTGGGGGTGCTGGTCCTCCAGGTCTCCACCCCGGTGGCCGTCACCTCCTACATGCTCGCCACGAAATACAAGGCGCGCCCGGACGAGGTGGCCGGCCTCGTCGTCGTCTCCACGCTGATGTCGGTCGTGGCCATCCCGGCGACGCTGGCGTTCTTTCTCTGAACCGCCGCGCCGCGCTAGCCAGCCTTCGCCGGCAGGAACGCGAACGGCTCGGCGGGCGCGAAATCGTCGGCGGTCTCGCCCGCGAACACCTCGCCGTGCTGGATGGTCAGCTTGCGCACCGGAGCGCCGACCGAGAAATCCACGTCAGCGAATGAAACCCAGAACGTGTTCGGCCGCGTCGAACTGTCGAAGTAGTAGACGCGGTTCGTCTGGTCGCTGACGGTGCGCCAGATCGTCGAGGACAGGTTGGGCTGGTCCGGCGTGCTGATCCCGAGCGGCACGCTGACCGCGCGCTGCACGCTCATCACGCTCGCGACCGCCTGAAACGCGTAGGAGCCTTCGGGGACGCTGGCGATATAGGCGGGATCGACGGCGCGCGGGATCGCGCCGAGCAGGAACGACGCGCGGGCGAAGCGGTCGGCGGCGCGGCCGGTTCCGGGCAGGAAGTTCAGCCCGCCGACGTCCGACCAATAGGCGTCGACGGCGAGTTGCTGCTCGAACGGCGGCGAATTCGTCATCACCGAATACGCCTTGCCGTGATGAATGACGAGCGCGCCGTCTATGTACTCGAAGATCGCGGAGTCGCCGCTGGCGTCGGAGATCGACAGGTGCAGCGCCGCCGCGGAACCGTTCGGCAGCGTCGGCGCGAGCAGGTTGAACGGCTCCGCACGCAGCGCGTCGACGGCCTCCGCCACGGTGGCGAAATTGTCGAGAACGTACTGGGCCCAGGCCGCGATCGACAGGTTGGGACGACCGGCGACCGGCGACGCGTATTCGGACTCCGTCAGGTACAGAAGATTTGCGACCAACCCCCGCTCGTTCATTCCGTCGGTCGTGCCGATGTTGTATCCGGAGACGATGACGCTGCCGTACGTCGACGTCCAGGTAATCGGATCGCGGTCGCTCGCGCCGTTCCGCTCGATCCCGGCCGGGAAGATCCACAGATCGGAGGCCATGTCCTCCACCCAATCCATGTTGCGACCTGTGATGACGAGATCGTCCGCCCCGACATAGAGCGTCCGGGTGCACGGCGCCGCCGGCGACGCGGCGATCCCCGCGACCAGAAAGGCGGCGATGGGCGAGAACTGACGGAATTTCATCGTGCTCACTTCCGGTTGAGCGGACCCGTGATGCGGTTGCTGCGGCGGTCCGACGCCTGAGCTTACAGACTCGGGTCCGGTGATGCAACCACAGCGTGTGGCAGGCGCCATCAGCGCTCGTCATCCGTCAGTGCTTCGGCATCAGCTGCGGATCGCCCGCACGAAGAACGTCGGGCGCCGTCAGGACGACACGCCCTCGCATCGACGCCGCGTTGCGCCGAGACTTGCCTCAGCGGCGAAACTTCAGCATACTGAAACCGACGTGCACAAAGACACGCGAGCAGTTCGAAGGCAGGTTCCCCCGGTGCGACGCCGTCGCTACGCCATTTTGGCTGCAGCAATCATGCTGAGTTCCTGCGCGGGCTCGGACAAACCGCCGAGCACGGTAGCCGACGCCTGCCGGATGCAGACCGAACGCCCGCACTGGTTCAAGGCGATGAAGCGCACCGAAGCGAAATGGGGTGTGCCGGTTTCGATCCAGCTCGCCACCATCAGCCGCGAGTCGAGCTTCGTCGCCGACGCCCGCCCGATGAAGAAGGAACGTGGCCTGTTCTTCATCCGCGAAGTGCCGCGCTCGTCGGCGCTCGGCTACGCTCAGGCCATCGACGGCACCTGGGAATGGTACATCCGCGACACCGGCAACCGCCGCGCCGACCGCACCGAGTTCGAGGACGCGTCGGACTTCATCGGCTGGTACATGAAACAGAACAACCGGATGAACGGCGTCTCGATGGCCGACGCCTACAACCAGTACCTCGCCTATCACGAGGGCAAGGCCGGCTTCGCCCGCGGCACCTATCGCAACAAGACCTGGCTGCCCCCCGTGGCGCGCGACGTCCAGTCCTGGGCGCAGCGCTACGAGGCGCAACTGCAAAGCTGCCCGATCCGCGGTTGAGCGTTGCCGACGCGCGGTGAACCGGCGTAACACCGCTTGGTCAAAAGCGGCGAGGTGCGGGCGCGATGGATCGGCTGACCGAGATGGAGGCCTTCGTGCAGGTCGTCGACAATGGCGGCTTCACCGACGCCGCGAAGAAGATGGGGATGTCGAAATCCGCCGTCTCGAAGCATGTCGCGGCGCTCGAGGCCCGGCTCGCCGTCCGCCTGCTCAACCGCACCACGCGACGGGTCAGCCCGACCGATCTCGGCCTCGCCTACTACGACCGGGCGCGCGTCGTGCTGTCGGACGCGCACGAGGCCGACACCATGGTCACCGCGATGCAGGAGACGCCGAAGGGCGTGCTCCGCGTCTCCGCGCCGGTCACCTTCGGCGTCAGCCATCTCGGCGTGGCCGTGGCGCGCTTCCTGCGCGACTATCCGCAAGTGGACGTGAACATGGTGCTCGACGACCGGTTCGTCGAGCTGGTCGCCGAGGGGTTCGACGTCGCCATCCGCATCGGCACGCTCGCCGACAGCTCGCTGAAGGCGAAAAAGCTCGCCGAGACCCGAGTGCTGATGATGGCCTCCCCGGCCTATCTCGCGCAGTTCGGCACGCCGCGCAGCATCGACGAGTTGAGCGAACATCGGCTGCTGCATTACTCCCACCTGTCGAGCGGCAACTTCTGGCGCCTGCGAGGCGCATCGGGCGAGGAGCGCCAGATCCGCGTCGGCGGCCGGCTGACCGTCAACAACGGCGAGGCGCTGATGCGCGCCGCCGAGGCTGGGCTCGGGATCGTGATGCTGCCGACCTTCATCCTCGGCGACGCGGTAGGGTCCGGGCGGCTGGCGCCGGTGCTGGCGGACCGTCCGCTCGATGTCCTCGGCGTTTACGCCGTGCATCCGCAGGGCCGGTTCTCGCAACCGAAACTGCGCGCCTTCGTCGATTTTCTCGCCGACCACTTCCGTGGCAGAGGCCCCGACGACTGGTCGCCATGAGCCGTGTCTGTCCCGGTAGAACGTCTGCGGCGCCGGATCGCAATTCGGCTTCGGCGCGACCCCGGGCGACGACGACCCCGAGCGCTTGGGCGTCCGCGCCGTGGTGACGTTCCTTCCGCTGAAGGCCTAATCCAGCCGGTCCTCCGCGAACAGATACACGACCACCCCGGCCAGCAGCAGGCCTCCGAAAAACAGGAAGAGCGCGCGATAGGCCGCCTCCGGCCCCGCGCCGCTGGCCGCCACGCCGCCATGCACGCGGGCGCTCACGATCTGAAGGACGCCGACGCCGCCGATCGCGAGGAAGTTCGCCAGCGTCACGCCGCGCCCGATCAGATGGGGCGGGTAATAGCTTCGGGCATGGGCCATCACCAGCGGAAAGGATGCGCCGAAGAACCCGACCGCCGCGAGCAGGACGCCCGCCGCCAGCACGCTCCACCCCGGCGCCAGTCCGAGCGCGAGCAGCGCCGCGACCGCCGCCAGATTGCCCGCGACCAGCACCCATTTCCGCGTGCCGAGCAACCGGTCCGCCGGGCCGTAGACGAAATTCCCGACGATCATCGCGCCGGCCATCCAGAGCGTGATCGCGCCGATCCCGGCTGCGTCGAGTCCGAAGACCTGCTCGAGATACGGGCCGGCCCAAAGCCCGCGGATCCCCGCCGCCGGCGCATAGTTGACGATCAGCAACGGCGTCATCACCCAAAGCCCCGGGATACGCAGCAGCTCCGCGATACCGCCGGTGGCGGCCGAAGGCGCAGGCGCCGGATCGCGGACGAACAGCAGCACGCCGACCCCGATCAGGACCGTCAGGCCGGCGACGGCCGCGACGCTGGCGCGCCAGCCGAACGCGTCCGCCGCCCAGGCCAACGGTGCGGCGCTCGCGACGTTGCCGACCGAGCCGACCCCGATCAGCAGTCCCGCGAGGCTGGCGAAGGCGCTGGGCGGGAAACTGCGCGCGAACAGATAGAACGACGCCATCAACACCGGCGCGCAGCCGACCCCGATCAGCGCCATCGCCGCGACGATCGCGCCCGGCGACTGCGCGACCGCGAACAGCGCAGCGCCACCGCCGCCGCCGACGATGAACGGCCACGCGGTCGTGCGCCGCGGCCCCAGCCGGTCGAGCCCCCAGCCGATCGGCAACTGCGCCACCGCGAACGCGGCGAACCAGACCCCCGAGGCCAGCGCCAGATCGCCCGCCGTCGCACCCGTCTCGGCGCCGAGCACCGGCGACAGCACCGCGAGAAACGCCCGGTAGAACTGGCTCAACACATAGGCGAGCACGAGAACGCCGAAGCCCGCGCGCATCCTGACCATCTCCCCCGAACTCCTCGCCGGGCGCACCCCGCAACTGCCCGCGCCTGATACCGCGCCGACGCCGCGCTGTCGACTACCCCGGCGGGCGCGCCGCGCAAGCCCCGGCTACAGCGCGACCGACGAGCGCGCCGCGCCGGCCCTCAGCCGGTCGGCGCCTCCCGGTAGTGATAGCGGGCCACCTCGGCCATCCCCAGCCCGGCGTAGAGCGCTCGCGCCACGGCGTTCGCCTCGGTCACCGCGAGCGCCAGCCGCGGCGCCCCCCGGTCCCGCGCCCAACGCGCCGCGGCCCGGGTCAGCAGCGCGCCGACGCCGCGCCGCCGCGCCGCGGGCTCGACTTCGAGCGCGTGCAGCATCGCGACCCCGCCGTGCACGGCGACGAAGGCGCAGGCCGCCGGACGATCGCCCAGTCGCCCGAGCAGCCAGGTCTTCGGCCCCGCCGCCCGCGCCATCACGTCGAGCCGCGCCGGCCCGACGCCGCCCGCGGCCCAGATCTCCGCCATGCAGCGCAGCGGACCGTCGCAATCGATGGCTGTCTCGACCGGCGGTCCGGCGAGATCCGCCGCCGCTGCCGCCAGCAGCACCGAGCCGTCGCGCGCGACGTAGCCGCGCGCCGCCAGCGCGTCGTCGAGTTCCGCCTCGCCCGGTCGCAGCAGGACCAGCGGTCGCTGCCCCCAGCCGCGCATCGCCGCCTCGACCTCCGACAGCCGCCCGAGCGAACCGCCAGGCGCCCCCACCGGCGATCCGTCCAGCGTCGCCGCCGAGACCCGGTTTCCGCCGCCCATCCCGCGCCGCAGCGTCCACGGCCCGAGCGCCACGGTCTCGGCGGCCGGCCAGGTCGCGGCCAGCACGTCGAAGTCCGCCATCAGATCACGCACCGCTCGCGGAATGGCCGTCCCTCGGCCACCCGCGCATAGCCCAGCGGCGTCAGGTCCAGACTGCGGTATGCGCCGAACGCCAACAACTCCGCCAGTCCCCGCCCGATCGCCGGCGCCTGTTGCAACCCATGCCCGGAGAAGCCGTTCGCGAAGTGGAAATTGCCGATCTCCGGATGCGGTCCGACGACGACGTTCGCGTCGATCGTGTTCATGTCGTAGTGCCCGGCCCAGAACCCCGTCAGCTTCAGCGCCTCGAACGCGCGGGACCTCCCCGCCAGCGCCGGCCAGACGACGGCGTCCCATTCCGCGTGCCGCGGCTCGAAATCGTCCGCCGCCACCTCCGGGTCGGGCGCAGGCGAACACCCCGCGATGAAGCCTTCGCCTTCGGGCCGGCACCAGACGCCCGACGGGTCGATCATCAGCGGCAACCGACCCTCCGGCGGATGCGCCGCCGCAAAGGCGAAGACCGTGCGCTTGCGCCGTTCCACCGGCAGGACAAGCCCCGCCATTGCCGCCACCTCGGCCCCGCTACCGCCCGCGGCGTTGACGAAGGCGCCGCAGGCGATCCGCGCCCCGCTCGCCAGCACCGCCCCGGTCACGCGCGACCCCGCCACGGTCAGGCCGGTCACCGAGTCGCGAAGGTACGCGACGCCCGCGCCTCGCGCCCGCGCACGAAACGCCGCCAGCATCCCCATGTTGTCAAACCAGCCCTCGCCCTCAACGCCATGCGCGCCGAGCCGCAGGTCGCCGACCTCGAGATGCGGAAACCGCGCCGCCAGCGGCCCCGGCTCCAGCAGCTCGATCCGCGCCCCCTCGGCGCGCTGCACGGCGTGGTTCGCGCGCAGCGTCGTCTCCTGCGCCGCCGATCCGGCGAGATAGAGATAGCCGTGTTCGCGGAACGTCAGCCCCAGTTCCCGAATGACCTCGACGCCATAGGCCGAGATCCGGACGTTCAGCGCGTTGGAAAACTGCCACCGGATGCCGCTCGCCGACAACGCCGTGGCCGCCCGCGCATAGCTCGGATCGGGCTCGACGACGACGATGCGACCTTGATGCCCGAGATCGGCCAGCGACGCGGCCACCGCGCTGCCGATCGCTGCCCCCCCGCAGATCAGGATGTCGGCGCTATCTCCCATCGTCGGGATGACCGAGCGCCGCGAAGCTCCCGCCCACCACGCGCGCGGCCACCGACCCCGGTTCGGGCCGCGACGTCCGCGAGAGCACAGCGCCGGCGTACCCGTCGGCGCTGTCCTGCGGCCGGAACCCGATGTGCGCAGCGCCGGCGTTCGAGACCGCACGAGGCGCGTTGTCCGAGGTCCCGTAGATCACCGAAAACCCTACCCGCGGCGCGGTCAGCGCGGCTTCGGTCAGCCGCACCAGGTCCGCATAACTGAGCCAGGACCACAGCATCCGCCGGTCACGCGGTTCAGGAAAGCACGAGCAGATGCGCAGGCACACGCTCTCGACCCCGAACTTGTCCCAGTAGAGACTTGCGAGATCCTCGGTGAAGGTCTT
>Ga0105046_10012189_pt1 | contig 13330 bp, 15 predicted proteins | sample MAT03_FD_78385 | JGI IMG/M metagenome (GOLD analysis project Ga0105046, IMG submission 78385) | Freshwater microbial communities from Lake Fryxell liftoff mats and glacier meltwater in Antarctica - MAT-03 (megahit assembly) | ecosystem: Environmental > Aquatic > Freshwater > Ice > Liftoff... | reverse complement strand
CACTCGGGGTCGGCAGCTCGGCACTCGACGCCGCCGGCGCCTGCGGCGGAGTCACGCCGACCGACCAGCGCGGCGTGTCGCGCCCTCAGGGCATCGCCTGCGACATCGGTGCCTTCGAGGCCGACGTCAACGTCGTCACGTCGACAACGCAAGCACCGACAACGCATGCACCGACAACGCAAGCACCGACAACGCAAGCACCGACAACGCAAGCACCGACAACCGTTGCCCCCGGGTCCACGCTTGCCGAGCCGCCGACCTCACTGGACAGCGGCGTGGTCGGGGCAACCACCGTGCCGCCGATAGCTACGTTCCCCACGTTCACCGGTGGTCAGGTGCCTTCTACTGGCAACAGTCACTCAGGCACTCTGTGGTTGGCCATGCTGGCCTGCTCGCTCGGCGGCCTCTTGATGTTGACTGCTCGCCGTCTGGCTCGCTGACCTGCCAGCCAGACGGTGCGTTTGTGCACTTCCGCTCGGTGAGCGGGCGGAAGTGCACACACGCGATCAGTAGGGGTAGAAGCCGCGCTTGGTCTTGCGGCCTAGGTGGCCGGCAGCAACCATGCGGCGCAGCGAGGGAACGGCTGCATAGTTCGGGTCGGCGAACTCGGCGTACAGCGCATCGAGAATGGCGACCGATGTGTCCAACCCGACCAAGTCGAGCAACGCGAACGGACCCATCGGGAAGTTGCAGCCGCCCTTCATCGCTGTGTCGATGCTCTCCATCGAGGCCGTGCCCTGCTCCCACATCCGCACGGCGTTGTTCAGGTAGGGGAACAGCAGCGCGTTGACGATGAAGCCGGCGCGGTCCTTCACCTCGACGGCGTCTTTGCCGCACGTGGTTGCGAAGGCGAGTGCGGTGGCGACGGTCTCGTCGCTGGCGGTGATGGGCCGCACGACCTCGACCAGCTTCATCATCGGGGCCGGGTTGAAGAAGTGGATGCCGACCACCTGGGAGGGCCGCTGCGTGACCATCGCCATCTCCACCACGGGCAGGGTGGAGGTGTTGGTGGCGAGGATGCCGCTCGGCTTCACTATCTGCTCGAGCTCGGCGAACAGCGCCTTCTTCACTGCCAGGTCTTCCACAACCGACTCGATCACCAGATCGCAGTCGGCGACGGCACCCAGGTGGTCGGTGGCGGTGATGCGCGCCATCACGGCGGCGCGGTCTTCCTCCGTGGCCTTGCCGCGCTCGATGGCCTTCACGAAGCCCCTGTCGATGGAAGAGATCATCGCGTTGGCCGCATCAATCGAGCGGGACCGCACGATCACGCTGTACCCGGCGCGGGCGGCAACCTCGGCCAAACCCGAACCCATGATGCCCGAACCCAAAACGCCGACCTTCTGAATTTCGCTCATTCGGGGACATTAGCTACTCGTCGGTAACTTTCTTCAAGCGAGTACCTTGGCGGTGATGACTGCACGACAGTACGACGGGCTGAACGACGGGCTGAACGACGGCCTGAACGATGACCTGAACGACGACCTGAACGACGTCACGAACGACGTCACGGCCACCCTGCGCTTCTTCATGGAAGCCGACCGCCTCAAGGGCGTCGAGCGCAAGAACTTCCTCTCGGACGGCAGCCGCCGGGAGAACACGGCCGAGCACTCGTGGCACCTCGGTATTGCGGCAATGATCATGGCGCCGTTTGCCAGCGAGCCCGTCGACATTGCGACCGCGGTGTGCATGGCACTGGTGCACGACATCGTCGAGATCGATGCCGGCGACACGTTCGCCTACTCGCAGAGCGAGGATGAGCTGGCCAGCAAGGAGGCGCGCGAGATCGCCGCCGCCGACCGTCTCTTCGGCCTGCTGCCCGCAGCCGCCGGCGAACGGTTCCGCGCGCTGTGGGATGAGTACGAGCGGGGTGACACACCCGAGGCGCGCTATGTGATGGCCGTCGATCGGATGGCGCCGATGCTGCTCAACACCGCCGAGGGCGGCAGTACCTGGCGCGAGTTCGGCATCACCCGCGACCGTGTGATCGCCCGCAACGGCCCGCACATCGAGCCGGCACTTCCCGCGGTGTGGGCGGTGGCGCTTGCGGGCCTGGATGCGGCGACTGCTGCCGGCCACGTGGCTGCCGACTGATGGCGCGCCGCAAAGCCCGACGCGAAGTCTTCGAACGCACCCCCAAGGGTTACGTCGTCAACCTGCAGCGCGAGGAAATCGATCTTGTTGTCAGGCTGGTTGCCGAGCTGCGTGGGCTGCTGCTGGCTGACGACCCGAACACTGCCGCGATCACGCGTCGCCTGTTCCCGCCGGCGTATCACCTAGTCGACGATGCCGTGGCCGACGCCGAGTACCAGCGCCTGATGCGCGAGGAACTCGTTGCCTCGCGACTCGCCGCGATGCAGCAGGTCGATGAGGTGCTCACCTCGAAGGAGCCGCTGACCGAAGAGGCGATGCACGGCCTGCTGCAGTCGCTGAACGCGGTGCGGCTGGTGTTGGGCACGCTGCTCGACGTCAGCGAGGCGCACGACCCGGACGATGTCGGCGACGACGACCCGATGGTCGGAGAGCACCACCTCTACCAGTTCTTGAGCTACCTCCTAGAAGTCGCCGTGCAGGCCGTCAGCCAATAACTCGTCAGCCGGTAACCAGTCAGACGGGGAACATGAAGCACCCGATGGTGCCTGGCCCGGTGTGTGCACCGACGCTGGACCCGATTCGGTAGCGGACCACCTCGAGCACACCGGCGGCTTCGCCCACGGCCTCCTCCAGCGCGTCAGCGAGCGGCGCAGTGGCGGCGTCGCTGTGTCCGATCGCGAGGCGCAGCCGATCACCCCAGCGCAGTGCGTAGGTGGCCATCGAGTTGATCGCGTCGAGCGTCGTCGCTGCGTGCTGGATGGCAGTCACCTGACCATCGTGCAGCGACAGCACCGGCAAACCCTCGTCGCCTTGCAGATGGTCGAGCGCGCCGGCGACGAACACGTTTCCGATGGTGGGTGCCAACTGTTCGGCGATCGATGATGCGCCCTCGAGCGATGCGCCCTCCGCGATGGCGGCCGCTGCAGCCCACACGCAACAGCTGACACCAAAGCTGGCGGTACCCGAATCGACCAGCCTCACCGGCATCGGCACCGAGTGAGCCGCAAGGCGGGCAGAGTTGATGGTGCCCGACACGGCCGAGCTGACGTGGATGGACAAAATCTCGGTGCAACCGCGCGCGGCAAGGTCTTCGTACGCGACCGCAAATTGGCCAGGGCTCGGCTGACTGGAACTGACCGTCGGACAGGCGCCGTCGAGGTACTTCGCGTAGAACCCGTCGGCGTCGAGGTCGACCCCCTCGAGGTAATCGATGTCGTCGACGGTCACGGTCAACGGCACGACTTCAATGCCGTAGCGCTGAGCGAGGGTGGCCGGCAGCTGCGAGTTGGAGTCGGTGCAGATGCCAATCATGGCGGCACCCTACGCAGCAGAGGTAAGGGTCGGGTTGCAATCGTGCGTCGATAGTGGAACTTGAATGGGCACTGACGGGGGTCCTGTTGAGGCCCTCAGATTTCGCCGAGCTGCAACAGCCACTCAGGCATCCGAACCGGGCGACCAGCACTGTTCACACAGCCGTGAACAGTCACTGCGGTCGCTCGAACCTCGTCGTCCACCGTCAGCAGATAGGCCATCTGGAAGGTGGCGCGCGTGGCGGCACCAGAGCGCAGGTGTACGTGCACCACCTCGTCGAAACGGAGTGGCCGGCGGTATTGCACGAAGGCTTCCAAGACTGCGTAGTCCACGCCCTCGGCGCGCAGCTCCACATACGGATGGCCAATCGCGCGCAGGTACTCGACCCGCGCCTCCTCCAGATACGGCAGGTAACGGCTGTGGTGAACAATGCCCATCGCGTCGGTTTCCGCGAAGCGCACGCGCAGCCGGTGCGCATATGCGTAGTCCACGGGCTTCAACGAGGGTTCCAGTTCGAGGCGCACTGCGACACCGTACGGCAGGACACCGTACCGCAACCCAAATCGCGCAAACGGCTAGCGGAAAACTGATGGCCTGCTGATAATGTTGCCACGCTCTCAACCGGAAGCAGACCTAGCCCCCATCGTCTAGTGGCCTAGGACACCACCCTTTCAAGGTGGCGGCACGGGTTCGAATCCCGTTGGGGGTGCTCAGAAGTTTTAGTGGTGTCCTGAAGTAGTACAGACCAGCTGGTCAACAGCCTGGTCCCGTGGTGAAGTGGAGTTCACGCCGGCCTGTCAAGCCGGAGGTCGCGGGTTCGAACCCCGTCGGGACCGCTCGGGCGCAAGCCTGAACGGGTGTCACCTTGATATTCAAGGCTTGGTGGCGCACACATCGGTCGAGTAGCTCAGTCGGCAGAGCATACGCCTGAAAAGCGTAGGGTCACCGGATCGACGCCGGTCTCGACCACCACAGGTTCGCCGTGGGTCTTCGGGCCTGCGGCGGGTTTGTTTTTGGGGCGGACTTGATCAACGTTGTGGACTCTCACCTCGCGGTGTGCGAGTCTGCGCGGCGAAAGTCTGCATACGAACATGCGGACTACACGGAGGAATTTCACAATGGGTTTGCTTGACAAGATCAAGGGTTTGCTCAGCGGCAACAAGGACGCAGTCAAGAGCGGCATCGACAAGGTTGCCGACATAGTGCAGAGCAAGACGCCGGACTCCGTCGATGACAAGGTGGAGAAGGCATCTGAGAAGGCGAAGGACGTCGTCGACGGCATTACGCCCAACGGCTGATTCGCCCACTCGCGAGCGGGCGGCGCTGTCGTTCGAGATTGCGACGTGCCAACAGTCGCACCGACAGTGCCGTGCCGTTCCGGCAGGATTGTACGTATTCATCACACTCCACTGATCACCACCCGCGAGGCCGTGCCGGAAGACTTCGACCGGTACTTCGCTGAAGCGTTCGCCGAGCTGAGCCCAGAGTCGCGCCATCTCCGCTTTTTCACCGCTGTGCGCGAACTGCCGCCCAATGTGCTGGAACGACTCGCCAATGTGGATGGCGTCACCAACGCTGCGATCATCGCCTTCGACGCGGCGGCAAATCTGCCCGACCATCCGGAGGGTAAGCCGATCGGCGTGGCTCGCTGGATGGGCAACCCGGTGGGCCCACCCGAGCTCTCGGTCACGGTGATCGACGAGTATCAGGGCCTTGGCGTGGGCTCGCGGTTGATGGATGCCCTGCTGGTTCTGGCCCGCAAGCGCGGCGTGCGGCGCATCATTGCCGATGTGCTGCGCGAGAACACGGCCATGCGGGCCCTGATCAACCGCTATCGCGCCGTCGTGCAGCCCAGCGGTGACCCTGTGATCGTGCGTTACCGCGTCGACGTCTGACAAGCTGGCGGCGTGGGCACCGTCGAGCGCAGCGCGCTGGAAGCACAACTCTTCGATTCGCTGTGCGCGTTGGACGGGGCACCGTCGGTGGTTGATGCGGTTGACCAGTCGGCGTTGGCCGAGCTGGAACGGCTCTTCGATGTGCAGCTGGCCAGCCGCCATTGCGACCTCGCGGCCCGGTGGCTGCGCGGCCAGTCGAAGGGCTACTACACGATTGGGTCGGCCGGCCATGAGAGCAACGCCGCAGTTGCGATGGCCCTGCGGCCCACCGATCCTGCGTTGCTGCACTACCGCAGCGGTGGCTTCTACCTTGCTCGCGCCGGGCTGGGCGGGGTGCACGACATTCTCGCCGGCATGGTCGCGGCCACCGACGAACCGATTGCGGGCGGGCGCCACAAAGTCTTCGGTCGCCACGACTTGGCGATCATCCCGCAGACGTCCACCATCGCCTCGCACCTACCCCGCGCCGTCGGTGTTGCGTTCGCAATCGGTCGGGCCGCCCGGTTGGACATCGAATCACCGTGGCCCACCGATGCGCTTGCCGTCTGCTCATTCGGCGACGCGTCGTCCAACCACGCCGTTGCCACCGGCGCCATCAACACCGCGTTGCACTGCGCGCACCAACGGCTGCCCCTGCCGTTGCTGTTCGTGTGCGAAGACAACGGCCTCGGCATCAGCGTGCGCACCCCCGCCGGCTGGATCGAAAGCGCGTACGGCAACCGGGCGCACCTGCGGTACGTCAGCGTCGACGGCTCCGACCCCGAGGCCGTGCTCGCGGTCACCGCCGAGCTGGGCGACTGGGTGCGCACCCGCCGCCAGCCGGGCTTCCTGCACCTGCGCACGGTGCGCTTCGGGGGCCACGCGGGAACCGACGTGGAGAGCGCCTACCGCACGCCGGCAGAGCTACGCGCCGACGCCGAGCGCGACCCCATTTTGGCGACAGCGCGTCGGCTTGTTGCCAGCGGGCAGCACTCGGCCGCCAGCCTTGCGGCCCGCCATGACGACATGCGCACCCGCGTCTTCGAGGTGGCCGCCACTGTTGCCGAGTGGCCGCAGCTGGCCACCGCCGACGAGGTACTGGCACCACTGGCGCCGCGCACACCGTCGGCAATTGCCGCCGCAGTTCGCGCCACCCCCGTGCCCGCTGCCAGCGTGCCACTGACGCTGGCGCAGTCGATCAACGCGACCCTCGCCGAGGTGCTGAGGGAACACCCGAACGTGCTGCTCTTCGGCGAAGACGTGGCTGCCAAGGGCGGCGTGTACGGCGTGACCAAAGGACTGCTGGCACAAACCGGCGCAGCCCGCGTCTTCGACACGTTGCTCGACGAAACGAGCATCCTGGGGCTTGCGCTCGGCGCCGCGATCAGTGGCTTCCTGCCGATCGCCGAGATCCAATATCTGGCGTACCTGCACAACGCCGAGGACCAACTGCGCGGCGAGGCTGCGACCCTGCAGTTCTTCTCGAACGGCAAGTACCGCAACGGGATGGTGGTGCGCATCGCCGGCCTGGGCTACCAGGAGGGTTTCGGCGGCCACTTTCACAACGACGACTCGTTGACCGTGCTGCGCGACCTGCCCGGCGTGGTGGTGGCCGTGCCCGCCAGGCCCGACGATGCTGCCGCGATGTTGCGCACGTTGGTCGCAGCTGCGGAGGTGGATGGCACGGTCGGCGTCATCGTCGAACCGATCGCCCGCTATCACACCGCCGACCTGATGCAGCCCGGCGACCGGCTGTGGCTGGCCACGCCCGACGCGCGTGCCCACGTCCCCATCGGCAGTGCCCGCACCTATGGCGACGGCAAGGACCTCACCATCCTCACGTTCGGCAACGGGCTCTTCATGTCACTTCGGGTTGCCCGAGGCTTGCAGGCACGCGGCATCTATGTGCGCGTGGTCGACCTGCGGTGGGTCGCTCCGCTACCGGAGGAGGACATTCTCCGCGAAGCGAACGCAACTGGCTCTGTGTTGGTGGTCGACGAGACCCGCAGGTCGGGTGGTGTCGCCGAAGGCGTGTTGGCAGTCCTGATCGATGGTGGCTTCGCTGGTCGAATGGCGCGCGTGACCAGCAAGGACAGCTTCATCCCGTTGGGTGAGGCGGCCAAGCTGATGCTGCTCAGCGAGCCCGAGATCGAGGCGGCCGTCGACCGCTCACTCGCGCAGCACGAGTAGCTCTTACGCAACTCTCACCCCACCTCCACAGTTCGCTCACAGTCGCGCTTCAGACTGCGGACATGGATTCGGTGATGTGGTACCTCAGCCGTGCCACGGGCATCGTTGCGGCGGTGCTGGCTGTGGCTGCGTTGGTGTGGGGCCTCTTCTTCTCGGCCCGTAACACGGGCACCCGACTGCGTCCCAACTGGTGGCTGGCACTGCACAACTATCTGGGGGGCCTCACACTCGTGTTCATCGGTCTCCACATGCTCGTCGCATTCCTTGACGCCCAAGTCGGTCTCAACTTCATCGACCTGTTCATTCCCAGCGGTTCGGTGGGCTGGGAAATCGGCTGGGGCGTGGTCGCCTTCTGGCTGTTTGCAATCGTGGTGCTGCCCTCCATCGGCCGCATCCGCCGTCGGCTGCCGAGAAAGGCATGGCACGCCGTGCACCTGCTGGGCATTCCCGCCGTCGTGCTCACCGGCGTTCATGCCTACCAATCGGGTAGCGATGCAGCGTCGCATTTCTTCACCACAGGCCTCGCCGTGCTCATCGGCATCTCCATCTACCCAATCACCATTCGTCTGGTCGGCATCGCACAGCGCTGCCTGGCCACAGCATGAAAGACGCTGACATGACAGCACCCATTGATCCACTTCTCCAGCAGCGTCTGTCGCAACTCAGCGGCCGCCGCCCCGGTACGGCGCCGCCACCCCCAACCGTCGCAAAGTCGACTGCCAAGACCGCGGCTGCCAAGACCGGTCGACGCGCGAAGCCGGCTCGCAGGGCGAAGTTGTCGGCGTTGGCCATCAGCGCGACAACGACGTTGGGCCTCGCGGTGGCCTTCGCCCACGACGGCACGCAGATACAAGCCAGCGGCTCGCTCACGTTGGCCACGACGCCACCGCCAGCAGTTCCGCCAGCAGTTCCGCCCGCAGCTCCGGCGGCTGTCCCGGCAGCACCGGGGACGACCGTTGTGGCCGCTGTGGTGACACCGGCGGGGATTGCCGATGGCACCTACGTCGGCAACAGTGACCGCAACCGCTGGGGAACGGTCCAGGTGCAAGTCGTGTACTCCGGTGGCCAATTTTCTGACGTCCAGATCCTCCAGTACCCAAACGCCGACCGAAAGAGTGCGCGCATCAATCAGTCAGCGTTGCCGACGCTTGTGAGCGAGGCACTCAGCGCACGGTCAGCCGACGTCAACACTGTCTCGGGCGCCACCTACACATCGAAGAGCTACCGGATCTCGCTGCAGTCGGCGATAGACGCCGCAACGTCAGCCTCGGGTATCAGCGGCTGATATGAGCCTGCACCACGTCGAGGCTGTGATGGGAACATCGATCAGTATCGACATCGTCGACTCGCACGATCGGTCCATCATCGACGAGCTGGTCGCGTGGTTTCATGAGGTCGACGAGGTGTTCAGCCCGTACAAGGAGGGCAGCGTGATCAGCCGGTTGGGCTACGGCGAACTGGCCCCGACTGACGCCGAAGTCGGCGACGACGTGCGCGAGGTGCTGCAGCGGTGCGGCGAACTCTGCGAGGCGACCGACGGGCTGTTCGACGTGTGGTCGTTGCGGTCACCGAACGGCACCCGATTCGACCCCTGTGGCTACGTGAAGGGCTGGTCGGTGCAACGCGCTGCTCGCCTCTTGAACCGTCACGGTGTGGTCGACTTCTGCCTCAACGCCGGCGGCGACGTCGCGCTCGGCGGCTGCAACCGCGAAGGCACACCGTGGCGTGTCGGTGTGTGCCACCCGAACGACCCGACGGCCGTAGCGTTCGTGCTCGAGGGCGTCGGCCCGCTGGCGGTCGCGACGAGTGGGTCGAACGAACGCGGCGGCCACATCGTCCACCCTCGGACCGGTCAGCCGTGCACGGACCTGGCGAGCGCAACGGTTGTCGGGCCCGATCTTGCCGATGCCGACGCGTACGCCACCGTGCTGTATCTCATGGGCGCCGACGGGCTCTACTGGCTGGCGCAGCAACCCGGCTACACCGGCTGCGTGATCACCCGCGACGGGCAGTTGGTTGCCACCGACGCCTTCAACGCCTACCGGGCAACCTGAGGCTGCTGTTCCTCTTCAGGCAGCACGTGCCGGAACTGGCGCAGCAGCAGGAGGTCGTAGATGATCTTGGCGGTGCCGGCGATGATCAGCGGCCACCCGAAGGTGCTGTGGTCCAGCATCCAGCCGGCCGCGGTCGGCGGCAGTGCCGCGGCCAAGCTGCGCGGCACATTGGTGACACTGGCTGCGGCGGCACGTTCTGCAGGTGAGACCACTGCCATGACGTACGAGGTGCGCGCCGGCACATCCATCGAGCTGAGCAGACTGCGCAGTACCAACATCACCACTGCCAACTGCACGGTTGGCATGAATGCGGCGGCGATCAGGAAGCAGTTGGCTGGCAGGTGGCTGAACACCATCGTGCGCACCAGCCCAATGCGTGTCGCCAACCATGCGGCAACGAAACCCGACGCCGCGCTCAGCGTGCCGGTCACGAACAGCAGCGTGCCTGCCGCGCCGATCGACAGATCGAAACGTTGGAACAGCCAGAGGGCGAGCATCGATTGCACGACGAACCCTCCGCCGAACGCATCCAACGAGAACAGCGCCGCCAGCTTGTAGACGACGTTCTTCGAGCGGCCCAGCGGTGCGGCCACCACCGTGTCGGGATCTGTGGAGCCCACCGACAGCGTGCGGTACAGCGCCATCACGACGAAACCGGCCAGCACGTAGACGCCGAAGCACCATCGCAACGCAGTCTCCTCAGATACTGATGTGTTCCCTGCAATGGCCTCGGGGATACGGATTGCCAGGGTGCCGAACGCACCGGCGATGCCACCGATGAACGTGTAGCGCGCGTAGAGCGCAGTGCGCGACACCGCAGGCGTTGTACCCGCGATCATGGACTGCTCCAGCGGAAGGAACACGCTGACGTCTCCTGCGGTGGGGTTGAGCGTGCCGATCACCCCAACCACGAACAGCGCTGCGAAGGAGGTGGCCGTACCGAACAATGCTCCACTGATCACCATCAGCACCGACCCCGCGAGGAGCAGTGATCGGCGGGGGAACGCGTGGCCCTTGGTACCCACCAACAGCGTCAGCGCCGCCGACCCCAGCATCATGCCGGTGACGATGACGCCCACCTGTAGCGCGCTGAACCCGAACACCGGCAGCAGCGCAGTGATGGACAGGCTGACGACGCCATCGACGAAGCCACGAATGCCACGAGTGGTGAGCAGCACCCCCGCCTCGCGGTGAGTGTGCGGCGGCAGAAACGGCACGGCCCGACGATAGCCACCGCTACCGTGGTCGACGTGCCCCTCCAGTTCACGTTCGTCACCTCGGCGAAGCGCTTCTCAGATCTGCCGCCCACCCCGTGTGAGGCCGCGTTCGTGGGCCGCAGCAACGTGGGCAAGTCATCGCTGATCAACGCAATGGCCAACCGTCGCCAGCTGGCCCGTGTCTCCAACACGCCGGGCCGCACGCAGTTGCTCAACATGTTCGTGCTGCCCTCGGGCGGCACCGTCGTCGACCTGCCCGGCTACGGCTACGCGAAGGTGCCCGGCCGCGAGCGCTCCACATGGCAGGCGATGATCGAGGGCTACCTGCTCGAACGGGAAGGTCTGGAACTGGTTTTCGTGCTCGTCGACGGCGAGATCGGCCCGACCAAACTGGATGTGCAGATGCTCGACTGGTTGCGTGCCAGCGGCGTGCCGCACACCGTCGTAGCCACCAAGATCGACAAGGTGCGCCCGTCCAAACTCGCCACTCGCAAGAAGGAGCTGGCGAAGGGCTGCGAGCTTGAGCAGGGTGACATCATCTGGGTCAGTGCCTCGAAGGGCACCGGCATCGATCAATTGCAAAACCACGTCGCCTCGCTGTTGACCCCCTGAGAAGCGGGCTCAGTTGCGAAAAGGGCTCAATGGCTAGGGCTCGACGACGATCCAGCCACGGCGCTGCAGTTCCGCCGCGAGTTGCGGCGTGGGGATCTTGGTGAGAGCCGTGCTGGCGGCCGTTGCTCGTGCCTTCGGCGCAGGTTTGGCAGCTGCAACGGGCGCCGCAATCGCCGGTTCCTGAGCTTGTTGTTCGGCCTCGTTCTGCAACTGCTCGATGAACGCGTCGACCTCGTCGCGACTGAACTTGCCGCCCGCCTGGCGCTGCGTGAAACCCATCGGGCCGCGAGCATCACGAAAGTCAGAGTGACCCGCGTCGTGTAGCAACGACAGCAGTTCCTGCACTTGCTTTGCCGTTGCCGGCGGACCTGACTGCTGGCCGAAGGCCATGATCAGCTGCCCCGATGCAGAGAGCCACGAAGCCTGGCGAACACATCGCGCGGGTCGGCCAGCGCCATGCCCTTGCGGATCAGTTTCTGCTTCTTGGCGGTGTACGGCGGGTACATCATCGAGGGGTCCATCTTCGTGCTGCGCGAGTGCACGCCGCGGTGGTGGCTGAAGGCATCGAAGCCGAACTTGCCGTGGTAGGCGCCCATCCCGCTTTCGCCCACGCCACCGAACGGCAGGTTGGGGTTGCTGATGTGCAGCAGTGTGCCGTTGACACAGGCGCCGCCGCTGGTTGCCTCGGCGATCACCTTGTCGTTCTCGCTGTCGCTCTCGCTGAACGTGTACAGCGCGAGTGGCTTGTCGCCGTCAGCGGAGCGCCCGTTGACGAACGCGATGGCATCATCGATGGAGTCGACGGCGATGACGGGCAGGATGGGCCCGAAGATCTCCTCGTCCATCACCGGGTCGGCGGCGGTCACGCCAGTGAGCACGGTGGGTGCGATGTACCGCGTGTCGGCATCGGTGACGCCACCAAACGCAACGGTGCCGCTGTCCAGCAGCTTCTCCAGCCGGTGGAAGTGCGGCGAGTTGACGATGCGTGTGAAGTCGGGGCTGGCCTGCGGGTCTGTGCCGTAGAACTCGGCGATGTGCGTGCCCAGCGCGGCGACGAACTGGTCGTGCACCGGCTGCTCCACCAACACGTAGTCCGGTGCGATGCAGGTCTGGCCTGCGTTGATGAACTTGCCCCACGCGATACGACGGGCAGCGACGTGGACGTTCGCGTGGCGACTGACGATGGCTGGACTCTTGCCGCCGAGCTCGAGCGTCACCGGGGTGAGGTTCTCGGCAGCGGCGCGCATGACGATGCGGGCGACCCGGCTGTTGCCGGTATAGATGATGTGGTCGAAGCGCTGCGCCAACAGCTCGGTGGTCTCGGCGACGCCGCCCTGCACCGCGACGACGGCGGGGTCGCCGATGGCTTCGATCAGCGAAATCAGCTCGGCGGCGGTGTGCGGTGCCAGCTCGCTGGGCTTGGCAACCACCGCGTTGCCGGCGCTGATAGCAGCGACCATGGGCAGCAGCAGCAACTGCACCGGGTAGTTCCATGGGGCGATCACGCACACAACACCAACGGGCTCGGCGACCACGTACGACGAGCCTGGCTGGAAGGCGAGTGGCGTACCGACCTTGTCGGGTCGCATCCATGAGCTGAGGTGCGCCAGCGTGTGGTTGATGTCGCTGATAGTGAAGCCCAGCTCGGTGGTCCACGCCTCGAAGCGCGGCTTGCCGAAATCGGCGGCCAACGCGTCGAGTAGCTGGGTCTCGCGCTCCTCGAGGAGTGCGCGCATTCGCGAGAGGGTGGCTCGACGCCATTCGATTGGCTTGGTAGAGCCAGTGGCAAACTCGGCTCGTGCGCTGGAGACCTTGGGCGCGATCTCGTCGAGTGCGGTGACGGTGTAGTCCATACCTGCAAGGCTATGTCCTTGAGACCGAGCGTGTCACCGTCGGCGAGCCCGGCGGGAATACATCGTTTCTTGTAAAGATCTTGGCTGTCGCCGCGGCGGTCGGCCAACCGATAATGCTTGCGTAT
>Ga0105046_10012187_pt1 | contig 13334 bp, 18 predicted proteins | sample MAT03_FD_78385 | JGI IMG/M metagenome (GOLD analysis project Ga0105046, IMG submission 78385) | Freshwater microbial communities from Lake Fryxell liftoff mats and glacier meltwater in Antarctica - MAT-03 (megahit assembly) | ecosystem: Environmental > Aquatic > Freshwater > Ice > Liftoff... | reverse complement strand
CCCCACCACCACCACCTTGATTGTCACCACCACGGGGGCCGCCGCGTCCACCGCCACCACCACCGCGGCCACCACCAGGACCACCGCGACCGCGGCCCTTGCCACGACCGTCGTCAACTGTGTTGACTGGGCCCTTGGCGCGTTCTTTGTTCGTTGTCTTGGGCTGGAAGCGTAAGCCCCGTTCGATCTTTGCTTCGATTTCGGTCAGACCAAGGTCAAGCCCGCGAAGGGCTGAGACATTCTTCGCGGTTCGTAACTGCTCAAGCCCGGCGAAGACTGCTTTGACGATGTTACGTTTGTTGGTCGATCCGTAGCATTTGGTGAGACAATCGGTGATCCCGGCCTTTTCGAGGATGGTGCGGACGGTACCGCCAGCGACGACACCGGTGCCGGGTGCCGCGGGAATCAGGCGCACCTTGCTCGCTGAGAAGACACCTTCAACCTGGTGAGGGATGGTGGTACCCGTGATCGGGATCGTAACCATTGCTCGCTTGGCGTACTTCTCAGCCTTCTCGATGGCGGAGGGAACTTCATTGGACTTACCATAACCAAAGCCCACGCGACCACGGCGGTCGCCGACGACTACGAGCGCGCCGAAAGAAAACCGCCGACCGCCCTTCACGGTAGACGATGTTCGGTCAACGCCGAGGTTGGAGGAATCGATATGGCTTGACTCGTCGAAATTCTCAGGAGGCATGGGTTATCTCGTGCGATGCAAACTCGCCTGCGGGCAGACACTTCTAACGTCTGGCCGCCGCGGGGGAAACTAACTCTTTTTCCGACCTACCAAAGGTAGCACCAAGCCCGAAGTCACTGCGAGGGCGTGGTGCGATCTTCGCGGAGGAAATGAACCCTCGGGGGAAGACCTACTAAAACGTGAGCCGATTAGAACTTAAGGCCAGCCTTGCGGGCGGCATCTGCGAGGGCCTTCACGCGACCGTGAAACTTAAAGCCGCCGCGATCAAAGACCACTTCCGAAACGCCCTTGCTCTTGGCGTTCTGAGCGAGCAACTCACCGACCTTCGCCGCGGCGGCTGAGTTGCCGGTTTTCTCTAAACCCAACCCCTTGCTGTTGGTCGCTGCGGACGCGATTGTAACGCCATCGAGGTCGTTAATGATTTGCGCGTAAATGTGATTTAGCGACTTGTAGATTGCCAAGCGGGGCTTGACGATTGTACCAACGATGACCTTGCGGATGCCGATTCGCCGGCGAGTGCGGCGCAGGGTCTTTAAAGAGTTCTTGTTCATGCTAAGTTCCTCATCTTACAACCGAAATGCCAGCGACCAAACTGCGGGCAACCGAAGGGTCGGACGTTGTGGCTTCTGGCCTCACTTGGACTCAACCAACCAATATAAGCCGACACCATAAGCCGATACCAACGCTGACTTCCACAACCAACTCTCCCGAACTGACGGGTGGCCTTCCAAGAGGGTCTCCAAGGCAGGCCAGGCTCCGATCAGGCGCGAACGCGTGATTAAGCACCAAACTGCTTGCCCTGCTTGCGGCGGATGACTTCTTCGACGTACTTGACACCCTTACCATTGTAAGGCTCGGGCTTGCGGTACGCGCGCATGGCGGAGGCGAACTGACCGACCGCCTGCTTATCAGAACCGGAGACGCTCACCATCTGCTTATCTACTTTAACGGTGATCCCGGCCGGGATGGACATCATGATCGCGTTGGCGAAACCCAACTGAAGCTTGAGTTCCTTTCCGACCAAAGCGGCCGTCCAGCCTACGCCGACGACTTCCAGCTTCTTCTCGTATCCCTTGGTAACGCCTTCGATCATGTTGCGGATGTGGGCGCGGGTGGTGCCCCAGTGGGCGTTGGTCTGCTTGTCAGTTGAGAGGAACCCATCGGCCAAACTTACGTTCACGGACTTGGAACTGTCATCGACCTTGATGGCGACCGCGCTGGGCAGGGGCAGGGTTAACTTACCCTTGGGGCCTTCGACGTTTACGAGGCCGTCCGTGACGGCGATCTTGACGCCGGCGGGTACTTCAACACTTTTTTTACCGATACGAGACATAAGACTTCAACTCCTTCGCGTTTGGCTCACCCGGCATTCACCGGGGCTTCCGCGACTTATTAACCGACTTGGCCGTGCTGCGTACTTACTCTAAACCTTCACCGATATCGACGTCCTGCATGAATCAGATGATCGTGCAGAGAAGCTCGCCACCTACACGCTCCTGGCGGGCCTTGCGATCGCTCAAGACACCCTTGGGGGTCGAGACGATGACAATTCCGAGCCCCTGGAGGGGACGGGGGAGCTCTTCGACGCCGCGGTATACGCGGCGACCCGGCTTGCTCTCGCGGCGAAGGCTGTGCAACGCGGGTTCGCCTGTGTTGCTGTATTTCATGCGGATACTCAGCACGCCGCTCTTGCCATCATCGATGACGTCAAAGCCATCGATATAACCCTCATCGCGAAGCACCGCCGCGACGCCACGTACAACATTACTGTTGCGGCATGCGACCGTCTTGGCCTTATTGCGAAGGCCGTTGCGAATCCGAGTAAGCATGTCCGCGATTGGATCACCGATTGCCATGAGTAACCTCGTTCATCTCTGCATCATTCGGCTTAAACTGGCCGGATGATTTATCTTTCGTTGCTTCCAACACTGACCGACCTCTGACGATACATACTTTGCCCAGCTGCGAAGCTTGTCAAAACCTGGTGCCCTGAGCTAGGAAGACCGACCTCCCTACGCTGGCTCGCCCGGCAAGCCTAGCAACCACCCGGAGACTCTCACCCCGAGACGATGGCTGCGCCGCCTCAAACGCGGTGGCTTGCGAAAAGCCTGTTCTACCAGCTGGCCTTACGCATTCCCGGAATCTTGCCTTCGAGGGCGAGTTTACGGAGCATAATTCGGCTGATGCGGAACTTGCGGTAGACGCCCCGGGCGCGTCCGGTGAGCTGACAACGCCGCACGATGCGGCTGCTAAACTTAGGCTTACGATTGCTCTTTGCGGTCTGTGCTTTGGTCGCCATCTTCGATTTCTCCCAACCCGCTGGCCGCATGCTTCGTCCGCTCGCGGGTGGTGGTCGTTATCTGCTGTTAAGAATCATCGTTACGCACTTTGCCTTGGGCTCTTCGAGCAGCCGGGCTTCAACTACCTTTACCAGTACCTTTACCAGTACCTTTACCAGTACCTTTGTCTGAACTTACTTCTGATCTGGCTTCGCGAACGGCATTCCCATTTGCTCGAGCACAAATCGGCTCAACTCGGGGCTGCTGTTCCTGAAGACAAAGTTGATATTCATACCGTGCGTGAACTGCGCATCGGCCATATTAATTTCGGGGAAGACACCCTGCTCGGTGAGGCCCATCGCGTAGTTGCCCTGCTTGTCAAAGTTCTTGTCGCCTACGCCGCGGAAATCCTTGATACGCGGGGTTGCGAGGTTGATAAGCCGGTCCAAGAAGTGCCACATGCGCTCACGGCGGATGGTGACCATCGCGGCGGTATCTAGACCTTCACGGACCTTAAAGTTTGAAACGCTCTTCTTGGCCTTGAGCACAACGGGGCGCTGGCCGGTAACCTTTACGAGCGTTTCAAGGACTGTCCCCTTCACTTGGGGAGGAATCTTGGCACCTTCGAGATGGCGGCCCATGTTGACATTGAGGACAATCTTGTCCAAACGCGGGTGCGCCATGGGGTTTGAGAGCCCGAACTTCTCGGCGACCTTGCCACGAATCTGCTCGTCGAAGAGAACCTTCAGCCGCGGCGGAGCCTTGGCCCCGGCGCTTGCAGCTTCCTCGGTCGCGGCGTCAACCTTGGGCTTCTTAGAGGTGCTCTCTTTAGAAACGCGCTGACCGCGCTGACCTTCCGGCTTACCACCCTGTGCCTTTTTGTTATCTTCTTTCGCCATGACTTGCACTCACATTACCGAGTTTGATTCTCGCCGCGTTAACAGTTCACTTCGATGCCGGGCGTACGCCGCGTTGCCGCGAGTGTAGGACAGGCCAAAATTACTTACGACTGGCTCGCACTACGCTGAGTTCCTTAAGTTCCTTGCCGGCCTTGCGGGCGACGCGGACTTTGGTACCGTCGGGCTTGGTCTTGAACCCGACACGCACGGGCTTACCGTCAACCGCTGGGCTCACCTTGCTCATGTGGATCGGAGCTTCTTTGCTGATAACTCCCCCTTGCGGATTGGCCTGATAGGGCTTCAGGTTTTTCGTGCGGAGGTTAATGCCCTTGACGATCACGCTGCTGGTCTTGGTGATGACACGGATAATCTCGCCGGTAAGACCTTTATGGTCGCCGGAGCGGATGTAAACTGTATCACCTTTCTTTACGTGTGCGGGCATTGCTTAACTTCCTTACCTTACTGCCTTAGCTCTACTGCCTTAGCATTGCTTGTTGTTCTTAAACTACCAAGGACCTTCACTTTGACGCCGGAACGGGCCTGGTGGCCGGCGTGCGAACGGATCAACGGAACGGCGGAGCGAGGGTAGCCGCGGTGGATCACGGGGTGACGTGATCACGGGATCAGGGAGTCGCGAGCCTCGCACCGACTCTTTACACTACTTCCGAAGCGAGCGAAACAATCTTCATATAGTTGCGTTCACGCAGCTCACGGGCAACTGGCCCGAAGATACGCGTGCCCTTGGGGTTGCCATCGTCTTGAATCAGCACCACCGCATTGCTGTCAAACTTCACATAGCTCCCGTCTTGGCGGCGGATGGCCATGGTGGTGCGAACCACTACGGCTTTACTCTTATCGCCGGGCTTGACGTCCGCCCCGGGCAATGCCCGCTTGATGGACACGAACACCCGGTCGCCGATGCTCGCGATACGGCGTGTGAATCGGCCCGAACCGGTCGAACCGCCGTACACGCGGATCACGTAAGCGACCTTGGCTCCCGAGTTATCCGCAACCTCACATCGTGTTTCTTGCTGAAGCATGACGACTTAACTTTCTCGCTCTTCGTACGCCTTTGAGTACCGCTCAGAGTGCGAAGGAAGCGTTAACTTAACTTATTGACCGACACTGCGAAGCCTGACTTGATTTAAACTACTTGCTTCGACCTGCTTGCTTTGACCTGCTTGCTTTGAACCTTACCACGGTGCTGGCTTCCAGGGCTATTTACGCCAACTCTGCCTGCCCTGACCTTACCGGGCGTGTCTTAGCTGCTGAGTGCAGCAACACTCTTAATGGCCTGCGCCTGCGCGGCCCGATTCTCAACGACACGGACCAAAACCCAACGTTTGGTACGGCTGATGGGACGGCAGGGAGCAATCTCAACGATGTCGCCCGCGCGAGCCTCGTTCTTTGCATCGTGAACCTGAAGGATCGTACGATTGCGGATAAACTTGCCGTACTTGGGGTGGCGGCTGAGGTAGTTAATAACTACGCGGCGGGTGAGGTTACGCGAGTCAGACTCGACGACGCCCTGACGGGTGCCCGAGAGGCCCCCGGCTTGCTTCACCGCAGCATGCACTTTCACTGGCACGTGAGGCTTCGCCGATTTGGCGGCCTTGGCTTGCTTGCTCGCCTTTGCTGGCTTTGCAGCGGAAGAAGCGGTGGCGGCGCCAGCCTTGCCAGCCTTGTCGGGGCCATCTGTCTTTACTTGCTTTTCGGCCTTACCTGCCATCGTTCAGTTCCTTTGCTAGATCCGCTTGCGTCTGCCGCCTAAAACCAAACCAGCTGCAACAACACTACTTACAACACTGCTACCGGCAACACCACTACTTATCACAACGAGCTGGCCGGGGATGTTCGCCAACGGCATTCTTCATTTGAGCCCTGACACTTAGACTTGACACTTAGACCTTAACGGCCTTCTTCGCTAACCGCTTGTTCTGCTCGCCCAACATTCTCGCCACGTCTTTACGGGCCTTGGAGAATCGGCTGGTATCTTCAACCTTGGCGGTAACCGATTTGCTACGCATGTCAAACAACTCGTTACGGAGTTTGATTAACTCGAGTTTCAACTCATCATCACGCAGCGATATTACTTCTTTACCTGTCATAACAGTCCTCAACTTCTAACTGCCCCGCCTCGTTTTGATCCAGACCCACGCGACGCCCACCAACCTACGCACACCAGCGACCTTGGCGATGCACTTATGATGCACGGCCACTTATTACACCCGCACGCGCCGGCCAACAAAGCGGCACCGAACCGGCATCTTGACCGCAACGCGGAGGAGCGCGAGCTTCGCCGTCGCCTCGGGAACGCCTGCGATTTCAAAGAGCATTGTGCCCGGCTTTACCCGCGCTGCCCAATACTCAACTTCTGCCTTGCCCGTACCCATTCGTGTTTCCAAGGGCTTCTTGCTGATTGGTTTATCAGGGAAGACGCGAGTGAACAACTTACCTTCACGCTTGAGATAATGCTGGCAAGCAACACGACCGGCCTCTAGGACCTGCCCGCTTACCCACATACCTTCGAGCGCCTGCAGCCCGTAGTCGCCGTAAGCAACGTAGTTGCCCTTGGTCGCCTTGCGGTCCCGCACGCGGCGTTGCTCCTTGCGGAACTTGACTCTTTTTGGCATTAGCGCCATACGTCACGTACTCCTGAAACCCGGGGGCAGCTGGAGGACAAGCCCCACCTGCCTCCGAACATGATCTTTGCCACAACAAGCCGATATCAACTTCGCTTCGCGCGGACCTGAACGCATTAACTTTCGTTGAGCCTTTGCCAAACACTTACACTGATTGATATCGCCTGAACTTCTTACGACTCATCGCACCGCAACCCGCGGGGATGATTTACTTACTTTGATGACCGCAACTTACTTCCGGCAACCTATCTAAAGCCACCTGGCTTACTTGCGACCACGCGCCCGTGCACGGCCGCCCGCCGCGTTCGAGGTGTTCTCGTCGATGGCCGAGCCATACATGCCCTTGAAGACCCAAACCTTGCACCCAAGTGTGCCGTAGGTTGTGAATGCTTCGGCAAACCCGTACTCAACCTGAGCTTGCAAGGTTGAAAGGGGAAGTGAACCGAGGCGGATGTCCAAGGTGCGGCTCATTTCGGCCCCACCAAGACGACCGCTGACCTGAATCTTCACGCCCTTGGCGCCCGCAGCCATCGCGGCTTCGCACTTCATCTTCACGACGCGCCGGAAAGAGGCACGCTTGGAGAGCTGCTCACAAACGGCTTCACCGATGAGCTGGGCATCAAGATCGGCGTTCTTAATTTCGATGATCGAGATCGCGACTTTGCGGCCCGTCATGTACTGTAATTCTTCCGTCATGCGCTCGACTTCGGCGCCTTTGGGGCCGATGACCAGGCCCGGACGCGCCGTCTTGATGACGACCTTCAGCTCTTCGCGGGTCCGCTCGATATGAATATCGGAGACCGCCGCGTTGGGTGGGCGGCGGTTAAGCCGCTTATCCAGCCACTTGCGGATGCGTTCATCTTCGACGAGAAGCTCGCCGTAGAGGGCCTTAGGAGCGTACCAGCGGCTCCGGTGGGCTTCCGTGATGCCGAGGCGAAAGCCGAATGGATGTGTTTTCTGTCCCATGCGTCAAAACCTAGCCGAATGAACCAACCGCAATGAACCGAACTTAATCAATCTAACTGGGTCAGTCCGGCCGCAACAGACCAACCCTATTTCTTTGTGACCGCTGATTGCACACCAGCCTAACGAGTCCAAATAACCAAATGAACCGACTGAACTTAACCCTTCCGGCGAACTCGTTCCTCAACACTTATGACAATGTGAGAGAGGCACTTGATGATGGGGTGAGCACGACCGCGATCCTTGGGCTGAAAGCGCTTGATTCGTGTACCTTCATCAACGCGGCTTTCGCAGATAACGAGGTCGCTGCGATCAACTTCAGCTTGGGCCGCATCGGCCATCGCCGCGACTAACGCCTTGCGGATGTTGATCGCCGCACGCTTGCTGTTAAAGGCGAGCAGGTTTGAAGCTTCCAGCGCGTTCTTGCCACGGATCAGATCGGCCAAGAGCCGCGCCTTCCGGGGGCTACCGCGGTGACCCTTGATCATGCTGGTGAACACGGAAATATCTTTTGGGGCTGCATCGAGCGACTGCGCCATCTTAACAATGTGGGCGGCGCGGCAACGCGGATGATCGTTGTTACGCATCCAGTTACGGATGGCACTGGACGCTTGATCCGCGGAAAAACCTCGCTCCGCTAATGCGGTACCGAGCTGATCCGCGGTGATTCCCGCGCCCGCCATCGCCTTGCTGAGTTTGCTTCCTGAAATCTTCACAGCCTGTTCCTTATTCTGCCACCTTGGCTACCAACCACTCAAACTACCAAGCCTTTAAACTACCAAGCCTTTAAACTACCAATCACTTGAACTACCAAGCACTTAAACTGTCAGCACTCTAACAATCAAGTTCTCTCACTGTCAAGTTCTTTAATTACTAACTTCTTGGACTGTCAGCCACTCAAACTATCGAGCTTCTTGGGAGCAAGGACGCAACCGAACGTTCTTATCATAAACCGCTGGCTAACTATCCCGGCCACCGGGAAACATAATCCACTTCTTCATCAGGCAACCCGCAAGACCGATCACCAAGCCACACGTGAGCGACCGAGTAAGCTAGCTCCAAGTCTGTCCGCCGGAATCACCCCCGACGCGATGCACTCGCTTACTTCTTGTCGCCGCCGTCGATGCCTTCCTTCTTATTCGTGTGACCGCGGAAGGTGCGGCTAATGCTGAACTCACCGAGCTTATGTCCGACCATATCTTCGGTGACAAAGACGGGCAAAAACTGCCTGCCGTTGTGTACATTAAAAGTGTGACCGACGAACTCGGGCACGATAGTGCAGCGACGAGCCCAAGTCTTAATCGCTTCCTTCTTTCGAAGCTGAGACATCTTCTCGACCTTGCGGTAGAGCTTCTCGTCTACGAATGGACCTTTCTTGAGGCTACGTCCCATGCTTAACAATCCTTCAAAGACCGAACTTACTTCAAAGACTCAACTACCTCTAAACACGCCGTCTGAACACGACTTCCAAACACCACTTCCCGGACACCGGATCCAAATCGAGATTCGCTGCCGCGTTTGTCGCGGCGACTACCCGTTGGAGAAGAGAGTTTAGAACTTCTGACCATACCGCTTACTGACGCGGCGACGGATAATCAACAGGCTGCTCTTCTTATTCTTGTTACGTGTATTTCCACCCTTGGAGTGCACGCCGGTAGGTCCGCACAGCGGCCGGTTACCCTTGCTCTTACCGCTACCGCCACCCAACGGATGGGCATGATGGCTCTTGGCAACGCCGCGAGTGATGGGGCGACGACCCTTGAGGCGGTTCAGACCTGCCTTACCGAGGATGCGGAGGCGATGATCTGCGTTACCGACTTGGCCGACGGTGGCACGAGACTCGAGCGGAACACGACGAACTTCACCGCTGGGCAGCACGAGCGTGGCGTGGTTACCCTCTTTATTGCTTAACTTGGCGTACGAGCCAGCTGAGCGGCATAACTGACCGCCGCTACCGGGGCTGAGTTCAACGCAATGAACGTCAAGACCCGTGGGGATATCTCGCAGCGCCATGCAGTTGCCGGTGACCGGCTCGATAGCCTTGGAGCTATCGGTGTAAATTATCTGGCCGTGCTTAATACCGGCGGGCGACAGGTGATAGCGCTTCACACCGTCGGTGTATTGCACCAGCATGATGTGGCACGAACGATTGGGGTCGTATTCGATACCGATGATCTTGCCCTCGATGCCATCGCGGTCGCGCCGCTTGAAATCGATGAGGCGATACATCTGCTTGACACCGCCGCCGATACCACGACTGGTGATCTTACCGCTAAAATTACGTCCGCCGGTCTTGGTCTTGGGGGCCAAGAGAGATTTTTCGGGCGTCTTCTTGGTAATCTCAACGTGCATATTCACCGACGCGTTGCGGCGGCCAGCACTGGTTCTCTTATAAATCCGAATCGGCATAACTTACTCGCTCACGGATGGGGGTCTTACATTCACCGTCGTACACTTTTGCACTTACACTGAACAACTTTACTTCAAGGGGCCTCTCAAGGCCCGCAAGCTTTAGAACAGCTCGATCTTGTCGCCATCGCGAAGCCGAACCATCGCCTTCTTGGAAATGGTTCCGGGGCTGACACCAAACTTGGTCGTGCGTTCACGACCCTGGCGGATGGTCGTGTTCAGACCAGCGACTTTGACTTTATAGATCTTCTCGATCGCAGCCTTAATCTCTGACTTGGTGGCACGCGGATCAACCTCGAAGGTGTATCGCGCTTGGTCGTTCATCGCGAACGTGCTTTTTTCTGAGAGGATCGGTCGGCGAATAATGTGCTCGGCGGAAACATTAGCTGGCATGATTACTTACCTCCCTTGGATTTGGGCTTACCCGTTGCGGGCTTTTCCGCGGCGGGCTTGGCTGCGGCAGCAGACTTAGAACCAGTTGCCTTTTCACCAGTGGTCGGCTTCGCAGCCTCAGCCTTTTCAGCCTTCGCGGCGGCGGGCTTCGCAACGGGCTTTACCGCGGCGGCTTTCTTCACTTTGGGAGCGGGAGCCGTGCCCTCGGCAACGCGACCCATGGGGTTGATCTTGGCTTCTTTAGTAATCTGGGATGAGGGGCCCTTGAGCCACGCCTCGATATCGTTCTTGCCGATGACCAGGTAACGGTGATTAAGCAGTTGGAACGCGTTGAGCTGATCGCAGCGCACGAGTGTTACGTCGTCGATATTACGTCCTGAGAGGACCGCGTTGTGATCCGAGCCGCTGTCCATCGGGAGGGCAACGAGCGCAGAGCGATCGATCTTCAGAGCCGTGAGAAAATCCTGGAATGCCTTGGTGCGAGGGGCATCGAAGTTAATCGAATCTACGATACGAACTTCATTATCTATGAACTTGGCGAGAAGGGCATTGCGATTAGCCTTGCGACGCATCTTCTTGGGCATCGTCTGGCGGAAGTCCTCGCGGGTCCGCTTCTTGCTATGGCCGTGGCCGCCGCCCTTGAAAATGTTCACTTTGCGGTCGCCGTGGCGTGCGCCGCCGGTTCCCTTTTGCTTGACAATCTTGCGTGTCGAGCCTTCAACTTCTTCGCGGTTCTTCGTCTTGGAAGAGCCCTGGCGAGTGTTGGCGTGGTACATCACATAGGCCTGTTTGACCAGTGATGCATTGACTTTGCCACCCAATGCAGCTTCATCAATATTAATCTGAGCCACCTGCGAGCCCAGCATGTTGTACACGGGGACGTCCATCTGTCGAAACCTCGCCTGACGCCTTGCGGCTTCCTGATCGGGGCTACACGCCGCGTTCCTGAAGACGCATTCTGTTGCCTATCCGTCGGTGTGCCAGTTCCCTACTTCGGGAGACCCAAGGCTTTCGCTCTGGGCGGCACACGATCGGAGTTAACTCGGCCGTCGTTGCGTATCGCGGTGGTGGTTCATCGAACCGTTCTTTCGGGGATGGCATGAAACCAGACCCTGAAAAACACCGCGACGTTGTTGTCGTTGCCAAGGGGTATCCGAAGACCACCTTAGCCCTCCGGGAAGCAAAGCTTGCCACCCGATGGTTACATTCAACCACACCGACTGCCTACCACTACTTCCAACATTACAACCACTCCAACACTAGTACCGCCCTGGCCCAAAGCCAGCACTGCGATTCAGGCCTTCGCCTTCGCGGCCAGCTTCTTAGCTTTGCTCTTGTAGAGGCGAATCGCCGGGCGGATCGCTACAAGGCCGTTCTTGCCGCCGGGCACCGTGCCCTTCACCAAGATAATATTTCGTTCCGCGTCAATCTTAACAATGTCAATGCTGCGGGTGGTGACGCGATCGTCGCCCATGTGACCCGGCATCCGCTTGCCCTTTTTCAGACCGCCGCCGAAGCCACGGTTGGAACAAAGGCCACCGATCGAACCCGGCGAGCGATGCTTACGTTCGGTACCATGCGAGGCAAACAAACCCTTGAAATGGTGCCGCTTCATAACACCCGCGAAGCCCTTGCCCTTACTCTGGCCGGTGACATCCACAAACATCTTGCCATCCAAGTCAGCGACTGTTAGAACCTGGCCCACGGTGAAGGTGCCCATCTCCTTAGCTTCGATCCGGAACTCGCGGTGATAACGCTTGGGGCTGGTTCCAGCCTTAAAATCGTGCGCGATCAGCGGCATCGTCGAGTTCTTGGGGGCGACTTCGCCGTAACCGATCTGCACCGCGGCGTAGCCGTCCTTCTCAGGAGTACGCAACTGCGTAACAACGCACGGACCGGCCTGAATGACCGTAACCGGAGTCGAAACGCCGCCCGTGACGTACACTCGCGTCATACCGATTTTTTTTCCGAGGATCGTGATGCCCATGACTGCTTCCTTAACGTTACTGCTTACTGAAGCTCTATTACACTTACAGTGATGCTTCAGCTTATCTTTTTCTGGCCGATGCACCGCTGCGTGCTTACCCACCCGCGATGCGATTATGCTTGGCTTACGCCTTAATCCGAACGAACACACCGGCGGGCACGACGAGGCGGTTAAGAGCCTCGACAGTGCGCGCGTTTGGTTCGATTATGTCGATGATTCGCTTGTGCGTCCTGATTTCGAACTGTTCGCGTGACTTTTTGTCAATGAACGGCGAACGCAGAACGGTGTATCGCTCAACCCGCGTGGGGAGCGGAATCGGTCCGGCGACTTTGGCATTCGTCCGCTTGGCGTGCTCTACAATTTCCTTGGCCGACGCATCTAGCGCCATGTGGTCGTAGGCTTCCATTCGAATTCGAATCTTTCCACCTGTCATCGGATACAGCCTTTCAAGTCAGCCGCTTGAGCATTTACGCTATCGCGGGCAACCAACGATATTTGCCTCAAAATCACTGCCCAAGCAGATGATTCGAAAACAAAGCCACCGAACTAAAGAGTTACCAAAGAACAACTAAACCTTACTGCTTGCAGTGGCGATGCGGGCCGAGTAAACCATCGCTGGTCTTCGATCCACAGGCACCCTCCAAAAGTATGGCCTAGATGATAGCCTACCTGCCCGCTGAGTCAAGGATGTCGCTTTCCGATAAGGGCCTGCAGTTCTATTGAGTAGCTGGTGGCGCTTGATCTGGCAGTCGCGACCGGTCAATGAGGGTCTTCAAGGGCCGTAGCCAGCTCCTGGCAGTTTTCGCCCCGAATCGGGTTGCTGCAAATGTAGGAATCTAGATCTGCCGCCGCTTCATCCCCTCCCGCTGATTGTGCAATCCACTGGGCTAGGAACGCCGCTCTCCGCGTCAAACGCCCATATTTTCACAACCAGCACCTGTATTTGGGTTTCACACGCTTGTATTTTAGATGGGTTCTAAGATCCTTTAAAGCTGAGTTATCCCTCGTTCAGCTCGCTACCTGAACCGCCCCGCTTGGTTGGGCCGTCGTCGAGGGAACAGCGGT
>Ga0105046_10012186_pt1 | contig 13334 bp, 9 predicted proteins | sample MAT03_FD_78385 | JGI IMG/M metagenome (GOLD analysis project Ga0105046, IMG submission 78385) | Freshwater microbial communities from Lake Fryxell liftoff mats and glacier meltwater in Antarctica - MAT-03 (megahit assembly) | ecosystem: Environmental > Aquatic > Freshwater > Ice > Liftoff... | reverse complement strand
CCGGTGGCTCCGGCGCATCAGGACGTGGTTGGGGCCTCGATGATGCCGGGTCTGCAAGAGCACATGCTTAAGCAGTTCAAGCAGTTTGTGCTGACCAATACCGAAAACGTCGGCGGCGACTTTGCCGAAACCGCGCGCAAGATGCACTATGGCGAGGAACAGCACCGCAATATCCGCGGCCGTGTGTCGCGCGAGGAATCACAGGCGTTGCGCGAAGAAGGTATCGAGACGGTCGGGTTGCCGCCCGGTGTGTTTCTTGATGAAGGCGTTCAGTAAGTGGCGTCCGTCTTCGCTGGCGCGCGGCGGTATGAGGCTCTCACCTGCACGGGATCACGTCCAGATTAGGCTCCCGCCTACGCGGGAGCAGGCGGATATTTTGCCTGCCGCCATCTACACGGAAAAATACAGATAGCATCTCAGGTGGCGCAGCAAACCCGAACCACCTGTCTTCGCGCAGGCGGGGGACCAATTTCGAATTGCATGGTTTGCAACAGTATTAGCCCTCCCGTGGCTTGGTGGGCATCAGCAAAGTCAATGCCGCGACCACCAGCAAGACGGCGCCGCCCGCCGCAAACGGTGCCTTGACGTGGTTCACCTCTGACAGTACCCCGCCCAGCGCCATGCCGGCTCCGAGCCCGGTGACGATGAAGGTGCCCGACCAGGTGAAGGCTTCGGTGGTGTATTTTGCCGGTGCCATGCGTGAAATCAGCAATGCCTGCAGCGCGAATGCCGGCGATATTGCACATCCGGCTATGAACGCCACAAAGGCGAAAAGGTAACGGGATTGGCCGGCGTCAACCGTCAAATGCAGAAACATCAACACACCGAACACCGCCAGCAGGATCGCGAACTGGCGCTCCATCGGCATCTTCCAGTTGGTTGCACCAAACAGTGCGCCACCGACGGCACTGCCAAAGGAGTTGATGGCCAGCAGCACTCCTGCAAACGCCGGCAGCAGCAGCGAAGTCATGTAGGCCGGGTAGCCGATTTCCAGCATGCCGCAGGCCATCGCCAGCCCGAACAGCACGACGAACAGCAGAACTAAACGCGGATCGGTCAGCGGCCCCAACAAATGGCGCTCCACGTCCGCCTCATGCTTCCAGTACTTGAGTGCCGGTGTACGCATGAAAATCAGGATTGACGTTGTCGCAGACACCCAGGCAATCACGATTGCGGCTTGCGGATTGGCAAGCGCCAAGACAATGCCGATGATGGCCGGCCCGAGCGTGAAATTGATCTCCATGAGGATGGAATCCACGGCGAAGGCCATGCGTCGCTCGTGGTCCGTGTCGAAACGATAACGCCACATGGCGCGCGTCATGGTCGCAATTGGTGTGGTGAACAGTCCCATTGAGATCACGCAAGCAACGATCACCGGCATCGGCCATTGCAGCCATACCGCGATGATGAACAGCCCGAATGACAGCGGGTCCATCACGCCGCAAACGATCAACGGAAGCCGTGGCCCGATTCGGTCGATCAGACGCCCTTTGATCGGCGCGGACACCGCCATTGCACAATAGAGGACTCCCAACATCATGCCGGCGAGCTTAAAATTTCCCAACGCGTCTCGCAAAAACATTAGCATCGATAGCGCGATCATGCCCACCGGCATACGAGACAGGAAGGTGATGACGAGCGTTTGACGAACGTCTGGCAGCGCCAGAAAACTGCGGTAGGGATCGAGAAAACGGTTGAGCATGGAGAGCAAGAAACGCCGGGAGCGGAATGTCGATGCGACGCCGCAGTTATTATTGTTTGACTGCCATTTTATACCTTGCCCGTGCCGGTCCTCTTAGCGCCCGTGGCGATACGCTTCAATCCGTGCCGCTCGTGCGCGATTTATCTAACGAGGGGCTGATCCAGTTCATTCAATTCATCTTGCGGCGATATTGGGGCATCTGCGTTGTTATGCTTCTCGTGCGCTAGCCTGGCACGCACCTTCGTCGCATGCCTAGCTGCTGCCCCAATCTCATCACAATCAGACCCTCGCTAGCACCGCAAGCGTGATCCGCGAAATGCACACCAACTTGTCTTGCTGGTCGGTAATGCGAATCTCCCAAAGTTGGGTGGCACGACCGATGTGGATCGGACGGGCAATGCCGGTGACGACACCTTCACGCACGCCGCGTATGTGGTTTGCGTTAATTTCGAGCCCGACAACGTTTGATTTCGCCGGGTCGACGCAAAGATACGCCGCGGTACTGCCCAACGTCTCGGCGAGCGACACCGACGCGCCACCGTGAAGCAGGCCGAACGGTTGCTTGGTACGCTCATCCACCGGCATCGTGGCCTTCAGATAGTCATCGCCAATTTCTGTGAAGACGATGCCGAGGCTAGTGTCCAACGTGCGCGATGGCGCGCGTAATTGTTCGATGGTGGGGCGGTTAAACCAGATCACATCAGGCATGAGGTTTCTTAAGTAAAAGAGAGCCGCTATTCTGACAGAGCTTTGGTGCGCCAAACCCTGCGCCTACAAGAGCAGCTTTGCCACCCAAGGCAACAGCAGTGCACCCAGCAAGGCGTGCAACCCCATCCCAAGACTGGCGTAAGCGCCAGCGCGCGGATTGACCGAATACGCGCGCGCGGTGCCAATACCGTGTGCCGCAACACCCACGGCAAAACCCCGCTGCGACCAATCACGCACACCCAACGCATTGAGCAACGGTGTGGCAATCAGCGCGCCGAGGATGCCGGTGGACAGAGCGAATACGGCGGCGAGCGTCGGTGAGCCGCCAATCTGCTCGGCGATACCCATCGCGATCGGCGCGGTAACGGACTTTGGTAACAATGAGGCGACCATCTGCGGTGGCGCATCGAGCATGCGCGCGACGCCGATCGCCACGGCCACCGACACCGTCGCGCCGGCAAACATCGCCACGAGCAACGGAATTGCCCGCTCGGACAACTCCTTCCACAAGCGAGCCAACGGGATGGCGAGCGCCACCGTCGCCGTACCGAGCAGAAAATGGACAAACTGCGCGCCCTGAAAATAGGCTTCGTAGCGGGTACCGCTGAGCGTCAGCACGCTAATGATGATCGTGACTGCAATCAAGACCGGATTGGCCAATGGAAACTTATTGGTGCGCTGGTAAATGGCGTCGGCAAGCACGTACGCAACAAGCGTCAAGGTCAGGCCAAACAGCGGCGTAGCGGAAAGATAGACCCAGATCTCGGCGAGGTTCTCCAGCCCAACAGGAAACGTGGTGCGCGCGTTCACTGAGGTGGTGCCGTACCGGATTCGCGCGGCACCGAAAGTGTTTCGTGGGGCGCGGAAGGTGGTTCGCCCCGCACAGTCGGGGGTTCGCGACGCGAAAGCGCCCGCAACACGAGCGCCGTCGTCGCGATGGCCGCTACCGTGCTGCAGAGAATGGCGAGCCCCCAAGCCGCTCCCGACCGGGCCAGCGTTGGGGCATACAGCATCACACCAACGGCAGCCGGGATGAAGAATATCGACAGATGTGCAAGCAGGCCGTCAGCGGCAGTCCCAATGGAGGGCGCGATTTGCTTTCGGGCAACCAAAAAAGCCAACAGCAGTAGCAGGCCCACCACGGGACCGGGCACCGCCCCATGAATCAAGCGCGAAACCACCTCGCCTAGGGACTGAAAAACCAGCAGTACGGCCAAGCCTTGAATCATCGAATGAGAATGCCTGTCCCGCCTTGAAAAGGCAAGGCAAAATAGCGTTGGTCGTTGGCTTGGGCGTGAGGCGTGTGGTTATCCGAACGAAACATCAAGGTGACATGAAAAAAACAATCATTACCACCGAGGAACTCTGGAAGATCAAGCGCCCCTCGGGGCTGTCGATTTCTTCGGAAGGCTCGCAGGCCGTGTGCTCGTTAACCGACTACGACATGGACACGAACAAATCCGCCACCTCGCTGTGGTTGTTGTCGACCTTCGGCGGCGAGCCACGTCGGTTGACGGTGTGCGGTGACAAAGACGGGCAGGCGGCGTGGTCACCCGACGGCAAGTTGATCGCCTTTGTCGCGAAACGACAGGACGACAAAGAGCCGCAGTTGTACACCATCGCGCCGGATGGCGGCGAAGCGACGCGAGTGTCGAACATCAGTACCGGGGTGTCGGGCATTAAATGGTTCACCGACAGCAAGCGCATCGCGTTTATCTCTTGGGTGTGGCCGGATCTCGACTCAGGCAGGGAGCAGGCCAAGCGTCTGAAGGAAAAGCAGGACGATAAGGTCAAGGCGCACGTGGTGGAGCATTCGGCATTTCGCCACTGGGATCATTGGCTGAGTGACGGTCGTGTTCCGCATGTACACCTCATCGACGTGACGAGCGGCAAATGCCGAGACCTATTTGCCGCGACCAAGTTTGAGCTACCGCAGTTCGACACCGACCAGCACGAGTTTGATCTGTCGCCGGACGGCAAGCGTTTGGTATTCAATTTCAATCCCAACACCGACCGGCGCGGCGATCAGCCATACGATATCGTCGAAATGGAGATCAAGAGTGGCAAGGCGACCGGGCTGATAGAAGGCGGCAAATTCACCTGGCATCATCCGCGCTACAGCCCGGACGGCAAGTCCATCGCCGTGCTGACCAACAATATCGCGCGCTCAATGGATGACGACAACAAACTTGCGCTGCTCGATCTGAAGTCGGGGAAGGTATCGGTGAAGACGGGGTGGGATCGGGTGGTGAGCCACCCGCTCAAATGGTCAGCTGACAGCGCATCGATCTACTTCACGGCAGACAACCATTCCCGTGTCTCGGCGTGGCAATGGAAGCTCGATGGCGAGGAGCCGGTCGTGGTCGCGCAGGGCGGCACGGTGTCGGATTTTGATGTCGTCGGGGACGCGCTCGTCTTCGTTCGCAACAACATGTCGGCACCACCGCGCGTGTTTGGCAAGTCGCTGACCGACCCTGCGATCGAGCTAGCGTTGGAATCCTTCAACACGCAACTGATGAACGGCTTGAAGCTGGGTGAAGTGCGCGAATTCACCGTCAAGGGCTGGAACGGCGGGGATGTGCAAATGTGGGCGGTATATCCGCCAAACTTTGACGCAAAAAAGAAGTGGCCACTGTTGCATTCGATTCACGGTGGCCCACACGCCAACTGGGGTGACAATTTTCACTTTCGCTGGAACAACCATGTGTTTGCCGCGCAGGGATACGTGGTGGTGTGCGTGAATTACCACGGTTCGCTCGGTTGGGGTAACAAGTTTTTGGAATCCAACAACGGCACTTTTGGCAGCAAAGAGCATACCGATATCGAAGCCGGCACGGATTTCATGCTCAAGCAGGGCTACATCGACGAAAAGCGACTTGCGGCCTCCGGCGGCAGCTATGGCGGTAAGATGGTGGCGTGGATGAACGGTCGCAACGGTAACCACAAGGGTGGCGACCGCTACAAGGCGTATGTCTGTCACGCCGGGTGTTTCGATTGGCGCGCCATGTACGGGGGTGACGCGGGCTACTGGTTTGATTACTCGCTGAAAGGCCCATACTGGGATGATGCGGTCAAGTTTGCCGCGCAAAATCCAATAACCGAGATACGACACGCGAAAACGCCAACCTTGGTGCTGCACGGCGCGCTCGATTACCGGGTACCTGATCAGCAGGGGTTGGCGTACTTCTCGACGCTAAAGTCGCTGGGTGTGCCAGCGCGGCTGGTGTTCTTCCCGGACGAAAATCACTGGATTCTCAAACCACAGAATTCGCGGCTTTGGTTCAGTGAGTACTTCGCGTGGCTAAGGCGGTATGTTGGCTCCGGCCCGACCCGCGGATAATTGAAAGAGGTTTGCTTGAGCACCGTTGAAGGATTCGGCAAATGAGTCAGGCATGAAGTCTTTGCGACTTTCGCTCAAGGCGAAGGTAACGCTGTTTGGGGTCGGCGTTCTGGTGGTCGTCGTGTTGGCGCTAGCCTTGTTCGCCGGTCGGATGCTTCGCGCCGATACCGAACGCCTGATCGGCGAGCAGCAGTTGTCGATGACCAAGCTGATCGCCGCACAAATTGACGAGCGAGTTGCGGATCGGCTGCGGGCGCTGTCGACGGTTGCCGCGGCGATCAACGCGGAACTGCTTGCGGATCCCAAGGCGCTACAGGCCATGCTCGAGCGACGCGAGTTGCTAGTGCGACTGTTCAACCGCGGCGGCTTTGTTGTTGACGCGGGTGGTACGGCACTCGCCTCGGTGCCACTATCGGCGGGCCGAATCGGCCTTAACTTCATGGACAAGCCACATACCGTCGCGGTGCTGAAATCGGGTAGGCCGCTGGTTGGGCAACCGACGATCGGTAAAACGTTGGGAAAACCCGTGTTTGTCATGGCCGCTCCGATCAAGGCGCCGGACGGCAAGGTGATTGGCGCGCTCATGGGGGCAACCGATCTTGGCGCTCCAAATTTTCTCGATATCGTCACGTCCAGCACGGTTGGTAGGTCTGGCGGCTACTTCATCCTTGCCCCTGAATCCCGTGCGATTGTGGCTGCGACCGACAAGACCAGGGTAATGGAGCGGTTTCCCGCCACTGGCGTGAATCCCGCGGTTGACCGTTTTACGTTACAGGACGAAGCGTCAGCCGTGCTTGTCAATGCGCGCGGCGTCGAAGTTCTCTCGTCATTGAAGACCATTCCAACCGCCAACTGGCAGCTGGTGGCATCACTGCCGATGGACGAACTGCTGGAGCCGATTGTGACCACCCGGTATCGGCTGCTTGTCGTCGCGTTGCTATTGACGGCCATTGCGGCGCTGGTAGGCTGGTGGTTTGCCAAGCGCGAACTCGACCCGGTGGCGGTGACCGCCAGGCAACTAGCTGCTTCGGCGTCCTCGGGCTCGATGGCGGTACCCATGATACTGAAGCGGGATGACGAGCTCGGCGAGCTTTTCACAGCGTTCAGTTCGCACCTCGCCGCGTTGAAGGCGCGGGAAGACGTGTTGAATCGCACCAGCCAGCTGGCAAAAATCGGTGGTTGGGAAATGGAGCCGGCGACAGACCGGCGGGTTTGGTCTTTGCAACTGTTGAAAATGCTCGAGATAGAGCCGCCGGTGTCCCCAGCGTCGAGTGAGGAAGTGCGGAAATTCTATACCCCTGAGGGCCAGCAAGCGGTCTCCGACGCGCAGGTGGCTGCGGTGGCAAACGGTACGCCTTGGGATCTTGAGGTATCGATGATTACAGCCCGTGGCCGGCCGATCTGGGCGCGTACCCAAGGCATCGCCGAGCAAGTCGACGGCGTGACGGTGAAGCTGATCGGTACGGTACACGACATTACTGACCGCAAGAATATGGAGTTGGCGCTGCGGGCGTCCAGAGAGTTCGCCGAGCAGACGCTCAATGCCATGGGACAGGGCTTGACGGTAACCTCGCGCGCGGGCCTCCTGGAGTACGCGAACCCTGCCGCAGCAAAGATGCTCGGCCTGCCGGCAGAACTGTTGGTTGGCAAGGCAACGCCGGATTTGATCCTAGCGGCTGATCAGAAGTTGCTTGAACAAGTACACGCGGAGCGTCGGGTGGGAAAGCGCAGCATCTACGAAGCGCGACTGCGACGACCGGATGGCACCACCCTGCCGGTATCGATATCGAGCGCGCCGCGCTGGCGTGATGGCGAGTTCGATGGCTCGATTGCGGTTATGTCGGACTTGAGTGAACGGAGGAAGCTGGAACTCGAATTGAATGAGCAGCGCGACTTCGCTGCGGACGTGTTGGCTTCTATCAGCGAGGGTATCGCGGTAACCAACATGGAGGGGCGCTTTGAGTTTGTCAATCCGGCCTTCGCGGCGGTGGTCGGCCGTGAGGTCACTCAGTTGATTGGGATGATGCCCGAGGATATCTCCCCGCCGGAGGAGCGCGTCCGTTCCTCTGAGACGCGGGCGCGACGACGCGACGGGGTCAGCTCGCAATACGAGTCGCGCTGGCTAAAGGCGGACGGATCTCCGGTCGATGTGTTGGTTTCCGTGTCCCCGCGCAAACGCGACGGCCTCGTCACTGGCGGTTTGATTGTGGTGACGGACGTGACGGCGCGCAAGAAGATGGAGATGTTGCTCGCCAAGGAGCGCGATTTTGCGCAGCATATATTGAACACCATGGGGCAGGGCATCGCCGTCAGTGATGCTGAGGGGAGGTTTGAGTTCATCAATCGCGCCTACGCGGAGTTACTCGGCCGGGGAGGCGAGGACATAACCGGGTTGGCGATCGACGTTGTGACGCCAATCGAGGAATCCCTTGTGGTGGCCGAGCAACGGGCACTTCGTGTCAAGGGCTTGACGTCAACATACGAAACCGCTGTGATTCGGCAAGACGGCAAGAAAATGCCCATCGAGATCACTGCCGCGCCGCGCTTCGCGGATGGCAAGTTCATCGGTAGCACGGCTGTGGTGACCGACCTGACCGATCGGCGCAAGTTAGAGCAGCAACTTCGGGAACAGCGCGCGTTTGCCGAAGGCGTTATCAGCGCGATGGGGCAGGGCGTGGGCGTGTCGGATAAGGATGCCGTGCTTGTGTACGCAAACAAAGCCTATGCCGCGCTGTTGGGAAGAACGGTTGAGCAAGTCGTCGGATGTCGTATCCATGATTTACTGCCGCCCGATGAGCGGCCGCGACTAGACGAGCAGTTGCAGCGGCGCAGCCAGGGTGAGACCGTAACCTACGAATCGCGACGGCTTCACGCCGACGGACATGTTGTGCCCGTATTGGTCAATGCGACGCCGCGCAATATTGACGGCAAATATGCCGGTGGGATTGCCGTGATCACTGACCTGACCGAGCAGCGCCGGGCGGAGCGCATATTACGCGAGAGCGAAGCGCGATTCCGCTCCTTGATGGAGGATGTTTCGAGTATCGCCGTTCAGGGATATCGGTTTGACGGAACGGTTATATTTTGGAACCGGGCCTCAGAAATTCTGTACGGCTACAGCGCCGAAGAGGCAATGGGTCGCAACCTGCTGGATCTCATCATCCCGGAAGCGGTGGCAGACGACGTGCGCGCCGCTGTCGCTGAGATGGGCAGGAGTCTTGTGCCACTGCCCGCTGAAGAACTGGTGCTGCGACGTAAGGACGGCTCGGCGGTTACGGTTTTCTCCAGCCATGGCGTCACGCAACCTGAAAGTCGTGAGCCTGAGTTTTTCTGTCTGGATATCGACTTGTCGAGCCAGAAACATGCGGAAGCAGCGCGTGAGGTATTAGAAGCCAAGCTGCGCGAATCGCAGAAAATGGAGGCGATCGGTACCCTCGCCGGCGGTATTGCGCACGACTTCAACAATATTCTGGCCACCATCCTCGGCAATGTGGAACTCGCCCGCCACGTCAAGACCAACGATGCAGAGGTGGTGACCAGCCTGGAGGAAATTCGCAAAGCGGGCATGCGCGCGCGCGATCTGGTCGGCCAGATACTTTCGTTCGGTCGACGTCAGGCGACCGACTTCAAGAACATCGACCTCGAGTACATCGTCAACGAGTCGGCGCGTTTGCTGCGCGCAACAATGCCGGGAAACATCTCGCTGGACGTACAGTGTCAGCGCCGACTGAGGCCGATCGCCGGTGACGCGACCCAGCTTCAGCAGATTGTGATAAATCTGGTGACCAATGCCATGCAGGCGATCCGCGCAGCGGGCAGCGGCAGCGGCAACATCGCCGTCCGACTTGACATGGTGGAGCTTGACGCGGAGATGGTCTTGCGGGAGCCTGCGCTGAATGCGCTCCATGAGCGGCATTCCGGGACGACGGTTCGACTCTCCGTTGTCGATAGTGGTCCGGGGATGGACGCGGATACCCTCGCCCGAGTGTTCGAGCCTTTCTTCACCACCAAGAGTGTTGATGAGGGCACCGGTCTGGGGCTCGCAGTCGTGCACGGTATCGTGCAGGGCCACGGTGGTGTGGTGACGGTCAGGAGTGAGCGAGGGAAGGGCACTTCGTTCGTTTTGTACTTCGCCGCTGCCAGCGGTGCAGCGGTCGACTCGAGCAAGCTTCGTGCGATTGCCAGAAGCGATGAACCTGCGCCTATCGCCACCAGCGCCGCTGCCACCCCCACATCCACCGCCACCGCCGCACATGTCCTCTACCTCGACGATGACGAAGCGCTCGCCATGCTCGTCACGCGTTTACTTGAGCGTCGCGGCTACAGACTGAGCGCCTTCACGGATCAGCGCGCGGCATTAAATGCGCTGCGTAAGGATCCGAACGGTTTCGATCTGGTTGTCACTGACTACAACATGCCGGGCATGTCGGGCCTCGACGTGGCTCGGGAGGTACGTTCCATTCGCGCTGATTTGCCGGTGGCTGTCGCGTCAGGCTTCGTCGATGAAAAACTACAAGCCTTGTCGGTTGATGCAGGTGTGGTCGAGGTCATCTTCAAGGCCCATGTAGTAGAAGACTTCTGTGACGCCGTTCAACGACTGGTTAACCGCGATGGTGGTTGAGCCATCGCGGACTGGCAGCGACTGACAGGCGATCTGCGTCAAGGAACCGCATCTGTGGGTGTGGAGAATGATGCCTACGAATGGGGATTCATGGACACCAACCGTAGACGCGTACTTTCAACAGCAATGGCCACCGCTGGCGGCGTTGTCGCCGGTTGTGCAACTTCAGGCGGCGGCGTGAAGACAGCGACGCCTTTTGATGTCGCCATGTCAGTGATTCCGATCGTCGGCACGGCGCAGGTTTCGCCGGTGCGCCGTATCTACTGTGTTGGTTGAAATTCCGCGGCGCACGTGCGAGAGATGGGCCGCGATCCGACCCGCGAGCCGCCGTTTTTCTTTCAGAAGCCTGCCGACGCGATTCACAGCGTGGCGCACGGCACCACCGCAGACCATCCCTAACCGCCACTGACCAAAAAACGATCACAATGAAATTGAATTGGTCGCCGCGTGAAAGAGCGGCGGCAGGAACATTCCTGCAGATAAAGCGCCTGAGCAGGTGTTTGGCTGCGCGATTGGCTTGGATATGACGCGCCGCGACTTGTCCGGCGCGATGGGCGACCAAAAGAAGCCGTGGGAGATCGGCAAGAGTTTCGACCGCTCCGCACCGGTCGGGCCGATTCATCCGGTCGCGAGTATCGGCCATTTCGCCAAGGGTCCGATCTGTTTGAAAGTCAACGGTCAGATCAAGCAGAGCGCAGATCTGAGCCAGATGATATGGTTGATCGCCGAACAGATCGCCAAACTTTCGCTGGTCATCGAATTGTTTGCCGGAGACATCATTTTTTCCGGCACGCCGGAGAACGTCGGCCCGGTCGTTGCAGGGGACTCGATGGAAGGCGAAATCTCTGGCCTTCCTGTGTCGAGCGTGCGGGTGGTTTGAGCCGGCCGGTCGTCGTCTGAAAGCTGGTCGGCGTGCTGGCACCGCTCGGCGCCGCGATTAGCTGACCAGCATCGCCAAAATGAGGGCGGCCAACACGACCGCTGAGACAACCGACCTAAGGCGGAAAAACCACGTCGGGATGACCTGTTGTAAGTGGAGCAGCGCGTCGACCACCCAGACGAAGCCAACCAGAAAAATGGCAACAATGACCCTCGAACTGTTTGATGGCAGAAACAGCATCGCCCATGCCAGCAAACTCGGTACGATTGAAAGGAGCAACAGCGACTTGGCCGTTTGCGGCTGTTGTTCATGGGTCGCTACCGCGACGCCCCACTGGATTCCGCCGAGAAAGGAAACGATCACGGCGGCGTAGGTGGTAATGGCTTGTGTGGCAAACGCCCGGTAGCTGCCGAGCCCGAGCGAGCTGCCGAACAACAGGACGATTGCGCAGACGATGAAGGGCAGCGTGCCGGCGTACATGAGTAGCGTCGCGACGCGCTTTGGTTCGTTCATCGTAGAAGTGGCTTAGCGAATCACAAGCGTGACGAGCAAGCCCACTGCCATCACCGCGAGCACTCCGATTATCACCAGAGCAACAACCGGGAGCGACGGCGGGGATGCAGCCGTCGCCTTGGTTTCCGGAACAGTTGTATCGAGACTGTCGGACAAATCGATGTCGGCCACATCAGATGACTCACGCGCCTGTTTAGCAGCGTAGGTGCGCGCTGCGAGTTCCATTTCTTGAAGTTGCGCAATCGGTACGGTCGCCGTGTCAACCGGGGAGTTGGGTGCCAACGACGCTTTCGCCACCGGTTTCTGCTTCGACTCGATGGCACTCGTGTCACCGCTATAGGCGCGCATTTTCTTGGTTTCCGAAATATATTTTTCGAAGTCCCTGGTCTGATCTGTCATTGCCGCCAGCTTTAGCGTCGCGTCGAAAGAGTCAAACTTCTTTGCCAGTGTGAGCGGTGGTACCGGCACCTCCTCTTCCTCCTTTTTGTAGCGACCCACGCCGACGCCGAGTGCATCAAGCGAAACCGGCTTGGGTTGCGTCGGCGCGACAGTTGCGATGACTTTGCCGGCTGGCGAGGTGGCGTGGAGAATCCGCTTGACCTCATTCAGATCCTGCACCATCTCGCGCATCGATTGATAGCGTTCGTCGACGGCCTTGGCGAGCGCCTTGGCGACGATTAGGTCGAGCATCGGCGGCACATCGGCGTTAAGGGATGAGGGCGGCAGTGGCGGGTGGTTGACCGTGGCGTACATGATTGCGTTGACATTGTCGCCGTCGAATGCCGGTTGAGCGGTGAGCAGTTCATACAACACCACGCCGAGGGAGAAGATATCCGTTCTGTGATCCAGCGTCTTGCCGATCACCTGTTCGGGCGACATGTAGCGAGGAGAGCCAAGAATGAGTCCCGTCATCGTTTTTACCGAAGATGCGGTCATCCGCGCGATGCCGAAATCGGTGATTTTGGCAAAGCCGCCCTTGACGATCATGATGTTTGAGGGCTTGACGTCCCGGTGGATGATTTCGTGCTCGTGCGCGCGTGCCAGGCCGCTGGCGATCTGTGCAATCCAGTCCACCGCATCGGCAACCTCGGGGCGGCCGCTATCGACGAGAATTTCCTTCAGTTCTTTCCCGTCCAGCAGCTCCATCGCCATGTAGGCGCAGCTATCGGTCTTGCCAACGTCGAATATCGTGACGATATTCGGATGGTTGAGCCGGCCCGCCGCCTTGATCTCTTGTTGAAACCTTGCCTCGTATTCGGCGATTTCGTCGCTATTGAGCGTCAGGTTGATGGTCTTGATGGCGACCACGCGATCAATGACCGGATCGACCGCCTTGTATACCACCCCCATGGCACCCTGACCAATGACCGAGAGAATCTTGTAGCGACCGAGGGTCTCAACCATATGGCGGGGCGTGTCCGTATTATTTCTTGGCGGGTGCCGGTGCTGACGCAGGCGCAGGCGAAGGCGTTTTTGCGCGCAACTTTGCAGCGCGGAAAGAAGGGCCCCACGAAGGGTGCCCGGCTTCAGCTGGCAGCAGGTCGAAGTCGGCTTTGGCTTGCAGGATTTT
>Ga0105046_10012182_pt1 | contig 13337 bp, 9 predicted proteins | sample MAT03_FD_78385 | JGI IMG/M metagenome (GOLD analysis project Ga0105046, IMG submission 78385) | Freshwater microbial communities from Lake Fryxell liftoff mats and glacier meltwater in Antarctica - MAT-03 (megahit assembly) | ecosystem: Environmental > Aquatic > Freshwater > Ice > Liftoff... | reverse complement strand
GCGACCAGTGTCGACTACACGCCGGACGCCAAGCTGTCGCAGCAGTTTTTTGCCACGGTGCAAAACAAAATGCACTGGGCCGCACACGGTCAAACGGCGGCCGAGGTCATACTTGCCCGTGTCGATGCGGGCCAGCCCTTCATGGGCCTGAAAACAACGCGCGCAGGCGGCGTTATTCGCAAGGAAGATGTGGCCATTGCTAAGAATTACCTAGCCGCTGACGAACTCGACACGCTGAACCGCATTGTCAACGCCTATTTAGAATTCGCTGAGCTGCGCGCTTTGCAGCGCAAGGTGATGACGATGCACGACTGGATCGTCAAGCTCGATGAATTCCTAAAACTTTCCGAACACGAGTTGTTAGATCACGCCGGGAAGATTTCCACCGAGCAGGCCAAGACCAAGGCAGAGATTGAGTATGACAAGTATCGGCGGGTGCTCGACGCCGCGCCGCGCGCCGTGGATGCAGAGTTCGAGAAGGCCACGAAGGCATTGAAGAACCTGCCGAAGCCGCGCAAACAAAAGGGAGGTCAGTCATGATTGAGGGGCTTTTGCCGTATGCGGAATATAAGGATTCGGGGCAAGAGTGGCTCGGACGATTGCCGTCGCATTGGTCGCTACTGCCAAACCGAGTGCTCTTCCAGGAAGTGAAAGACCGCAATCACCCGAGCGAGGAAATGCTGTCAGTCACGATAACGCGTGGAATCGTGCGCCAAAAGTCGTTGCTGTCTGATACCGCCAAAAAAGACAGTTCAAACCTCAATAAGGCGGCATACAAACTCGTTCAATCCGGCGACATTGCTTACAACAAGATGCGGGCTTGGCAGGGCGCGTTGGGTGCGTCCTCGCTTCGCGGCATCATCAGCCCGGCCTACATAGTAATGCGACCGAGGGCGGTAGTAAGTCCGGCCTTTTACCATCACCTTTACCGCACTCCGGCGTTTGCGAAGGAAGCGGAGCGTTGGTCGTATGGCATCACTTCGGACATGTGGAGCGGACCAGAGGCGAGATCGGCGGAACACGCTGGTGAGCGCGCATCTTTACATCGAAGGTGCGGAATCGAAGGAAGACCAGATTCGCTGCCGCGAAGGCTTTCAAAAACTGCTGGAAAAGGCAGGATTCGCAGGCAAAATGCCACGCCTGACCGCTTGCGGTAGCCGCAACTCAGCGTTTGGCGATTTCCAGACCGCCTTTGCTAATGCTAAAGCGGGGCAATTCGTAGCGATGCTGATCGACAGCGAAGACCCGGTGGCCGATGCCGAGCAGGCATGGGCACACTTGAAAACCCGCGACTACTGGGAAAAGCCCATCGTGGATCGTTGCGGACCGCGAAACTCTGAAGCAACACTATGGCCACAAGCTCCAGGAAAGTGCCCTGCCGCTAACCAACAACCTTGAGTGCCTGAGCCGAAGCGAAGTGTATGAGAAGCTGGCAAACGCGACATGCGAATGCTCAAACGCTTACAAAAAAGGAAAGCGCTCGTTCGTCGTTTTAGGGGAATTAAACGTGTCCGTGCTCGAATCCCTGCTGCCCAGTTTTGCCAGAACCAAGAAAATCCTTAGCGAAAGGCTTTAAACAATGCCCACCGACACCACCGAACGCGGCCTCGAAAGCCTAGCCTTTGTCCTTCGCGTATTTAATTTGCGGTCAAATCCCGGCAAATTCAATGCGCCAAATAGGGCGTGAGTATTCCTAACGCATCTGCCGTCTGGCTTCCTAGCCCGGCCGATACTAAGGCAACGTCCTGCGCTGTCAGCCCACGCTTGATCTTGCCTGCGTTTGCGATCGATCTAATTGATGCGACCCGGCTATAAGTCTGCGTTTCGCCCAGCACCAGCGCAAGGTCGCTACCCACCATATTGGTCGCTAGATTTGGCGCAATTACAGCTATCGCATCTGAGCGTAGATTCCCAGCACCTTCCAAGACCAGAATTGCCTCGTCCGCTGGCAGGCCATTGCGAATCTTGCCTGCGCGCATCATCGATGTAATTGATTCAACGCGGCTATAAGTGTGCGTTTTGCCTAGCACCAGCGCGAGGTCGCTACCAACCATATTGGTCGCTAGGTCCGACGCAACTATTGCTATCGCGTCGGAGCGTAGATTCCCAGTGCCGTCCAAGACCAAAATCGCCTCGTTGGCTGGCAGGTTGTTGCTAATCTTACCTGCGCTTGCGATCAATCTAATTGATGCGACCCGGCTATAAGTCTGCGTTTTGCTTAGCACGAGTGCGAGGTCGCTACCAGAATTTTGGACAGCGCGCTGTCGGCAAATGCTTTAGTGACCTTGAGCTCCACGACGCTGTCCAGATTAAGCATCCCGGCCAATACTATTTCGTCTTTGACGATCAACTTAGGTTAGCTTTCACCGGTCAGCGCTGCGACATTGAAGCTGCTGCGCGCGGAGAGTAATAAACCGTCGAGAGGTACTTTTTCACCGGCTTTGATTTGGATTGTGTCGCCAATACTGACGGACTCAGGGTTCACATCTTCAAAAACGCTGCGTCGCACATGCGCCACCGTTGGGCGCACTTCCAATAACGCCTTAATGCTGCCTTTGGCACGATTGACTGCAGCACTCTCAAACAGCTCGCCCACCGTATAAAACAGCATAACCGCGACGGCCTCAGGATATTCACCGATGCCAAATGCGCCGATGGTGGCCAAACCCATCAGCAAAAATTCGGTGAAATATTCGCCCTTGCGAAACGCAATCAGCGCCTGCTTTAGCACCGGATAGCCAACCGGCAGATAGGCCGCGAGGTACCAAGCGAATCGCAGATAGCCGTTAAAAACCGCTAGTTTGAAATAGCTATCGAGCGCAATACCCACCGACAGTGCGAGCAAACTAAAAACCGCTGGCAGGTACGGCCGCCAGAGCGAAATTGCGCGCCCGTCAGCATGATCGTGCTCGTGGTCATCCAGGTTTGCGCCTGAAGCTGCGCCTTGCAATAGCTCGGCTGCATTTGCATTCCGATAGATAAGCTCTTCCTGGCTACAGCCAATCTGGCGGCCTTGGGCATCGAAGAATGTTGATGTTCGGCTTGGTTTTCAGCGCTCATGGTGTGGCTCCCGCAACGGGCAACGGCGCCCTATAGACCAAGCGATACAGCGCGGGCAGCACTAATAAAGTGAGCAACGTGGCCGAAATAACGCCGCCAATCACCACCGTGGCCAGCGGCCGCTGCACTTCTGAGCCAGCACCCACATTCAGCGCCATTGGCACGAAACCCAAGCCCGCGACTAGCGCGGTCACGATCACGGCGCGAAAGCGGCCGAGTGCGCCTTGTTCGACTGCGACTTCGATGGACTTGCCTTCGGCCAATAGCGACTTCATTAGGCTAACCATGACCAAGCCATTGAGCACGGCGATTCCAGATAGCGCAATAAAACCAACGGCGGCGCTGATCGAAAATGGCAGGCCGCGCAGCAACAGCGCTAAGACACCGCCGGTTAACGCTAACGGCACGCCGGAATACACCACCGCCGCATCGCGTGCGGAGCCAAGCGCTAGCCATAGCAGCACAAAAATAAGCAGCAGCGTCGCTGGCACCACGATGCCCAAACGTTTGCTGGCTGATTCCAGCTGTTTGAAGGTGCCGCCGTATTCCAACCAATAGCCGGGTATAGGCTGCACTTCGCGTGCGACCACTTGTTTTAGATCGCTAACGAACGAACCCAAGTCGCGGCCATCGACGTTCGCGGTGACTACGACGCGGCGTTTGCCCTGTTCGCGGTTGATTTGATTTGGGCCAGTGCCGAGTGAAATATCGGCGATCTGCGACAGCGGAATATAAGCGGGCGCACCTGCTAAATCAGCATCGACGCTGCCCGCGCGCATCGGCAACGGTACGGCTAATCGTGCCAGTGCATCAAAGTCGCTGCGCTGCGCTTCGGGCAAGCGAATCACAATATCAAAGCGGCGATCACCCTCGATCAATTGGCCGACTGTGCTGCCACCAATCGCCGTGGCAACCAGCTGCTGCACATCAGCGTTGCTCAGTCCTAAGCGCGCCAGCTCGGCGCGCTTGGGCGTGATGCTCAGCACTGGTAAACCTGTAACTTGTTCGACTTCAACGGACACCGCGCCCGGCACGGTCTGCATCGCAGCTGCCACTTTTTTCGCCTGCGTCAGCAGCACGTCCATATCATCACCCATCACTTTCACCGCCACATCGGTGCGCACGCCGGAGATCAATTCGTTAAAGCGCATCTGAATCGGCTGGGTGAACTCATAGTTGTTGCCGGGAATTTGTTGCACGGCAGCGGCGATTTCGGCAACAAGCGCGTCGCTGCTTTTGCGCGGGTTGGGCCAGTCCGCACGCGCCTTTAAAATCAGAAATGTATCGGCAACCGAGGGCGGCATCGGGTCGGTTGCCACGTCCGCCGTGCCGATTTTGCTAAATACGGTTTTGACCTCTGGGAACTGACGGATGCGCGCTTCGAGGGCGGTTTGCATGCCAATCGCTTGGGTTAGCGACGTGCCAGGTATACGCAAGGCGTGCATCGCTAAATCGCCTTCCTCCAAACTCGGCAAAAATTCGCTGCCCAAACGCGGCAGCAGCACAATAGTGCCGAGAATTAACGCCAATGCGGCGCCTATAGTAGGAATTCGATAGCGTGTGCTGACGCGCAAACAGGGGCGATATATGCGCTTTAAGAAACTCAGCAGGCGATTTTCGTGCTCCGCAATATGACCGCTCAGCAACAGGGCGGCCGCTGCGGGCACTAGCGTCAAACACAGCAGCATTGAGGCGCTCAGCGCCATCACCACCACCGCCGCCATCGGCACAAACATTTTGCCTTCCACGCCGCTGAGGCTGAGGATTGGCAGATAGACTGCGGTGATAATGCCGACGCCAAACAGGCTGGGGCGTATGACTTCGCTAGCGGCGCGCGCGCATACCGCAAAGCGCTCGTCGCGCAGCAGCCGTCGGCCTAAAATGCGCTGCTGTATACCCAATTGCAGCAGACAATTTTCCACCACAATCACCGCGCCATCGACGATCAAGCCAAAATCCAGCGCGCCCAAACTCATCAAGTTGGCCGAAGTTCGCGTCTGCAGCATGCCCATCGCGGTCATCAGCATGGCGCAGGGAATAACGGCCGCCACAATGAGCGCGCCGCGCAGGTTGCCGAGCATTAAAACCAACACTGCCACCACCAGCACCGCGCCTTCAATTAGATTGTTTCGAACCGTAGCAATCGTGCGATCCACCAGCCCGGTGCGGTCATACACCGTGTGCACGCTAACGCCAGCGGGCAGACTTTTTTGAATGATCGGCAGTTTTAAGGCAACCGCTTGCGCAACTTCACGGCTGTTTGCGCCCATCAGCATAAACACGGTGCCCAAAACCACTTCGTTGCCATCCATGGTCGCGGCACCGGTGCGTAATTCGGTGCCCTCGCGCACCTGCGCGATATCGATGATGCGCACCGGAATACCACCGGGTGCTGCGATCACCAGCTGTTCAAGCTCGCTAAAGTCCTTTAGCAGCCCGGGCAGGCGCACCAAATACTGCTCGCCCGCGCGCTCAATGTAGCCAGCGCCAACATTGGCATTGCCGTTCGCTAGCGCCGCTGAAATATCGCTTAAAGTAACGCCGCGTGCCGCCATGCGGGCTAGCTCAGGCAAAATGTGCACCTGCCTTACCTCGCCGCCGATGGTGTTGACTTCAATCACGCCAGGAATCGTGCGCAGCTGTGGGCGCACCACCCAATCGTGCACTGTACGCAGCTGCATTGGCGTCCAAGCACTGCCGTCCGCCTGACGTGCGGGCTTACCCTGCGCGTCTTTTGCGGGCTCAACCACATATAAAAATATTTCGCCTAATCCGGTCGCGATCGGCCCCATTTTTGGCCGCACGCCGGGCGGTAAATCGGGCGCTGCGCCATTCAGGCGTTCGCTCACTAATTGGCGGGCAAAATAGATATCTGTGCCGTCCGCAAAAACCACCGTGATCTGCGATAGCCCATAGCGTGACAAGGATCGCGTTTGCTCAAGCTTTGGCAGCCCAGCCAATGCCGTTTCTAGTGGGTAGGTTATGCGCTGCTCAACTTCCAGTGGCGTCATGCCGGCCGCTTCGGTGTTGACTTGCACCTGCACATTGGTGATGTCGGGCACCGCATCAACTGGCAATTGCGTAGCGCTATATAAGCCGAACGCGCACAAAATCACGGTCAGCAGCAGCACCAACCAACGGTGTGCAATGGCAGCCAAAATAATGCGCTCCAGCACGCCGCGCGGATGCGGTTCAGTGGTCATACGGTCAGTATTGACGGGCTCAGTGGTCATGGCTGGCACCTGATTTTTCGATATCCGCCTTGATTAAAAAGCTTTGCTCGACGACGTAAGTGTCACCCAAGCTAATTCCATCGATTACCTCGACAAATTGCGCATCACGACGTCCCAGCGTCAGCGGCCGTATTTCATAGGCGTCGCCAACTTGAATGAATACGACATCCCAGTCGCGAAAGCGCTGTAGCGCACGCTGATCAACCGCAACCACGTCCGCACCGGCATCCGCTTGCAATTGCACATTGACCGCCATGCCCGGCCGCCAAATTCCCTGTGGATTTTTCAGCTCAATGCGCGCGACGGTGCCACCGGTATGGCTATCGGCTACCGGTAAAACACGCTCGATTTGACCCATCGCGCTAAGCGCTGGGTTTTGCGCGTCGCTGATGCTTACGGCAAGCCCTGCCTTGAGCAGCGCAACATCACTACCAAAAGCCTGAACCTGGACACTGAGCGCGCTCAGATCGGTCAGCTCCAACAGCGGATCGCTGCCAGCAACATTGCCCAAACTGGTGAATAGCTGGGTCACGGTGCCGCTGATTGGTGCGGTAATTGCGTAGCTGCTCAAGCTGTCGTTGCTTTCCACGATTGCCAACTGCGTCCCTGCTTGCACGGTATCGCCCTCGCGCACGCTCAGCCGTTTGACCGGGCCAGGAAAGCGCGCACGCACCAGGGCGCGGCGCGCAGGGTCAATGCCTACGGTTCCATACAGCGTTTGTGCCGGACGCAGCGCTACGGTGCCCACCAGTGCGGTCGTAACGCCCGCTTGTGCCGCCGCTTCGCGGGATATGCGCGTGCGGCCTTCGTAGCTTTCGTATTGCCAACTGTGTTGCGCGCCGTTGACTGTCAAGTCGATGTTGACATCAAAGGAATGCGGTTCGCGTACTTCGCTGGTGCTGCGCAAAAACGCCCCTTGCGCATCGCTTGCTGCGACAAAAACGATGCTATCGGTGACGCCGCCCAGACGCGCCAGTGTGATCTGTAACTGGACTTGCTCGGGTGCGATCGCGTTGCCAGCGTCGGTAATCCACGCCCGATATTCCGGTGCCGTGCCATCCTCAAAAATCTTTAGCTCTAATTGCGTGGTGCGGCTGCGCAACAAGCGCCCGCCGTGTGCGCCTTTTTCAAGTTCTTCGGCGCCTTTATCGTGGTCATCGTGGTTATCGTGGTCATCGTGTGCATCGTGGTCATCGTGTGCATCGTGGTCATCGTGTGCATCTTGGTGCTCATGCGCGTCTTGTGGCATTGCGACCGGTGCGGGTGCGTTGCAGGCGACTAACGCGGCGGCAAGCAAAACCGCCGTCAAAATTTGCATGGTTTTCATGGTGTCAACTCCAAAAGCGGTAGTGCAGCGCCGGTCAAACGCTCCAATTCAATACGGGTTAAGTGATAGCGCTCAGCTGCGACTAGACGGCGGCGCTCAATGGCCAGCAGCTGCGCTTGTGCGGCGGCTAAATCACGGTAGCTGTAGCGGCCAATTTCCCAGCCGTGGCGGGTTAATGCCAATACCTCGTTGGCCTGTGGCAACTGATCGGTCATGACTGCGCTGACTTCCAAGCGCGCACTGCTAAGCTCAGCGATCTGGGCATTGCGCAGCGCTTTCAAGCGTTGGCGCTCGGCTTTGGCATCCAAAGGCGCTAGCTGCGCGTTGATTTGCGCTTCGCGCACGAATGCGATGCTGCGTTTTGCGCTGCCAAGCGGAATGGAAATACTGCCGACTAAAGCTTGATCATTGGTATCTTCCAGCCTGCGTAAGCCTACTGACCAGCGCCAATCGCTGCTGGCTTGCGACTTTGCCAGTGCTAATTCCGCGTCGGCCACACGCTGCTGAGAGGCGAAACGCGTCAGGTCTGGCAGCATTTCCAGTTGCTGATCCAGCGTTGCGGTGTCGCCGGCTTGCGCCAGTTCATAAAGGGCTAGATTCGCCGTCAAAGCTGACTGCTCATCGGCACCCGCTTGCCACAGCGCGCCCAGCTGCGCACGCGTCAAGCGCAGCGCTAGTTCGGCGTTATTCGCCGCAAGCGTGGCATCCGCAAGCGCAATTTCGCTATTAAGCTGCTCGGTTTTAGGCGACTGCGCAATGGCGACACGCGGCTTAATCGCGGCCAGCGTTTGCGCAGCCTGAGCCCGCGCGGCAAGGGCAAAACGCAGCGATTCCTGCGCCACCGCAAGTGCTACAAAACGCCGGCCGGTTTCCGCTAGCAAATCTAACGCCACAACTTTTTGCTCGACACGCAACTGTTCCTGCGTCGCATCCGCTAGACCAACACGCGCGACGCGCTTATTGCCGCGTTCAAACACCGAGCCAATGCTCAAGCTCAGTTCCGCGCCTTTCAAAGCTGAGCTAGCGCCGGTGCCGAGCGCATTTTCCAAATCCACACCCAGCTCAAGACTAGGTTTCAGTGCCGCCTGATCGCGCCGGGCGTCCAGCGCTGCTAGCGCTAAGGCAAAGCGGGCAAATTCCGGGCGCGCTAGCAAGGTTTTTTGCGCGGCTTGCTCGAAACGCATCGGCGAATCTTTGGCGTGCGCGGACACCACACACAGCCACACGGCCAATGCCGCGAAGGGTCTTAAATTCATAAAATTCCTAACTAATTGACCAAACTATTTAATAAAGCGGTCAGCATGCCGACCAAAAATTAAAAGCAATTAGTTAAAACTTGGCGGCCGCATCAAATTGTCGTTTGGTCGACTAGGCGGCGCTAAACATGCACCCGCGATGCAGTCATGGCGTGCAGTTAACATGACTGGCACGGAATCGGCGCAAGTGATACAAGGCGCGTGAACGCAAGTGCTGTGCATGCAGTGGCTTTCTTGCATGCCGAAGGCGTGACCTAAATCGGTGCTTGGCTGAATCAGATCGATCGCAGAAACATGGACGACATCGGGATGGATCGCATGACTGACATCATGCGCACTGCACAAGGTTGCAAAAAAAACGTTGCTCAAAGTAAGCAAAACCATCACAAAACAAATCGACCGCGCGCTGCGCAGTTTATTGAGCAATGATTTTTTGGCTGTCGATAACATCATCCGGCGAGGATACCGGAAAACAACTCAGTTCGAGTTGCTTTGAGGAATAACAAGCCTTTGAAACTGAATAAGCGCAGGTGACGCAGCCGACTCATTAATGCGCGCAACTTGATTACCGCGCCACTGACAAAATCGTCGCATCATCATCGGGCAAACGGCCACCATGCACCGCAAGCGCTGCCATGACTGCGCTGACATCGCTGGCGCAATCGCTGCTGAATTTCAGGATGGCGTCGAGCTGGATGGAAAAATCGGTGCCGTCTAGGCTGCGATGTTCGGCAATACCGTCGCTGTAGAGCACCAAGCGTGTGCCAAGCTCCAAAGTTAAGGTTTCGCTGATGTATTCGGCGTGCGTATCGATGCCAAGCGGGATCGCGCCATTTAGTTTTGGTGCCGAGGCGCTAGCGTTAGCGCTGAAATTTCGTACCAACCGCGCATGCCCATGCCCGGCATCGACGACGCGCATCGCGCCGGTTTTCGCATTTAACACGCCAATCCATGCGGTAACGAATCGGCCACCACCAAAACGCGCCAAAAAAGCATTGCAGCGCGTTGCGGCTACAGCCGGGTCGTGCGTTTCCATCAGTTCTGCGTGCAAATACGCCTGGGCGGCGGCCATCTGTACCGCAGCGCCGAAGCCTGCGCCGCTGACATCGCCTAAAACAAAGGCGCAAAGTTCGTCATTAATGGCAAAAATATCGACCAAGTCACCGGCAACAACGCGCCCAGGGTGCACATGCAGGGCGTAATTCACGCCGCTCACAGTGCCAATGCTGGGCGGCAAAATCGCCTGTTGCACAAGGTGGGCTTGCGCCAAATCTGCGCTGAGCCGCTCAATGCGTTTTTCCACCGAGCGTCGCTCAATATTACCCGCGCTAAACCCGGCTAAACGCGCCAGCGCATGCAAAGATTCCAGCGCTTCATCGGTGGGCTTCGCCTGCGCAAATTCCGCCTGCACAAACGCAATGGCTTCGCCGTCAATACGAATTGCAACCACGGCGGCGCATTGGGGCTGCAACTTATTAACGCTGGTGCTCGGCAAATCGGCCACCACCACGCCACCGCGAGCGCACGCCTCGAACGCGTCAATCAAGGCCGCCGCACGAAAATTATCTGGCCTAAAACATAGCGGACTGGCTTCATCAGCAGCCCAAATGCTCATCCGCACTGACAAAGTTGCCCGGCTAGCAAAGTCCATGAGCGTTAGCGCCAGTTCTTGCAGGCCGGTCTTGTCAGCACTGGCGGCAACAAATTCCACTAATAACTCTAACCGCGCTTGTGCGGCTAACACCGGCGCACCCATTTGTGTCAGTCCAGCGCTGGTCCCCATGCCGATACCCGTGCTAGCGCTGGTGCGCGCCACGCTCGCGTTTGAACGCACCCGAAAGCGCCAGGCACCGATTCGAATCCGGTCGTGTTCGCCAAGCGGAACCGCCAATTTCGCATCTAAGCGCAAATCGTTGATAAAAGTACCGCCCCGGCTGTCTAAGTCGGTCAGCCAGTACTGCTCACCGCGCCGCTCAATCAGTGCATGACGCCGGGAAATCGCGGAATCAGGCAGCGATATCTGACAATCCGTGCCGCGCCCTAAAAGCACCTTGTCCGTCAAAGTAATGCTTTGCGCACTCAACAGCGGCCCGCCTACTTGTTCCAGCTTAAGCGCGATCATTCCAGAACCATTAAAAGCACAGTCTAGCCAACAAATTAGCCTGAGCCGAATGCGGCATTTGGCCTTCTACATCGACGCGGGCGTAGCTACCGTTGCTACTGAGCACCCAGGCAAAGGTGTTATCAACCAAATAACTTTCCAAGCCTTCATTGAATACGCGCTTTGCCAAATCGACATTTAACACTGGAAACGCGACCTCAATCCGGCGCAGCAGATTACGGTCCATCCAATCGGCGCTAGAAAGATAAGTTTCGGGATTGCCATCATTGCCAAAGTAATAAATACGCGAATGCTCTAAAAAGCGCCCGACAATAGAGCGCACGCGAATATTTTCACTGATTCCGGGCAATCCGGGCCGCAGTAAACACTGCCCGCGAATAATTAAATCAATTTGCACGCCGGCCATGGATGCTTCGTAAAGCGATTGGATCACGCCAACTTCTTGCAGCGCATTCATTTTCGCGATAATCCGGCCAGGCTTGCCTTGACGAGCGAACTCTGCCTCATTTTCGATCCGCTCAATGACACCATCATGTAGGCTAAATGGCGATTGCAATAGCTGCTTTAGGCGAATTACCGGGCCCAAACCGGAAAGCTGCTGGAACAGCTTATGCATATCTTCGCCGAGATCTTTATCGCAGCTCATCAAGCCAAAATCGGTGTAAACACTTGCCGTGCCGACGTGGTAGTTGCCGGTTGAAAGATGCACATAGCGCTTGAGCTTGCCATTTTCTCGGCGCACTACCAGCAACATTTTGGCGTGCGTTTTGTAGCCGACGACACCGTGTACGACTTGCACCCCTGCTTCTTGCAGCCGGTCGGCCAAGGATAAATTCGCTTCCTCGTCAAAACGCGCACGCAGCTCGATTACCACCATCACATCCTTGCCCGCACGCGCTGCGGCAACTAAATGGTTCACCATCGGCGAGGTACGTCCGGTGCGATACAGCGTCTGTTTGATCGCTAGAACATCTGGATCCAGACTCGCCTGCCGCACCAATTCCTGCACCGGATTGAACGATTCAAACGGGTGATGCAGCAAGACATCGCCTTTGCTAATCGCGTCAAAGATGGTGCTCGATTGCAAAATGACGGCGGGCGTTTTTGGTAAGAAAGGTGGGAATTTCAAATCTGGGCGATCAATTTGCTCATAAACCGCAATGACCCGGTTGAGATTGACCGGGCCGTTGGCGCGAAAGATCTCATTTTCAGTCAGCTTAAATTCGCTTGCTAAAAACTGTGCTGTGGTTTTTGGACAGGCATCAGTAATCTCAAGGCGCACCGCTTCAGCAAAACGCCGCTCGAGCAACTCCTCGCGCAGCGCACTCGCCAAATTCTCCATATCGTCTTCGTCAACGTCCAATTCTGCGTCACGGGTGACGCGAAAGGGATAGCCGCCTTTAACCGTCATGCCCGGAAATAGCTCGTCTAAAAAAGCCTGCAATACCGAGCCTAGAAATAGAAAGTCATACGGGCCGTCACTGACTTCTTTCGGCAAGCGAATGATGCGCGGTAACGATCGCGGCGCGCGCACCAACGCCATGTTGCCTTCGCGCCCAAAGGCGTCCGTGCCTTTCAACAGGACAATGAAATTCAAGGCTTTATTCAAAATACGCGGAAATGGGTGCGCCGGATCTAAGCCATGCGGGTTGAGCACCGGTAAAAGCTCATGCATAAAATAATGGTGTAGCCATTTACGTTGCTTGGCGTTCCAAACATCGCGCGGCAAAAACCGGATGCCTTCGCGCTCCAGCGCTGGCAGCAGCTCCTGATTCCAACACGCGTATTGCGCCTTAACCAAGGTTTGCACCCGCGTACGGATTTGGCCTAGTAGGTCAAATGCTGCGATGCCATCTGGGCCTGGTTTATTTGCGCCAATACGCACCTGCGCCCGTAAAGTTGCAACGCGAACTTCAAAGAATTCGTCCAAATTGGAACTGGTAATACAAAGATAGCGCAGGCGCTCAAGCAGTGGCACACGCAGATCCGTTGCTTGCGCCAACACGCGAGAGTTAAATTCAAGCTGACTAAGCTCCCGATTCAAATACAGCGCCGGATCCTTGAGCAAAAGGGCGGTGTCTTCGTCAATTTTACGTTTGCTTTTACTCATGCTCTAGCCTCGATCATTCTCTAGCCTCGATCATTCTCTAATTTCAACAACTTTCTAGTCATGCTATTAAATTCGGCATACGGCTACGCCAAACATTTTCGATGCTGACGGTTGGCGCAGTATCGACCCGCGCCTGACCCACGCCGCGCCATAGAATCAGCCGCAGCTGACCATCCAAGACCTTCTTATCGAGTCGCATGATTGCAGCCATATCCTCGGGCCGTGCGCG
>Ga0105046_10012181_pt1 | contig 13337 bp, 10 predicted proteins | sample MAT03_FD_78385 | JGI IMG/M metagenome (GOLD analysis project Ga0105046, IMG submission 78385) | Freshwater microbial communities from Lake Fryxell liftoff mats and glacier meltwater in Antarctica - MAT-03 (megahit assembly) | ecosystem: Environmental > Aquatic > Freshwater > Ice > Liftoff... | reverse complement strand
GCGATGATGGAAAGTCATGGAGCCATGAAGGCAAAATTGCGCCGGAAATCGGCGCGGGGAATCCGCCCAGTTTGCTCAAACTTCGTGACGGACGGCTGGCGTTGATATACGGGTACCGCCGGCCGCCTTTCGGCATTCGCGCGCGGATCAGCAAGGATCTGGGTAAAACGTGGGGCGATGAAATTGTTCTGCGGACGGATGGCGGCACCACGGACCTAGGCTACCCTCGTTCCGCCGAGCGGCCTGATGGGAAGATCGTTTCCGCTTATTACTACAACACCGATAACACGAAAGTGCGCTTCATCGGCGCGACGATCTGGCAGCCTTAATCCGATATTTGCGGAGCGCGCGAGACCCCGTGCCAAAGGCCCCGTACCGTCTCCCAGGCCGAGCGCGGGCGGGCGGCACAGGCTCCCATCGGCGAATAACCGGGGCGGGCTTCGGGAACGGAGCAGGGCGCGCGACCAAGACCGGTCCCGGTGGCGCCGCAGGGGGATGTGGCTCGCCGGCGCGAGCGCGTTGCGCGGCGCTTGATCATATATGAAATGCGACCGAAGACGGGACAACAAGTGACCGCAGATGGTCGGGCGACCAAATACGGTCACGGTTCCGTGCCTGGATTCCCTCATCGAAATGCGGTGCGGCGACGTTTGGGCAATGTGACATAATGGCAGATTAATTGCTTGGAACTTTACGGAGGTTTACATGAAAATTACTTCGATGTTCGCGATTTGTACATCGCGCTTATCGATATTGCGGAGCGTAGCGAGGTCCGGTGCAACCGGCCTGGCGGTATTATCGCTCCTTACTGTTTCTGGATACGCGCTCGCGATTCCTGTCGATCTGGGGACGGCGGGGAGCTTCGCGGTGCTGGGCGGGTCGACCGTCACTAATACCGGCCCGAGCAACATTTATGGCAATCTAGGTGTCTGGGCGGGGTCGGCAATCACCGGATTCCCACCCGGTGTTGTCACTGGCGGTACGATTCACGCGGGCGACGCCGTGGCGAACCTGGCGCAGACCGATTTGACCACCGCCTATAATTTCGCGGCGGGACAGGCTTGCGATACGTCGCTGACGGGGCAGGACCTGGGCGGACTAACGCTCACACCGGGTGTTTATTGCTTTGCTTCAGTAGCGCAGTTGACGGGAACGCTTACGCTGAACGCTCTAGCGGACCCCTTCGCCCCCTTCGTATTTCAAATTGGAAGCACCCTGACGACCGCCAGCAACTCAACGGTTTCGTTCATCAACGGCGGTCAAGGCGGGAGTGTGTATTGGCAAGTGGGAAGTTCAGCGACATTGGGCACTGGCACTGATTTCGCGGGGAATATACTTGCCCTGACGAGCATCACGTTAGACACCGGCGCCGACATCGATTGCGGTCGCGCGTTGGCCCGCACCGGGGCGGTCACGCTGGATACGAACCGTGTCGTCATGACGAGTTGCGCGATTCCTGGCGGCCCAGGCGACGTTCCCGAGCCGGGATCGGCGACGTTGATGGGGCTGGGACTCGTCTCCGCCGGTATAGTCCGCTGGCGCCATTCGCGCCGGAGCTAAACCGCAGCCTTTAAGTCAAAGGTCAAATCCGCGGCCTGGTGCAGTGTCAGGTTCCCGCCTGCCGCTAACAGTTTCCGCGCCGTGATGTGGTCCGCGGGTTGGTTGATCGAATCCATCGCGATCAACCGCCCCTCGCGGAAGTAGCCGACGGAGAACTTTCCGCTTTCGACAACGCCACGGACTACTTCCGCGTCGAAGCCACCGGACAGCCCCGCGGTCTGCAACTTGGCGTTGAATTGATCGGTCCAAAACCATGGGACGGCAGTGTAGCCGGCTTCTCTTCCGCATATGGCCCCGGCCACGCAGCGAGCATGATCGACGGCGTTTTGTACGGATTCCAGCCGCAGCATCGCTCCCGTAAAACGGCTCGGGAACGCGGCGCAGTCGCCGATGGCGAAGATCAGATCGTCACTGGTTCGTAAGCGGGAGTCTACGACTATGCCGTTGGCGATTGTCAATCCGGCGGCGGCGGCAAGTTCGGTACGCGGAACGACTCCAATTCCGGCTACGATCATGTCCGCCGACAAGTCCACCGCGCTTGTCCCGAACGCGAATTGCACACCATTTCTTTCGTGCAATTCGCGGAAAAAGCCGGAGACTATCGGCCCGACGGCCCGCTGCATCAGGCGCGGTTGCGGCTCCACCACGCTTACCTTCCGTCCATGGCCAGCGGCGGCCGCAGCCACTTCCAGGCCGATGAAGCCGCCGCCAATCACGGCGACAGTCTCAGATGTTTCGAGGCGCTCCATGATAGCCGCGGCCTCTTCACGCGTGCGCAGATAGCAGACGCCGTCGACGCCGGGCAGTTCGCGGTTGCGGCATCCCGTTGCCAAAACCAGGTACTCATACGGGACGTCGCCGCCACCCGCCAATGTCACGCGCCGGGACTGGCGGTCAATCGACTCCACTCGCCGGCCCATTCGCAGCTCGATCCGGTTGGTTTCGTAGAAGGCTGCCGGGCGCAAGTCGATGGCGTCCAGGTCGGTCTTTCCCGACAGGCACCCCTTGGACAATGGCGGCCGTTGGTAGGGCAGCGAGTCTTCGTCGCCAATCAGTGTGACAGGTCCATCATAGCCTTCCGCGCGCAACGAAAGCGCGCATTGGAAGCCGGCTTGGCCGGCGCCGGCAATCACGACGCCGGCCGCCACTATTGCTGTGCCTCCGGGGTTCGAACAATCAATCCTTCGAGTTCTTTCGTGACGTTGATCTGGCAACTCAGGCGGCTATTGGGCAACCGCTTGGAGCAAGTATTTTCGAGCATCGCCTCTTCCTCGGCCGCGACTGGTTCGAGCAACTCCAGGCACGATTCTTCGACGTAAACATGGCAAGTGGCGCACAGGCAAGCCCCGCCGCATTCAGCCACGATGCCATCGATGCTGTTGCTGACGGCGCCCTCCATGACAGAGGCGCCAACGGGCACGGGGACAGCGCGAGTGGCGCCGGTGTGCGAGATATAGGTGATGGAAACGGTCTCTTTGGGCTTCCGGCTGAAAAGGCTCATAACGTGTAGAGGTAACACGAAATCGCAGACAGACGCCAGTTTATTCCGTCGTCGCGCTTTTAGGGGCAACTTGTTGACACGGTGATTCGCGCCTTATAAAATCCATGCGGCCCGAACGTGGGCGCGCCGGCCGCGGAAGGCGGCGCGGGCCTCGTCTCAATCCCCAGAAAAAAGCAGGAGCAATCGATGCAGTCACCAACTGACCGAAGACAGTTCGCGAAAGTAACCCTTGCCGGAGCGGCCGTGGCGGCCTCCGTTCAACGGGGTTCCGCCACAATGAAGCCAATCCCGCCCGGCATAAAGCTTGGCGTCAGCGCGGGACAGCCCTCCGCGGCCCACATGAAGTTCCTGAAGGAGCTTGGCGTGACATGGCTGAGCGTTGGACCCATTCAAAAGACCGCGGATGCCGAAGGCTTTATCAAGCAACGGGAGCAGTGGGAGGCGGGCGGTTTCAATCACAACACTTGGCACAGCGGCAATATTTCGCTGGAGAAACGCTTCGGCAAGGGGCTGTTGTTTAACACCAGCTTCAACTTCTCCAAGTCGCTGAGCAATGACGACTCCCTGAATTACTACAACCGGCAGGGGAGTGCCCGGACGGCGTATGACCAGCAGAAAGCGTTCGGCGCCTTCGTGGTCTACGAACTGCCCGTCGGCAAGGGCCAGAAATGGCTCAACCGCCCCGGGTTCGCGAATGCCGTCCTGGGTGGATGGAAGATCAACATAAGTGAGAATACGCTTTCCGGGGCGCCGGTATCGATCACTCACGCGGGCAGCCCAAACAGGTACCTGACGCAATCGAGGGTCAATACTGTGGCGCCGATCGAGCAGGCGAAGGTCCCGAACTGGGACATGGGACAACGCTTCCCCACCGCGGCGCAAACTCCCTATTTCAACATGAATACCTTCGCTTACCCTGCCGCATATACCATCGGCACGCTCGGTTCCCGCGTTTTGCAGGCGCCGGCGGTCTATTGGATGCAGTTTTTCATCACCAAGAGCTGGAACCCTGTCGGGGAAAAACTGAAGTTCAGCTTCCGTGTGGACGGCCACAACCTGCCACACAAGAATCCCAATCTAAGCTTCCCCAACACCCAGTACAACCTCAACAACACCAACGCTTTCGGCCGGTTCACCGGCGTTGTGGGGGACTTCTCTAACTTTGGAACTGCCCAGGCGAATATTCAAATATCCATCCGCGCGGAGTTCTAGCAGGGCCGCAGTTTTCGTTATGGGACGAAAGAATGCAGTACGTTCCAAGCCGTGATTCAGAAAGGACGCGCAACGCGGTGGAGAAAACTAAACCATGAACACAACATTTCACAAAAGTGCGGTTGGAAGGCAGGAGTTGGGCCCTAAACCAGTGTTGAAATGTGATAGCTTCTATCAATCGCCCTAACCGGTTAGTGTCTCTCCGTGCCGGCGAAGGTTCATTGCTTTAAAGATAAGGGGTAAAAATGTCTAAACTTCTGCGCCAAGTGGCGCTTTGTATCGCGTTATTCGCGACAGCACTGTTTGCACAATCCGAGCGGGGCACGATTACGGGAACTGTCCGTGACGCGTCCGGCGCTATCATTCCCGGCGCGAAGGTTGTGCTCGCCAATACTCAGACTGGCCTCAACTTCACAGCGCCAACCAACGCCAACGGCGAATACACCGTCCCGCAATTGCAGGTCGGCACGTACACCGTCCGCGTGGAAAAGAGCGTTCCGCCCAGCCAGCATTACGGGCCTCATTTTGAACGCTTCGGCCACGGTTCGCGCCGATGCGACGCTCGAAGTAGGTACGTCGGTTCAAGCGATTGAGGTTTCCGCGAGTGCTCTGGCACTCTCTACCGAGAACGCCAAATCGAGCGTGACGATCGACAACAAGCTTGTCGATGAGCTCCCGCTCGTAGTTGGCGGGACGATGCGGTCTCCTTTTAATCTCGCTGCCATGACACCGGAAGCCAAGAACGTCGGCGGCGACAACGGGTTCATCCTTGGCGGCGGACAAGCTGCCGGATACGGCACCAACCTCGATGGCATCTCGGCCAACACCACTCGCGCGCTGACGCAGAGCTGGGTGGCGGTAAATGCGCCCTCGATCGAAGCGATTACCGAATTCACCGTTGACACCAACGGCTTCAAAGCCGAATTCGGCCAGGCGACGGGCGGCATCATGAGCTTTGCCTCCAAGTCCGGCACGAATGCGATTCATGGTACGGTGTATGAGTTTTTGCGCAACAACAAGATAGACGCCAACAACTTTTTCAACAATGCCCGAGGCATCGCCCGTCCGATTTATAAGCAGCACGATTACGGCTTTTCGGTGGGTGGCCCCGTTGTGATTCCGAAACTATACAACGGCAAGAACAAGACGTTCTTCTTTGCCAGCTACGAAGCGTTCCGCAACCGCGAAGGCGCCACCGGCGCGCAGCGCACGGTCCCGACGCCGGAAATGTACAATGGCGACTTCCGCAACTGGGTGGATGCGGCCGGCGCGCAAATCCCCATTTACAACCCCCTGACACAGACCACTAACGCCGCTGGACTCGTCACGAGGCAACCGTTCCCGAACAATCAGATTCCGGCCAGCAATTTCGATCCGGAAATCGTGAAGGCGCTGGGCGTCTTCCGAAGCGGCCCGGTGCCGGTACCGAACAATGGCGCCGCGCCTGGAACCGTCGGCTACGTACAGAACAATTTCCTGGTCACGGCCGGAACGGTTGTCCGCCCCAACACCAAGTTCAGCGTGAAAGGCGACCACGTTATTAATGACAAGCATCGCGTCTCCGGCTATTGGGGCTACAACCGGTCCTTTGAGAACCCGGGCCCGAACGGCCCAGCCGACCTGCCGGGCCTGTTTGTGAACTACAACGACACTCGTCGTCCGTCGGACGTGTTCCGCGGCAGTTGGGACTGGAACATTACGCCGACCATCTTCAACCACTTCTATGGCGGCGGCAATAACTGGAAGGAAAACCACGATCCGCCGCAGGCCACGGTCCTCAGCGGCATCGATTGGAAGTCCCGCTTCTGCGCCATCAACGTCGCCGATTGCGCCCAGAATCTGGTCAACATGAACTTCTCCAATGGCTATAGCCAGTGGGGCGGCCGCGCCAACAATGGTTCTGAGAACTTCATTAAGCAGTTTGCCAACGATGTGACCATCATCAAGGGCAAGCATACGATCAAGTTCGGCGGGCAGGCGATGTACCAGTTCTACAATGGCTTCGGCCGCCAGTGCGTTTCCGGTTGCATGACGTTCGACTTCAAGCACACGGGCCGCGGCCAGGGCGATACGAACTTCACCACCGCCGGCGGCAGCCCCATCGCCTCCATGCTGCTCGGCTACGCCAGTAACGGCGTTGCGGAAACAGTCCGCTACATTGGCCAGCAGTGGCCGTCGTATGCCGGCTTTGTCCAGACCGACTGGAGGGTGAAGCCGAACCTGATGCTCAATCTCGGTCTCCGCTGGGAGACCATGCTGCCGCCCACGGGCGAGAACGATAGCTGGAGCGACTTCGCTCCGGATCGCCCGAACCCGCTGGCCGGGAACCTGAAGGGCGCGCTGATTTATGCTGGTACAGGCCCAGGCCGCGAGGGCACACGCTCGTTGGCTGACTCCAACTTCTATAACTTCGGCCCACGATTCGGCATGGCCTATACCCTTAAAGAAAAGACCGTGATTCGCGCATCGGCCGGGTTGAGCTACGGAAATATCACTACTGTTACGGGCTCCACCCACCAGCGTGGATTCACTCTGGGGCTGGACTTCCCGGACCAGAGCAACGGCAATACGCCGTCCTATTTGGTCAGGAATGGGTTGCCGGCGTGGTCCGCGCCGCCGTTCATTGACCCGAGTTTCGCCAACCGCGACTCGATGCCGTGGTGGCAGGGCAAGGAAGCCACCCGGCCGCCCGCGTTCGTAACATGGAACCTCTCGATCCAGCGCCAGTTGTCTCCGACGATGGTTATGGAGACGTCCTACAACGCTTCGCTCGGCTCCAGCCTGCAGTCCGGTCTGCTCAACTACAACCAGCTCAACCCCGCGTTCCTCACGCAATACGGGGCCACGTTGTTGAACTCCCGCTTTGATTCTCCGGCGGCAGTCGCGGCGGGCATTCGCGCTCCGTATCCGTCGTTCGGCGAACCATCCGGATTGAGAGGCACAGGCGGTTGGGGCAATCAGGCGACCGTTGGCCGCTCGCTCCGTCCCTATCCGCAGTACAACGCCATCGACACGGGCAGCGGTGGCGGCGACCACTCCGGTCACTCCACCTACCACGCGGCGATGATCCGCTTCGAAAAGCGTTACTCAGGCGGTCTTCAGTTCCAGACGTCCTACGTCTTCTCGAAGATCCTCACCGACTCCGACAGCTACTGGATCGCCGGCGCGGCGATGGATCACTTCAATCGTGGACTCGAGAAGTCCATCGGTCAGTTTGACGTGCCCCACAACTTCAAGATCGGCTTGGTTTACGAACTTCCGTTCGGCAAAGGCAAGAAATTCCTGGGCGGCAGCAGCGCAGCCAATTGGCTTATCGGTGGATGGCGCGTCTCCGGAAACGCCTTCTATTCGAGCGGTCTCCCGCTGGGCCTGGGCACCAGCAACTCGATGCCTCTATTCAGCGGTGGCCTTCGTCCGATCATTTCCACCTACGACGGATGGCGCCCGGCCCCCAAGAACGGCGACTTCGATCCGTTCGTCGATCGCTCCGTGCAGCCGTCCAGCTTCTTTCCGGCCCAACCGGCGAACACCTTCGGGAACCAGACTCGGTACAATCCGAATTTCCGCCAGTTCGGCAACTACAACGAGAACATCTCGGTCTCCAAGACGTTCGCGATTAAGGAGCAGATCCGGCTTGACCTTCGCGGTGAGGCGTTTAACGCCTTCAACCGGGTTCGGTTCGGCACCGGCAGCCTCCAGCTCCAGAGCAACCAGTTTGGCCAGTTGACCGGAGCCGGTGACTTGCTGAACTCGCCGCGCTCGATGCAAGTGGCATTGAAGCTCTACTTCTAATCGATAACCTAATACCAACGAAAAGGCGGTCCCTGCGGGGGCCGCCTTTTTTGTTTAGATGACCACGTAGGCGCGGACGGGAAAAGTGGCGCCGCCCTTCCAGGCGATGGGTACGGCGTGGAGGCGTCCGGTGGTTTTGACGAGAGCGTGAAGGTTCGTCATATGCTCACAAACCGGTACACCGGCGCCCAGCAGTATTGTATGGGCGGGACGGGATAGATCGGCCATGTCGTCGATATTTAGTGAGTCGATTCCGGCGAAGACGCAGCCGGCGTCGAGCAGGGTCTGGCAGGTTTCCGCGGTCAGGAAGGGATTAGGCTCGAAGTAGGCGGGAGTGCGCCAATGGCGGCTCCACCCGGTGAGGAAGAGGGCGGCTTTACCGGCGAGCGATACGCCTCGAATCGCGGTTGCGGGAATTCCGCGTTCGCTGGAGGATCGGACGTCGAAGACGACATATTCGAGATCAGCCAACGACTCCAACCGGAGGCCAGAGAGATCACAGGCGCCGCGATGGCGGTGCATCGGCGAGTCGACGTATGTCCCGGTGTTGCCGCAGAGATGGAGCGAGCCGATGAAGAATTCGGACTGGCCGTTGTATCGTTCGCGGGACGCCTCGTAGTCCACAATCGTTTCGGCGCGCGGGACGGGGAGTCCGGGATAGGTTTCCATCCCGGGCTCGATTGAGTGGCTAACTTCGATGAACCGGCTTACTGCCATTTTTCGTCGAAGAAACCGGCGGCCGACACTTTGCCTGGATAGCGTCCGTTAGCCGGCGTCGTCACGTCGATCACGGCCCAGTCGGGCAGCTTCGAGATCTGGCGCGCGTTGTTCAAATTGTCGAACTCGCGGAACGTGAAGCCGCTGTTCAAGACCACATACTTTTTGTCGTTCAGCGGATTGGGATAAATGAGCGATGGATAGTTGGTCGCGGCGCTGAATTTCTGCCCTTTGACCGTCAGCGAATCCGCGGCCCACTGTACCGGCAGACCACCCATTACTTTGGCCATCACAGAGTTCGACGCCGGATCGCCCCAGAGGACCAGATTGTGCGCGGCGATGTCGGCGTCGGTGACTTCGGAATCCGTCTTAACCCGCGCGTCACCGCGGAATTGACGGCGCCATTCGCGAATGGCCCGGTCCTGCTCCGCCGCGATCCGCTTGCCCGCCTCGCCGCCTGGCGTGCCCGACGGAATGACAAAGAGAAAGGAGTTCATGAACGCGTCATCGATTGGACCCTGCAGACCGTGGCGCTTCACCTTGCCGGATGGCAATGCGGGAGCGGCAACCCATTTGCCGCCTGTTTTCGATAGATGCACGTTCCAGGATCGATCGCTGGACGGTCCCGTAACGGTCACCGTCTGGCCGTCGATGGCGATGGCCGCTTTGCCTACCAGTTCCACGGGCGCGCCGCCGGCGCCGAAATCGATAGTTAGCGCCGAGACGTTCGACGTCGTCAGTTGTAGAGCCTCTTTGTTATGCACTGACGCCTCAACCACGGCCTTTTCCCAATGCTTCTCCATACCGTCGATGACAACCCACTTCATCCGGTTGTAGCGTAACGTATAGGTCACGAACTTAACGCGCCGCGGGTACGCTTCTCTACCCTTGGCGGCGATCGCGTCAAGCCGTTTGTCGATCTCGATTTTCGACTCCGGATGGTAGCGATGCGGCGTCTGGGGGCCGATGATGTGGGTCATCGGAATGCCCTCTTTGTCGAGGTACTTCGCCATCAGATCGGCGGCCTGTTTCTGCCCGTCGATTTCACCGGAATAGGCGACCAGCGGCACGTTAGTGAAATTGGCGGCGTAGAGCGTCGCGTCGTACATGCGCCACAGGGTCTGTTCCCACGGCGGCGTTTGTTCGTTGGTCCGGGCCAGGCGGAGGAATTCAGCCGATTCGCTGAAGCCCGCGCCGGGAGCGACGGCGGCCCAGCGGCCGGCGTGATGAGCGCCAAAGTGCCAAGCCGCCGCGCCGCCCATGCTGAAGCCGCGAACCAGGATTCGTTCGTCATCAACGGCATACTGCTTGCGAAGTGCGTCGAGCGACTCAAAGAGATCCACTTCACCGGCGAACTTGTTGGCGTTGCAATACCTGCCGTAGAGGTGGAGAACGATGGTATCGGCGGGCGTGAACTCGCCGGGCCGAGACATTCGCTCGGAGAGGAAGTTGACTTCGCTCAGCTTTTCAGCGCGCCCGTGGAACCAGGCATCGACGCGCCATTTGCGTGGCAGGTGCGAATCATATGATGGGGGCACGACGAGGCCATAGGGCTGAATGGAGCCATCGATTTTAGAAACATAGCCGCGGACGACGAGGCCGGTGGCTTTGGTCCAGGGCGCTTCGCCGCGCAGGAGTTGGTCGGCGCGTTTTTGTCCTTCGACTAAGAGCGCCTTGGCTTTGGGGATGTCCGGTGCGTCGAAGAACTCGTTGTACGTAAGCGCGTAGCGAACGGCTTCGCGGAAGATCAGGACATCGGGCAGCAACGCGTTCTTTCCGAGAGACTGGATGCTCTCGGAGAGCCGTTTCAGCCCGCTTTCCAGGTCCTTTCGATCATTGTCCGAAACGGCCACTCCGGGCGGCGGAACGGGACGGTCTTGCGCCGGCATGCATCCGGCCAGCAGGGCAATCAGTAGAGCGGCTCTTCGCCGGGAGGTCTTGTTTTCCATCTTCGATGTATCCATAGCCATTGATCTGGGTAAGCCCGGATGGCGCGCTCCAGAGCGTTCTGGATCCGCTGCGTATCGATGAGCATATTGCCGGTGATGCCGACGGGCTCATCGAACCGCAGGACAAACTTGCGCTCGCCCGGACTCCAAATAGCATATCCGGGAATGACGGCCGCTCCGGTGCGGGCCGCCAATTTTGCGAAGGTCGGGCTGACGCATGCTTTGCGTCCGAAGAAGTTGACGAAGATCCCTTCGTCCAAGCCGACGTTTTGATCGACCAGAATTCCGACGGCGCGATTATCCTTGAGTGCCTGAAAAATACCGCGAGCGGCCTCTTTCTTGCCGAGGATCATATTGCCGCTCCCAGCGCGTCGCGCTTCGACAAACGCGTCGAGCAGCGGATTATCCAAAGGCCGAACAACGACATACATTGGCTCGGCCATCAGAGCGTGACTGAACGCGCTGAGTTCCCAGGCTCCCAAATGAAGAGTCGCGAAAAGCACCCCTTTGCCGGCCGCCTTAGCTTTGCTGAAGTGTTCGAAACCTTCGTATCGAATCCACTCGTGGACATTCGAAGCGTCCATGCGGCCCATCCGCGCGAAGACAACCAACTGGCGGGCGATCGAACGCCAGACACCATTCACGATGCCGGCCGGAAGGCCGGCCAGTTCGACATTTCGGGCGCCAACTCGCGCCAGCTTCGGTACAGCCAGCCGCAGGCACTGCGCGTAGCACCAAGCCAGCGCGTAGCTGACTGCCCATGGTCCGAAGGCGAGCGAGCCCAACGCGATGCGCGCGAGTACGTACTCGATCCGATTACGTATAGGACTGCGCGGCGCCACTGTGCTTAGTCTATCCAGCCGCCGCCGAGGACAAGATCGCCATCGTAAAAGACAGCTCCCTGGCCCGGTGTGACGGCGCGCTGCGGCTGATCGAAACGGACTTCGACGCGGGTATCGTCGCCGGCGGGTATCAAAGTCGCGTCGGCGGGAATGTGGCGATTGCGGATGCGGACCTGCGCGCGGCGCGGGGCCTGAATAGCGGAAATCGAAATCCAATTCACGTCGCGCGCGGTGAAGCGGACTGTCTGCAGATCCGTCTCGCGGCCGACAACGACGCGGCGGGTTTCGGGCTCCGTGGAGATTACGTAGAGCGGTTCCCCGGTGGCGACACCCAGGCCGCGGCGCTGGCCGACGGTGTAGCTGTGATAGCCGGCGTGCTCCCCGAGCACCTGTCCATCGCTCGTGATGATATCGCCGGACATGTCGTCGAGGGGGATGTTCTGTTCCCGGCAGTAGGCCTCGATAAACGCCTTATAGTCGCCGTTGGGAACGAAGCAGATTTCCTGACTGTCGCCCTTGCCGGCAACCGGGAGTTCGAGGGAATGCGCCAGTTCGCGAACTTCGGACTTGACCATTCCCCCGAGCGGGAAAAGCGTTCGCGCGAGTTGCGGCTGGGTGAGCCCGAACAGGAAGTAGGTCTGATCCTTCGAAACGTCGACGGCGCGGCGAAGTTCCCAACGGCCCGTCTCAGCGTTCTGCGTGATGCGTGCGTAGTGGCCGGTGGCGATCTTATCGGCGCCGACGCCTTCGGCCATTTCGATGAAGGTGTCGAACTTAATGAAGTTGTTACACAGGGTGCAGGGAATGGGTGTTCGCCCCTGGAGGTAGTCGTTGACGAAAGGCTTGACGACGGCCTTCTCAAACTGATCCTCAAAGTTCACGACGTAATAAGGGATGCCGACGAGTTGAGCAACATAGCGGGCGTCGTAGACATCGTCGATGGAACAGCAGCGTCCGGTGGTTTTGTCGCTCGCAAGTTCAGGCAGACGGCGCTGGTTCCAAAGCTGCATGGTCATGCCGACGATATTGCCGCCTTCGCGTTTCATGAGCCCGGCAACGACCGAGGAGTCGACGCCGCCACTCATGGCCACCGCGATGAGTGGTTCAGGCCCCCGCAGGGTTTTAGGCATAGACAGGGGAAAGCCTCCGGAGGTGAGCGGCGGAAGCCGCAACGGCATCGATGAGCGCGTCGACCTGTTCGATGGTGTTGCCCAGACCGAGCGAGAAGCGGATGGATGCCTTTGCTTCTTCTCGGGTCAAGCCGATGGCGGTAAGGACATGCGATGGCTCGACCGCGCCGGAAGAACAAGCCGCCCCGCTGGAGACGGCGAATCCGCGAAGATCGAGGGCTATCACCATGGCCTCGCCTTCGATCCCGGCGAAACGGATGTTGCTGGTGTTGGGCACGCGAGGCGAGTCGGCGCCGTTGACGATGGCGTGGGGAACACGGTCAAGAATGCCCTCTTCGAGGCGCACGGTGAGATGGGTAATTCCCTTGATGTCTCGCACGAGGCTGCAAGCCGTGCCGAGGGCAACTGCGCCTGGTACATTTTCGGTACCGGCGCGGCGTCCGGATTCGTGACGGCCGCCGAACTGGCGGGGAGCAAGTTCAACGCCCTGCCGGACGTAAAGCGCGCCGATACCCTTCGGTGCGTTTAGCTTGTGACCGGAGATTGAATACAAGTCAACATGCTTCAGGTTGACGGGAATTCGGCCGGCGGCTTGTACGCCATCGGAGTGGAAAAGTGCGCCGTATTGATGGGC
>Ga0105046_10012179_pt1 | contig 13337 bp, 11 predicted proteins | sample MAT03_FD_78385 | JGI IMG/M metagenome (GOLD analysis project Ga0105046, IMG submission 78385) | Freshwater microbial communities from Lake Fryxell liftoff mats and glacier meltwater in Antarctica - MAT-03 (megahit assembly) | ecosystem: Environmental > Aquatic > Freshwater > Ice > Liftoff... | reverse complement strand
GATGCTGTTCGTCAGCGTTGTTGGAAACGCGGAGATAGGTTTGGGTGTTTTTGTGGGGCTGGAAATCGGTACGGAAGATTTCGGTGCGGCGGGGGTAGGCGCCGGAGCCCTGGGAGATGAAGTTCCATTGGGAGAGACGGGCGGGGAGAGGGTCGCGGAAGTTGGGCTGGGGGAAGAGATTGAGGATGGCGGCGCCGGTGCGGGTGAGGCGGTTGGCGGGGACGATGTTGCCGGGGAAGGGGAGGTTGTTATCAAGGGGATCGCGGACGGGGATGAGGCGATTGTTGACATCGAGGGAGCCGGAGAAATCGCCGGTGCGTTCGAGAGCGGTGGGGACGCGGACGGTGCGCGCGGAGCCGTAACCGACCTTTTGCCGCTGGAATTCCTGGGACCAGAAGAAGTAGATTTTACCGCGTTTTTGCGAGAGGAGTTTGGGGATAAAGATGGGACCGGAGACGGTGTAACTGCCGATGTTATAGCGGTAGGGGAGGCGGCTGAGGCCGTTGCGGTTGTTGAAGTAGTCGTTAGCGGAGTAATTCTCGTGGCGGTGATACCAGCCGGCGGAGCCGTGGAATTTCTTGCCGCCGCCTTTGGTGATGATGGTGATGGAGCCACCGGAATTGCGGCCGTATTCGGCGGCGTAGTTAGACATGAGGACTTTGACTTCGGAGACGGAATCCATGGAGGGCATGGAGTGGACGGAGCCGTTGGAGCCGGTGTCGAGATTGGTGACGCCATCGATGGTCATGTTTTTGGAGTTACTGCGGCCGCCGGCGATATAGAGATTGCCGATGGAGGAGGGGGATGGGGATTCGCGGGAGTCAGAGGTGTCGACGATGCCGGGGAGGAGGCCGACTGCATCCATGATGTCGCGGCCTTTGAGGGCCATGTTTTCGATGTCGTTGGCGGAGAGGGTGCCGGCCTTTTCGGAGGAGCCGAGGGCGACGGAGACGGCTTCGGCTTCGACGGTTACCGATTCGGATGTCTGGCCGATTTTGAGTTCGATGGTTCCGAGGGCGCGCTGGACGCCGGCGCCGATTTCGATGTTGGTCTGTTCGTATTTGCTGAAGCCAGCGGCGGCGATTTTGAGGGTGTAGGCGGTGGGGGTTAAGTCAGGAAAGGTGAAGAGGCCGGATTCATTGGTGCGGGTGGTGCGGGCGAAGCCGGTGCGGTCACTGGCTATGGTGACTTCGATGCCGGGGATGATGGAGCCGGTGGAGTCCTGGACGGCGCCGGAGAGGGAGCCGGAAATGTTCTGGGCGTAGAGGCTTGCGGACAGCAGAATACAGCAGAGTAATCGGTTCATGTTCATCCCCGGTTTGGGTGATTATATGCGAGTCAAGAGCCGCGAAAAAGCTGTTAAACCATTCTTAATTTTGGGGCTCAATCGTTTCGGTGGCGGCGGGGGAATCCGCCTTCGCGGATCGGTTCTTAGGGCAGTTCGGGTGGCGGAGGTTCCGGTGAATTAGCCGCCGAGATCTCCGAGGCGGGAACCGCCGCCGCTGGTGACTTTCTTCCCAAGTGGCGAAGAAACGCCCGCCGCCCGTCTTGTTGTGATCTGGTTACGCTTCTCCGTAAGGAGATGGCCGAACAACCGCAATTGCTCGAACCGCTTGGTTTCGAAATCACCGAGCCGGGGATGGTTCGCGCCGCCGCCGGTTGAAAATTTGTCGAAACTCCAGGCCTCCGCCTGAAGGCGGTGGCGGAGGTAATGGGCTGTGAGCCCTATTCCGCCCGGAGTCCGGCAAGAGGAATCCGCTCCAAGCGGGCTGACAGAAGTGTATGGCCTTACCCTTCTACTTTGAAATCTTCGTCGTGCTCGGTGTTCTGTGCGGCGATGTATTTCGCGATCACTTCGTCCGTCACATTTCGGGAACTACAGCAAAAATACCCTCTCGCCCACAGATGCCTGCCCAAAATCGCTTCTTCAGGCGGGAATACTCCGCCGACAGGTGGCGCGCCGTCTTCCCTTTCAGCCACTGCATCAGTCGAATGATCGTCACCCGCGGTGGTATCGCTATCAGTAGGTCTATCTGGTCCTTCGCCAAGTCGTCCTTCCTTATTTTATAAGCAGTTTTCCGCAAGGAGTGGGTGCGCGGGCGAGAGGAAAGTGATAGGCTCAGATTGCGATCAGGCGCATTGCTGCCAACCTGAATTAACCGAGGTGTAACATGGAGATCGACTTCCAACATTGGGCCGTTATCGGCGCTCCAATTGTATTGCTCGCGGGGGTTGCGGTTTTTTTCCTGATGCGACGGCACAAGGAAAAGCCGCCGGGCGATCACATCTATAAGTAGCTCTCGGCTGGGTTCTTCCCAGACAGGAGTTGAAGCTGCGGACGGAAGCGGCAACGGATCCGGAATTTTTACTTGTGCGCGTCGACTCGTGCGTGTGTTCAAGTTCAATCTGAAAGGCGTCAGCACCCTCCGATTCCCGATTCCCCGCGGTCTCCCTTCGCTTTTCTCGCCATCTACGGGACAGCCCACGCCCCTGCGGTCCTCAGCGCTCCTACCGCTCTGGGAGGGCTTCGATGAGCCTTTTCACTGAGCAAAGCGGCGAAAGGTCCCGCTTCCTGCCGCCCACGCTGGCCCGATAGGGGAAGAATGAAGATCGGGCCAGGTTCGCTGCCGAAAACGGGCTGCAATGGTGCGAAGGCGCATGGTGCGCGGAAGAGCACCGGCTGTAATACCCTCGCTCAGCTCATAGAGCGCCTCCTCACGAGACCGCCCCCCGCAGGGACGATCCGAATCAGCCCATGGTGGTGACCGCTAGCGAAGACGACGCGCTTCGCCATCTTCATTAGCCGGGAGACCTGGGAATGGAACGCCTCATCGTGCTACGTCCTCCTGGCGGCCGATGCCAAACGCCATCTGCCTGAGATGATCCGTGAAGCACCTTTGCATTATGAGCGGCGCCGACGCGTACCTGTTCGGGCCGCGGCCTTGGCGGCGATGGCTCGATTCGACCAAAAAGAGCCTGCGGAATTACCCGGGCCAGAAGAAGAGCCGGTCAGGCGGCGATAGCTTCGGCACAAACCGCGTCACCGCCATCGAAGGGATCGCGGCACATCGGCTGACAGAATCCTTCCTTCGCAGATGGCTGAAGACCATCCCATTGCGCACTTTATCCTCGAAATCGTTTTGGGTGATGGCGCCGAGGATAATAGCATCGACGCCGAGGATGGGGCCGAGTTTGGCGGCGGTGAGGGGATCAGTGCGGTCGCTATTCGAAAGGTTTTGCGCCGCGATCAACTTGTCAATCGCGGCGCGTTCGATGATCGTTGCGTTGGCGTTTTGGACGAGGCGGTTGATGAGCAGATTGGCGACGGCGTTGCCGGTGTTGGGGCCGGTGGTGGAGAATAACGTGGATGAAACCGCACCGCTGGCGGCGGCGTTTTCAAAGTCGAAAATGGCGATGCGTTTCTTGACAGCGGGCGTGGATTGGGCGAACGCAACGGCGGCGGCGAAAGCGGCTACGGCGATGGCGCGCATGCGGAACTGCTGTCAGGTTGCGGTAACTCGTTTAATGCGGACGGAACGATCCTGCATCGGGGGGAAGTCGAATTCAAGGATACCGCCGGCATCGGTGATGCGTTCGATGATCTCTTCGTCGTCGATTTCGACGTCATACCGGGCATTGGGGGCGAGCCCGATGACATAAGCCTTTTGGGTTTCGGCGTTGGCGGGCTGGAATTTCATCTGTTCACGCCCGAAGTGGACAACGGTGCCGCCGATTTCAACGGGGGCCGGGGAGTTCAGGCCACGGTCTTTACGACGGCCCTCCTCAAAGAACTGGACCTTGCGATCGGAGTAGTGGAACCAGGTCGCGTCGTCTTCCCAACTACTGCGGAGGGCGAGTTTTCCGGCAGACGCGGCGTGCATGGAGAGCGGCAGGTGGTAGTAGCTGAGGCCCGGCTGATAGGGGTTGGCCCAGAGGAACTCGTAAACCATGCCAAAGACACCGCGCATCAGGAACCGATCGTGGATCAGCCAGCCTTGGACGAATTGGGTTTCCTGGGCGTTGGTGTCGAAGGCAACCATGGCGAGATCGGCGGCGCGGGCAAGGGCGGCGACGCGCAGGTCGGGGTCGCCGTCGCCGTCGTAAAACGGCACGCGGTATTCGTTTTCGGCGGCGGGGAAAGTGGCGGGGTAGTAGCTGAGGATATGGTAGGCGGGGAGTTCCTTGAAATAGCGGGGAGCGTCGTCGCGGAGATCGATTTGAATGCCGTCGCGAATAGCGTGTAGCATTTCGAAGAGCGCGTAGCTGTCCTCGCGGGTGTAGCGATAGGTGCCGTTGCGGAGGCCCGGGGCGATTTCCTTCCGCCACCATACTTTGACGATCTTCTCCAGTTCTTCTTTGTGGCCGATGACTATCGCGGCGAGGGCGCGGTCCCGCATGACGGGGATGGTGCGAGTGGCCGGTGGGGCGCCGAGGGCTTGGCGGAGCCTGGATGTGAGGAGTTTGGCGTGATCCTCGGAGAGGAGCGACTGGCACCAATCGAGGACGAATGCCTGTTGACGGAGGTCCTTGGACTGGAGCGCGAACTGTATGGCCTGTTTGCCGAAATCGGTGCTGCCGCTGACGATATGGAACAGGGAGTAGGCGATGCCCGGTTCGGCCATCTGGGCTTTGCCTGCAACCAGGGTTTCGAATTGAATCCAGCGAACGGAAGTGCGTTCCCGTTCGCGCTTGAGGAGGCGGAGACGGCGGGCGTTGAGGAAAAGGCGTGGATTATCCCCATAGACCTGGAACTCTTCGTCTTCTTGTTGCTGCTGCGGCTGGGCGTTGGCCGTGGCGGCAGCGAGGGTGGACAGCGCCGCGCGGCGCGTCAGCAGGGGCACGAGTTCATGGTACCGCGCAAAACGGACGGGGTAGTGGCGGGGCCGTGTCAAAACGACACAGCAGTGGAGCAGAGGCGGTCGATTCGTGATTTTCCAAAAGATGCCACTTGATTTATTTTCAATGGTTTGCTGGAATATATCTGTTGGCTACCCACTTGCTGGGTACTGACGTGAATTGATGAAGTTAATCAAATAACCCAACCCTCTGGATTGAAACGCTACACGAACGAAGCGGGCGGGCTGAATCAAGCGTGCTTGCGGGAGCCGGTAAAAAGTTTAGAACCGCTCCTTCCACTCGTTGGCAGATCGGTTCAGAGGGTCTTTTTTCGCAGCCAATGCGAAGATTGACAGTTTTCCAATTCACGTTCTTTTCAAATTTGAGCAGTAACGATCTCTCCGCGGATCCATCGATGGTTCCGGTATTGTACTGGCGCATCGGGCTGGGAATGTTTGGACGCGGGCCCAGCCCGGAGTGATTGCGGCACGTTTTAGCGGACGTGTTCGCTCCAGGAAGTATCGGCGCCGGATCCGTGAGCCCCAACGGAAGTTCGTTCGGGGCGATCCGCATCGGAAAAGGGGCATCTTTCACCTTGCCAAACCCTCTTCCGATGCGGTTCCCTTAAGCAGCCGGTTCGGAGGAGACGACTGGCTTAAGAACGGTTTCCCGCACGCGCAGGATATCACAGGCGCGGAAAAAATGTGGAGGTACCGGTGCCTCCAGGGTAACAGATTGAGTATTGGGAGTTTTGGATCACTTGATTTTCAGGCGGCGCAGGGCCTCGGGCACCGTTACGCGTTCGCCACGCCAGGCGTAACGCATGACGCCGCCGATGCCGGTCCAGGTGGTGTGATAGCGGGTGTAAACGTCTTGTTCGGCGGGGTCGCCCCAACTGCCATCCGGATTCTGGCGGGCGAGAAGATAATCAATCCCGGAACGGACGAGCGGATCGGAGTCAGGAACGCCGAAGGCTTGCAGTGAGTCGATGTATTCGCCGAGGAGTTCGGGATCGTGGTTCCGGATGGCGCTTTGGGCATTGGACCGAATGTATTCGAACTCGGCGGGGAGCCATTCGGGGCGGAGCCGGAAAAGACTATAGTCGTTGAAGGTGTAGACGATGTGAGTGACCGCGTAGGGGACGGCAGTGTCATTGGCATCCGATGGGGGAACGTAAGGGCGCACGGAGGGGAGCCATTGGACGACGTCCGCGAATTCTCCGCCCATCCAGATTCCGTAGTGGTGTCCGGAATAGGTGGCGACGAGAGCGTAGTAGAGCACATCAAGGGGACTCTTCATCTCCAGGCGTTGACCGCACCGGCGACAGAATTTTTCGCCGCGCGGATTCGATTTCCTGCAGCGTTCGCAGGAGGCGGGGATATCGGAGGGAGGGCCTTCCCGGGCCGGATTGAAGTCCAGATAGTCCTCCGGGGGGAAGCGTTTGGCGGCGGTGGCGAGGGCGTGACGGATCGGATCGTCGATGAGACCGAGGTCGTCGGCCACGCTGCTGCCGCTTGCCCAGTTGTAGATTCCGATGGCCGAGAGGTTGGGAGGCAGCGTGCGATGGGTGTCGCGCCAGCGGCGCGCGGCGGCGCGTCCGTGGGCGCGGGCTTGCTGTTTGAATAGAGGATCGGCAGACGCTTCCGACAGGGTATAGAAGGCCCACATGAGGTCGGGGCCGTAATCGGAAAAGTGTTGCTGGGATCTGGCAATCTGGCGGAGGACTTCCAGACCGCGCAGGGCGGCTTGATCGCGGAGGGCGGCGTCGTTGGGTGGACGGGATTGGCAGGCTGCGAGAAGGATGGGGAGAAGCAAGCAGAAGGCGCGCATTATTTGGCGAGTGTCCGGGCGCTGGCGTCACGATTGATATCCAGCCATGCGACGTCTTGGGTTGAATCGACGAATCGCTTGGCACCGGCGGCGAGGATTTCCGCATCGGGCACCTTGGTGAGCGGTGTGTAGCGCGGGTGGTGGGCGTCCTTGTACGGATCATTCCGGGCGGCGTTATAGCAGCAGATCATCGACCAGCGCGGATTTTCGGATTCATTGCGAGCGGAGCAATGGAGCAGATTGGCGTGGAAAAAGAGCGCATCGCCGGGTTGCATCTCGACGTGAACGAGGGGGAGGCGTTGCAGGATGGCAGCGACGCGCTCCCGGTCGGCGCCGGCCTGGTCTCCGGTTAAGACATGGTCTATCCGGCCGAGGGCGTGTGAACCGGGGATAACTTGCAGGCAGCCATTCGCTCTGGCCGCCGCGTCGACAGCGATAAAGATGCTGGTGAGCAGGGGAGCAAGCACGCCATTCTGATACCAGTAGCCGTAATCCTGGTGCCAGGCCCAGGCGCCGCCGACACGGGCATCCTTCATGATCATCTTCGAGTGGTAGTGGTAAACCTCGCCGCCGAGGATCATCTCGGCCGCAATTACCGCCGATTCGCATCGGGCGAACATGCCGTAGATCGAATCGCCGGGATGATTCCACAAAGAAAGGCGGACCTGCCCGCCTTCGCCGTCGCCACGAGAAAATGCATGATCGTCGAGAGCTTTATCCTCCTTCGCGGCGCGTTTCAGGAGAGCCGTTTCGGCGGCGGTGAAGAAGTTCGCCGCCAGAACATAGCCGTCGCGTTCATAGGCTTCAAGCTGGGCGGAGGAGAGGGGGCCGTTTGCCATGCTAGCTGTGATGATACTGTGATTGGCTATGCAACTGGTACGGATTGGAATGATTGGATCGGGCTTCGTGGCGGAGTTCTATATGCAGGGACTGGCCAATGTAAACGGGCACGTGGTTACGGCCTGTTATTCGCGCGAACTGGCGCGGGCCGAAGCGTTTGCTCGGCGTTGGCGGATTGGATCCGTTTCCGTGGACCTGACGGCGTTTTTGGAGCGCGACGACATCGACCTGTTTATTATTGCGCTGCCCAATGAGGCGCATTTGCCGGTGTCGCTGGCGCTTTCCAAACTGCGGCGGAACCAGGTTTGCACGAAGCCATTGGGACGCAATCGGGAAGAGGCGCGGCAGATGTGGGAAGCCGCGGCGGCTGCAGGCGCGCTGCATGGCTATGCGGAGACGGAAGTGTTCGCGCCTTGCGTGGTGAAGGCTCGTGAGACGATTGCGGCCGGTGGAATTGGACGCGTGTTGTGGGTGCGGTCGAGGGAGTCGCACAGCGGACCCCATTCGGCCCATTTCTGGGACATCGCCAAGACCGGCGGCGGGGCGATGAACGACTTGGGATGTCACTGCATAGCGGCGGCGCGGTATTTTTTCGGGAAGGAGGATCGAATCACCCGGGTAATGGCATGGGGGGCGCGGATGGTGCATCACGACAAGACCGCGGGCGAGGACAATGCGCTATTAGTGTTGCAGTTTGCGAGCGGGGGAATTGGACACTGCGAGTTATCGTGGACAACGAAGGGCGGCTTGGATTTGCGGAATGAGGTGCACGGGTCGGAGGGATCGATTTTCACAGACGTGACGCGGGGAACGCCGATAACGACATTCACACCGCGCGGGGCGGGGTATGTGGTGGAAAAGGCGGATATCGACTTTGGATGGACGCGGCCGTTGCCGGAGGAGGCGTTTGCGTATGGGTATCAGGCGGAGATGCGGCACTTTGTGGAATGCGTGCGGGACGGCGTTCCGGCGCGCGAGGACTATTACGACGGGTATGTCGTGAATTGCGTGCTCGACGCCGGATATGAGTCGATGCGGGAGGGGCGGTGGGTGGAGGTTTGACTGCTGTGGTGAAATGGAGAGTGCTGTGGAGAGGATTACGGATTGTACCTGGACAAGATCTCTCTGAAAAATATTCGGGGGGTTGAAAATCTTGAATTTTCGTTGAAGCGACCGGATGGAAGTTATGCCGGGTGGACTGTCTTTACAGGGGATAATGGGTCGGGGAAGAGTACGCTATTGAAAGCGATCGCGGTGGCGCTGGTGGGGCGAGACACAGCCCGATCATTGCAGCCGAGCTTCCATCGGTGGGTTCGGGAGGGAGCACACGTCGGCTCTATTGAGATTGAGGTTGAGCAAATACGAGTTGACGATCAGATTGTAGATTCAGGAAAAACTCCGACGTCAACACTATTTCCAGCGGCGATCCACCTCAGGGAAATTGGACGGGATACCGCGCTGGAAGCCCATACTCCTACCAATAAGCCCAAGAGTTATACGATGCCGAATCGATCGATTTGGGCCAACGACGCGCCGGGCTGGTTCTGCTGTGGCTACGGGCCATTTCGAAGAGTTTTTGGCGCGTCACCGGAGGCTACTCGCCACATGGTGGCCGAAAGTACTGAACGCTTCGTCACAATGTTCCAAGAGGCGGCGTCGCTTGCGGAGGTGGATCAATGGCTGCGCAGTTTGAGCCACAAGGCACTCGAAAAGAAGGGCGACTACGACCAGCAGCGAGAACTAATCTTGAAAGTTCTTGGAGACGACCTCATGCCCAACTCGATCAATGTTGATCGAGTTGATTCTGACGGGCTGTGGCTCAAGGATCGGAACGGACTGCAACTGGCTTGGAGCGAGATGAGCGATGGCTATCGAGCGGCCCTGGCATTGTTGGCGGATATCTTGCGTCATTTGATAAACGAATTCGGGCTGGCAGGGCTCACGGAAATTGACGAGAACGGGTTTACGTCTGTCAAGCGTAGCGGGGTGGTTCTGATTGACGAGATTGACGCTCACCTCCATCCGGAGTGGCAACGAGAGATCGGATTTTGGCTTAAGAAGCACTTCCCGAAAATCCAGTTTCTAGTGACCACGCATAGTCCGATCATTTGTCAGGCGGCGGATGAAAATGGACTTTTCGTACTTCCGGAACCAGGGAGTGGCTTGGCGCCGAGAGCGCTTTCTGACGAAGAGTATAGGCGTATAATCGCATCGAGACCAGATACAATTCTGCTGACTGCGGCGTTTGGATTGAAAAACACACGTTCTCCGCGAGCCGTAGCGGGACGAGCAGATTTCAGCAAGCTGATGAGCAAGAAACGATCCGGAGCGCGTCTAACCGTCGAAGAGAAAAAACGAATGGGACAGTTAGAGTTGTTCGCAGCGGCGGATGAGGAGTTGTAATCCGTGCGACGGGTCAATCGGACGCCGCTCAGTCCGGCGACCGCGCGGTACTTACAAAAGAAGCAGCAATTGATCGATCTCGCCGGGCGGGAAGTCACAAAGACCTGGGACGCCGCGCGGAAAACGCTTCCTCTGAAGGAAATTCTTCGGACGCTGCAGGAGATGATGGGAACTGGGGCTCGATGTATGTATTGCGTCCATTCACACGGCGCTGATATTGATCATTTCTGGCCGAAGGCGGCGTATCCGCCTAGGGCATTTGCGTGGGCCAATTTGCTGTTGTGCTGTACAGAGTGCGGGCGGTTCAAAGGTGATCGATTCCCGTTGGATCACGGGCGTCCGCTGCTTGTTGATCCGACGGGTGTCGATCCATGGGCGGTCCTTGATTTCGATCCCCAAACGGGTAATCTGGCGGCGCGTTTCGACCGGCGTAGCGACGGGTATTTTCGGAAAGGGACTACGACAGTTGAACTGTTGCAGCTGGACCGTCGTGAGGCACTTTCCTACGAGTACAAAAAGACGTGGAGGCGGATAAGCCGCGTGGTGGCTCGCTACCTATCTGGAGAGGAGCCAGGAGCCGAATTGATCGATCGGCTTCTGGACGCAGATGACCATGGACTGTTGGGTTGGTGTTTTGATGGCACCGGCGTCAACGAGTCACCGTTTCGCGAATGGCGGGAGCGCGATCCTATAACTTGGCATGCCTGCGCCGCACGGGTTCGCACACTTTAACTATTTCAGCTTAAGCGGCACACTGGCCGAAGTTTCTTCCCATTCCAGCTTCAATGAATTGGGGGAGAGAGTCATGGTGTAGGACTCGACCGGCGCCACCTTGGTGACGTTCATCTTGGTGCGGCCGAGATCCTTGTCGGCTTTGTAGGCAAGGCCCCATTGGCCGGTTTCCTTGCTGACGATCAGGTTCCACGCGCCGGCGGAGACCAATTCAACGAAGAGCGTGTAGTCGCCGGCGGGGACGGTGAGGTCGCCGAGGACGATATCGGCATCGGTATGGAGCGCGGTGGCTTCGTTAGCGCCGGCGCGCCAGACTTTGCCGAACGGTTCCAGGCCGCCGAAGATCTTGCGGCCTTTCATAGAAGGCGAAGAGTAATTGATGGTAATAACCTTGCCGTTGATGGCGGTACTGGTCGCCATCGGCGGGCTGGGGCGTTGCTTCTTCTTTTTTTGCTCCTGGGGAAACAGGAGCGTAGCAGCGAGGAGGAGTAGGGTAAGGGTACGCATTTGCCCTCTATTATGGCTGTTCCGGATCCCGTTCGGCGAGGTCGAAAGGAACGTCGGAGTAGATTTCGCGGAGCGGGACTGCCAAGTTCACGCTGGCAAGCGCTAAAATGGCGTCTTCGCCCTGGAAGCGCGTCAACGCCCAATCGCCATCTGGCTGGCGGCGATAACGGTTAATGGAGTAACTGTCCTGCTCCACCAGGACATACTCTTCCAGCGAGGCGATCTGGCGGTAATGTTCGAATTTGCCGGAAATGTCATACCGGCGAGTGGAAGGCGAGAGGATCTCAAGGATGACCTTGGGGCTGGTAGCCGCTTGATGTTTGTCCAATGCGAGCCCACCGCAGAATATTGAAACATCCGGATACGTATAAAGACCAGATGCCTGGATATGGACGCGCAGGTCAGAGCCCAGCGCACGACAGGGTGTACCTTCGAGTCGATTTCCGAGATGGCGCAACAGATTCGAGTGAATGAAGACATGCGCTGGTGAGGCCCCGCTCATGGCGAACATCTCGCCGCGAAAGTACTCGTATTTGACGTCGAGGCGGCGCTCAAGCGCGATGTACTCCTCGACTGTCAAAAGGGGCTTTGGAAGTGACGCCATAGCCCAATGATACTGCTAGTTGAGCAGACGTTCGAGCTTCGAACCCGGGACAATGATCGTCTCGCTGCGCTCCGGTCCAAGCGACACACAGCCGACTTCCACTTCCGTCTTTTCCTGCAGAAAATCCAGATATTTACGGGCCGCCACGGGCAGCGAACCGAGCTCCGTCAAACCGCGAGTTGAGCAGTGCCACCCGGGGAGATTCTCGTAAATCGCTTCAATGGATTCGAGTTCGCGATTCGTCGCGGGCATCTCGTCCGTTAAGCGCCCATTCACCCTATAACCGGTACAAACCGGAATCGTCTCCAACTCATCCAAAACATCGAGTTTCGTAATGATCAAACTGTCAAAGCCGTTGACGGCCGTCGTATATTTCAACAGTGGCACATCGAACCAGCCGCAGCGCCGCGGACGGCCGGTAACGGCGCCGAACTCCTTGCCGGCTGCCCGGATGCGCTCACCCATTTCCGTGTGATCTTCCGTGGGGAACGGCCCGCCGCCAACGCGAGTAATGTAGGCTTTCGACACACCAATAACGCCATCAATCCGCGTCGGTGGCACCCCGGCGCCCGTGCAAGCCCCACCGGCGGCGGCGCTGGAGGACGTAACAAACGGGTAAGTGCCGTGGTCGATGTCGAGCATCGTGCCCTGGGCGCCTTCAAAAAGCACGGGCTTCTTCGCATTCATGGCATCGCGCAACATGATAGCCGTGTCACGCACCATCGGTCGAACGCGCTCGGCAAACGCCTCGTACTGCTGCCGCAAGGCATCGGCATCCAAATCCCAGGGAATGCCGAAAGCTTCAGCAATCGTCTTCTTGTCTTCCACCAGCACGTCGAACAAAGCGCGGAAATTTTCGGTGTCGATCAAGTCGGCAATCCGAATGCCACGACGGCTGATCTTGTCCTCATACGCGGGACCAATACCGCGGGAAGTGGTTCCGATGGCGATACGGCCGTTCCGGGCTTCGCTCATTTTTTCAACAACGCGGTGCATCGGGAAGATAACATGGGCGCGGTTGGAGATCGCCAACTGCTTCTCGACGGCAATGCCGAGCTTGTCCAGCATTCCGATTTCGTCCAGCAGCGCGCCGGGGTCGATAACGACGCCATTGCCGATCACCGCCTGAACTCCGGGGCGGAGGATGCCGCTCGGAATCAGCTTGAGCACATATTTCTGTGCTCCGATATAGACGGTGTGGCCGGCGTTATGGCCCCCCTGATAGCGGACAACGTAGTCGAATTTCTCCGAGAAGAGATCGACCATTTTGCCTTTGCCTTCGTCGCCCCATTGGGCACCCAACACAATAAGATTGCTCATGAACAGACCAAACTTCCTAGTTTAGCGCGTCAGGCGGTCGAGCGTGGCCATGGCCGGTTCCATCCAGCCGCTAGCCCAGTGGTGTGTTCGCTTAGTCGAGTTGTCGTATTCGTGCCGGATCCCGAGAGCCAACATCTTTTCATGTGCTCCGGCAACTTCCGTTTGGAAGCCGCCGTAGCCGGAAATGGCAATTTTCAGGGGCCGCCCGGCGTTCTTCTCCAGCAATGTGGGAATGTGATAACCGGCGAAGTTCTCGGCCGAGCCG
>Ga0105046_10012178_pt1 | contig 13337 bp, 9 predicted proteins | sample MAT03_FD_78385 | JGI IMG/M metagenome (GOLD analysis project Ga0105046, IMG submission 78385) | Freshwater microbial communities from Lake Fryxell liftoff mats and glacier meltwater in Antarctica - MAT-03 (megahit assembly) | ecosystem: Environmental > Aquatic > Freshwater > Ice > Liftoff... | reverse complement strand
TGACCAATTTAACATAGTTTGGCCTGTCAATGTATCAGCACTCAATACTCCTTTGCCAATACGGGGACACTGAATCCAAATATTTCACCTTTAACCAAACACACAACTCTTCTTCCGTTTCGAACATAGAGTTATATTTTGAATTGTGAGTAATGCTACAAATATAATCTCTTTTCAATGACAATTGCTTTACGCAGTATATTCATTATTGCTAAATGTTGTGAAATGACAATAATGATCAGTTTGGCATTTATGATTTTAAGCAAATTTAGTGTTAGAGATTAATTGGCCAAATTCATTTGCTTATAAACCCACGATTATTGGTTCAGGGGTGACCATTCTCCAAGGCTTGGACAAAAACTAAAAATTGATTTTGAAAATCGCCAAACAATTTGATTGCGGAATTGCATTGACTTGTCATGAACTTGCCCAATGAATGCCTTAAACCTAAATTCAGTATCTAACGCTGAACTTTGGTTTGAGCTTCTTAAGCTCCAAAATAATAAATGGCACCAATATCAGAGTCGGCCCCAACCACAATACCACATTGGGCAGCGGAATATGCTCTGCTTGATTGACTAAAAAAGCAGTGATAGCACCTATATAGCTCCCAATCATTCCTGCGATATGATTCTTAAGCCATAAGCTTGGATCGGTAGGTTTTACAAAAAACTTTCTCGCGTTCAAATAAACATTCCGTAGTCCTATTAATCCAAAAACAATCGGAATTGCTGCATCGACTCCTGCGCCATTGAGGTAATCTTTTATGCCATATACCACAAATCCAAGGTTGGCCAAACCTGCTACTACATCAATCACATAATCGATATTGCTTGGCTTTTGTTCCTTGTGTAGATTCTTTAACTTCAATGATCTATATGCAGTAATCAACATGTGATACACAAAAAATGAAATGAATATAAAGAACAAAGATTCTCGGTAGATTGAAAGGAAAAGCCCTGATACAAATATGTAGCTCATATTCCAAAAATAGATCTTTCCAGCTATTCTGTGTTTTGGCGTATTGGTTTTTAACAACATGGCACAAGCACCAGCTATTAATGATGAAACTCCTGCAAATACATGCACTGCCACAATAATTTTAACGACGATTGGTTCCATTACTGGTTATTTTTTTGTGTTCTGTGATTGGAATAAACCTTGCCTCTGCCAAAGAAATGTACCCATTGGATAAAATTAAATTCAAGGTGATCGAACATGAGTTTCTTGTTGTCAACAGTCATGCTTAGATTCGGAGTGTAGCGCAAATTGGTTCTCAATAAGCTGGTACCAGTCTGTGTGACTCTGATATCCCAGCCAAATACTATTCCCAAAGCTGGCTTGTTCTGTTGGCTGATCATCTTACCATTTTCACGTAGTATCAAACTTTCATAAGATAACATTGGCCCAACATAGGGGACAAATCCATGGTAATCAAATAGAAATTTGTAGGCCTCTATTGAAATACTTCCTCTTATAATGCGCAGATCCGTATCGAATGCCTTGGCCTTGAAAAACATGATTCTCGATGAAGCTCCCACATTGGCATCCAATTTTGAGAAGTAGTACCCAAAGGTCAAATCAGGAATAAGTGTGCTGTTCAATTGTTGGTTGTTTAGAAAGGGATATTTCTCCTGAATGTAAGCGGATTTAGACATCTGCAAGGCTGCAGACGGGCCTATGCCCAGATACCAGGAGCTTAATCTGTTGTATTTTTTAAGTAAATGGAGCTTGATGTTCTCCTGATCCACTTGTTTTGGGGTGGCCATCCCGATATCAGAATCAAAATATCTCAGAATAGAAATCGAAAAGTTAACAGGATTTTGACGGATTCGGGCTGTTGAACCTTCAGCATAATAATAGTCAAATTGGTTCTTCCAATTGTAGCGCATACCACATGAAAATAAGAACTTGGAAGTGCAATAAGTCAATCCTAATTGAATAGGAGAAATGTAGGAATGGAATTTTGGAGCGCCATTCTTGAATTCGCCACCTTTATTTTCGTAGCTGAATTCGCGAGATTGGAATGACATACCTACATAGGGTCGAAGTTTGCCAGGCTTTAGTGCAAAAGGGTATATTTTGAAACCGGTTTCCAAACCTTCCACATTTTTGAACTTGTCTGCAAAATCTGGGGTATTGTTCAGCCTCAATCCAATGGGGAAAGTGACAAAAAAGTCGGCGTGTCCCCAAAAGTGCAAACCGCCAAAAGTGAGGCGTGGTTGATAAGTTGCGCCAAAGTTTAATTTCTGATTTTGATACATGACCGTTCCTCCTGCAATCCCTAATAGGTCACCACCAAAGGTTAATTGTGCAAATGATAGGCTTTTTTCAAGTTTTTCTAATGTATAAAAACTATCAACTTGAGTTTGAGCATTGAGTTTATATAATCAAACCAGTGCCAAAAGAAGTGGTAGAATTGACTTTGCCATGACTTAGATTTTTTTGTTGAGCCAAAGCTATTCCGCTAATCCACAACCAATCAAATCAAAGGGTCAACTGACAAAGCCTTGGGATAAACAGCAAACAATTGGGGCAAACAACAAAGTCTTGGGACGTTTGACAAAGTAAAAATTGATCAAACTTAATTTTTTAATACCGAAAGTATTTGCGCTGCATAGTTTCTGGCAACGGCAACACTTCCATTTTCATTCTTGAAATGCAGTCGGTAACCTTGTGCATTTCCAGTAATGGATTGCACTTGATTTAGATTGACAATATAGCTGCGGTGACAACGTAAAATGTATGGATAGTTAATCTGCGATTCAACACGTTTAAGAGAGCTGCGCATTAAGGTTTTTTGTTGGGCTCCTTGTTCAAGACTCACGATGTTGCAATAATTATCCGCACTCTCGATGTAAAGCAATTGGTCGGCCATTAAACTGATCTCATCCTTCTCATTTTCAGCCAAAAATTTGATCCAATCTTGATGGTGATCTTCATGTAGTGTTTTTACTTGATAACCTTTCAAATCTTCAGAAATTTCCTGCGCTTCCCTTGAATTCAACGCCAAGTACTTATTGTGCTTCAACATTACACTTGCTAATATTGGGAACATTCCTAAAAGTATAACAGTAGTTGAAATGGCTAGAAACGAACTAATTGTAAAATTGGCAATATTGATTAAATTGGCATAAAATAGGTTGCCAACAGAAATAAAAAGCAACACTCCAACAAACATCAACAATTCTTTTCCAATTGTCCAATTGTTTTCGAGTTTCTCTATTGGGTAAAAAGTTATCAATAAAACTCCGAGAAGTGTGGACATGGCGAATGTCACCATACCATAACCAAACAGCTTTAGAACCTTGTATTCGTCCTCCCAAAGATTGGTGCCAAATGGCTGGAAGATCACCAAAAATAAAGCGATAAATAAGCCAATCAAAAAATTGGTTCTGACAATTTTGGGAATATCTTTTACAAATGGATAAGCTTGTCGAAAAAAAGCAAGTATCAAATTGTTTGTTTTATTCTTGTTGTTAATTTCATGAAATCATCAAATGCTTTGAGCTATTTGGACACCTGAGTCACTCGAGCATCTTTCAATTCATACTTTTCACCTGATTCAGGACAAAAAGCCGTCCCTGTGCTATCAAAATCCAATTTGTGACCATTGACACTGACCCAACCCATCTGCCTTGCCGGATTCCCTACAACCAAAGCAAAGGCTTTGACTTCTTTGGTGACCACTGCACCTGCTCCAATGAAGGAATAGGCTCCTATTTCATAACCGCACACAATGGTTGCATTGGCGCCAATACTCGCTCCCTTCCGGACGATAGTTTTTCTATATTCATCCTTGCGGATCACATGACTTCGAGGGTTGATAACATTCGTAAATACCATAGAAGGTCCAAGGAAAACATCATCCTCGCATTCCACACCGGTATAGATGCTGACGTTGTTTTGAACCTTCACATTATTTCCTAGTATCACACCAGGTGACACCACCACATTCTGACCAATATTGCAATTCAATCCTATTTTGCAATTGGACATGATATGGCTAAAATGCCAAATTTTAGTGCCTGCTCCAATTTCACAGCCAGGATCCACAAATGCTGATTCGTGTGCAAAAAATCCCATAAATTTTTAATTTATTTCAGGATACAATGGAAAATCCTCCATAAACTTATTGACCTGATGGCGCACATTTGATACCACCTTTTCATCTCCTTTGCTTGTAATAACTTCATCAATCCATTCTACCACTTGCAGACAATGATGGGCATCTAGGCCTCTTGTAGTGATAGCAGCAGTGCCAATGCGTATTCCAGATGTTACCATAGGTGACTGTGTATCGAACGGAACCATATTTTTGTTGACGGTTATGTCCGCTTTGACCAAAGTCTGCTCCGCTTGCTTGCCTGTTACATCCTTCGATCTGAGGTCGATCAACATCAAGTGGTTGTCAGTACCACCAGAAGCAATATCATATCCACGCTGCAAGAAAGCATGTGCCATGACTCTCGCATTCTCAATGACTTGCCTGCCATATTGTCTAAAATCCTCCTGCTGGGCCTCGCCAAAAGCAATTGCCTTGGATGCGATCACATGTTCCAGTGGGCCACCCTGCGTTCCTGGGAATACCGCTGAATTTAATATATCGGACATCATAATGGGGCTGCCATCCTTTTTGGTTCGTCCAAATGGATTTGCAAAATCATTTCCCATCATGATGATTCCACCTCGCGGACCTCGCAGCGTCTTATGGGTAGTTGAAGTGACTATATGACAATGTTGAATTGGGTCTGCCAACAAACCAGCGGCAATCAAACCAGCCGGATGCGCAATATCTGCCAAAAGCAGTGCGCCGACTTCATCTGCTATTTCACGAAAACGCGCATAATCCCAATCACGTGAATAGGCCGAAGCACCACAAATAATTAACTTGGGCCGCACATCACGGGCTTTGGCAGCTACTTTGTCCATGTCGATCAAACCTGTAGCTTCCTCTACACCGTAAAAATTTGCTTTGTAAACTTTGCCTGAAAAATTGACGGGTGATCCATGTGATAAGTGACCACCATGCGACAAGTCAAATCCCAATATTGGATCTCCAGGTTTGAGCACACCCAAAAATACAGCAGCGTTGGCTTGTGCGCCTGAGTGAGGCTGAACATTGGCATATCTGGCGTGAAATAATTCCTTCAATCTATCAATGGCCAATTGTTCAATTTGGTCTACTATTTCACAACCACCATAATATCTTTTGCCAGGATAACCTTCGGCATATTTGTTGGTGAGGCATGATCCCATGGCTTGCATTACAGGAAGACTGCAGAAATTTTCGGAAGCAATTAGCTCCAAACCCATGCGTTGGCGTTCCAGCTCACGGCTTATAAGATACTCTATGGTTTGATCCTTGTACATATTAGTAAAAATATTGTTGTTAATGTGCAGTTAAATTGCCCCCAAATTTAGACTTTTGTACTCAACTATTGCGTATATTTATTCACATGAATCGTCACCTCATCATATTTTTATCATTGCTTGCTTCTGTAAGTGTTTGCAATCCCAGCTTTGGGAAGGCAGATAAGTTCAGGTGCATGTGGCGTGAAAGCCCTGCTACCACAATGGTTATAGGGTGGAATCAGGTGAGTGGAATCAATCCAATTATTTGTTTTGGGCCGATTGATTATGGTCAGGATGCTTCGAAATATCCAAGTGTAAAGAAAGCAGACAGAGTTGTAGCATTTCATGAAATGAGCAACCACTTCGTGCGCTTAACGGGTTTAAAACCCAACACCAATTACTTTTTTATCATCAAAGATTCAGAGGGCGTAAGTAAAAGATATTATTTTAGAACAACTCCCGACGATCCTACTTCACGCCTATCCATAGCCGCTGGTGGTGACTCACGCAATATGAGGGAAGCCTGCAGGAAGGCCAACTTGATGGTAGCCAAGTTGAAACCACATTTTGTACTATTTGGTGGCGACATGACCGACTCAGACAGTCCCATGCAATGGATACAATGGATGGATGATTGGCAATATACCATCGCTGATGATGGCAGGATGACGCCTATTGTAGTAGCCCGTGGCAATCACGAATACTCCAACCAAAGCTTAATAGATTTGTTTGATGTAGCCAGTAGCAACCTGTATTACAAACTAACTTTTTGTGGGGACTTGCTTTCAGTTATTACCCTAAACAGTCTCATAGCCACGGGTGGTGATCAAAAAGACTGGTTGGCAAGTGCATTGGCAGGCGATCAAGATAAAACTTGGAGAATAGTACAATACCACTTCCCAATAAGGCCACATACTTCCGCCAAGCTGGAACGCAATGATCAAGCTGTTAACTGGAGCACCCTCTTTCAAAAATACAATGTCAATTTGGCTATTGAGTCGGATGCGCATTTGGCTAAAATAACACACCCCATCAAGCCATTTCTTGGCCCAGGCAATGATGAAGGCTATATTCAGGATGCATCCGGAACTACCTACATTGGTGAAGGTGGCTGGGGAGCGCCTTTGCGCCAAAACAATGACGATAAGGATTGGACCATGGCATCGGGCAGCTTCAACCATTTCAATTGGTTGTGGGTCGATCAAATGGGCATTCAAATCCGAACTGTCAAAACCGATGCTGCTGAGAAAGTAGAAGAATTGAACGCCAACAATCCATTTGCTATTCCCAAAGGCATTGACCTATGGAATATGGGAGAAAATGGAACTACCGTAACCTTACCAAGAAAGGACTTCAATAACAATGCGCTTTTTGCTTCAAGAGGCAGTGAGACTGAATCAGCTCCGAGTATTGAGGTATTGAGACCCGATGGCACCGGAAAAATCAGATTCAGCTATACACTGGATGCTAAGAGTGATCTGCAACTTGCATTGATAGACGGCAAGGATAAAGCAATACAGTCAACCACAGTGCCAGCACAAGCTCCTGGTCGATATGACAGACAGATAGAAACCAGAAACGTTCCACCTGGCAAGTATATACTCATCCTAAAGGCCAATGGCAAGCTGATGAAGAAGTTTATTGTGATGAAATAGCTTTTATTATATTTTACACGATTTAATGGAAGCATATTCAGGTCAATATAAATCCAATGTTCTTACCTGAATAATAATACGACCCAAATTCAGCGTTAGACACTGAATTGATGAAATAAAAGATTTTCGTAGATATAAGAGACTTTGCTGAAAGGCAAAATCCGCTAATTTGGATTTTTCATTCAACTCAAATCCATATCAACACCACCTTTTTGGGCTTTGTATCTCCCCTTACCAAATTTGGTTCCATTGAAGCTTGTTGTCCTTTTCAACTCTGTTTGCTCGTCAACACTTAACTGGTTGAAGTCCCTGCATTTGCTTGAACAACACGATTGAAATTTTGACTTACATGATTCGCATTGAATGAACAAAAGATGACAGGCATCATTTGCACAGTTAACATGTGTATCGCATGTGGACCCGCATTGATGACATTTGGCAATAATTTCATTACCAATTTTTTCACCCAATCTTTCATCAAAAACAAAGTTCTTACCGAGGAATTTGTTCTCCAAATTTTTTGATTGAACTTGGTGGGCATATTCGATGATTCCACCATCCAATTGAAAAACATTCTTAAATCCTTTGTGTTTAAAAAAAGCACTGGCTTTCTCACATCGGATACCACCGGTACAATACATCAACAAATTCTTGTCCTTCATACCCTCCAATTGCTGTTCAATGACTGGCAGTGATTCTCTGAATGTTACTACGTCAGGTGTAACTGCCCCTTGGAAATGACCAACTTCACTTTCATAATGGTTCCTCATGTCAATAGTGATGGTATTGGGGTCTTCCAGAATTCTGTTGAAATCTTGGGCATTAACGTGGATGCCTGCCTGAGTGACATCGTACTCATGATCAGGTAGCCCGTCTGCTACTATTTTTTCTCTAACCTTAATGGCGAGTTTGAAAAATGACTTTCCGTCATCTTCTACTGCTTGGTTGAATCGTATTCCTTGCAAGAAGATGATCGTATCCATTGCTGCTCTGAGCTCGTTTACTCGATGACTTGGCACTGAAATCTGCCCGTTGATTCCTTCATAAGCAAGGTAGATTCGCCCCAACACTCCTATTTGATCCAACAAAATATAAAGATGATTTCTAAAAATTTTAGGTTGAAGAATATAGTGGTACTTGTAAAAGGAAATAGTTGTTCTTTTCTCAGAACTTGTTTGCAAACGGTGCTTGAGTTCCTGCCCGTTTACCTTATTGAATAATTTCATTTTGTTGAGTTTGTAAGCAAAAAATACAAGTTGCAGTCTTGTCTTGTTTACAGACCTCTCGATCTAAGGCACAAATTTCATGAAAATCCTGATGCAGTACAAGTTTTTCAGCCCTTATTTTATGAAATGAAAAGAACCCAGAAATTCAACTGAGTTCTTTTGCTATCTGTATTTTTAGAATTACTTTTTTAGTAAATCGCGGATCTCTGCAAGTAGAACTTCTTGAGCAGGAGCAGCGGCAGGTGCTTCTTCTTGCGTTTTTCTCATTTTATTCACTGCCTTAAGGATCATAAACATCACAAAAGCCACGATGGTAAAATCAATTGTAGCAGTGATGAACTCTCCCCATTTTACTGCTACTTCGGGCGATGTAAGCACACCGGCAGCGTCTTTTACCTCTGCTTTAATAACTGACTTTTGTTCTTCCAAATTAACGCCGCCCAGCAATAGACCAGTTAATGGAGCAAACATACCTTCAACAAAAGCAGTAATAACCTTACCAAAAGCAGCCCCCATTACAAAAGCTACCGCGGTGTCCACCAAGTTTCCTTTGTAGGCGAACTCTTTAAATTCCGAAATCATTCCCATGTTAGTGTATTTTAGTTAGTTAATAGACGCAATGTTAACTAAAAGTCACATACAAACTAAAATACTCCTTGATCCTTTCGAATTTTATTTAATGCACTACCTGCTTTGACCCATTCTATTTGTTGTGGGCTGTAACTGTGAGATACTTCAAATGATTCGGAAGTTCCATCGACATGGTTCAAAACAACAATCAGATTTTTGCCTGGCGCAAAAGTATCCAAGCCTTGAATACTGATTGAATCATCCTGTCTTACTTTGTCGTAATCATCTTTGTTGATAAATGTCAAAGCCAACATTCCCTGTTTCTTCAAGTTGGTTTCATGAATACGGGCAAAAGATTTTACAACAACTGCCTTGACGCCAAGGTATCTTGGTTCCATTGCAGCATGTTCTCTGCTGGATCCTTCACCGAGATTTTCCTCACCAAAAATGATGGTACTTATTCCGGCTGCTTGGTAGTGTCTTGCACTATCAGGCACTTTCATATAGGTGTCGTTGTCAAGATTAAGCACCTTATTGGATTCATCATTAAATGAGTTGACGGCTCCTATGTAGCAATTATTCGAAATATTTTCTAGGTGACCACGAAATTCTAACCAAGGACCTGCCATTGAGATGTGGTCAGTTGTACACTTACCTTTTACTTTGATCAACAGGCGCATATTTTGCAATTGTGCATTATCGACTGGAACAAATGGCTTCAACAACTGCAATCTTTTGCTATCGGGTGAAACCAAAACTTGAACCTTACTTCCGTCTGCTGCTGGAGCAACATATCCTGCATCCTCAACATCGAATCCTTTTGCTGGTAATTCTGCTCCTGTTGGCGGATCCAGCATTACCATTTCACCAACTTCGTTCATCAACTTATCGGTAAGAGGATTGAAAGTCAGATCACCTGCTATTACCAATGCTGTGACCAATTCAGGTGAAGCAACAAAAGCGTGTGTGTTGGGATTGCCATCATTCCTTTTTGAGAAATTTCTATTGAAAGAGGTAATGATTGAGTTTTTCTTGGATGGGTCCGTAGTGTGTCTGTCCCATTGTCCAATACAAGGCCCACAAGCGTTGGCAAGTATTACACCACCTATTTCCTCAAAAGCATCTAATAAACCATCTCTTTCTACCGTGAAACGAATCAGTTCCGAACCTGGAGTGACCGTGAATTCGGATTTGACCTTTAAGTTCTTTGCTTTGGCTTGGCGGGCTACAGATGCAGCACGATCAAGATCCTCATAACTTGAGTTGGTGCACGACCCAATCAAACCAACCTCTAATTCTTTTGGATAGTTGTTGTCACGAACAGCTTGGGCAAACTTAGATATGGGCCATGCCAGATCCGGAGTATAAGGTCCGTTGACATGTGGCTCCAAGGTATCCAGATCAATTTCTATTACTTGGTCGAAATATTTTTCAGGATTTGCATAAACTTCTGGATCGCCGGTAAGATCATCAGCTATTGAGTCTGCCAAGGCTGCAACATCGGCTCGACTGGTGGCCTTGAGATATCTGCGCATACTGTCATCATATCCAAATGTTGAGGTAGTTGCGCCAATTTCTGCGCCCATGTTACATATAGTTCCTTTTCCGGTGCATGATAAAGAAACAGCTCCAGGACCAAAATATTCTACAATTGCACCAGTTCCGCCCTTAACGGTTAAAATTCCTGCAACTTTAAGGATTACATCCTTTGATGATGCCCAGCCGTTTAGTTTACCTGTCAATTTCACGCCAATCAGCTTAGGCATTTTTAGCTCCCATGCCATGCCAGACATCACATCGACGGCATCAGCACCACCAATACCGATTGCTACCATACCCAAACCACCTGCATTAACTGTGTGAGAATCCGTTCCGATCATCATTCCACCTGGGAAAGCATAATTTTCAAGAACAATCTGGTGGATGATACCTGCTCCTGGTTTCCAAAAACCAATACCATATTTATTAGAAATCGATTGCAAAAAAGAAAACACTTCAGAGCTTTCGTCCAAAGCAGTTTTAAGATCCGTTTCTGCGCCTGATTTAGCTTGAATCAAGTGATCACAATGCACAGTTGATGGCACAGCAGCTTTGGTTTTGCCAGCCATATCGAATTGCAACAAAGCCATTTGAGCGGTTGCGTCCTGCATAGCTACTCGGTCAGGGTTAAAATATACATAATCCTTACCGCGCTCATAATCCTTAAGAGGAGAGTCCTCGTGCAAGTGTGTGAAAAGAATTTTTTCGCTGAGTGTCAATGGTCGTCCAAGGTGTTGCTTGGCTGCTTTTACTTTAGCAGAAAAACCAGAATATAGATGACGTATCATCTCAAGATCAAATATTGCTGACATAGGTTGACGTTTAGAGAACGTGAAGTTAATAATTATTAACGAATTTAAAGACTAGAATGATTCCTTTACACATATTGACAATTGAGTGCAGCAGTTATATCGAAGTGGCACTACCTCTCAGGAAGCTTTATAAATCCTATAATTCTTATACTCAAATGGGCGCCAGCTGGTCGTTTTTTCGATCCAATGGTGTGGCTTAACTATTCTATTTGGATTTTTAGGAGTTTGGAGCCAAAATGAATTGACAAGTGGTTGGGTGGAATCAAGAGTTCTCAAAATAATTATCAACAATGTAAAATTTTAACATAATTATTCAACAATTTAATTTGATTTTATAATGAAATGGTATTAACTTTACAGTATCTTTACTTATCTAAAAACCAATAATCATGCAATTCAACATTCAACATTCAACATTCAACATTCAACATTATTTCTGTTAATAACTTGTATGATTTTGTTGTCTAGCTGCAAAAAAGATTCGAATCCTACTCCCAAAAGTGACGTAGCATCTGAAGAATTTACATCAGGAGAGATTGGCCTTAGAAGTGGTGGTTCAAACAACTCAACTTCACAATCAACTTTGCCTAATTTCCCTTCAACAACCGTTCTTGGATCCATAAGAGCCAATCCTTATTCAGTGGCCAATATGTTAGCTGCCTACAATGAGTTGTATGAGCCAGATATCAGCAATTTAAATGCTACTCATCAATACATCAAATTTTCTCCACAAAATGACGCGGAATTGGATTTATTGGTAAGATCAAATTTTGAGATCTATGATTACCCTCTAGATTATGAAGTAATAACTATGGGTGAGTATTATCGTGATCCCGCAGTTGCTGCCAATATTCCAAGCTTTCATTATGCTGTTATACCAATAGGTAGAACCCTTCCAGCTGTTAGTTACACCACATTAGCGAATTTGCATTTATTTTCAGCGGATGAAAACCTAATCCGGCAAGCTTTAATAAGATTGGGATATGATCCTGATCAAGAAGGTTATGTAGTGTCTACCGACGGATGGGATCCAAACGCAGGTCAAGACCCAAATTCAGATGCCGAGAATGCACCACCACCTGCAGCATTAGAACCCATAGTTGTAAATGGAAATTGTAATTGTAAAAACGGATTGCCCAGTATTCGAAATCCTGCAGGTTGCATCCGTGTAATAGATACCCAACTGTCAACATTTGGCAATTGTGAAACTTATAAAGGTGTCAGGCATGTCAAAGTTATCCTAAAAGATAGTTGGTTTTCCGAGGTGGAATATTGGACCAATAAGTATGGCTGTTTTTCAAGTGCCAATCGTAAGTTTAAGAATAAGTGTTGGATGTGGGTAAAATTCTACAATAACAATATTATTATCAGGTACATCCAAAAAGATATATCTGCGGCAATAGACTGGAAATACATCGTCAAAGATTATGTTGGGGTTAAGTGGGGTCCTAATTTTAATAATTTAGATGTTTGTTACAATAACTCCAACGATATTGAGTCAAATGGTCACAGATATTGGAGGTCTGCTCATATTAATAATGCACTTTTTGAATATAGAGATTGGGCATCAAGCAGAGGCGTTACCTTGCCATTTAATGATGTTGACGTAATTTCAACTAACTATGCCTCCAGTGGTGCTGCGCCCTGCCTCAGTAAATTATCCGGTAGTGCCGTTACTGCGCCTATTGCTTACGGCATAACAATTCAAATACCAATTATATTTGCACCTGTTAAACCTGACGTTGTAATAAACCGAAATACAACAAGTAGGAATACCTCTGATAACTTAAAAGAATTGTGTTACCATGAATTCGCACATGTGAGCCACTTTGAACGGTTAAGTACACCAAATTATTGGCTTGCAAATATCAACTACATTATAGCCAATAATGGATATGGTGATGGAACAGCCACTGGTGCTGGGCGTTGTGCTACCATAGAAATGTGGGCCTACCATTGTGGTCCAGCTTGTGCCGATAAGGCTTATGGAACAATGCATAGTAATGGGGTTCCAGCAACCTTCAGAAGATGGATTGGTTTTCAAGAACGGACTGTTATGGAATGGGGATTTTTTCCGTCTGGAGCACTTACTGACATCATTGATGACAATGCCTTTTCTCCTGCCGCTGAACCGATTGGATTACTTGGAGTGCCGATTATTGATCTTGTTGATGGCTATA
>Ga0105046_10012177_pt1 | contig 13338 bp, 6 predicted proteins | sample MAT03_FD_78385 | JGI IMG/M metagenome (GOLD analysis project Ga0105046, IMG submission 78385) | Freshwater microbial communities from Lake Fryxell liftoff mats and glacier meltwater in Antarctica - MAT-03 (megahit assembly) | ecosystem: Environmental > Aquatic > Freshwater > Ice > Liftoff... | reverse complement strand
TCTATGGAAGATGGCTATTTATAAAGAAATAGCTTTCGGGAATGATAAATGGGCTCAATGTTTTGGGAAAGATATCGTAAAAGGCGAAGATAGTAGAGAAGAATTATCTTCTTTACCATGGAATGATTTTATTGCGGACTGCAAAAAATTCAAAAGCATATTTCCTAAAAAAAATGCGAAAGATCGTCTTATGCTTGTAAGGCTTCCTAAAACTCTTAATGGTGGGCTTACCTTAAAAAGTCTTGGTGAGCTGGCAAAGAAATATTTTTCAGATAGTGATACGGGTTATGAATTTATTTGGTCCGATATTGTTGATGAGCTGGGAGATAAGTCAATCGATAAATCTTATTGGGTGTTGATGACAAAGGATGTGCTTCCAGGAAGCAGAAATAAAAGCTATACTGAGCAACAAGATATTATTGGTAAACTTGCTCAAAAAGCACTAATCGGTTACGAAATTCCTGACACGTTAGCAGCTGCCATTTGTATTTTGGCACAATACTTTGATTCAAAAATGCGTTTATTTAGTGATAATCCCGGGACTTTTATACGCTGTAAAGATAAAGTTAAAGACGTTCAAACAGCTGTTGGGGGCTTCTTATCGGCTGGCCTCAACGTCCGCAATAGCTACTTTGACAACAACTACATTGGTGTTGCGGTCTTGCGGAAGTTCTAAGGTCATTCACACTGGATCAATTAGCTTTTGGACAGGGTCTTGTTTTTTTTGTCCTTGGCCCTAACTGCTTGAGTCTCTATCGTCCTTAAAGTCCCTTATTTTTTCTTCAGCGGGAATAGCTATTAGAATAAGACATGCTCTACTCTTCATAGCACAGTTCATGTTCATGCGGAGTTTCTAGTAAAGATTGATGGCCAGCATAAATAATGCGACCAAATGAGACCGAGGCAGGGACACGATATTTTTTTAAGAGACGCTTGAAAAATTGAAAGCTCGAAGGTTTATTTCCTTTTTGAATACGCACAGGAATGATGGGATAATTAGCTACTTCAATAATTTGATTAAATGGAGCCGATTCACTCAACTTTTCAACTTCTAGATAGATATCCCAACTTTCAATGAAGATACACACAGAGATCCCTTTCTTTAAAGTCTCATGCACCGCTTCTAAACAGACTTGATTGCGTTCTAACGGTTCAATATCTGGAATGAAAACCACACGTAATAAACGATATAGCCATTTTGTCCAATTCGATTGATACGGCTGTTCCTGCTCAATAAAAAATCTCATGCGACGCCGTTGTGAGCCTAACAAAAGTAAAGTATCATTCCATGCCGTATGTGTACAAACATAGATGGCCGGACAATCCGGAATGTTTTCTCGCCCCATAAAAACGGTGCGAAAATGAAGAGAAGATAAAATGGTGGCGACAAAACGAGTCAGGTAATCAAAAAATTGGAAAGTAAAAGCTATTTGGACAATGAGTGTTAAAAACCCTATGATTGCAAATCCTTTTGCGGAGGATAATCCAAGAATCTCAGAGTTTAAGTAAATAAGACCTGAAGATAATAAAACTCCAATAAAACTTAAAAAATTTGTTGCTGCAAACATTTGACCTCTAGCGTCTTTTGGGCTAGCTACTTGAACATAAGAATCCAAAGGAACTTCAAATATTCCTCCAAACACCCCAAGAAGGGTGACAATCGGAATGACCATCCACAAGTTTTCTGCAAAAATATTTAAGGCAAAAGCACAGATTGTAATTCCAAATGCGCCAAAAGGAACAAGACCTAACTCGACAATGCGTCCCGAGACTTTTCCTGCAATTAAAGCACCCACTCCAATCCCTAAAGCGGTTAAAAAAAATAAATAACCCCCTTGAATATCAGAAAGATCGAGGGATTCCATTGCAAAAGGAATAATATTTAATTGAGTAAAAGAGCCTACAAATAAAAAATAAGCAGCACCCAAAATAGCAGGCAGTAATGAAACGCGTCCTTTTGCAATTTTCAATGTTTCATAAATTTCTTTTAAAAAGAAAAACTTAATTTTTTTCTCAGATCCAGCAGGTGGAGTCGGTTCAATACAAAAACTGGCGGCTAAACCCACTAAAGCAATGAAAGTACAAAAAATTGAAGAAACAACAAAATTACGATCGGTAATTTGACTGAGAAAAGAAGCTAAAAATGTTCCTAAAATAATTGCAAAAAATGTAAAGGATGTCATCAATCCGTTAGCTTTAGAAATCCGCTCTGTTGAAACAAGCTCGGGAACAATTCCATATTTGGAGGGACTAAAAATAGCACTTTGTAAACCCAACAAAAATAAAACAACATAAGAACCTATTTTACTTTGATAAGCAAATGCACAGACACCAAAGGCCATAATAATCAGCTCTAAAATTTTCGTAATGACAATAATATCTCGTTTACTAAAACGGTCTGCAAGTGTGCCAGACATAGCTGAAAAAAGAAGATAAGGAAGAACGAAGATTGCTCCGGTCGTTGCCAAAATTTGATGGCTTGATTCAATGCCTTCTAACTGAATCAGAAAAAAAACAATCAATAATTTATAAATATTATCATTTAGTGCGCCTAAACATTGGGTCACATTTAAATAAGTAAATGAAGAAAACCGTTTTAAAAAAGATGAAAACATGATGACCTTATCAAATGAATGCAGAAACGACTAATTAAATGATTATGTTTATATTATTTCTATTCTCATTGCAAATCAGGTTTATAATTTTATTTGTAAAAATCTAAGTTTAACATGAGGGTTACAAAATTACAAAGAAATTTCCTTGTGACATACACAGGCTCTTGTTAAAATGCGCTCCTCTCAGACTTACTTAAAGTGTCTAATATGGCCTCCTCTTCTTCTCTTCAAGTTTTTTTAAGCAATCGTTTAGAGGTGTTATATCAGCAACTCAAACACAATCTCTTTATAAATTCTTTCCCTTTTGCCAAGCGTCTTGTTGTCGTCTATGGACCAGCCATGAAAGCGTGGTTGACATTGAAAATGGCACAAGATCCTACTTTAGATGTCGCAATGGGCGTCGAATTTATTGATACACATCAAGCATTTGATGAACTTTTACGCCTCACCTCTTCCTCTCCTTTATATTTTCCAACTTCTCTTGAGTTAAATTTAATGATCGAAAAGGAGTTAATGCGTATTTTGCAGCAGTTCAAACAGTTAGATGCTGCTGAACAGCGTGATTGGTCTCCTTTCCTCCATTACTTAAAATTAAATCCTCAACAAGAAGGACCTTATCGTTTATCGCGCCGTATGGAGCGCCGTCTCATTGGGATTAGTCATCATTTGACACAACTTTTTCAAGATTATGGACGGTATGCAGGACGATTAATGGCTCAATGGGACGTCTCACCGAATGCAGGATGGCAATCTCGCTTATGGCGCTATTTATTTAATGGAAAAACAGGTTGGAATTATTCTTCACGCGCTTTGCAATCTGCTCAGCCAATGCCTATACACTCATCTACCATTCATTTTTTTTCCATTAGTTTTTTAACAGCTGGAGAATTTTCTTTTTTAGATCGCTTAGCAGCTCAGTTACCGATTTATTATTATACTATTTCTCCTTGCGCCGTCTTTTGGAGTGATGTCCGTTCAGATAAAGAAACAGCTTATTTGCAAAATTTTTGGAAACAAAAGTTAGGTCCTTTTTCTCCACGACTGATTCAACTTGAAGAACTTTTGCGCGATCGTAATCCCTTGCTAGCTAATTTTGGCCGCATGGGACGTGAAATGGCTTATCAAGTAGAAGAAAGTGCGGCTCAAACAGTCGCTTATTACTCGATGCCTTCTTCTTTTCGGGAAGTGACACAAGAACCTCCATTTTATGATGATCTTTATTTGACAGAGTCTTCAGTGCCTTTGTCGATTTTACAAGCGATTCAAGCCGATTTATTATTGATGCGCAATCCACAGGATCAACCTTCTTTTAATTTTAAAGAAGAAAAGCGCTCGATCCAGCTTCATATCGCTCCTAATAAAAGGCGAGAAATAGAAATTCTTTATCACAATCTTTTGGGATTAATGCATCACGACGCGACACTTAGACCGCGTGATATTTTAGTCATGAGTCCACAGATTGCAGATTATGTCCCTTATATTCAAAGCATATTTGGATCAGAAAAAAGTGAACTCAATTATCAAATTTTAGATTTAGGACTCCAAACGCAAAATGAAATTGTGCAAGGATTTTTACAATTGATGACTTTGAGTGAAGGAAAATGGGACAGCAGTCAATTGCTACAACTCTTTGAACACCGTTCCTTTCAAAGACGTCATCATTTAACTGCTGCAGATTATCATTTGATTCAAGAATGGATTGAACAAGCAGGGATTCGTTGGGGAGAGACAACTCATCATCGCAATGATTTGCTTCAGCGACGTCATTGTCAACAAGGAATGGTCGATGAAACCGTCATTGGAACATGGGATTATGGATTAACGCGGTTATTGACTGGACTCACTACTGTTTTAAATCAACAAAATGCCCCCTTATTAGAAACGCCTCCTTGTTCAGCCATTGAATTTTCTCAAGGAGAATTATTAGGGCAATGGATTCGGCTGTTAGAGTCTTTAAGAGATGATCTAGCACCTTTACATGATCGCACACAACTCACCATTCATGATTGGGTAAACTATCTTCATTGTCTTATCGATCACTATTTTCAACCCGACTTTGAACAACCTTCTTCAATCGAAGAAAAAGAAGAACTTAAAAATCAATTAGAACTTTTACGTGTATCTGCCCGTTTTTGTGAAGAGACTTTATTTCCTTTTCAGTCGATTAAAACACATCTTCTTCATTTATTTAGTCAACGAGGCATGACCTATCAAGAAAATCAAATTGAAACAGTTCGTTTTTGTTCTTTTGTGCCATTACGTTCGATTCCTGCTCGAGTCATTAGTCTAATAGGAATGCAAGAAGGGGCTTTCCCTCGTTCTCCGCACACGTCTTCTTTAAACTTAATGATCGGGAAAGAAGAGGTTGATTATTGTCCCACTTCCACTGATTATGATCGCTATCTTTTTTTAGAAGCTTTGCATGCCACACAAGATTATTTATTGATGAGTTTTCCAGGTTATCATTCTAAAGATGGCAAAGAACTTCAACCTTCTTTACTGATTGAAGAGTTATTTCACTACTTAGATAAATTTTACACGATTCAACAACAAAAAATTTCTCATTATTGTACTTTTAAACATCCCTTTGATTCTTTTGATGCCCAATATTTTTATAAAAATTCTTTGCTATTTAATTTTTCCCAAGAGAGTTTTAAAGTTGCAAAAATTTATTACCAAACAGATAAAAATTTAGCGCATTGTTTTTTAAATCGATTTGTAAAAAAAGAGTTGGAATTGAAGGAGTTACTGCCTCATCAAACACAAGTGGATTTAAAACAACTAGTAGCTGTCGCAAAAAATCCCATTAAGTTTCATTTAAATAAAGTTTTAGAAATTTATCTTCAACAAGAAGAGGATCGTCAGTGCAAAACAGAAGAAGAATTGACGGTTTCTCCCCTTAATAAATATCAATTAAAGCAGTCGGCTCTAAAAGAGTCATTTGATCATGTGTTATATCGTGCTGAACGGGAAGGAAAACTTCCGTTTGGATTATTTAAACAGGTGGCTACTAAACGGTTGAAAACTGAGGTGGATGAGGTCCATGAACGTTTACAACGCTTTGCGATTCAACCTGATCAAATTTTTCAAATTGAATTTTGTACAAGTTGTGATCAACCCACACAAGTGTCCTCTGATCAGTGGTTATTTCCAGCAGTGACAATTTCTTATAGCGATCAGCACCAAGTTGTCATTACAGGTAAACTACCACAAGTCACACCTAAAGGATTACTGACTTTGAGTAAAGGAACGCTTGCAGATGCCTGGAAAATGTGGCCCGCTTTTTTACTTTACTGTCATGCGCTGCGTTTGCATTCGCAGCCTTTAGAGCCTCATTTAATTCTTGCCCATGCAGCCCAACCTAAAGTTGCTTTTTTTGAAGATCCTGTGCCTTATCTTAAACAATTTGTGACTTATTATGGCATGTGTTTAAATCATTTTTCTCCTTTGATGCCTGAGTGGATTCCTTTGATTTTGGAAAAAAATGCTCAAGGATTAGAAGAAAAAATGGAGCAGTTATTTTCGGATAGTTTTGGAATTTATCAAAGTCCTGACTTGCGTTGGGTACTGAGTCGGTACCGTTTACCTGATCCTCATTGTTTAATCAAGGAATGGGCAGAACAGACAGAATTATTACTCGGTGATTTAGTCCGTTTTTGGTATCCTGTAAAATCTTCGAAACAGCCTGATGATGTATGAAACAATTTAATGTCCTAGCTCGCGATTTGCGACTGCATCAACACTACCTATTAGAAGCCTCAGCAGGAACAGGTAAAACTTTTTCTATTCAAAATATTGTTGTTCGTTTGTTGATAGAATCGAATGAAAACCATGATCCTTTTATTTTAAACAAAATTTTAGTCGTGACTTTTACACGAGCGGCGACACGTGACTTAAAACTGCGCATACGGGCAAACATCGAACAAGCGATTCATTGTTTAGAGCAAAAAACAGAAAATATGCCTGATTATTTACAGGCTATCATTGAACAAGGGGAAGAAGCTACCCTTCGAGCAAGAAAACGATTACAACAAGCCTTATATACATTTGATCAAGCCCAAATATTTACAATTCATGCTTTTTGTGCACGTATGTTACGTCAGTGTGCTTTAGAAGGGGACATGAGTTTTCAAGCCACTCATCTTGAAGATTCTTTACCTGCCTCTGAAATTTTAGAGGTCATTCGTGATTTTTTTCGTACAGAAGTGCGCTTAGAACTCTATAGTCCTGCTCAATTAGATATTTTATTAAAAGAAGATCCTGACCAACGCAAATTATTGCGGGTGATTCAAAGAGGAATTGATCTTGTTCCACTTCCCACTTATCAACAACTCTATTTGCGATTTGTTGAAGCCATACAAAACATTAAAAAACAAGAGGAAGTCATAGCCGAACAGGCGTGGATTGATTTTAATCAACAAGCTCCTTTTTATCGCAATTATAAAAGTGGGGAAACGAAAGCAGAAACACTCATAAAAATCAAAAAAATGACTGAATTATTCGATCAAGAGGATTGGACAACACAAGATTTTGATGAATTGATTACATATGATTTAGTTTGGGTTAAAGCGTTAGATAAAAAATTACTAAAAAATAAACCTTATACAGGATTTCTTCATCATCCTCATCTCACAGAAACATTAGAAAAACAATTATTACCTATTATTGAAACAGCCAGAAATTTTTCTATTCTTTTAGCAAGAATTGCAAGAGATTGTCAGCAACTACTAAGACGGTATCAACGAGAAGAAGAAAAACTTTCTCCTGATGATCTTTTAAGAAAAATGGAGTGGGCGCTTAATCAACCCACTTTCTGTCAACAAATACAAGCGAATTATCAAGCAGCCATTATTGATGAATTTCAAGATACCGATCCGTTACAGTGGCAAATTTTTAGACGCCTATTTATTTCCAATCAGCAAGAATGGAATGGGTATCTTTATCTAGTGGGGGATCCTAAACAATCCATTTATTCTTTTCGCCAAGCAGATATTTATACTTACTTAGAAGCCGCCCAAGATTTAGGAGATCACCATTGTTTTTCTTTAGATGTCAATTACCGTTCACAACCTCAATTAGTCAATGCACTGAATACAATTTTTGCAAAAGAACACCTCCCTTTATTTATTCCTTTACCGAAGAAAAATTTAAATTTGGCTTATCAACCTGTACGTGCGTCCACTCATCATTTGCCATGGTCAGATGAAAAAGGAGCCATTCATTTTTTTATTGCTGATGGACAAGCTTTTGATAAACCAAAACTCATGGATCTCGAAACAAAAGTTTTTTTCCCTTTTATTGCCCAAGAAATTGACCGTTTAATGGATCAAAAACAGTTAAATTATCGTCATTTTGCCATTCTAGTTCGGGATCGTCATCAAGCATTAAGACTAGCCACTTATTTTGATCATTTACAACTCCCCTATGTCAATCAAAGAGGGACAAGCTTAGCCGATTCTTTGGCGCTACGCTCGCTGATTGATTTGATTCGAGCTGTTTTGCATCCTTACGATAGAGGAATGTTACGCACAGCCTTAGGAAGTCCTTTGATGGGATGGAGCTATGAGGAGTTAAAAAATTTAGACACATTAGAATTTGCCCTGATTCTTATTCAACAATTGCGATATCTTTTAATCAATAAAGGGTTTGCTCCTTTTTTTGAGCATTTATTACATCAAAGCTGCCACTTAAATGGTCAAACAATTTTAGAACAGTTACTAGCGAGAGAAGGGGGACTCGATTTCTATCATGATATTCAGCAAATTGCTGATTGTGTCATTGATCATCATTACCGAGAATGGAACAGTCCAGAAGGAATTATCGCTTTTTTGGATCAATTTCAACAATGGGAACAAGATGAAGATGAACGGGTCAAACGTTTTCAAGATCCTACAAAAAATGGAGTCAAAATTCTAACCCTGCATTTTAGTAAAGGATTAGAATTTGAAGTGGTATTTGCTTTAGGTTTGATGAATCGGACTGGCATTAAAGAAGATTTAATTCCACTAGAAACAAAAGGTGAAATTTTACTCACTCCAATTAGTGAAGCGTGTGAAGCGCATGCGCAGTTTTGTGAAGAAAATGATGCAGAAAAAATGCGTCAACTTTACGTCGCTTTAACCCGTGCAAAATTACAACTTTATATTCCTATTGCCTTGCATCTCCCTTCGCAGTATTTAAAATTAGGAGAGGCGTCACCTATTGATCTTTTTTTATCTCGTTTTGGTCAATCAGCTTGTTCATACACCACACTTTATGAACGGATTAAAAAAGAGACCGGACAAACATTCATTCAAGTATTAGAAGAAAAAGGAATGGATCACGGCTTAACATATTCTATTCATCAATCGGTTAATTTTAAAAGCTTAAAAAAGAGAGAAAAAACTTTACAAGAGCCTTTAATCATTCCACCTATTATAAAAAGGCAAGTGAACCCCTTAATCATGACCTCTTTTACCTCTTTAAGTCGTCAAGAAAGGCAAAAAAATTTAGAGCGTGCCTTAAATCCTCCACAAGATTTAAATCATTCGCTGAAGAATATATTTACTTTACCGGCAAACGCTGAAACGGGAATGATTGCGCATCAATTACTTGAACGGGTTCCTTTTCAAGAATTTCGATCGATGACTCAATTCACACAAGTCACTCCCTTTATTCATTCAAATCTTCAAAAAACTGCGTTTAAAGAATGGGAAGATGTTTTTAGCAAGCTGATTTTTAACACTTTAAAAACTCCTTTAAAAGGTTTAAACGAGCGCTTTTGTTTAGCTGATTTACCTTCTCATCACTATTATCGTGAAATGCCTTTTTTATTTCCTATGCATTTGGATGACCCGATTGAAGGATTAACTTTTCAAAATGGACTGATCAAAGGGGTAATTGATTGCGTATTTAAGCATAAAGACTTTTATTATCTTGTGGATTGGAAAAGTCATTGGTTAGGCGGGACTTTTGAATCTTATAAAGTTTCTCAATTAGATGAGGTTATGCATGCTCATCATTATTTTTTACAAGCAGCCATTTATCAAAAAGCATTAGAACGGTATTTAAAACTGGTTGAACCACGTCCGTTTTCTGAGTGTTTTGGCGGCACCTTTTATCTATTTTTGCGTGGACTTCAGCCTGAACAAGAAACTGGCATTTATTTCATGTCTGGACAAACAGTCAATTAAATTTAAGTTGTTAATAGTAAATTATTTAGTAAAATTTTAAATAACATTTAGTCTTTAAATTTTTAATTTGTTATCGTCACAAGCTATTTTAATTTTAAAAGCCTGTGACCATGCCTCAACTTGGATTTGCCAAACAATCATTTTTAGAGAATCATCAACGCACTCCTTGGGTCATGACACAAGAGCCCCAACCGGCGTGGCCTCTTTTTGATCGTTTATTTGCTCAAGGTCGCTTTACTGATTTAGATTATGCGTTAACCGCCCGTTTATTGCGGGACATCCCTTCTGTTAATCAAGAAGTGGCTATTTTTATGTGTCACTTAACATTAGCGGCTAAAGAAGGGCATCTTTGCGTACGCATCCATTCAGATGAATTAAATCCTTCAGTCAGTCAATTGTGGCAAAATGAAGAAGACTTTTTATCATTAGAAGAAGAACAACTCTTAAAAGAATTAGTGATTAAAGGCTCTCAGCAAATCCCTTCTCATTTGTTAACTGCATGCTCTTTAAAAACAGAGACTCCCTATACTCCTTTATGTCAAGAAGGGCAAAATTTTTATTTGCAACGTCATTGAGTGTATGAAACCTTACTTCTAAAAAATCTAAAAAAACACTTAGAATCGACACCTAAATTAATTTTAGATTCTCAAAATATTAATCAAGCTGTACAGAAGTTGCAAGAGCAAAAAGTGTTATTAGAGGCCCAAGCCCAAGCAGTGATTGAGGGATGTTCAAATTCTTTTTCAATGATTATTGGTGGACCCGGGACAGGAAAAACCTATACAGCGGGTCATCTCATTCGTTTATTTTGGCAACAACTATCTTTTGAGCAACAGCAAACTTGTCAAATTGTTTTGGCGGCACCCACAGGCAAAGCAGCAGCCAATTTACAACGTAGCTTAAGAAAAGTGGCAGATACAACAGATTTTCCTAAGATTCAAGCCAAAACATTACATGCTTTATTAGGCATCAAATCACAAGGCAGGCCATCGGAGGTCAAAAGATTGACAGCTGATTTAATTTTAATCGATGAAAGTTCGATGATTGATATACGTCTAATGGCCTACCTCTTTGAAGCGTTAAAACCAGGCTGTCGTTTAATTTTATTAGGAGATCCCTATCAACTCCCTTCAGTCGAAGCAGGGAGTGTATTTGCAGATTTAATTCAGCTAAAACAATCTCATGCTCATTTAAAAATTCCCTCCACTTATTTAAATGTTTGTTTACGTGCAGAATTAAGTTCCTTGATTGAATTTGCACAACTCATCAATCAAGGAAAATCGCAGGAAGTCTTTAATTATTTAGAACAAGCTAATCGTCCTGAAATTAAACGGCTAAAATTGCCAGAGACAAAAAAAGAGGCACAAAAAGCATTTGTGAATTACATTGTAAATGATTTTTCAATTACTTTAAAAAATGTTCCTTCCTCATTAAAACTTCTGCAATTATTTAATCAAATGCGTATTCTTTCTCCCATGCGAAAAGGACCTTGGGGAGCAGAAACAATTAATGAACTTATTTGGGAAAAAATCAGCCAACGCACACGCCATGAAGAATGGGTGGCGGTTCCAATCATGATTAGTGTTAATGATTACACACAAGATCTATTTAATGGAGAAACAGGGGTATTAGTGCGTCGTCTCCCTCTGACATCTTTAGGATTAGAGGACTATGCTTTATTTCCTTCAAGACAATCAGATGAAGAAGTGAGAAAAGTGTCTGCCCTTTTACTGCCTCGTTACGAATATGCCTACTGTTTATCTGTCCATAAAAGTCAAGGGAGCGAGTTTGATCGTATCATCTTAGTCTTACCCGAAGGAGCAGAGCTTTTTGGTCGCGAAGTGTTGTATACGGCTGTGACCCGTGCTAGGCAAAAAATTGAAATTTATGGATCAGATGGAGTGATCGAAAAAACAGTCAAACAACAAGGCATTCGTTTATCAGGAATCGAAACACGTTTTGGAAAAGATTGATTCATGTGCCAGGTGCGTACAACTTAAATCTAGTTTTTCTAATGCCAGTGATTTTAAATGCCTGATTCCCGTTGCCCTAAGAGCTACACAACAGACTAATATTAAGATTTTTAAACTTTTTAAATTTTGAATATGGATTAAATATTCATCTTGTAATTTGAAACAAAATGAGAGATTGAGTTCTTGTAATAAAATTAAGGGTTTAAGAGCAGTTAAGTTTTTACCTATTAAAAACGTTCCTGTGAGATTCAAAATTTTTAATTGGGTAAAAACTTGAAGATACACTAAATCTGCATCATAAAAACGGCTATTAGATAAATCCAGCGATGTTAAGGTTGTTAAACCCTGCATATGCTTTAAACCAATGGAATTCAGACTAATAAAATAAGATAAATTAAGAAATTTTAACTTTTTTAAAGGGTTCAAATACATCAGTCCTTCATTGGTTAGATGACTACAATAAGTCAAGTCTAACGATTCCAATAAAGGGAGGTATTGCAGATAAGCAAGTGCAGTATCAGTAATTGACTTGGCTCGAATAATTTTTAAATGTTTGAGGTAATGACAATTGTTAATCATCTGAGTTAAAATAGGATCGGTTAAACTAAAACGGGAATTGATAAACTTTAGCTCATCTAGTTGATGTCCATAAAGTTGAGTGAATTTTATAAAGTCTTTAATCACTGTCTCGTTTTTTTTAAACAAATGATCAAAACCTCTTTTTATAATCGCAGATTTTTTAGGTGTGTACAATAAGACTTTATTTAAGACGACACAACAGCCAAAATTGATATAATCTTTTAAAGGTAAAAAATCAGCAATATTTAATAAAATTTCGTGAGGGAATTTTAGCAAATGAGTGATAAAAGAAGGGTTTTCATCCAGATAAATCTCACGATTGTAAATGAGATTTTGCAAATATTTTAAATAATACTTTTTAGGATTGACTTTCCAATTTTTGGTGAGTAAATCCTGAAATTGATCATGGAGGTTTTTCCCGTCTGGGATGGAACTTTCTAAAATTTCTTGACCGATTTTATAAGTTAAGGCATCCAAATGAATGCCTAAAAAATGACGAACACTGCCATATTTCAATGAATGAGTGAGATTATAGTTTAAAATCGTTGATTTTGACCAATTATCGTCCAAAAAATTTTCTAACTTTATCATGATCACACCTAAAAACCTAAGTATTGTTTTTTAACTTTTATATTGAGAGTAATTGAGACAATAATTTTTTTAGGATGGATTTACGATACAAAAAATAGATACCGAAACTAAACCACATGCCAATTAAGAAAAAATGTAAAAAAATTTGTCCTTGTTCACCTGTTAACTGAAAATATTGAGCAAATTGCTGAATAGAAAAAGTCCCCCCGATGGCAAAAAAACTTTGTCCCATCATTTGAATTTGATCGCTTGTGCCAGGTAAGAATAGTTTTTTGTAGGGAGAAACAAAAGTTCCCATTCCTACTCCACTGGTAACAGCCGCAAATTCCATAAATTGAAGAGAAGGATGTGACAATAGCAATAAACAAGGAAAAATTTGGCTAAAAATTAATGCTAACCAAGAGAATT
>Ga0105046_10012174_pt1 | contig 13340 bp, 10 predicted proteins | sample MAT03_FD_78385 | JGI IMG/M metagenome (GOLD analysis project Ga0105046, IMG submission 78385) | Freshwater microbial communities from Lake Fryxell liftoff mats and glacier meltwater in Antarctica - MAT-03 (megahit assembly) | ecosystem: Environmental > Aquatic > Freshwater > Ice > Liftoff... | reverse complement strand
GAGGCCGCTGGCGACGTCGATGGTCTGGCGGCCGACGAAGAACCAGTCGTCGGCGTCCCAGATGGCGAGGGAGCGGGAGTCGGTTGTCCAAGGGTTGCTGGCGTCGGCGCGGGTGAAGGCGCCACCGACGAAGAGGGAGGTTCCGGCGTCGTCGTTGTTGCCCGTCTTGTCGCTGAGGACGTCGACGGGGGCGGTGAACTGGAAGATGTCGGTGTCGCCGGCCTCGTAGATGCGGCCCGTGCCGACGGCGTTGACGCGGACGGAGCGGTCCTTGACGAGATTGCCGTCGGCGTCGAACGTCGCGAAGATGTTGCCGAAGACGAGGCCCGTGGCGGACTCGAACTGGCGGCGGCGGGCGTCGAGATCAGCCTGGGTGGGGGTCTGAGGGAGGATGGGCGTATCGGCGTGATCGTCGAGGCCCGAGCCGGGGTCGAAGGTGTGATTGGCCTCGATGTCGACGGTGTACTGGACCGCGCCGCTGACTTCGAAGCCGTCGACGACGACGAAGTACTGCTCGCCGCCGGTGAGCTGGGCGATGATCTGGGCGGAGAGGCCCACGGCGTTGTCGTTGAAGGCGAGGAGGGCCCCGTCCTTGTCCAGGAGCCGGACGGCGGGGTCATTGACCGGGGCGAGCCCAGTGGGCTGAATGGTGACGAACGCCAGCCCGGTCCCCTGGGCGACGAAGGAGTACGCCTTGGTCTGGAAGGTCGGGGCGGGAATGGAAGGATCGGCGGCGACGCTCGGGGCGCCGAAGCCCGCGAAGGCGTCGGAAACCCCGACGACGCGACGGACGGGGTCGAGATTGACGGTGGTGGCGATGGCGTCGACCACGAGGAAGAAGGGCCCCGTGGCGAGGCTGATGTTGGAGGCGCGCACCTCGTCGCTGCGGACGCGGATGAAGAAGGTCTCGCCGGGGCGGGCGCGGATGGTGGTGAAAGCGTCGTTGATGCGTCCGGCGTCGCTGTCGGCGGCGATGAGATTGCCTTGGCCGTCGTAGACGTCGAGGCGGGTGTCGAGGCGGACGCCGGTGTAGCGGGTGTGCTGGGCGTTGATCGTGACGAGGCTGTCCCACAGCGCACCGGCGGGCACATCGTATCGGTAGACGATGTCGTCCTGCCGGATGCGGTTGGCGACGGTGCCCAGGCCACCCAACTGACCCAGGATGGGGGTGATGGGGGGGACGGGAGAGCCGGGGACCGGCGAACCCGCCTCGCGGGCGATGCCGGTGGGGAGGGGGGTCTCTCCCCCGACGTCGAAGGTGGTGGTGGTGGCGTCGAGGCGGACGCGATAGGCGCCCGAACCGGCGGGCGCCCCGGTTGTGTCGCTCGAGACCTGGACGAAGTAGGTCTGGCCCGCCGTCGCGACGAACCCGACCCAGCCGTCGCGCTGGAGGCCCGAGGTGAGGGTGCTGTTGCCCAGGCCCTGACCCGCGGGGGTGATCTCCTGACGGGCGGCGTTGAAGAGGCGGATGCGGGTATTGAGCGTGCTGCCGGCTTGGTTCGAGGTGTCGGCGAGGATGGAGACGAAGTCGGTCGCGGGGGCGACGAAGGAGTAGACGTCGTTGTCGGTGGAGGGGGTGGCCGGGTTGATCGATTCGACGGCCCCGACGCCCTCGCCCGTCGTGCCGTCGAGCGTGAGTGGAAGGGGGAGGTCGAACGTGCCGTTGAGGAGGATCCGGCTCTCCAGGACCTCGACCCCCGCGGTGCCTAAGGGGGAGCCGCCGCCTCTCAAACCCAAGGCACGACCGACGAGACGGACAAGCGCCGCGGGGCGAGCGGCCGCGCGAGCCCGGGCGGAGGTCTGAACGGAGGTCGGGGTGAGCGGGCGGAAGTCCCTGCGATCCATGTCGGGCTCCAAGGGGGAAAGCGCCGGGGCGGCGGGTCGGGCGGGTTCGGGGCGGGCGTCGGGCGGCCGCGGTGGGGCCGGGACACCCCGGGCAGGGTCGGCGTGCTCGTCCGGGGTGCGGGACCGGGGCTGCCGTTCTCGGTGCGCTCCGTGAACTGCGGGGCGAATCGGGAGGGCGGTCTCGGACGCCGGGGCACTCTCCTGCCGAGGGGCGTGCGCGTCGCTGCGGCGAGCATACAGGACGCGTTGTTGGGTGTCCAGTGGGGCGGGGGCGGTCGTGCTCCGCGCGCCTCGCATGGGGCGCACCGGGTGCCTAGGCGGGGTTCTCACCGATTCGGGCGTGGCCCCGACCCGGTTGCAGCGGCGACGGCGCGGGCTCGAATTATCTTGTGGAGCGGGGGTGTCAGGCGAGGGTGGTTGGCTGCTTGGGGATGGTTCGACGGACGGACGCCTCGGCGAGGATCTCCGCCGCGTCGTAGACGGGGAGGGGGGAGTTCTCGCTGCCGACCAGCAGGGGAACTTCGCTGCTCGCCAGGATCACGGCGTCGCAGCCGCGGCGGGCGAGGCTGGCGATCGCCGCGAGGGCGGCGGCTCGGGATTCGGGGCGCGCGTGCCCGTAGATGAGTTCGCCGAAGATGATCTGATCGATCGTCTCGATGTCGGTTTCATCCGGGGTGAGGACCTGGATCCCTCGCAGGCCCAGGTGCGTCTGGTAGGTCGAGGAAAGGGTCACGAGCCGCGTGCCGACGATCCCCACGCAGGTCCGTCGATCGGTGGCGAGCGCGGACCCGACCAAGTCCGGCATGGGGAGCCAGGGGATCGGGCTGCCGACCTCGGCCAGCTGGACACCGTGCTGGACGGCGCCGTCGGGGGTGATGCAGAACTCGGCGCCGCAGCGGGCCAGCAGCTCGGCGGAACGTCGAAGCATCCGCCCGACGGTGAGCCAGTCGTCCTTGCGGATGGCGCTGATGTAGAGCTCGAGAGGCTCGTTGTGCACGGTGACTCGGGGCTGCTCGTTCGGGGCGCGGAGGCGCCCCGCGTGGCGCATGACCTGGCGGTAGAAGAGCGCGGCACCTTCGGGGCTGACGCCGACGATCCCGATGTGGCTGGTCACGCGAGCTCCTTCGGGGACGGCGAGGGCCGTCGGGGTCCTCGGCGGTGGCGCGGGGTGGACCGGGAAGGGTCGGGAGGGGGTCCGCGGCTCCCCTATGGTGGGGCGTGGGAGCCGCGGCGTCAAACACGAGCGATCAAGGGGTCTGAGAGGGAGTGGGATTGAGCGTGTCGGAGGATCCCTTTGACGTTCTCGGGGTTCCGGCCCGGTTCGACCTCGAACCCGAGGTGGTGCAGCGAGCGTACCTCGAACGTGCCGCGGGGGTCCACCCGGACCTGATCGGGGATGACGAGGGGGCGGAGAGGAGCGCCTCGTTGAACAGGGCGAAGGCGACGCTGGACGATCCGGAAGCCCGGGCGAACGCCCTTCTGGCTCGGATGGGAGGCCCCGCCAAGGAGGTTGATCGGTCTCTGCCCGATGGCTTTCTGATGACGATGATGGAGACGCGGGAGGCGATCGAGGCGGCCGCGGCGTCGGAGGACGCGGTGGCGTTGGCCCGATGGAGGGCGTGGGCGGCGGCTCAGCGGGATGGGCACGCGGCACGGATCCTGCCGATGTTCGAGGCGACCGGGGGCGCGGGGGTCCTCGGAGCGATCCGGCGGGAACTCAACGCGTGGCGGTACATCGAGCGGCTGATCGAGCAGTTCGGGATGGGGCGGGGGCACGCGAGCGGGCTCCGGTGAGGAGGCGGCGATGGTGATGGTGGCCAAGACGAACCGCGGCAGGGTGTGGAGGATGTTCATCACTGCGGTGCTGGTGCTGCTGGCGATCCGGCTCGTGACGGGGGACGGGCCCGCGCCGACGCCCGTGGCGTTCGCCGCGGCGGGAACATTCGAGGAGGCGACCGCGGCCTCGAGACGGAGCGGAATGCCGGTTCTGGCCTTCGTGACGGCGGACTGGTGCCCGTCGTGCCAGAGCCTGAAGAGGGGAGGACTCGCGGATGAGGGCGTCGCTCGCTGGATCGCGGACAACGCCCATCCGGTGCTGATCGACGCGGATGCCCAGCGCGAGGTCGCGGCCGGACTGAACGTGTCGGGGATTCCCGCGCTGATCCTGCTTCGGGACGGGCGGGAGATCTCGCGGAGCGTGGGCGCAAGCAGCGCGGCGGCGCTGCGGGGTTGGCTCGCCGAACACGGCGGGCCGGTCGCGGACATGCGGGGAGAGAGCCCGAAGGATGGGGAGACGGATTTGCGCCCCCGCGACGATGGGAAGTAGGCGGGGCTACTCCAGCGGGTTGATGAAGAGGCCGGTCAGGAGCTTGGGGTAGAAGAAGGTCGACTTCTGCGGCATGAGTTGGTTGGCTCGGCTGACATCGCGGACGGCGTCGAGCGGAGTCGGGCGAACGATGACCGCGAGCTGGGCCTTGAAGCCCTTGCCGCCGCCGGCGCCGGTCTCGGAGCCCTTGCCGATCTCCACGACCTCGTCGATGGTGTGCGGGAAGGCCCACTTGACGGGCTCGCCGGCGTTGAGCCTGGGCTGGCAGACCTGCTCGACCACGATGTGCTGGACGAGGGCGACGTCCAGCGTGCGCCAGGCGGGCGGCTTGTCCGGAAAGCGGGCGCGGAGCGGGTCGGCCTGAGGGGGCGTCGCGGTGAAGCAGCGCCCCGACGCGAAGTCGTAGAGGCCCAAGACATTGGTGGCGGCCGCGGTGGTCATGGTCCGCTCGAGCGCATGGATGTCGGTGCCGGCAGGGCTGACGTCCAAGAGTCCCTTGGAGGCGTCGAGGAACGCGTCGATGGAATAGCCGGCCATTCCGCCGAGGACCCGGTGGGTCGGCCAGATGATGAGGCCCGGATCGGACATGCCGACGAGGACCATCATGCTGCGGCGGGCCGGATGATCCTCGGGGAGGGCCGCGCCGCCGAGGTGATCGATGTAGGTCAGGCCGGTCCCGTAGCGGTGATGCCCGTCGGCGATGAAGATGTCCTCGCCGGCGAGGGCGTCTCGGTAGGCCTTGATGGCCTGGGGGTCGTCGACCGTCCAGACCTCGTGCAGGACGCCGTCGCCGAGTTCGGCGGTGATGTCGGGGAGGCCCCGGGCCATGACGGCGCTCAGGAGGGCGGTCGCCTTGCCGCGCTCGTCCGCGTGCAGGCCGAAGATGGGGGAGAGTTGGGCCCGGGTCGCCTTCATGAGCGCGAGGCGGTCCTCCTTGGGGCCGGAGAAGGTCTCTTCGTGGGGCAGGATGCCGCCGCCGGGCCTGGGGCCGAACTTGACGGCGTCGACGCAGCAGGCCATGCCGGAACGCTGGGAGGTGCCTGCGGCTGATCGGGTGGTCTGGCGATAGGCGAACATCGCGGGGGTCGCTCGGCGGGCGAGCGTGCCATCGGCGAGCCACTTCCGATAGAGCGCGCCGGCGGAGTCGTAGGCGGTGGCGGGGCCCAGCTCCTTCGCGGGGGTGTGCGGCAGGTCGACGGCGACGACGTTGCGGGCGTCCTTGGCGAGGAGACGGGCTTTCGCCGCGGCGTCCAGCACGTCGTAGGGGGGGGCGACGAGGGACGAGAGATCGCCGCGGCCGGCGTGGTACTGGACGGCGCGGAAGGGATGGACTGCGGGCATCGGGTGGTCTCGCGAGGGGCGCGTCGAGGGAGGGGCGTGTCGGCGTGGAGGCGAAGGGGGGGAGTCGGGTGCGAGTATAACTCCCGGCCGCGCGCGCGATTCGCGTAGGATCGGGGAATGCCACGAGCGATGGTCATCCGGGCGGCGGGGACGAACTGCGACGCGGAAATGGTGCGGGCGTTCGCGCTGGCGGGGGCGGAGGTCGACCTCGTCCACCTCGACCGCGCCCTCGCCGACCCGGCGATGCTCGATCGGTACGACCTCTTCGGCTTCCCGGGCGGGTTCAGTTACGGGGACGACATCGCCTCGGGGCGGATCTTCGCGATGCGACTCAGGGAGCGGCTCTACCCCGCGCTGCGGTCGGCGGTGCTGCGGGGGTGCCCGATCATCGGCGCGTGCAACGGATTTCAGGTCCTGACGCAGGTGGGGCTGCTCCCGGGCCCCCGGCCGGGCGAACCGTGGCCCGAGGCCGGACCGCCGGAGCCCTCGGCCGCCCTCGCCGACAACCAGGACGCCCGCTTCCACGACCGGTGGGTGGGCGTCGCCTTCGATCCGGCGTCTGCCTGCGTCTGGACTCGCGGGCTGGCCGAGGACGCCGCGAGCGACGACTCGCCCGCGGTGTGGCAACTCCCCGTCGCTCACGGCGAGGGCCGTTTCGTCACCGCCTCGCCCGAGGTCTCGGGCGACCTCGAACGCGCTGGCCAGATCGTGCTGCGCTACGCCGACAACTACAACGGGTCCGAAGGGGCCGTCGCCGGGATCTGCGACGTCACGGGCCGCGTCTTCGGCCTCATGCCGCACCCGGAGCGCTATCTCGACTGGACCCGCCATCCATCGTGGACGCGTCTGCCCGCCGATCGCCGCCGCGGCGACACACCCGGGCTCAGGATGTTCAGGAACGCCGTCGAGGCCGCAAGCCTCGCCGCACGCTAGCCGACGCGGGCATTGACGGAATGCATTGAGCCGGTGCCGATGGACAAGCGGGAGGCGTTCGTGGACGCGACCGGAGGGCCGAGCAATGGGGCCGCGAGCGAGACCGATTCCGCGCGGGCATGCCCTTCATGCGGGTATGACCTTCGCGGCCTGCCCGTCGGCGCCCCATGCCCCGAGTGCGCGGCGGTCCCGACATCGGCCCGGCTTGGTCTCCTCGGCGGAACGCTCGCCGACGCACCGACCGACTACCTGCTGCGTCTTCGCCGCGGCGCTCGGCTCCTCTTGTTCGCGGGGGCGGGCGCGGCGGCGCTGGGTCCGCTCGCGCTCTGGCTGGGCTCGGCGTTCGTGTCGAACGGGATGGCCGCCTGGCTTCCCGTGCCCGCGGGAGTTGTCGGAGGCGCGCTCGCTTGGGGCGGTTGGATCGTCAGCGAGCCGCGCCGCGGCGTGAAGTCTCGCGGCTTCGTCCCCGAGGATGAATGGTCGTCGGCGCGATGGTTCATGCGCATGGCGCCGGCGGGGTGGGGCGTGGCGTGGGTTCTCGAGGACGCGTTTGTTCCGGGCGGGTGGGTCGGCTGGCGGATCGCGGCGATTCTCGCGGCGAGCGTCGCGATGGGCGGCCTCGCCGTGCTCTGGTGGTGGATGGCCGTCGTTGCCGACTGGGCCAACGACTCGACCCTCGCCTGGCGATTGCGGTCGGGCCTGCTCTGGATCGTCCCCGCCGTCGTGCTCGCGTTCTTGGCTCGGTGGGGCCTCAGCGCCCCGGGCAAGGCCGCCCTCGTGCTCTTCCCCGTCGGAGCGCTGTGCGCCCTGATCGCCCTCGTAAGCGCCTGGTTGGCGATCCGCCCGCTCGTCGGCTTCGCGGCCATGGCCGTCTGGGCTCGCCGCAACGTCGAAGAGCGGCAGGCGGCACAGGCCCGGGCCGAGTTCCGGCGGGCGGAACGCTTCCCGAACCGCGCCCGGGCCGACGCGGGACCGGCGTCCGTCTCGCCCCCGGCCCCGCCTCCGCCCCCGGCCCCGCCTCCGCCCCCGGCCGAAGAGACGTACGACCTCGCGCCGGAATCGCCGGCGAGCGACGGCGGACGCCGCGGGAGGCCATGAACGTCGGTTCCTAGGATCATGGCGTGTCGAGCGCGAGGCCCAAGGTCCTGGTCGCGATGTCCGGCGGCGTCGACTCCTCGGTCGCGGCGGCGCTTCTGCTGCACGAGGGGTACGACGTCGTCGGGTGCTTCATGCGCCTGGGGTCCCCCGGCGAGACGATTGACGAACTGCGGGCCGACGCGTGCGAGCCCGGGGCCGCACGAAAGCCGTTGAAGATCGGCCATCAGGGGTGTTGCTCGATCAACGACGCCGCGGACGCGCGGCTGGTCGCGGCGGAGCTGGGGATCCCCTTCTACGTCTGCAACTTCAAGAAGGACTTCGGGCGGATCATCGATCACTTCGTCGACGAGTACGCGATGGGCCGCACCCCCAACCCCTGCGTCCGCTGCAACGACTGGCTGAAGTTCGGCCGCCTGCACGACTACGCCGGCCAGGTCGGCGCGTCGTTCGTCGCCTCGGGCCACTACGCGCGGATCGAGGGGACCGGCGACGACGCGGCGATGCTCCGCGGCGTAGACCGTTCGAAGGACCAGTCGTACGTCCTCTTCGGCGCCCCGCGGTCCAGGCTGGGGTCGATGCTCCTGCCCATCGGCGGCATCGAGAAGCCCCGCGTCCGCGAGCTCGCCCGCCGGTTCGGCCTGCCGGTCTTCGACAAGCCCGACTCGCAGGAGATCTGCTTCGTCCCCGACAACGACTACGCGGGGCTCGTCGAGCGGATGCGGCCCGAGACCCGCCGGCCGGGACGCATCGTCGACGTGGACGGCGCCGATGTCGGCGGCCACGACGGCCAGCACCGCTTCACCATCGGCCAGCGGCGCGGGCTCGACATCGCCCTGGGTCAGCGCGTGTACGTCGTGGGCAAGGACGCGAGCGCCAACACCGTCACGATCGGCTCCCGGGCCGACCTGCTCGCTTCGGGGTGCGTGGCGAGCGAGGCCAACTGGCTGGTCGATCCGCCCTTGGTGGGGGAGCCGCTCCGGTGCCTGGCGAAGTACCGGTACAACTCCGAGGCCGTCGGCGCGACGGCGCGAGTGATCGAGGGCGGCGCTGACGCCGCCACGCCTTCGGGGAGAACGGGCCGGTTCGAGGTGACCTTCGACGTTCCCGAATCCGCCGTCGCGCCCGGGCAGGCGATCGTCCTGTACGACGCGCCGTCGGGAGAGCGGGTGCTCGGCGGCGGGTGGATCGGCGCGGTTACGCCCGTCAGCGGGGGGCGTCCGCCTGCTTCTTCATGATGAAGAGGTAGTTGAATCCCCGGAGGTAGAAGTTCCCCTCCTCCGCGGCCTTGCGCCAGTTTCCGCGCTCGAGCTTCTGGTTGTGGCGGACGACGGCGATGATGTCCGTCGGCTTGAATCGCCGGCGAAGCAGGGCGAAGAGCTCGAAGCCGATGGGCATGAAGACGCCCGCGCCGTCGCCGGGCTTGCCGCGGCGCTTGCGGAACGAGTCGCTGACGTAGAGCGCCATGTACCGCCGGTCCTTGAGGACGCGGTCGATCTCGGAGATGACGGCGGCCATGGCGTCGTAGTAGGCGGCGCCCCGGTCGTCGCCCGCGGCGTCGAGCTTGCCGATGCAGGCGGGGTCGTCGGAGTAGTCGACGTGGGTCGAGTACGGCGGGTCGATGAAGACGAAGTCGGCGGAGGCGTCGGCGAGGGGGAGGCTTCGGGCGTCGGCGGGACGGATGTCGGGGCGCGACGGGGCGAGATCGAGGCCGATGCACTTGCGGTCGAGGTCGGCGCAGACGTCCAGGGTGGTCCCGCCTCCGACCATGGGGTCGACGACCACGTCGCCCGGGCGGGTGTAGCGCTCGAGGAGGTTCCAGATGATCCAGCTCGGCGTGGCCCCGACGTAGTTCTTATCGCCCTGCATGGACGCGCCGGTGCGGGCGGAGGTGTAGTGCTGGCTCGGGTATTCCCAGAGCGTGGTGGTCTGGAGGCGGAGCGTCGGGCGTTCGAACCGAGGACCGCCGCCCCGCCGGGAGGGAGCATCGCCGGGGGATGAACGGCGTGGCGGGGGGGGCGTCACGACCTGGCGGCCTCCTCGGCGATGAGACGAACCAGCTCGGCCTTGGCGCGATCGAGCGGGGCGGCGAGGCGGGCGCCCGCTGCCCGGATGTGGCCCCCGCCGCCGAGGCGCTTGGCGACGGCGTTGACGTCGATGGCTCCATCACCCGGCTTGCTGCGGAGGCTGATCTTGGTGACGGTGCCCGCGGCGTCCTGCCCGAACTCGGCGCCGCTGGCCTCGGTCAGCACGGCCGTGACGCGAACGCTGGGGATGGACTGCCCGTGGTCGACGAAGCCGCCCGATTCGCCCGGCTGGGCGGCGCACTCGGCGAAGTCGCGCTTGGTGAGCGTCATGGTCGCGATCGTGCCGGCCTCGTGCAGTTCGAGCGTGGCCAGCGCGCGGCCCAGGAGCCTGAGACGCGAGGGCGTCTCCTGCTGCTCGACGTGCTGATAGAGGCTGACGTGGTCGGCGCCGGCGTCGAGGAGCTCGCCGGCGAGCACCATCACGCGTCGCGAGACGTTGCTGTGGCGGAACCAGCCGGTGTCCGTGGCCAGGCCGAGGTAGAGCGCCTGCGCGACGCGGGGCGGAAGTTCGGTCGCGGCGTTCACGTTGAGGATGGCCTGGCAGAGCAGGGCCGCGGGCTGACAGACGGCCGCGGACTCGGGATCGATGAACCGGCGCGCGGCGACGTCGGCGTCGCCCTGCACGTGGTGATCGACGAGGCTGGTGATGGCGGCGCGGGTCGAGAGCCACTCTCGGACGGGCTGGAGCTGGGTCCATGAGCCGGTGTCCAAGATCACCACCGCGTCGACGTCCGGGACGTCGGGCTGGACTCCGGCCTCGAGGATGCGGTACGGCGTGTCGCCCGCGACGGCGCGGAGCCACGGCGGGACGGGCCCGGCGTACCACGCCTCGGCGCGGGCGGCGCTCACCCACGGACCGGGCGTGTTGAGAGCGCGGACCACGGCCATGGTCGAGCCGACGGCGTCCCCGTCGGGCTTGAGGTGCGTCAGGACGACGATCCGACGCTTGCCCCGGAGGCCGTCGGCGATCTCGCGGAGGGTCGTGTTCGTTGACCACGGCGTGGTGGCCGTGGCGATGGTGGGGGTGCTGGGCACGGGTGGTCCTTGGCGGGCCGGAGGTCAGGCGGGGGTGGGCGTCGGGAGGAGATCGCGGACGCGATGGACGTCGCGGGCGAGCTGATCGGAGAGTGCGTGGACCGATTCGAAGCGGACCTGGTCGCGGAGCCAGGATTCGAGGCGGATGGTGAGCGGCCAATCGTACTCCGGCAGGCCATCGATCGTGCCGACGGAAGCGCTGCCGCCGAGGTCGAGAAGATGGACTTCGGTCCGCCGCTCGACGCCGCTGAACGTCGGGCGGGCGCCGACGTTGACCGCGGCACGGTGGACCCCGCCGCCGGGGAGGGTGGCGGTCGCGGCGTAGACACCGTCGGCGGGGAGGAGACAGTCGGTGGCGAGATTGGCGGTGGGGAAGCCGATGGTCCGCCCGCGCCGGTCGCCCCTGCGGACCTCGCCGGCCAGCTCGTACGGCCTGCCGAGGACGAGCGCCGCATCGCGGACGCGGCCTTGGGTGACCAGCCACCGGACCAGACTGCTCGAGGCCCGGGCGACGAGGTGATCGCCGAGCGCGACCTCCACGGGGTCGACGACGATCGTCGCGTAGCCGAGCTCACGGCCCAGGCGGGCGAGGGTCAGCACGCCTCCCGCACGTCCCTTGCCGAAGTGAAAATCGGGGCCCTCGACGAGCCAGGACGGGGCGTGACGCTCCCGAACGCTCTGCATGAACGCCTCGGGCGAGGTCGCGAGCAGTTCGTCGGTGGGCTCGAGGCGGACGACCTCGTCGGCACCGGCGGCCATGAGGAGTTCCACGCGGCGAGTGAACCCGGTCAGACGGGCGGGGGCGGCGGCCGGTCGGAGCCGAGTGAAGGGGTGGGGATCGAAGGCGACGGCGACGACGCGACCCCGGGCGCCCACCAGGTCGCGGGCGCGGTGGACGAGCGCGGCATGTCCCAGGTGGACGCCGTCGAAGTTGCCGATCGTGACGGCGGTTGGAATCGCGTTGGCGGGGTCTGGCATCGGTCGCTCGAGGGTAGGTCGGGGGGGCGGCGAACGCCCCCGGCGGGTCGGGCTCGGGGGCGCCGCGACTACACTTGGGCATGGCGTTGTTCTCGCGCAGGCCCAAGGCGTCCGCTCCCGTCCCGGTCGTGGTTCAGAGCCGTTCCGAGGGGGGCGGAGGCGCGGCGCACGGGCCGCGGGAGTCGCGTGTGTTCGAGCTGGGCAGCGACATGCTCCGGCGCGCCAGAGCGCACAAGACCGGGCTCCTGTCGGCCAAGTTCTATTCGGACGCGCTGATGGAGTGGTCCATGAAGGACCACGAGTTCAAGGTGCAGATGTTCCGGTTCGTCGACGCCTTCCCGATGCTCAAGACGCCCGAGGCGGTCTTCGATCACCTGCAGGACTATCTCGGCCAGCCGGGCGTGACGGCGCCGCCGGTGATCGCCGCGGCGATGAAGGCGGGGGGCCTGGCGAAGGGGATCGCGGCGCGGACGATCTCCGGGCAGATCACGGGGATGGCGGCGAAGTTCATCGCGGGGAGCGACGCGGCGAGCGCGACTCCCGGCCTCAAGGCCATGTGGGACGACGGGATCGCCTTCAGCGTCGACCTCCTGGGCGAGACGTGCGTGAGCGACGAGGAGGCGGACGCGTACGCGCGGAAGTACCTCGATCTGATCGCGAACCTGCCGGCCGAGGTGGCGGCGTGGAAGGCCCAGCCGCGGCTGGAGGTGGACCATCTGGGAGCGATCCCCCGGGTCAACGTGTCGGTCAAGATCTCGGCGCTCTCGGCGCGGGTGGACCCGATCGACACGGAGGGATCGATCGCGGACCTCATGCGTCGGCTGGTGCCGATCCTCGAGGCGGCGCGCGACCGCGGGGTCTTCGTCAACTTCGACATGGAGCACCACGCCTTCAAGGACCTGACGATCGAGCTCTTCCAGCGGTGCGTGGAGCGGGTCGACTTCCAGGCCGGGCTGGCGATGCAGGCCTATCTGAAGAGCGGGGTCGAGGACGTGAAGCGCCTCGCGGAGTGGGCGCGGCGGGCGAGGAAGACCGTGACGGTGCGGCTGGTCAAGGGGGCGTACTGGGACGCCGAGACCATCCGCAGCGAGATGCACGGCTGGCCGTGCCCGGTCTGGCCGCACAAGTGGCAGACCGACGCCTGCTTCGAGCGGATGACCGAGGCCCTGCTGGACGCCTGCCCCCGGACGAAGGGGGAGCCCGGGGTGAAGCTGGCCCTGGGCTCGCACAACGTGCGCTCGATCGCCGCGGCCTTGGCGGGGCTCGAGTCGCGCGGGCTGCCGCGCGAGGCGATCGAGGTGCAGATGCTGCACGGCATGGCCGATCAGCTCAAGTTCGCCGCGGCGGAAATGGGTCTGCGGGTGCGGGAGTATGTGCCGGTGGGGGAGATGATCCCCGGGATGGCGTACTTGGTTCGACGCCTGCTGGAGAACACGAGCAACGAGAGCTGGCTCAAGGCGGGGTTCATGGACAACGCGGACGCGGGGGCCCTCCTGCGGCAGCCCGGGCCCGCGGGCGGGACGGCGGGCGCTCCGGCGGGCGTTCTGGCCGACCCGGTGGCGGCGGCCCCAGAGCGGCACCGGCTCACGCCGGCCGTCGCGGGGGTGGGGGACGGGCGGCCGTTCTTCACCGAGCCGATGCGGGACTTTGCGGACGCGGGGCAGCGGAAGGCGTTCGCGGCGGCCGTGGCGCGGGCGACG
>Ga0105046_10012173_pt1 | contig 13340 bp, 11 predicted proteins | sample MAT03_FD_78385 | JGI IMG/M metagenome (GOLD analysis project Ga0105046, IMG submission 78385) | Freshwater microbial communities from Lake Fryxell liftoff mats and glacier meltwater in Antarctica - MAT-03 (megahit assembly) | ecosystem: Environmental > Aquatic > Freshwater > Ice > Liftoff... | reverse complement strand
CCGACAAGTTGCAGGGAACACGGGAAACGAGCTTGTTTTCTGTGGAAATTCGGCAGTCTGGGTCGCCCGGTTGCTGTCAGATGCGGGTGGGCCATTCCTAAAACCCAACGAAGATCGCTGGAGAACTGTCTCTGTTGTGCGCGAAATACCCGAGAAATTGGCAACCTCGAGATGAGCCGAACACCCATATAACACGCGAAAACTGCTTGAAAAACAGCGTAGTTAGCGAACTGTCGGCTCGTTGAATAAATAAATTCGTTGGCATAATGTTCCGAGGAGTGGCGGTTACCTCAACTGGATGATACCGCTGAGATAAGCTCCGAGCGCCGTGAAGGAGGCACCGATGGCATAACCGATAATGCCGTCCCTCACTTTTCTTCGCCAACTGTTTGCGTTGTCCCGATCGCGCTCGGCTTGGCGAAGTTTCTCTGCGAGGAGCACCAGTGATGACCCGATCATTGCGAGTGGGGTATCGCCTTTGGTCCGACCGACGATTTTGATTAGCTGCTGCCTTGACATAATACGTACTGTCGTGCGAACTCGAATCAGAGGCCTTGACGGAATGACGTGCTTTGGCACTTGGACGACCGCGATGACGCGGCGGTTGATAGTGTGGAAACAAATGGATGTGGTGTGTTCGTCGCCCAACTCTAACAAAGCTTCCTCGTAACGGTGTTCGACCCGCGTGCGATTGCATCCAACCACCCCTTTGCTCGCGCGGTAGCCAAAGATAATTGAGCCACCTTCGTGATGCGCGAATGCAGCAATCAGGTCGGCGAGGATTTTGGAGGATGTCACGCGACCTCTGACTTCAACAGTTTCGCTGGACCCGCCACGGGCCATCTCAAGTGCTTCGGCTTCGGTCAGTACCATTTGAGGCTCGGTTTCCAATTGAATTGCTCCGTTGTTTTCCCGATGTTTTCTGTTGTTTTTGTCTTTCCGATCCCCGGCGTACCCGATCCCCGGCATACCCGCATCAAGCCGCTTACCCGTTCAGACCTGGAAGGCGTCCGTCGTACTGCCGGTGCGGGCTGCTCATGTTCTCGCCGAACTTGGCGGTCTTGGTGCCCATGCGGTCGAGGATTTCGGCGTAGAGGTTGGCGACGGGCGTTTTCGGCTTGAAGGCGAGGTGCCGCCCGGTCTTCAGGGTGCCGCCGGCTTTGCCCACGAGGAGGGCGGGGTAGTCCTGCGTGCCGTGTCCGCCGTCAGCCATGTACGACGTGTAGAGCAGCAGCGTGTTATCGAGGAGCGAACTGCCGCCCTCATCAATGGCTTGCATCTTCTTCACCATCTCGGCGAAGAGTTTCGTGTACCATGTGTGAATCTGCCGCAGGGCTTCGCGGGCGATCGGGTCGGCGTCCTCGACGCGGCCGGCGTTCCCCTGGTGTTCGAGCGTGTGGCAGTGCGTTTCGTAACCGACGGTGACCACGCCGGGGAACTGCGCTTCGTCGCTGCCGCACGCGAAGACGCCGACGCGGGTGGTGTCGGTTTGGAACGCCAGCACGAGCAAGTCGGCCATCAGGCGGGTGTAGCTTTCGTGGTGTTCCGGGTCGCGGTGAACGGGGTTCGTGATCTGCCAGATCGGCACGTTTTCCTTGGGCAAATTCGCGGGCAGGTTCACCTTGGATGGCCCGGGGTTCGCGGCGTCAACCGCTTCGAGGCGCTGGCGAGTTTCCACGAAGTCGATGCGTTTCTCGATGCCGCGAATGGTGTCGAGATACTGGTCGAGGCGCTGCCGGTCAGCGGCACCGAGATCGCGGCATAGGTCTTGCGCTTCCGCACGCACAACATCCAGAATGCTGCGGTCGATGTTGTCTTTTCCTGGCGAGCGGGGGGTGTCAGCCTAGTGCTGTGCACATCTTGAGTTGCCATAAGTCTTGTTGGAGCATCACTTTGGCCGATGCTTCAAGGCAAAAATTGCAGCGGTGATCACGAGAATGACCCAAACGTGGATCGCAGAACGGTCCAACTTCTCCACGGGGAGCGGTTACGATCCCGAGGGTCCAAATCTGCCAGTCTGGCAGCGTTTCCAGGCGATTTCAGGTGGCAATTCGGGTCGAACGGTCCACAGGTTTCCATAGCAGACCGGACCTCATCGAGTTGTGCACAGCACTGGTGTCAGCCCCCTGTGCCGGCTGAATGTTCGCGCGCGTCTTCCAGTTCGGCACGACCGGCGCACGCCCCCGGAACATCCGCTCGAACACGAGTCGGGGGTTCGCTTCGTAAGGCACCGACACATCGGCGGCCCGCCAGGAATACCGCGTCTCATGGCTGCTCAGGCCGAGTTCGAGCGACGGCAGGAACGTTTGATCGCCCACGGCCCGCGCCGCGACCTGATCGACGCTCGGGCTGGCGACGAGTTTCCCGTCGGATTTCTTGGCGAGTTCGGTTCCCGTGAGGTGCATCAACGCACAGTGTTCGTGTCCGTTCAACCCTTCGCTGCGACCGTGGTGGCTCAAACCCGAAAGCACGAGAAGTTCATCCTTGGCGAACTCCAGCGGCTTCAGAATGCTGGGCAACTTGCCGAGAGCACCGATTTCCTTGGGCTTCCACGATTCGAGAACCGTGCCGCCCGTGACCGTGAACACGCCGAACCGCAGCGGCTGGCGACTCCGGCCTTGGCGGCGGCGAGTTGTTCGAGAAACGGGAGCGCCATCACGGCACCGGTGCCGCGAAGGAACGCCCGGCGAGACAACGGATGCATGTGGGGCATTTGGGGTTCTCAGTTTGGCCAAGAAACCCCGGGCGATTTCTACCACGAGGCTTTGATCGGTCATACTAAACAGAGTTCCGTTTCCACTCCGGACTCTTCGGCGACTTGGATGAGTTTCTTGTAAGCGATCGTCAGTATCTGGTCCGAATGGAGTTCGCCAAACCGTCAGTCTCGCGGCGGAAACCCGCTGTACTACGACCGTCCCGGAACTATATGCCACCGTCTGCAGCAGCTACCGCCTGACGCGGTTCAGTAGTTCGAGGAACATCGGCTCACTCGCCAACGCTTTGAAGTCGAGGTGGGCCACGAGTTGCCGTTCCACCACATCAGTATCGGCGAGGTTCTTGTTTGAGACGGACTTGAGGATGTACTTCGCGAGCATCCCTACAAAGTCGTGACCGTTGATACAGTGCCGCTCGTCCTGGCCCGCAATGGACGCACGAAACAATTCAAGCTGGAAATTGAACTCATCACGATGTTTGAGCTTTGCACTCTTGTTCAGGTATTTCTGCACGAAATCGGCTACATCAAACTCTGCCTTGTCTAGCGTCACCTTGCATTGTTCCTCCACTTCCAGCCACTTCAGCGCGTACCCTTTCTCTTGATTAGCGGCTCGCATCAGAAATGTTTCAATCAAGACCATCCGGACGGCCGCGATGAACCGGGAAGGCGTGAATTCCGTCCGACGCACGAATAGCCGAAAGAACCGCCCGAGTACTGGTTCCGTAAAACTGTACATCTCCATGCAAGCGTAATCGGTGAACAACAGCAGAGGGCACTCGTACCGTATGTTCCGCACGTTATCATAGTCCCGATCAACGATACCCGTCACCTGAGGCGTGTCACCGAGGGCAGCGGAGAACGCCAAGCACGCCGCAATGACCCGGCCCTTCTGACCCCCATCTAGGTCGTTTTCGATCAGCATCGTGGCCGTCACGTCGACGGTGTCGATCTCGTAAACCACGACATCATCGCAACCATCCTGTGCGAGCAGGTAGTCCTTGAGCACACTCGCGTCGAACTGGCCTTCTACGTACACGTCGCGAAGCGTTGGCTCTTCCTTATACCTCGCTATCAACTCGGGTATCGTCCTCCGCTCGTCTTCCGTTAATACCTGCTTTCGATGCGCCATGGGCGGCCTGTTCTTCCAAATTCACGAGTCGGATGACATGGTCTTTATGCTGCGCCAGAAGTTCAATCGAATGCGTGGCGAAGACGAGTTGGACGCTGCTTCCCTTGATGCAGTCGAGAAGTGCGCGGATAAGCCTGCGCTGCCATTTGATGTTAAGTGAGATTTCTGGCTCGTCAATGATTAGAATGCTGGGTTTGTCCCGAGCAACGAGTGTATTGCACATCAAGTTCATGAGGTGCTTTTCACCCGAGGAGAGCATGTCGAGGTCCAGTTTTCCGCGAGCTTTGGATCGGACCGTAAAGCCCTTCCTGAGATCGTATGTCACCGTTTTGGAACCTGCGAAGAACTTGTTCAGGTTCTCCACGAAAGTGTTAACGACTCCGTGGATCCCTTCCAGCGCCTTCAGTTGCGCCTCGATACTTCGCACGTAGGGGCTGATGACGGTGTACATGATTTGGGCGTTACCCAGAGACACTTTGCCCCCCAACGCCTGGTTCAACTTCTCAACGGCGAGTTCCGAGATTAGGCCGTATTGGGCATACGCCTCGCTCTTCTTCGACAATCCTTCGAGCTTGACGACCAGTTCGTCCATCTTTTTTTGAATGTCATCGGTTGCATCCGTAGGGGACGCGGCGATCGATTGAGCGATCTCTGTGTACATCGCGTTTACGTTTTTCTGCCCCGCGTTCGACCCTGTGTACGCTTGCTGTCGTATCCAACGCGCAGCGCGATCAACAGCGCTCTTGAGCTCTTGTCGCTCTTCGGCTTCTTCTGGGTCACCGGGCTCGAAGCCATAAACGAATTCTGTTGTGTGCCAGGAGGTAACACGGCGGATTGCGAATCTCGGGTCATCCGCGATTCCGCCCTGAATGCGTCGGTTATCGGGTAAAAGGTGCAGTCCGAGTTTGAGTCCTTCGAGAGTTCCGAGGAAGTTCAGGCTTCGCGCCTTGCGTTCCTCCTCGTCAGATTCTGGCCCAATGTTCGGAAACTCGACTCGTTCGAGTTTGTCCGCTCCACGATAAATCGTTGCGGAGTATGGGCCATCGAGTTTGTCGTGCTCCCTGACAGCATCCACTTTGATTCCACCGGCAAGCTCAACGCTGAAACGCCTGAAGGGAATCTTCGTCAGATAGCTTTTGTGGTCCTTCCCGTCTACATGCGACAGGAGGCGGAAAAGCATGTTCAATATCGTAGTCTTCCCGGACCCGTTGTCCCCATACAAGAGGAAGAGGGCGGAGACATCTGCGGGGTCATCCCGCGTGGGCAGTTCGTAAGTGAATTGACCGAAGAGTTTGTCCACGGCAATGCGGACGATAGCGTGTGGGTTGACCCCACCTCCGTTCTCTGTGTCCACCATGCCTATACACCTGTGTGGTATGGTTTTGAGGAACCCCCGCAGTTGATTGTGGGCCTTTGGGACCCGCACGTCAAGCGGTAACCGCTCGCCGCTCGTTAGGCTCACTAACGATTACAATCGGAAGGGCCTCGCCGGTTGCGCAAAATGCGATCATGACTCATTCCGCCCACAGCACCACAGCGGGGGCGGCGGTTTCGGCAAAGTGTTGTAGTGTGGCGGTGAGTTCGTCGTTCGTTGCGCTGGCGGGGTCGAATTGAGTGTAAGGCAAGTCCCACGCGGTAACAAGTTTCTCCGCGAAATGTGGGCAGTTATCGGCGCTGGTGCCGGCCCGCGAAGCCCGCAAACTCCGCACGCCCACAATCATCTTCAATGGCAACTTCATATCGTGGGCGACATTGCGAACGGCGTCACCGGCCTCGAAGAAGCCCGTGCATTGCATCACGACTAGCGGCTTTGCTCCCGTGAGCATCAGCCCGGCCGCCAGCGCCACCGCTTCGCCTTCACGGGTCACGCGGATCAGAGCAAGCTGGCTCGCCGCGAGCGCGGTTTCCCACGTTCCCAGGTAGCTATCGGGAATCCACACGAGGTGTGTGAACCCGGCGGCTTCCAGGGCAGCGACAATGGATGCGGGTTCGACCATGTGTAGCATTCTACGAACGCCAGCACGCGATGCGCGGACGTTTTTGCCCGCGAGGTGTTCCGCCGCGGGGTGTTTGTTGCTTGGTAGGGCAAACATTCGTGCCTGCCTGCCCGAGCAATGAAAAAGCCGAAACGGGATGATTCCGACCGAAACGGAATGATTCCGGTCAGAACGGGATTGATTCCGGTCAGAATGGGATTGATTCCGGACGAAAAAGGATTGATTCCGGTCAGAATGGGATTGATTCCGGACGAAAACGCAATGATTCCGGTCAGAATGGGATTGATTCCGGACGTTTTGGGATGGTTCCGGACGTTTTGGGATGATTCCGGACTTTTTGGGATGATTCCGATTCTGGGGTGTGTGGTTTGGCGTCGGAACCACTTATGAGGGCCACGCGACCAAATCAACCCCACCGCCCACGACCTTCACCCTTCACGCTTCGCCCCTGTGCGGCGGTTGCGTCTCGGAGTTGTCCGGGGCGGGTAGTGTCTTTACAAGCCTCGCCGGAGGGCGTAGCATTGTATCGTATTCCCGCCGTCGGAGTCTTGCTCACCACCCACACGGATTCGCCAGGAGTTTTCACCATGCTGCCTTCACTGCTTGTCGCCGCGATGGTCACGGCCCCGGCCGCACCAATCCCGAAGGACACCGTCCCGAACACGACCGGCCCGGCACCCCGCGTGTGCGCCGTCAAGGCCGACGCCAGCGGGAGCGTTTGGATCACCGGCCATGTCTATACGAAGCAGAAAGTGCAGCAACCGTCCGTCGTCATCGAAAACAACCAGCGGGTGATAAAGCAACAAGAAGTCGAACAGGTCACGGCGGCCTACATTCGCAAATCGATCAACGAATTTGCCGGGAAGCTCACCACGGCTGAGGGTTCGGCGCTCTCGACCGAGGAAGCCACTCGCCGCTTGAAGGACGGGGCCACGCTTCTGATTACGGCTGATGGCAAGCCCATCGACAAGGGCTGGCTCAAGGCCGTCGCCAACGATACCGTGATCGTGACCGCCGAGGGCATGGGCCAAATCTACTTCCAGGCCGGCTACGCACCCTTCCCGCTGACGGCTGCCCCGCGTCTCACGATGCTCGGCACAGACGAGAACGGAGCCGTCCGCCTGCCGGTGAACCCGAACAACAATAACAACGGCCAAATCTACTACGGGGACAACTTCAATGGTCGCGCCAAACTTCGTGGCCGCCCGATCCAGATCGGCGAGGATGTCGATGGCTCCTACGTCGCGTCTCCAAACACCGCGACAGCGGCGGGTTCGGACGGCAAGAAAGCACTGGCGGACGTGAAGTTCGATGCCTACGACGCGACCGGGAAAATGGTCTCCCGCACAGAAGCGTTGAACCGCCTGAAAGCCGGCGGCATGGTCGTGCTGGCGGGCGACAACCGCTTCCCCGACGCCGACCACATGAAGGCGTTGCGCAGCGACGTTCTCGTCCTGGTGTCGAACGAACTCGTTTTCCCCGCCGGCCAGTCGAACCCTTACGACTTCCAGACCAAGCCCGTGCCCACGAAGCCGATGACCGCGCCGGGTGACGCCGCTCCGCCGGCCCAGGCCGTGCCCGCCATTGGTGTGGTCGCCCCGGCCGTCATCAAGCGGGTGCAACGGCTCGAGAAGTGATCCGCATGGATTCCGACAGCACGAGCGGCCGGGCATTGCCCCGGCCGCTTTCGTTTGGTTTGGGGTGTTACGCGAAGGAAGCTCCCCCGGCGAGCGGGGGGCGTAAGCCCACTGTTCACTCGACTTTATCCCCTTCGGAACAGCGGACTTACGTCCGCCGCTCGCCTGTGGTGCAATACTCGCGTTACACCCCGGTTGCCTTTTCCTTGCGGGTGCCCACATAGAGCAGCATCAGCGCGAGCAGCCCGAACATCAGCACGGCTACGCCCTTCGACCACTCCACTTCTTCCGGCTTCCACACCATCTTCGGCTTCCCGTCGTCGCCGGTCACTTCTGTCGCAAACAAGTGGAAACCGAGATTGATGAACTCGTTGAACGCATCGGGGAGGAACGCGAAGAACGCGATGATAAGCCCGCAGAGTGTGCCGCCAGCGATGTAGCCACTCGCCAGCAAGACGCCGCCGCTCGTCTCGGCTTCGGCGTCCGACTTTGGCTTGCCGCGAAGTTTCTCCGAGACGAGCCGCACCATGCCGCCAATGAAGATGGGCACCGTGGAGGCGAGCGAGAGGTACATCCCCACCGCGACCGGCAGCGCCGCCACGCCGCACAACTCCAGGCCGAGAGCGATGCACACACCCGTGATAATCAGGCTCCATTGCAGTGTGCCGCCGAGAATCCCCTTGATGATGTTGGCGAACAGGCCCGGTTGTGGTGCTTCACTGAACGCCTTCGGGGCGTCGTTGCCGAAGTCGTCCTTCTCGTTCCGACGGTCGATGGGCACGTCCGCCCGGTAGGCAACCTTGCCGTCGTCGCCGACCAAGTAGCGGCCACCCTTATTCACTCCTGGGTATTGGTTCTCAAGGATATGGACAACGTGATACATCTTGGTATCCGCGGTGCATGCGGGTTGATCGTCCTTGGCGGGTTCGTCGCGGTCGTAAGGCTTGCCGGGTTTTTCGGTCGGCCCGTCAGGGTCCACGACGAGCACAATAGTGGGGAGGTCTTTCTTCGTGTAGTGCGTGCCGGCTTTGTTGAGTTGAATCATGGTAAAGCCGATCACGAGCGCCGATGTCACGGAACCGATCAAGATGGCCCACTGTTGTTTGGATGGCGTCGCACCCACGAGGAAACCAGTTTTCAGGTCTTGCGATGTCGTGCCGCCATTCGAGGATGCGATACAGACCACGGCCGCGACCATGAGCGCGGTCAGCATCGATTGGTGATCGGTCTGACCCAGAAGCAAGAAGATCAGGCACACCAGCAGCAGCGTAGCGATGGTCATGCCGGAAATCGGGTTCGATGAACTTCCCACTTCACCCGTGAGCCGGCTTGAAACGGTCACGAACAGGAAGCCGAAGAGCAGAATCAACCCCGCGCCGAGCAATCCGAAGGGGTTTAGCCCTAGCCCGAGTTGTGGCACGGCGGCGATAACCAACACCAGCGCCAAACTGCCGTAAATCACCACGGTGATAGGCATATCGTGTTCGGTGCGGACCGCCGCGGACCCGCCACCCGCCCGACTCGCTCGCAGGTCACGGATACCCGCGAAGACCGAAGCGAAGATTAGCGGCAGCGCCCGGAACATACTGATGATGCCGCCGGCCGCCACGGCTCCAGCCCCGATGTACTTCACATAGTTTTCCTTGATGCCCTTCGGGTCCATGTTCCGAATCAGGCCGGGGTTCTTGTCGTCCTTGGGCTTCTCTTCGCTCCACTCCGCCGGAGCGAGCGGTTCGTTCATTTTCTCGCCGAATGTGACGATCAGCGGCGCGAGTGCAAAGTACGAGATCATCGCGCCGGCCATCATGAGGCAGGCGATTCGCGGGCCGATCAGGTAGCCGACGCCGATGAATTCCGGGGCCAGTTCGCCACCGATTGCCCCGCCCTTCAAGCCGGTCTTCGCCCCAGTCGCCGCGTCCACTGAGTACAGTTTGATCGACGGGATCGTCGCCCACAGATACATCGCGGCCGAGAGGAACTTGTGGGCGAACGCGATGCCGAAGCCAACGAATACCATCTTGGCCGTCGAGCCGCCCTTCTCGCCGGCCACCAGCACCTCGGCGCACGCCGTGCCTTCGGGGTAAATCAACTTGCCGTGCTGCTTCACGATGAATGCTCGGCGGAGCGGGATCATCATGAGGATGCCGAGAATCGCCCCAAGCACCGCTACAGTCATCACGCGGATAGGCTCCATCTCGAAGCCCAGCAGCAACAGCGCCGGCATCGTGACGCCGACGCCGAACGCAATCGACTCACCCGCGCTGCCCGCCGTCTGGACGATGTTGTTCTCAAGAATGGTGGTCTTGCGGACGTTGAAGGCCTTCGAGAACGCACGGAACAGCGTGATCGATAGCACTGCGATGGGCACCGACGCCGAGACCGTCAGCCCGACTTTCAGCACGAGGTAAAGCGACGACGCACCGAAGATGATGCCGAGAATCGCGCCCACCAAGATTGCGGGCCAGGTGAACTCGGGGGGCGACTCGGTGGCCGGCACGAATGGTTGATGCGGCGGCGTGTCCGTCGAGGCGGCGGGCGTGGGTTCGGCCGACATGGTTGGCTCGGTTCGAGGTCAGTTCGGGCAAGGCCACATATAGCCCTCGGCTTGCCGGGGGTTCTTCATAGTAAAAGAAAAGACCCCGGCAAGCCGGGGCCAAATGAGAACGTTGGCTATTTACTCGCGACACCCTTACTTCACCAACTCGTTCAGCGTGTAGTACGCCTCGGGGTGCAGCACCTTTTCGCCGTCAGCGGTGGTCAGGTCTTCCAGGCGAATCTCGAAGACGCGGCCCTTCTTGAGACCCGCCACGAGGACCGATAGCGTCTTGCCGTCGGCCGAGAGCGACGCCTTGCCGACGGGTTCCGAGCGTGTGTCCGTTTCAGGGCAACCGTAATCGCCCTTGTAGATGTAGGTGAAGGAACTCACGCTGGCGGGCTTGGCACCCACCGATTTGGGGTTGATGGGCTTGGTGAACGTCAGATCGAAGCCTGATTTCGTCAGCGTGACGTGGTGAATCTCGAACGGTTCCTTGCCGTCGTAGGCGATGCGTTGCAGGCCGAACGGTTTGCCACCAGTCGAACCCCAGCCGCGGTTCGTCTGGCCGACCATCAAACTGCCGTCCGGGGCAAAGCACAGGCGGTTCACGCCGCACTGCAACCCGCTGCGGAACGGGAAGCACGCGCCCTGATGCACGCCATTCACCTTCTCGAGCGCGACCCGCATCACGTTCGAGTTCGTCTGGTCGCCGACGAACGCTTGCCCCGTGAACGGGCCGAACTTCCCGCCGGTTGTGTCCCAAACAGGCTCGCTGGCGCTCTTGCCCATGCGGCCGTAGGGGAACCAGATGCACGGCGGATCGATCTCCGGGTACACGGGAGCCGGCGCGACCCACGAGACGAACCGCCCCAGATCGTTCCAGCGCTTGAGGCCCGGTTGCGTGCCGTCGTACCACATGCCGCTGGCGACCTTATCCGAAACCTTGCCCGCGAACTGCGAATCCTTCACCCAGCGCAACCCCGCTTGGTGGCCGTAGAACTTGCCTGGCTTCAAGTGGTGCATCTTGTTCGTGGCGACCCATTCACCCTGATTGTCGCAGTAGAACAATTCGCCTTCGGGCGAGAAGTTGATGCCGTTGGGCGACCGCAAGCCGTAGGCAAATGGTTCCATCTTGCCTTCGGGGGTCACCTTCACGCACCACCCGCGCCAGGCGGCTTTCGCCTGGTGACCGCCACCGAAGCCGACATTGAGCGTGATGAAGAAGTTGCCGGCCTTGTCGCGGGCTGGGCCGAAGGCGAACTCGTGATAGTCGCCGGAAACGCCCCACTTGTCGCAGAGCGTGGTGAACTCGCTTGCGGTGCCATTGCCGGACCTATCGACGAGTTTCGTGATTTCCGGCCGTTGAACGACGAAGGCCGTGTTGTTGTCTTCGGCGTAAATCCCGAGCGCTTCGTGCAAGCCGGTGGCGAACTTCGTGAACTTCACATCCGCGAGGCTATCCGAGGTGGGATTCTCGATCAGCCAGACTTCGCCACGACGGGTGCAGGCGAGCAACTTGCCGTCTGGGCGGAACGCGAGGCCACCCACTTCCAGCACACATTCCGGCGGCAACGGGATGGTTGAAACTTTGTAGAAACCTGCTTCGCCCTTCGCGGCCTGCGCGGCCGTGCTGACGACATCCCTGGGGGGAAAGTCGCGTTCGAGCCGCTTGCGGATGGTGTCGGGGATAGCGCTCGGCAGACCGGCCACATTGCAATAAACCGCCCACTCGCCGCCGACCTGCCCGATCTTCACGAGGAGTTCGTTCTTCCCTTCCTTCACATCAATGTTCACGGTGTCCTGATCCGCGACAGCAGCCCGGATGTGCGATTCGTGATGCACCCGTTTCCCGTTGATGAACACGCTCAGAGTGTCGTCGCTGCCGAAGCCGAGCGGGAGCGTCAACGCTTTCGGCGACTCGAAGGCATGGTACAGGTACACCACGGCGTTGGTCTTGTCGGTGGAGAAGAGTTTGGCGAGGTCGAACATCTTCCCCGGTGCGAAGCCTTTGAGTTCTTCCCACGCGATCTTCTGCCCGCCCTTGCCGGTGTAGGTCGCCTTCAGATCGACGCTTTTCTCGGGCGGGAATGCCGTGTCGAAGCCCAAATTGTCGGCATTATCGAACGGGCCGGCGTAGAGCCACTTGCCTTCGAGATTGGGCATCCCGTGCGAGGCAAGCGTGGCCCGAACCGTGTCGCTACGGTTGCCCTTGTTGACGTACTCGCCGGCCGGTTGCGCCGGCTTTGTTGGCTGAGACGCGGCTGGCGTAAACGCAAGGCACGCAACAAGCGCGGCCAGGAGTGAGAAGCGGAGAAGACGCATGGGAGGGTAACCCGGCAAGTTGGAACGGCGAGTTCCCATAGCCTACCCCATCAGAACTGATTCCACAACCGTTCAAACTCGGCGGTGAAGGCGGCGATGAGTTTAGCGTCGGCGGTGTCCACGATGTTCTCGTAGTTCACCTCGGCCGCGCTGCGGGTCCAGTTGTAACTGCCGTTGATAAGTCGGGTGCCGTCGAAAAGGCCGAACTTGTGGTGCATATGGCCGTTCTGCCCAGGGACGGCTCTTCCGCGGACGTCGTCCAACTTTACCGGAATGCCTGCTTCGCGGAACTTCTCGACGTCCGACCCCAGATCGAGGGCCTTGTCGTTATCGGAGATGATTCGCACCTTCACGTTGCGGCGGTGCGCGTCCAGAATCGCCCGGCTAATTCGGTCGTCGGTGATGGTGAAGACGCACACGTCGGCCATACGCCGGCAAGTGCTGAACCGATGCAAGATATGTTGCAAGCACCGTTCGCCGGGCGAGAAAAAGGCTTCGTCGTCCCCGGCAGCGGGTGTTCCCGCGGTGGCCGTGCCCGTTGCGCCGCCCATTGGCACAAGCACCTTCATCACGTCTTCGAGCCAAGTGATGAGGTCGGCGGAAGTCGGGTCCGCGACGGCGGCCTTCGCCACTTCAAACGCCGTGTGCCGAGCGACGCCGCGGACCTGATCGGTCTTCACGTTCTTGGCGAAGAAGTCGGCCAGGGCGGTCTTCTCGCTGCCGGAGAGTTTGTGGTCGGCGAGCGTTTGCCGGAGGAAGCGGGCGAGGTCTTCGGGGTTCATAGTTGTGCCGCGCAAATGAAAGAGGCGCTGGGAACGGAAAAGACACGAAGAGTGTAGCACGGGGCGGAAGCCCGAATGGCACGTCCCAGGGCAACTCGGGCTTCCGCCCCGTGCTTTTCTGATATCAAGGAGATAATTGAGACTTTAGCACCAAGAGTGACATCATTGAGGTTCCAGGGTCACGGCTTCGGCGCACTTCATCGGCATCAAGTTGCGCGGAT
>Ga0105046_10012169_pt1 | contig 13341 bp, 8 predicted proteins | sample MAT03_FD_78385 | JGI IMG/M metagenome (GOLD analysis project Ga0105046, IMG submission 78385) | Freshwater microbial communities from Lake Fryxell liftoff mats and glacier meltwater in Antarctica - MAT-03 (megahit assembly) | ecosystem: Environmental > Aquatic > Freshwater > Ice > Liftoff... | reverse complement strand
CTTCAAAAGGACGCACAGTCGGGGGCCTCGAATGGTGCGGATCGTGTGTCGATGCCTGCCAACCCAGCTTCCCAACCATCAACTGCACAGCCTGCAAAACCAGGTCAAGCGTCTCAGCTCTTGGCGATGCGGGCACCGGGGCCTGCGGGCTCACCGGAACGTCAGCCGTTGCCAGGGACAGGCCCGCAGAACTTAAGCGGTCAAAGTGACGAATCGGAAGCTGGACCAAAGCCTGGGGATGGTCGTGAAGAAGCGGTTGCAAAGTTAGAGCCGTTGCGAACACCTGGTGGTGGCGCGCCTGCCGGAAGCCCAGGTTCTCTTGATGCTCCCGCATTGGTTCCAAGCGTTGAACAAGTGGCCCACGCCATCGGCAGCGGTACCCAGGATCATATCGACGACGTCGATGACGGTGACGAAACCGCGCTAAACGCGAAGAAGTGGAAGTTCGCGTCTTTCTTCAACCGCGTAAAGCGGCAGGTTCGAGATCAGTGGCGCCCCGCTGAGGAATACCGAAAACGAGATCCAACGTTTCGGATCTTTGGCATGCGCGATCGCTTCACGTTGCTACGCGTGTCGATAAAGCCTGACGGCGCTCTGGCCTCGGTAGGTCTTGAAACAGGCTCCGGAATCGATTTTCTGGACGACGTAGCCGTGGAAGCGTTTAAGCTGGCACAGCCATTTCCCAACCCGCCACGCCAGCTGGTTGAAGATTCGTCGGGCCTGATCAGCTTTCGCTTTGGCTTTTACTTTGAGATCGGCGGCGGCGGCGCTTCGCCGAAAATGAAGGTGTTCAAATATAACGAGTGAGACTTGTTCCCGTGAACTAACTGCGGTAGTCCGCGTTTTCCGTTACGTACTCGTGGCTCAAATCAGCGCCGACGATCGTGATTGCTTGATCTACATTTGCAGCAGGCCACGCCACTTCGATCTCGACGCAGCGATCGTGCGGAGGGAAGTGAACCGGTGGATGGAAAAGTCCATCTGGCGTTCCCGCAGAACGATATAGCTCCGTGGCTTCCAAATAAGCGCGCAGCTTGTCTTCCAAATCGGGCGAAAGCACAAAGGCCCCCTTCGAAAACAACACGTGGCCACCCATCGAAACCTGGGCTTCGCGCGGGTTCAATGGCCAATCGTTGGCGCCAATGGTCTTGCCGATCGCGGCGAGCAACCGCCCTACATTTGGATCGTTGCCGCAGATTGCGGTTTTTACCAATGGCGAGTTAACAATGGCTTTGCCTATGGCTTTGGCCCACGCAGGATTCGCAACACCTTTCACGCTAACGCGCATGACGTGGTGAACTCCTTCACCATTACGAACCACATCTTCTGCCAACCCAGCGCACACGACAGTGAGTGCGGTTTCAAAGGCGCCAAGATCGGCGCATGGAACTTTCCCTGACGACATGGCCACAACCATATCGCTGGTGCTGGTGTCGCTGTCGATGCTAATGGCGTTGAAGGTGGCGTCCACAACGCGAGACAAAATCGCACGCAGCTCCGTGCGAGGCACAGCCAGATCTGTAATCACAAAGCCCAGCATGGTTGCCATGTTGGGTTCGATCATGCCTGCGCCTTTGGCGATACCTGTAATGCGGCCTTGCCCCACTGCGGCGGTGCGTGCCTTCGGGTAAAGATCAGTGGTCATGATTGCTTGCGCGGCGGGTGCAAACGAAGTGGCAGAAAGCGCTGCTATCGCGTGAGGAAGTGCATCAATGATGGCTTGCCGGGGCAACTTCCACCCAATGACGCCAGTGGAGGCGGGCAGCACGGCGCTTGTGGGAATTCCCAAAGCCGCAGCCGCAGCCGCACACACCGCTTCTGCATCAGCCACACCCGTAGTGGTGCCCACGTTTGAGATCTTGTTGTTGATGACAATCGCTGCCAACGTTGGCGAATTCAATCGTTCGCGGCCAATCAGGATCGGAGCGCCTGCAACAGCGTTGCGTGTAAACACCGCAGCAAAATCCGCCGTGGGCACGTCAGCAGCGATCACTGTCAAATTCATTTTTGCGGGTTTGGTCACTTCCGCAGGCGTGAATTCGAATCGTGTGCTGCCCGCACGAAAGCCCAAGGGCATGATCCCCTGTGCCGTTATGAACGCGCGGTGTTCAGCTTCTGTTTTGAATTCTTGGTTGAACGCTTGGCCCATGGTCTTAAGCGTTTTCGTAGCTTTCAATGGGCGGGCACGCACACACGAAGTTGCGATCACCAAAGACGTTGTCAATGCGGCCCACGAATGGCCAGAACTTGCGCACCTTAACCCAGGGCAAGGGATAAGCCGCCTGGTGTCGTGAATAGGGTTTGGTCCATTCGTCGCTCAGCAACACTTCGGCAGTGTGAGGCGCGCCTTTAAGAACATTGCCTTGCTGTGGTTGCTTGCCTTCTTCGATAGCTGCAATTTCGTGGCGTATGTTGATCAAGGCCTCGCAGAAGCGATCCAATTCGGAGAGTGATTCACTTTCCGTCGGCTCGATCATCAGCGTGCCTGGGATCGGGAACGACATCGTGGGTGCGTGGAACCCATAGTCCATCAGGCGCTTGGCCACATCTTCCACTTCAACGCCTGCAGACTTCTTGAAGGCGCGAAGATCGACGATGCATTCGTGCGCAACGCGGCCCTTGCCACCTTTGTAAACCACGGGAAAGTGCGGATCCAAACGTTGGGCGATGTAGTTGGCGTTCAGAATAGCAACTTGCGTGGCGCGGCGAAGGCCCTCGGGGCCCATCATGGCGATGTAAGCCCATGAAATAAGCAGAATGTCAGCGCTGCCCCAAGGTGCCGCCGAAATTGTACCTAAGCTTTGTTCGCCGCCCATCTTCACCAAAGGATGCCCAGGCAAGTAGGGCGCCAAGTGTGCAGCACAGGCTATCGGTCCCATACCGGGGCCACCGCCACCGTGTGGAATGCAGAACGTCTTGTGCAAATTGATGTGACAAACGTCCGCACCAAAGTCACCAGGGCGCGCAAGCCCCACCAACGCATTGAGATTCGCGCCGTCCATGTACACCTGTCCACCGTGTTTGTGAATGGTGGTGCAGATAGAACGGATTTCTTCCTCGAACACACCGTGCGTGGAAGGGTACGTGATCATCAATGCCGCGAGGTTGGCCTCGTGCTTCTGTGCTTTTTCACCCAGGTCAACGAGATCAACGTTGCCTTGATCGTCGCACTTCACCAACACAACCTGGTAGCCAGCCATAACGGCCGACGCAGGGTTGGTGCCGTGAGCCGAAGTGGGAATCAAACAAAGGTTGCGGTGGCCTTGCCCACGTTTTTCGTGGTACTCGCGGATAACCAACAAGCCTGCCAATTCTCCCTGTGAACCGGCGTTTGGTTGCAACGAAACACCAGGAAATCCCGTGATCGCGGCCAATGCGGCTTCCAACTGGCCGAAGATCTCTTTGTACCCCAGCGCTTGTTCTTGTGGGATGAAGGGATGCAACTTGCACCACGCTGGCCACGTGATCGGCATCATTTCGGCAGTTGCGTTCAGCTTCATGGTGCATGAGCCCAGCGCGATCATGGAATGTGTCAGCGACAGATCGCGCGACTCTAGCTGGCGGATGTACCGCAGCATTTCAGTTTCAGAGTGGTGGCTGCTGAACACTGCGTGCGTTAAAAATGCGCTGGTTCTGCGCAAGGCCGCTGGCAAGCCGGCAAGAGGTTCACCGCTTTCGGCAATCTGCGCGCCAAACACCGCCGCCAGATCGGCAACGTCCTGGTTTGTGGTGGTTTCATCAAGGGCCACGCACAAGCTTGTGGGCGAAAGCACCCGCAAGTTCATCCGGCGTTTACCCGCCTCTTCGTGAAACGAAGCGATCTGCTCGGCGCTAGCGTCAATACGCAACGTATCGAATACCGCACCACTGGCCACAGCCAATCCTTTGCGCAGCAAAGCCGCTCGTAAAGTGGATGCCAATTGTGCCACCTGCAGGGCAATGCCTGTGAGGCCTGCCGGACCGTGATAAACGGCATACATGCTGGCCATCACGGCCAACAGCACCTGCGCTGTGCAGATGTTGCTGGTGGCCTTCTCGCGGCGAATGTGTTGTTCGCGTGTTTGCAACGACATGCGGTAAGCGCGTTTTCCTTGAGCGTCCTTCGAGACACCTATCAAACGGCCAGGCATCTTGCGGGTGTGTTCGTTGCGTGTGGCAAAGAATGCGGCGTGTGGGCCGCCATAGCCCATAGGCACGCCGAAACGTTGCGAGCTGCCCAAGGCGACGTCCGCGCCCAATTCTCCCGGCGGCGTCAGCAACGTCAACGCCAATAGATCGCAGGCCATGGCCACGTGAGCACGTGCTGCATGCGCTCGCTCGATAAACGCACGGTAATCAACCACCTGGCCATCGGTGCCGGGGTATTGAAGAAGAGCGCCAAACACTTTGTCCCCAAAGGCAAAGGTTTGGGGATCACCGACCACAATCTTGAAGCCCCGGGGACGCGCACGGGTTTCCAAAATTGCGATGGTTTGTGGATGGCAATTGGAAGCCACAAAAAACGTATCTGCGTCTTGCAGTTCGCAAACGTCCGCAAGCATCTGCATGGCTTCGCCAGCGGCCGTGCCTTCGTCTAGCAAAGACGCGCCCGCCACATCCAAACCAGTGAGATCCATAACCATCTGCTGGAAGTTCACCAGAGCTTCAAGGCGGCCTTGGGAAATCTCAGCTTGGTAGGGCGTGTATTGCGTGTACCAGCCGGGGTTTTCAAGAATGTTTCGCTGAATCACGGGTGGCGTGAAGCAGTCGTGATAGCCAGTGCCAATATACGAACGAAACACCTGGTTCTTGGCTGCCAGAACCTCAAGCGCGGCCAAAGCTTCCGCTTCGGTTTTCGCGGCAGGCAGATCCAACAGCCCATTGAAACGAATCGCCGCGGGTACCGCTTCGTTGCCCAATGCCTCGAGGCTTGTGGCCCCCAAGGCTCGCAGCATGGTGTCGATCTCGGCATTGCGAGGTCCAATGTGGCGATCGACAAAACGGGCTACGAGTGAGGCGCTGTTCATTTCAGATTCTTGCCAGGTGTTTATAATGTTTGATGTGAAAGGACGCGCTGGTTAGTCAGCGTTTTCGCGAATAAAGGCCGCATAGGCAGCGGGCTGCATCAGCTTTTCAACTTCAGCAGGGGATGCTATTTCGATTTGGATCAACCACCCTTGATCGTATGGATCTTCGTTGACGTACTCGGGCGAATCACCAAGCGGCGTGTTCACTTTGAGCACCTTGCCCGTAAGCGGCGCAAACAAATCGGAAACGGCCTTAACCGATTCAACCGAACCAAACACCTGGCCCTGTTTTACCGATTCGCCTTCTCGCGGCAGATCAACTTGGGTCACATCGCCCAATTGCTCGACAGCAAATTGTGTGATGCCCACCGTGGCTAGGTTGCCCTCGATGCGGGCCCACTCATGGTCTTCCGTGTACAGGACGTCACTTGGGTAATTGTCGCTCATGGATGCAAGCTCCTTGTTTCTTTATGGTCGACGGTAAAAGGGGCCACTGACCACTTCGGCCGGCACGGTTTTGCCACGGCAATCTATGAAAAGTTGTGTACCGGCAGTTGCCAGTTCGGCAGGGACATACGCCATTCCTACGTTCTTGCCAACCGTGGGACCAACGCCACCCGAAGTGACCTCACCGACCACCACACCAGGCGTACCCGCAATGCTGGCCAGGACAGGATAACCATGTCGTCCCGTGCCGCGATCCTTCATCACAAAGCCAACGAGTCTGCGCTGCAAGCCCGCCGTTTTTTGTGCCACGAGAGCTTCGGACCCGATAAACGGGCCTTTATCGAGCTTAACCACCCAACCCAGACCTGCTTCCAAGGGGCTGGTGGTGTCTGATAGGTCGTTGCCGTAAAGAGGAAGCTTGGCCTCCAGCCGCAGGGTGTCGCGCGCGCCCAAGCCTGCGGCGCTGCCTCCTACGGCTTCTGCTGCTTTGACGAGGGTCTCGAACAACCCGGGTGCGTCTGCCGGAGAACAAAAAATCTCGACCCCATCTTCACCTGTGTAGCCGGTGCGGGCAACCCAGGTTGCATAGCCTGCAACTTCCACATCGGTGCGGAAACCGAAGGAGGGCATCATTGAAAGCTCATCTGCTCCCAGTGTTTCAAGCACCGCGATAGCTTTAGGCCCCTGAAAAGCGATCAGTGCCGTCGTGTCGGATTCGTTGTCGATAGCGCAGAGGTTGGCTGCGTTTTCGCGAAACCAAGCCAAATCTTTTTCGATGTTCGCGGCGTTCACCACCGTAAGGAAGTGGTTCGGTGCCACCCTGTAAACGATGAGGTCGTCAACGATGCCGCCCTTGGGATTGCAAGCCACGGTGTATAGGGCCTGGCCATCCGCCAAACGCGCCACGTTGTTGGTGACAAGCTTTTGCAATGCCTCCAGCGCTTTGGGGCCTCTAAAGTGGAACTCGCCCATATGCGAGACATCAAAGACACCCACGGCGTTTCGGGTGGCGGCGTGCTCGGCCAAGATGCCCGCCGCATAGTTAACTGGCAGCGCCCAGCCACCGAAGTCGATGATCTTGCCGCCCAGACGCTTGTGAGCGTCATACAGGGGCGTTTTTCGGGGTGCGGGAGGCGGCGTTGTGGCTTCGGTCATGAGCGGCGCCATACTCGGAGAAACGGGCGCCGCAATCAAGGCCTTGTGGAGTCTGTTTGAACGTCAGCGTCCCAGTGCGTTAGGTAACCCCAGCCCCAATACTTCTTTGCAGTACCGCAAGCTGCGTTCCACTTGCAGTTTTTGGAACGCCTGCTCGGCTTTGGCGCCTTCAATTCCTTCAGGTTTCTTCCAAGGGGCCACAGGCTTGCCCTTACGCGCCAACTTCAACAAGGGAGACAATTCGGCGGCCGTGATGCTTTCGTAGCCTTTCCAGAAAGCTGAGTCGAAAAGCGCGAATTCACGGTTGAACCCCGAGATCGTTTCAATGTGAACCGGCAACCCCGGGCATAGCTCCATGAACCGGTTGAAATACGCGGGTAAATCAACCACGCCGTCGCCCATGGCGGCCCATTGTACGGTGACGCCGTTTTCGCTTTCCCAAATGTGGCTATCGCGCAAGCTGGTGGTCAAAGCGTAGGGGCCAAGAATCTCAAGGTTCGAGAGCGGATCTTCCAACGCCCACACGGCATTGCCCGAATCCATGTTTACCCCAACGAAATCTTTGCCCGCTTGTTCCACCAGCCCCACAAGCTCGCGCGCCCTCATATCGCCTGCGTGGTTCTCCACGGCTACCTTCACCCCGGCATCCTTACAACGGCTCCGGTGTCGCTTGAGCACTTTAACCATGTCTTTAATACGCGCCGAGATGCCGCCAGGGCTCAAGCGATCTAGCTGGTTTCCCAACACCACGCGTAGTACCGGTGATCCCAGATCGTGCGCCATTCGGATGCCCAGCGCCAAGTGCTCATCCGCGTTGCCCCAATTCGTTTTGAAGGTGTTCGACGTTGGGCAAACGCTCCAAGTGCCCAAGTGAAGTTGCACGCCTTTGTCCATAGCTCGTTGGCGCAGTTCTTTTAGGTGCGCCGTTTCGCGGCTGTCGAACGCATCGAGATCTGTAATGAACAACGAATCAAGCTTCGATTCGGCTGAAAAATCAATCAGCGCTTGTGCCTTCCAACCGAACGCCCTCATAGCGAAGTTATCGATGCCCAACTTCACTTTACGGTTTGGTACTGCTGCTGCTGCCACCCGAGGAACAACCGCGCTTGCCGCGGCCAACGCTGTGCCTTGAAGGATGTTGCGGCGAGACAAATGACGTTGCGGCAAAGTGGTCATGGTGTTGCTGTTTCCGGTTGAGCAGGGGTGGGAGGCAAAGGTGATTGGCCGGGGCGTTCAGGGTTTAAATACCAAGCAAGAATGGTGGCCGCCTGATCTTGAACCGCGCGGGCCAGTCCCATGTCAGTAACCGCATTCATGAGGAACGAAAACGCCAAAGGACCACGGTTTGGTGATCCCGCGGTGCCCGAGAGACAACTGGTGGCCAACAGTGTGCCAGTCTTTGCACGCACATATCGCTCTGCCGGTGTGCCCGACATGCGAGGCCCTAAGGTGCCATCGATACCAGCCAAGGACAACGAAGCCGCGAACTCGCTAGCAATGCGGAAATCACGCAATGCCGCACGAATGACAGCCGTTATCTGTTCTGCCGAAAAGCGGTTCGAATCGTAAAGGCCTGCGCCGTTCTGCATGCGGTACGTGCCGCGCTTTATGCCGATGCCATCCAAATAACGAGCAATGGCTTCAAGCCCCTTGTCCCAATTTCCAGGAACGCCTACCACTTGCGCTCCTAAGGTGCGAACAAGTTGTTCAGCGGCGAAGTTGTTTGAACGCTTGTTGAGCTCATGCACCAGCACTCCTAGGGGGGCCGAAACATGCGTTGCGAGCAACCGCTGCCCTTCGGGCGTTGTCCCTTGTCGAACTTGACCCTGCAATGCGATTCCTCGCCGCAGGAACATCGCAACCGCCGTATTGCCCGTGTACAATGCGGGATTGGTCACACGCCGTTGGTAGGTGTGAGCGGGCTGTCCTGCAACGACACGCCCACCAACAGTGACAATCGTTTTTTCGCTGGACTCTGACGTTTCAATTGAAGGGGCGGCAGGTTGTTTTGTCGCTGTTAAAACGCGCCCTACAATCTGAAAATAAGCGGATTCAGGCTCAACCAGAATACGGGCGGGTTGTCCCGCCTGTGCCGCGGGAATCACCGTCACTGCCACTGCGTTGCTGTTCAGCGATACGGCGGAAGAAGGCGCACGGAACGCTCCGGATTCTTCCTTCTGCTCGTATGCGGGAGGAACAATTTGACCATCAAAGAAGCTGGTGTCGATCACGAGGTTGCCCTTGATCTTGCGCACCCCCAAGGCCCAAAGCTGGTTCGCAAGATCAGACAGATCTGAATCAACCAAAGTAGGATCGCCTCCACCTCTCAAATGCAGATCACCCACCAATTCCCCGCCAACTTCCAAATATCGGCCCGAGATCTTCTGTGGACCGTACAGCACCGTGCGAAACCTGTATTCGGGACCCAGCAGAGAAAGTGCCGCCGCCGCTGTAACAAGTTTCACATTCGATGCCGCGTTCAGACTCGCGCGCGGTTCACGGCCATAAACCACGCGGCCCGTTTCGTGATCAACAACCAATACTGAAACACGACCTGCGCCCAAAGGCGGAGGGATCTGCCCTGGCCCCCCGAACAGACCATCCAAACTCGCAGCCAACCACTTCGCCCTGGCGGCGCCATCTAGGGGAGGCGGAGGCAATAAGGGAAGCGCGCTGTGCTTCGGTGCCAACGCCTGAGTCAGCGCTTCCTCCTCTGTAGGCACAGCTGGTTGAGGCGGAGGAACTACTTTAACGGCACCCTCTGTGGGCGCGAAGGCCGGTAAGTTAGACATTGCCGGTGGGGGCAAGGGGTGGGGCGCGCACCCAAGGGCCCCCGCAAGCAGCCATAGGCAAAGATGTGTTAGACAAGGTGCAAAGGTGGGCCGCATGGCGTTTGTCTACTTAACCTCACTAACCCTCCGTGGTCTAGGCTTCGCATGCTTCTTCTTGCTCCGGGAGCCAACAGGTTTCAGTGTGCGGCTGTGCCTGTTTGCCTGAGCCTTCGCCTGCCGCTGCTGCGGCTGTGTCTTGGAGCCACTCTTTTTCTGTCTTGCCGCCCCGACGCTCGACCTGCAGGCGTCGTCGTGGTGCTTACTGAATCGCCGATCGTTCGGTTGGATCCGCGCTTTGCCTTGGGTGCATGGGACGTGCGCGTGTCGAGGCTGGTTGCCCCTGGGCTCACGCTGCCAGGTTACGCACCGGGCACTGCGGGCCTTGGTGAAACTTTTCACTTCCAAGACGCAAAGCACTTGCAGGTCACGTTGCGATCCGATGCGCGCTTTTCCTCGGGGCGCAAGGTGGATGCAGAAGATGTGGCGTTTACCTTTCGTTCCATCTTGGATCCGAAGACGCAAAGTCCCTACCGCAGTGCTTTGTCAGAAACCTTGGAAAATGTGAAGGTTATTGATCAAAACAGAGTCGTCTTTGAACTGAAGGTGGATCGAGCCTCGTTTGCTGCAGATCTCCAAATGGGCATTGTTGATCGGACCTTCGCAGCCCGCACAGAGAAACACGGCATCGATGTAGTGGGAGCGGGACCCTTTGCTATCAAACATATGGCCGCGGATCGAATCGAGTTGTCGCCCAATACGTATGCGGCAGCCACAGCCACTGCGGGAATTGTGGTGCGCACCATTCGTGACGACAACGCCCGCATCATCGCGCTGTTGGGCAAATCAGGTGATGCGATTCTCAATGGGATCACCCCGCAGGTCCTGCAAGCCCTTGAAGGGCACACGGATCTACGCATTACGACCGCGCCCAGCGCCACTGTCACTTATGTTGGTTTCAATCTAAAGGACCGCATTCTTGGCATCGCAGATGTACGCAGGGCTATCGCATTGGCTATCGATCGTCCGCAGTTGATTCGTGCGCGCTTGGGAGGCAACGCATTGTTGGCAGATTCCCTGCTTGCCGCCAATAACCCGTTTCACTCGAAGGGACTACCAACCTTTGCCTACGATCCCAATCGATCGAAACAACTTCTAGACGCTGCAGGTTTTACAGATCCTGATGGGGATGGTCCGTTACCGCGGTTTTCTCTCGTTTGGAAATCCAGCAACAACCGCTTTCGCGTGAGTCTTGCGGAAGCTATTGCCAAACAGCTAGCTGTGGTGGGAATCAAAGTGCAGGTGCGCGCGTTTGAATTCGCAACGCTAATGCAAGATCTTCGGCACTTAAACTACCAACTGTTTTCCCTGCAGATGACCGACGTTTACGAGCCCGATTGGTTGCGTTCAACGTACCATTCGTCGCGGATCCCCTCCGAAGAAAATGGCTGGTCGGGGCTTAACAGGTTTGGCTTTGTGGATGCTGAAATGGACGCGAACTTGCAGCGGGCCGCCGCCCTGTTGAATCCAGCCGAGCGAGCCGGGGTGTATGCCCAAGTGCAGCACCGCGTGGCGGAGTTGCTGCCCTGTTTTCCGCTGTGGCACGAAAACAATGTGTTGGTGACGCGAGCCACCTTGGGTGTCATGGCAGCGCCGCGTACTGGTGGGCTTGAAGTATTGCTAAAGGCGCAGCCCTGAGGTCTTGCGTTAGGCGCAGACTGCCGCCAGGGTATTGACCGTGAGTGATTTGTTCGCGCGCGCCGCAGTGAAGGATCGTCGTGGGCAGCCTTTGGCTGAACGCATGCGTCCGCGTCGTTTGTCTGAAGTGGTTGGTCAATCCCAGCTTCTGGGCCCTGGAACGTGGCTGGTGAAGGCCATACAATCAAAGCGGCTAACATCGGTGATTCTGTGGGGCCCACCTGGTGTTGGAAAAACCACCCTGGGAAGGTTGATAGCAGAAGAGATCGACGCCGATTTCGTATCACTTTCTGCCGTTATGTCGGGCGTGAAGGATCTGCGCGAAGCGGTTGTGCAGGCGGAAAGCGCACGCAATTTGCGCGGACGCCGCACGCTGTTGTTTGTCGACGAAATTCACCGCTTCAACAAGGCCCAGCAAGACGCCTTGTTGCCACACGTCGAAGCGGGCACGGTCACGTTGGTGGGGGCTACCACCGAGAACCCTTCGTTCGAGGTCAACGCCGCGCTTTTGTCGAGGGCGAAAGTTTTAGTCCTTAAGGCCTTGGCTGCCGAAGATCTCGAAACTTTGATCGAGCGTGCGCTTACCGACCAGGAGCGCGGCTTGGGCGCATTGGCGTTGGAATGCGCGCCAAACATCGTGAAACTGATTGCGGCAGAAGCCAGAGGCGACGCGAGGCGTGCTCTTTCCACGCTTGAATCTGCGGCAACGGTGAACGATGCGAACGAAGCTGGTGTGCACCTCATCGATCGCCGCGCCGTGGAAGAAGCGCTTCAACGCAAAACGCTGCTTTACGACAAGGCGGGAGATGAACACTTCGCCGTAGTGAGCGCGCTTATCAAGAGTCTTCGGGGAAGTGATCCAGACGCGGCGGTGTATTGGCTCGCCCGCATGGTCGAATCAGGCGAGGATCCATTGTTCATCATGCGGCGCTTGGTGATCTTCGCTTCGGAAGACGTTGGCAATGCGGATCCGCGTGCTCTTTCCGTGGCCATTTCCGCGATGGATGCGGCCCGCTTCATTGGTTTTCCTGAAGCGCTGTATCCATTGACGCAAGCCACGCTTTATTTGGCCTTGGCGCCGAAAAGCAACTCTGCTCTCACCGCGTTTGCGGCAGCCAAGGAAGCGGTTCATGCGCACGGTGCCCTGGGCGTGCCGGTTCACTTGCGAAACGCCAGCACGGGGCTTCAGCGTCAACTAGGCCACGGCAAGGACTATCAATACCCGCACGATCACGAGGGGCATCACGTGGCCCAGCAATACCTTCCAGATGAATTGAGGCACGCTCGTTTCTTTACGCCCTCAGACCAAGGCGAAGAACCTCAACTTGCCGCGGCGCACACGCTGCGCAAACAGGTTCCTGCTAAACCTAAACCTTAGTGTTCCGCAAAAGCAAAGGGCCCGCCGAAGCGAGCCCTTATAGCTTTTGTTTGCCTTAGCGGCTAGCGCTTGCGGCGCCGCTTCATGCGGAACGCAAACACACCTGCCAACGACAAGCCAAGCAACGCAAGTGGAATGACAGCAGGGTTGCCGCCGTTACTGCCGGCCACCGAGTCAGGTTGCAAGAAGCAACCTCCACGGAAGTCCTCGTCGCAGATGTCACCAAGCTTGTCTTTGTCACGGTCGCCTTGGCGAGAGTTGGTAAGCGTAGGGCAGTTGTCACATCGGTTAACGATTGCGTCGAGATCGAAGTCTTCGCAGTCATCGCCTACGCCATTGCCGTCAGCGTCTTCTTGCCCTGGGTTGTAAAGCTTCGGGCAGTTGTCTTCAAGCCCGATGTAACCGTCTGGCTTTGCTGTTCCATCACAATCAGCGTCAAAGTCGCCCGCGTCGTCAGGATCGGGAACGTTTGTAAAGCGAATGTAGTCGAGCTTTACACAGCCAAGGTCTTCTTCGCCCACGTCCGCAGTAATTTCTGTCTTACAGGTCACTGGAACTGAAGAGGGACTAAATGAAAATCCATCATACGTCTTTCCCTCAGCAGCGTATCCATCGACTTTCCTTAGGTCGACAGCGTACGTATGATACTTCCCGTCGAAAACGAGATACGAAAGTTTGTCTCCTGGAATGCGAACTAAAGGTCCGTCCTTAATCTGAACGGTTGCCTCAGCCTTCAGATTCTTAGCTTCATTTGGGTCCTTCTTCGGAAGGGCCATTCGGACGAGCAGCGCGTTGTCGCCCGACACCACAAACTTCTTTGACTCTGGAG
>Ga0105046_10012167_pt1 | contig 13346 bp, 6 predicted proteins | sample MAT03_FD_78385 | JGI IMG/M metagenome (GOLD analysis project Ga0105046, IMG submission 78385) | Freshwater microbial communities from Lake Fryxell liftoff mats and glacier meltwater in Antarctica - MAT-03 (megahit assembly) | ecosystem: Environmental > Aquatic > Freshwater > Ice > Liftoff... | reverse complement strand
TGACTCGAAGATGGCCACCACCAGTAGACTCCGATCCATAATGCAACCAGACCTAGGAGGCCCGCCGCGATACGTGATGATGGGTCAGCCATGCAGCATCTTAGGAACACCCACCTGAAAACAAACCTACGAGCAAGCCCAGCCTCACGCGCTCAAGAGCGCCGCAACCCTTGCTCACCCAGCTATCACGATCCGCTCGTTACACACCCGTGACATTCCAGCCGCAACTTCGCGGCGATCATTCGCGTATCGACTGCTACTGCCTCGCTTCTCGTTCACCTACTCGCTCCTTCCTCCCCGCGCAGCATCAACAGCCAGAGCCGTTTATTCAACCCTCTCTTCAAACGCGCCCGCTACAGCAACCCGGGGTACCATCCACCCCGTTTCACACTGGCATCGCGCCTGCTTCAGATTGGCTTCGTAGTTCAGTCGTTCGAACTCTGCCCCGTCCCCATGCTCCAGCGTTACCGTGTAGCCAACTGATTTTGTGCGTCGGAGATCGATTTCCTCGTCCCCTTAGCTACCTCTCACAATCGCGTCACCTCGTCTCGCCACTTCCCCCATGTCTCCCCTATCCCCGCCCTTTCGCCCTTTCGCCCTTTCAAGATAAGACTCGGTCACTCCAGCGAAGTATGAAGTGGAAGGCGATCTTGTGTAGGTCCAATGTACCGTAAAATATTCTGGCAGTTTCCAAACTTTTTACTAGCAGTGCCTTTGTGATTGGGTTATGATTGGTCGAGTGAATAAAGGTTTTTGCTCGCAACTGGGCGACGAGCAAGAAACCCATCGAGATTCGCAGCGGTTTTCACCTCGTTTCACCTTGGTTTTCGGAGCGTACAAGGTGGCGGGGAGCGGAGTAGGTTGGCGGTAGGGGGAGAGTACGGGTGGGTGTGGGTTCGGTTGCTTTGGTAGTCCTCTTGGTCATGTTTCTAAAGTAGAGGTTTTTATGGCATCATCAAATGTCTGTTGGGGAATCGAAATCGGCGCGGCGGCCATCAAAGCCGTCAAGCTCGAGAATCTGGGTGAGGCCGGAGTGCGCGTGCTTGAGTACGCCAACATTCTTCATCCCAAGCCTCTCTCTTCGCCCGACGTGAATCCCAATGACGTTCTGCGCGTCTCTCTCGGCGCGCTTACCAGCCAGTTTGATCTCACCAAGTCTCAGATCGCCATCAGCGTACCAGGCCACGCCGCGTTCGCGCGCTTTGCGAAGCTACCGCCGGTCGAGCCGAAAAAGGTGCCTGACATCGTTAAGTTTGAAGCGATGCAGCAGATTCCCTTTCCGCTCGACCAAGTGGAATGGGATTACCAGACGTTCACCGCCCCCGACTCGCCAGACATCGAAGTTGGTATCTTCGCGATCACTCGCGAAAAGGTGCTCGAAAAGTTGCAGATGTGCGCCGACGTTGGTATTACACCCAACTATGTCGTGCTAAGCCCCATCGCGGTCTACAACGCCTTGGCATACGACCTCGGTTTTGATACCTCCACCGCAGGCACTATCATCGTCGACGTCGGCACGACCTCGACCGATTTAGTCATCGCCACTCCCGGTCGCATGTGGATCCGAACGTTTCCAATCGGTGGTCATCAGTTTACTGAAGCCCTGGTCCAGCAGTTTAATCTGCGCTACCCACAAGCCGAGAAGCTCAAGCGCGAAGCCGAAGATAGCAAGCACGCCAGGCAAGTCTTCCAGGCCATGCGTCCCAGCTTCACAAACCTCGCTCAAGATATCCAACGCTCGATTGGTTACTTCCAGAGTCTCAACCGCGATGCCAACCTCACTCGGCTCATTGGCGTTGGTTCCACCTTCCTACTCCCCGGCCTTCGGAAGTATCTCAAGCAGCAGTTAGGTATAGATGTCTACCGGGTTGAAGAGTTTAAGAAACTTCAAGCCCCTGGTGAGCTTGCAAAACGCATCAAGGAAGATTCGCTCACACTTACAACTGCCTATGGCTTGGCACTCCAAGGCCTCGGGCTTAACGCGGTCGGCGGCAACCTCATGCCCATAAGCGTGCTCCGCAAGAGTCTTTGGAAAGAAAAGGTTCCGTACTTTGGTATCGCCGCAGGTGTCGCGCTCGTCGCCGGTGCCGCGATGTTCGCCCTCCCGGCACGCGATTATTTCCAAGCAAAAGAGGCCGCGAAGCCGCCGGTCATCAGCGAAGCGTTAAACAAGCATCGTCAACTCAAAGCAGAAGCCGATGAGGCTGGCGTTCTCGGCGGTGCCGAGGCCGACATGAAGGCCGCCAACATCATCGCTATGCTCGATAAACGCGGCGTGTTCCAGTCAATCAATCGCGATATTGCGTCAATGTTTGAAGCTGGCACCAAGCGAGCCCCCGGCTGGGCCAAAGAGCAGCAGTCACCAGAGCCTCCCGCTGGCCCGGCCTTTGTTCTGCGTAACTTCACCACAACTTACATGCCCCCCGCAGTCGCGGCCTCTTCTTCTGACTCAATGGACTCCGGCGGTACGCCCGGTGCTGCAGCCGCCGCCAACGATCCTGTCTCCGCCGCCGCGGCCTTCCCTCGCATTCAAATTAAACTATCGATCGATACCCAGCAGCCCGAACCTCGTAAGTTCGTCGATGCCACCATCGGCAAGTGGCTCGCCGCCAATAAGCTACGCGCTGATCTCCCTTACGAAATCGTCACCGCTTCACGTCCCTACACCGTCACCGAAGCGGGCAAGGAAGCCGCGTCAGACCCCAACTCCGGCTCCTATCCGGGTGACACGATGAGCAGCCGTCGCCGAAGCGACGGTGAAATGATTGAACGTCGCGGCCGATCGCTCGGCATTCCCGGAAGCAGCAATGTGGTAATGCTTGAGGACGGCACTATTGGCGAGCGCGCGACGATCGTTGCAGGCGGCATCCTTATAGGCGGCCCTGCGAGTACAGCCTCCGCGGGCGATCAGGATCTGACCAAACGCCGCGCCGAAGCGACCGCCCAGGTAGATAAACTCGCGAACCTTGGCGACTTACGTTCGCAGCAACCGCAAGCAAACGCGAGTAGCGTCGTCGTCGATTGGTATGTCGTGTTCAAGCCACCCGCGCCCCCCACTCCACCCGACGAAGGAACCAGCCCATCCACGCCCAGAGGTCCGCAATGAAAAATATTCTCGCCTGGGTTAAATCCAATCTCCTAATCGTAATATTTTGTGCAATCATCGTGCTGTCGCTCCCAGCCGCTTTCGTCGCGAGCTCACTGTGGCGATCAGGCACGCTTGAAGCGCAGAAGAAGGTCGGCGACACCGAACTTCAAAGTGTCTCCAAGCTCGATGTGACCTATACGCTCCCTAACTACGAGCCGGGCAAGCCGCCCATTGAGCTTAAGACCTATCCCCACGCCGATCTGACCAAATGGTTCAAAGATAATAAGCAAAAGTTATCGCAAGCGAGCACCGCCATCGTGCAGCGAGTCGAGGATTTTAATCTCGGCAAAGGTCCCGAGGCCGCACGCGTCGGACGCTCCGAGTTCAAGCCTTTGATCGAGGGTCTCTTCCCTCAGCCAAAGCCCGAGGATGATGAAAGCCAGAAGCTCAACGAAATGGAAGAAGCGCTGCTGGGCAAGAAGGGCCACCCTAACCCATACATGCAACTGCTCGACTCCGCACGCGCTGGCCCGCCCGCTGATCCCATCAAGGTAGCCGAGTCACTCGCTGACCAGAATCAGCGCGAGATGGAAAAAATCACCGCTGGTAAGCGTGCGCTTACTCAGGAAGAGCAGTTCGTTCTGAATAAGCAACTCGCTGAACGCCGCTTGAGCGAGTATCAAGCCGCTGCGAAGGTCATCAGCGTCTATGCCGATCTGGATAGCCTCCCCAACGAAACCGCTGGCCGCTCCATCGCCCGTGGGCGAATCGAGCCCGATAGCATCAAAGCACCGTATCTCTTTCTCTACCAGTGGGACCTTTGGACGCTGCAGGATATCTTCGCAGCAGTAAGGCTCGCCAATACCGACAGCAGCGGAACCCCTACCGAGGTTGACCGGTCCGTTGTAAAGCGGATTGAAAAAATTAGGTTGCTCGCTCCTAAGGGCACCGTCGCTAGCAGAGATGATCCCGTTGATGGCACCGCTTCCACCGAAGTGGTCGCCGCTATACCCGGCATGGTGCCGCAGCAAGTTGCGGCCTCAATCACCGCGCGCGAGATGGGGCCTAATAACAAAGTTTATGATATCAGACGTGTGCGTCTGACCGCCGTTGTCTCCTCCGCTCGCATCAATGATTTCCTGGACGCACTTACCCGCACCAACCTTATGTCCGTGACCGACCTTGACGTCAGCGCGGTCGACGAATGGAATGACCTTAAGGAGGGTTATCACTACGGTGCCGAGGGTGTCGTGCGAGCCGAGATGGACATCGAAACAATCTGGTTACGTTCCTGGACCCTGCCGCTCATGCCCAAGCAGATAGCCTCACTCCTGGGCGCATCTGCCGAAGCTCCCGGTGCTGAGGGTGCTGGCCGGGCCGATGCCCCGGTTGACAACAGCCCGGAGCCGGTCCTTCGCGGCCGCGGGTCCGCGCGTCCGCCCGGTTAAAAGCATCTGGTAATGAATATTGAGGGAAGTCAGGCAACAGAGAGTGAAGCAGATACTAATTCAGTATTACAAAGTGCGGGAACCCAGGGCGGCGCGGTAATGTTGATGGCAACAGGAATTAACTTATGAAACTCAAAGGCATCAAGCCCATCGAGCAGCATGTTGAGAAGATCGTCATCGGCGTCACCGGCCTCTTGGGCCTGGGGCTGCTCGGTTATCAGTTCTTCTCCCCCGGCACATTCAAAGTCGGCCAGAAAGACGTAACCGTTGCGGAGACTTTCGCGCAGGCCGCCGAAAAGGCCACCCAAGCCAAGTCGAGTATGGAGTCACCCGAGCCGCGAACGCCGGAAACCCCCGACTCCAAGGGCTCATCCTCAACGGTAATGGCGGTCGGCATGGCGGCCCGAGCCGACACATCCGACCCGCGCATTTCCTTAACTTCCCCTCCCGCCTTCGGCGCTTCAATGGCCGACAGAACAGTCGCCGCCGCAAACTTCGACCTTCCCAAGGTGCTCGCCCCCAGCGCGGTGGTGGCTGCTGCCTTCCGCTCCACCGTCAGCCCGCTCGAAAAACTTCGCGTTCCGGGGCTGGCCAAACTCTTACCCGCTGATCAGCCCTTTGATAAAGCCAGCGTAAGCATTGAAGGCACCTTCAGCGGGGCAGCACTCCGCGAATCGCTTATCAATGATCCCGACGGTGATGGCCCGCTCGCTCCGATTCCCCTGGGATGGTGGCGAGAGTCAAACAACGAGGCGCTCGCGATGGTCCGCATCATCGGCGTTGAAGTTGAACGCGAAACATTACGTCTGCCCGATGGAACAACCCCCGCCGGTGCGGTCCTCGTGCGAATCGATGTCATGCCCGGCCGCACCGACGGACTTAAACTGTGGAATCAATCGATCAAAAGCCTGGGCGATGTCCCGCCACTGCTCGATCAGTTACGTTCCTTCGAGGCTGACATCGAGCGCCCGGACTATCTTTCAACCATCGCCGGAACGCAGTGGAAGTTACCCTCCGAACTCCTCAGCGATCAAGACAGCGAAGGCGAAGGTAAGACGCGACAGATCGCAGATCTCAAACGTAAGCTCGTTGATCTCGATGAGCGCATCGCCGACCTCACGCAGCGATCCGCAGCCGCCGCCGGACCCACCGAAGGCGGCCGAGTTCCACCCGCCCCGCGCGACCGCAACAGCCCGCCCGCTGGCGGTGGTGGTAGAGATGGCGGCGGGGGTAGAGATGGCGGTGGAGGTGGTAGGGCCGGTGGAGGTCGCGCAAGCGACCGCAAGGAACCAGCGCAGAACAAGCAAGCCCTTGAGCGGCAGTTAACCACTCGCCAGCAGGAACGCGATCGCCTGATCAAACGACTCGAGACATTAGGTGAAGTTGTTGCCTCGCCCGACTCTCCCGCAGCGGACTTCGCCCCTTCTCCCTCCTTCCTCGATAACTCAGAAGTAAAGCTCGTCTCGCACGACTTAACAGTCGAGCCCGGCGCGGCTTACCGCTACCGCATGAGGGCGGTTGTGAACAACCCGCTCTACGGCCGCAACCTTCAGGAGAGTCAACGAACACTGGCAGATCAAGGCCTTATTCAGGGCGCGTGGTCCGAATGGTCCGCTCCCATCGACGTCGATCCCAGCGAGCTCTTCTTTATAACCAGCGCCGAACAGCGCAGCGACATCAGCCCCTCGCCCAAGGCCTCGGCCGAAATGTATGTCTTCTATTATGGTTACTACCGCGTAGCCACCGTGGGCCTTGAGCCTGGCGATGCTCTCTTTGGTACCGCCAAACTCCCCGAACTGAAACTCGCGGACATGAAAAAGCTTGAGCAGATGGTGCTCGATGGAACGGTGCCTTCCCCCGTCCCCGGCACCGACCCCTCCACGCCACCGCCCGTCCGGCGCGACAGCCGCGAAGCCCAGCCAGGCCGCGGCAGAGCTCCCGCAGACGTAAGGCCTAGTGAACGCGAGCGGACCCGTGGTTCTATTCCAATGGCGGAGAATGAGGACGGCGTTACACCAGCGACGGGTTGGCTGGACCAAGCCGCCAAGCGAACTGTCGACCTCAAAGTCGATGCGATCTTCCTCGATGCTACGCCAGTTTCGTTCGGCCAGCAAGGCCTCGCGGGCGAAGAGCGAGTTCGTTATCAAGCCGTGCTGCGAAACCAGTTCGGTCAGATTCTCTTCCGCCAGCCCGAACTTGAGCGCTCCGCCGCGTCATATAAGCGAATGGAAGCCTCCGCTAAGCTTGGCGAGCGGCAAGGTGCGCCGGAAATCAAGCCCGAGTCCATCCGGCCTACCCCCGGAGATAGGCAGCCCGACCGTGCGCCCCGCAAGCCCCCCTCCGGCGGCGGGGGCGGTTAAGTTATACTTGGCCCCTGGCCGCGTTGGCCCAGCGTTCACAAAACGTAACATAATACTATCTTAACTAAACCCGAGTCGGACAGACAATAACAAAACTCCGCCCCCTCAATCGGGCGGAGTTCTTTTTGCTTCCGCTATCCTGATTATCACCCGGCGCCCCCCGCCCCGCCAGGCTCCTAAGGTGCGTGCGAGGTGGTCCGGCAGCCAGTAGGCACCACCCGATTCAGTAGACATAAACCGCCGAAGACGGCGTCGGGCGCGGGCTCTACGCTTATGCCATGCGCATCATCTCGCTGAATGTCTCTGAGATAATAGAGGTCAAACATAAGGGAAAGCTGGTCAAAACGGCGATCTACAAGCAGCCCACCACACGAAGGATTATGTTGGGCGTGCTGGGCTTTGAGGGCGACGACCAGGCGGACAAGCGGCATCACGGGGGTCCGACTCAGGCGGCGTACGCGTTCAGCGCGGAGGAGTACGCTTATTGGCGGACAGAGCTGGGTCGGTTTGATCTGAGCTACGGCCTCTTCGGCGAGAATATGACGGTGGAAGGGCTGGACGATTCCAAGGTCTGCATTGGCGACATCTACCTTGTGGGAGGGGCGAGAGTACAGGTTACGTTTCCTCGTCTTCCGTGCTCCACGCTCGCGATGGCCGTCGCTGACCCGGGAATCGTCAAGGGCTTTCTCAAACGTAAGCGAGTAGGCCCTTACTTCGCGGTTCTGGGCGCGGGTGAGGTAGGCGTCGCGGATGAAATTACCCTCGAGACCGCCCAGGGCGACCGTGTCTCCATCGTTGAACTTATGTATCTTTTGCACGATGCCCCGGGGAGCCAGAAGGACCGCGAACGGTGGCACGCCGCAGCGAGCATAGATGCGCTCGATGTACGGGTCAAGACCAAACTACTTGTTAAGCTGGAAGGTAGAGCCAAGGAGTAGTCAAAGGTTCACCGGCTGTAAGTTACATCGGCGCAAAAAACCGCCCGCTGCATAGGACGCAGCGGGCGTTATCAACGTAAGTATTTAAGTTATAGTCGCGGCCTTGCGCGAGGTTATGCGTTGCGAGACGGTGGCCCTAGCAGCCGCCAGCCTGCCATTGACGAAAGAACGTCTCCACATCCTGACCGTCAACGCCGCCGTCCTCGTTGGTATCTGCGGAGTTGAGCCCAGCCTGCCAATCCAAGAAGAAGGCCTCGACGTCCTGACCATCGACTCCCCCGCTCTGATCAAAGTCAGCGTAGCAACTGGCGACCAGACAACGACGAGCGACGATGGTAACGGCATCAACCGCGGCTTCGGTCACCGAGTTATTGGGATTGTCTGTGGCGGAGAACCGGACACGCATGTTCGCGGTGGCGGGAACAAACGTAAGTAGATCAAACTGCTGCTCGCTCCAGAAGTGGGCGGTGCCCGTTGTTTCGAGCGTCGTCCACGTAGCACCATCGTCGTTTGAGACTTCCGCGGCGAAGATATCACCGTCGCCGCTATTGTTGGCGAACCAGCGGCTGTACTTAAGCTGCACAGAAGTGTAACTGACCGCGCTGAAAAGCGGAGATGTAACTATTGTCGGGCCGCCATCGACATCGCTGTTGCCGAACTGGTTATCAGAGAGGTAGCACCAGCCGTTGCCATCGGCATCGGCGATTGGAGCGCCCCGAGCCGGATCGTCAATAGGCTGTGCTCGCTCCCAGGCGCCGTCGCTCAGGTTAGAGCTTGTAACTGTCCAGCCCTGATCGGTCTCGAATGAGTCCGCGAGCAGCGTCGTCTGCTCGCCGACACGCAGCGTGTATGAAGCTCCTTCGCGGCAGGGGTCGCTTACGGTCTGGAGTTGGCCTGTAGTCAGCGGCGCGGAGACGTAATACGTCAATACATCACCACATGAAGCGCCGGGTAAGTTGGCCACGTAGCCGTTCGTGCCGAGAACGCGGGCTGTCGCAACGGAAGCCAACGCCCCGCCGTTGATCCGGTAATATAAGCGTAAGTTAGTCGTCTGCACGAACGCGCTGCCGCGGGTGATCCGTGCGGTAATGGTGGTTGGTGTGGAAGGCTGCGCGACGCTCGGCGGTGCATCGATCGTGATCGTGCTCAGTGCGGGGAGGGCCGAGAGCGAAACGGTGTAAGACTGCGGGGAATCAACCGTGGAAGTGGTTGAGACTCGGGCATAGTAATTTGCGAGCGCCGAACCAGCAAACGTAAGCGTTTCTGATCCACCAACGCCGGTAAGGTTGGCGGTCGCGAATGGGAAGACATCGCCAGCGTTAAAAAGGTCGAGTGTCAGATCGGCGAGCTGCTCGCTATCGATGAAAAGGCCTGAGCAGCAAGAAGCCGTCTGGCCGCTGCAACCCTGGGGAGAGTCATCATAAGCATAACCCACGGGAGTGATCGTTATAGTGACGTCGGAGATGGAAGAGGGGCTAAAACGGAAGAAGTCAAGGTCGGCATCGCTATTCACGCTGAATGATGAGCTGTATGGGGTGGAGACCCCGGGCACCTGGATGGGGCCAAATGTAAGAGGCTGGCAGCGGGGAAGAGTGCCCAGGTTTACCGCATCAGAAGCCTGATCGTTGGGCTCCTGAGCATCGCCGTACCAAAAGTGGGCGTGGCGAATATCGTCGTGCCGCAGGCCATCGAAGACATCGGAAACAAACGGCTCCATGAGCTTGGTTGTGGTGACGGGACAGACGTGAGCCATGCCCAGCCCGTGACCCACCTCATGAGCAATTACATTTCGCAGCGTACGCGAATCATTGCCCAGGCGAGGGGCCCAGTAGCCATCGGAAGTATCGATCACCATGTCGCCGACGAACGGGTAATAGTTATAAGCAAGAATGCCAAAATTACCATCGATGGCAGCGCCGGAGAGGCGAAGGTCGCCGCGTACGCCGGGGATGCCGTCGTTATCAACCAGCCTCACACCATCGTCGTTGGGTTCATAGACAAACGTCAGCCCGGAAACCTCGCCCCAGCGTAAGAATACATCGTGATAGAGATCCTGCCACGCCTGGGTCGAACCATAAATTCCATCAAAGAACGAGAAGAGATCGCTGGGCCGGTCGGGCTGGTTGAACTCGGCTGGCACGGTCGTGCCATCGGGGACGAAGGAATAAGTTAAGATCGTTGGCTGGCCAGCTTCACCGGTCGAGAGGGGGTCAAGAGCGGTGCCGATCCATCGGAGGGCGGGCTGAAATCGGGGACCAAACGGCCCGGCAGGCTCCATCGCGGACTTCCAAGAAGCAATAATTTCGTCAGAGGTTCCGGGAGCGAAGCAGCCCACCGGCGGCGCGTGGCGCTTGTTGGGCCCGAAGAGAGAGTCGCATGCGGCATCGCGCATCGGCGTCGGCAGCAGGGCAAGCTTGGCGAGCAGCGCGCTCAGCCGAGCTTCCGCGAGTGAAGCTGCGGGCGAGTTCGTAGAAAGTTCCGAGGGTGCGGCCGACGGGTCGGATCCACGGGCGCTGCCCGCCGCGAGCGAGATAGCCGAGATCGCGAAGACAGAGGCGCTGAGGGTGGACGAGAGCGAACGGTGAGAAAGATTGAACAAGTAAAACCTCTTTGGAATACCTAGAGCGACAAATGTACCGGGAGAAGCGTAGGGAACGAGCGGAATCTGCCAACAGGGCGAAAAGGCCGCCGCAGTGCTCGTGATGGGACCTTTGCATTCTGCAGAGAGACAGGTTCACGCCGCGTGGGCGCGGCGCTAGGCGGAAGCGTGACACTATTAGCATGAGGTGGCTTGGGGGTTCCCGGTGTGCGCTGATTCGTACCGCTTGGTTATCGGCGTTAGGTCGGGCTGCGTGGTGCAAGAGTGGGCGGAGCGGTGCCGAGGGGGACGAAGAGTGCATGAGGAGCGGGCCGTACTCTTTGGCCCCTATGAAGATGGAAAGCACGGATCCAGTCGTTTTGTTGACAGCCCGGTTGGCGGCGGCGATCGCCGCGGCGTATCCGGAGGTCGGCGAAGGAGCGGACCCGATGCTGAAGCCGTGTCAGCAGCCAGAGCTAGGAGATTTTCAGTGCAATGTGGCGATGTCGCTGGCAAAGCGGGTGGGGAGCAACCCGCGTGAAGTGGCGAAGAGGCTGGTGGGTGCTGCGGATTTGGGGGATGTGGCCGAAGCACTCAATGAGCAGTCGATCGCGGGTCCGGGGTTTATTAACATTCGTTTGAAGCCGGATGCGTTGGTGGCGGCGTTGACGGCGATGAACACCGAGGGGTTGGGAATTGAAAAGGCTGAGAAGCCCGAGCGCGTGGTGGTGGACCTGATGGGTGTGAACCTGGCAAAGCAGATGCACGTGGGGCATTTGCGAAGCCCGATAATTGGTGATGCGCTGGCGAGAACGTTTGAGCGGTTGGGGCACACGGTGGTTCGGCAGAATCACGTCGGGGATTGGGGCCTGCCGATTGCGATGGTGACCGCGCGGATCATGGAGCTTGAACGGAGCGGGGCTTTGCGTTTGGATTCAATTACACTTGATGATCTCGACGCTGCGTATAAAGCCGCTCAGATCGAGTGCCAACGCGATATCGCGGGGTTAGAAGCCTGCAAAAAGTTTGGGCTGGGGCCTAAGGCAACGGCCGAGTGCGAGGCTCAGGTGAGCGGGGCGACCGAGATGTTTCTGCGCGCGCGAGAAGTCTTGGTGAATCTTCAGGCCAAGGAACCCGCAACATACGCCGTCTGGAAAGTAATTCAAAAAGTTACCATGGACGTCTGCCTGGCTGCCTGCGAACGCATCGGCGTGCGGGTGACAGAGGAGCACAGCGCGGGCGAAAGTACGTACGCGGATGAGCTTGCGCCGATGGTCGCCGAGCTAGTGTCAATGGGTGTAGCGGAGCTGGACCAGGGCGCGTTGGTCATAAAGCTGGAAGATCCGCGTTGGGGCGGGATCGCCGAGCCGTGTCTGGTACGCAAAACCGATGGAGGCTTTCTTTACGCGACCACGGATATCGCTGCCGTCCGGCGGCGCGTGCAGAAGCTGGGTGCTCACCGGATCGTTTACGCCATCGATTCGCGCCAGAGCCTGCACTTACGTCAGTTCTTTGGGGCCAGCCGCAAGGCGGGTTATGCGAAGCACGCGGCGACGGGCGAGGAAGCGGTGCTGCTGCACGCCGCGTTTGGGAGCGTGCTGGGCGATGATGGGAAGCCGTTCAAAACCAGGTCTGGCGAGAGTGTGAAGCTGGCTGATCTGCTGGAAGAGACAGCCAATCGGGCGCTCGCAGCGGTGCGGACTCGGAATGAGGGGATGCCGGAGGCGGAGCTCAAGGTCATCGCCGAAGGTGTAGGCATGGCCGCGCTGAAGTACGCGGACCTTTGTAATGATCGTAACCGGGATTATGTCTTTAGCTTTGACCGTATGCTCGCCTTCGAGGGGAACACCGGTCCATACTTACTTTACGCCTTGGTGCGGGTAAAGAATATGCTGAGAAAGGCCGCCGCGCAGAACGTGGGCGACGGGTGGAAGCGAGCGGGTGCGAGCGTAAGCTCCCCGGCCGAGAAGAAGCTGGCGCTGGCGATATTACGTTACCCCGGCACGGTGCGGAGCGTGGCGGAGAGCCTGGAGCCGCACCGGTTATGTCAATATCTCTTTGAGCTGGCGGGGCTCTTTAGCTCGTTCTATGACCAGTGCCCCGTGCTGACTAGCGCGGGCGAACTGCGAGACGGCCGCCTCGCGCTTTCTGCGCTGGTGGGGCGCGTGTTGGAAGATGGACTGGCAACGCTGGGAATCGGCACGGTCGAGCGGATGTAAGCGGGAAGGTTTTCCGGCGGTCACAATCTCTCTTGACGTGCCGCGGTGCTGGTCGCTCCCGGGCGATTTTTGTGCTGGCGTTTTACTTAATTATTACGTTTGATCCGGCGTGCTTTGGGTTGGGGCGCGGACTTATGTTGCCTGCGGAGGCGGCGAGGGTGGCGGCGGGGTTCGCTAGGGGTGATGCGCGGGAGTCGGGCGGGAGGAAGGGTGCCGAAGCGGGGACCAGGGCGGGGCTAAGGGCGGGGAGTGTTGGGAGGTTGATGTGGTTGGGCGGTTGGGTGGGGGCGTGGTTTTCGCTGGGGGAGGCAGCTGCGGCGGCGGGGGCGGGTAGAGATTTGATGCGGATTGCGGTGAAGCGCAGGAGCAGGTTGGCGATGCGGCGCTGTTCAACGGGGTCGGTGGATTGGGTGAGAGCTTCGGTGAGTGATTTCAGGGCAACGAGGTGGGCGTGTTTTTGGGTGCGAGTGAAGACGGCGTCGAAGGCTTGGTCGTACTCGTCGAGCGCGGCTTGGACTTCTGGCTCGTCAATGAACTTCAAAGCGTTCAAGGTTGAGAGCTTCGCGGCGTCGGCGAAAGCGCGAAGGTTGAAGCCGGTGCTTTCAAGGAGGGCGAGGCGGTCGAGATTAGGAGTGGAGAGAGTGTTTAAGGATTTGGTAAGGTTTTGCATGATGACAGAATACCAGATAAGTTGGTGTCTGTCAAGTTTTATTTG
>Ga0105046_10012166_pt1 | contig 13347 bp, 11 predicted proteins | sample MAT03_FD_78385 | JGI IMG/M metagenome (GOLD analysis project Ga0105046, IMG submission 78385) | Freshwater microbial communities from Lake Fryxell liftoff mats and glacier meltwater in Antarctica - MAT-03 (megahit assembly) | ecosystem: Environmental > Aquatic > Freshwater > Ice > Liftoff... | reverse complement strand
TCCATATCTGCGTGTGATGGGGCCCTTAGAAGAGATTTTTTAACTCCGACAGCGCCAAATACAGTTGGGACTAGAGTTACACTTGTTGTAAACTCTATGATCGGCAATTCCTACAATTTGTATGTAAGAGGAAGTGCCGTTTTTTCAATAGTCAATCCGGAAGCAAACTTACCAGGAGAGCCACCAATTATTGAATTTAATAGTATCTGGAAGCAAACTGCTAATCAGTTATTGCAGGTGGTAAACCCACCGAATTGCCCTTCTTGTCCTGGAATGGTTGCGGTAGATCCAAACCACATCCTTGCTGGAAGTAGTACAGCTGAAATTTATACTTCTGAAGAAGTGGTTTCGGGTTTGGGAACCGTACGTATTTTGGATAGCCGAAACAAGACAATTCTTAAATATGCAGCCCATTTTCCTATTACATTCGATCCATCCAGACTTGAACCTGCAGCCTATAAAGCGGTATATGAATCCGAAAACGGCACCATAGAGGCACCATTTTATGTTGTAGGCTCTGAAAATTCGGCTATGTCTGTTTCTCCCAATCCTGCATTCCAAAAGATAGACCAGAATGCAACTATCCGAATGCTGGATCTCCCCGAAGGTCATGCCTCTGTTTCGTATCAGCTCACCGATTTCGGTGGAACTGTTCTAAATGAATGGATCGATTCTGAATCTACCACTTTGCCTCTTGAAGGTCTGACACCCGGAACCTATGTTCTCAAAGGCGTTTGTGGTGAAATCGCAGTCCAACAGGATATAGACTTTCTGCTTCGTGGATCGCCCTATATTACCCTTTCTCCTAATCCAACCAGTGATCTGGTCCATGTCAGGCTTTGGAATCCGGTGTATCCGCTTGATGATTCAGGAAACAGTTCCAATGCAACTGAAGCTACAGTTGTCGCAGCTCCGATACACATAGTCAGAAGCCTTGACTATGTGGTTTCGGATGGCATCAGCATTGTAGCAACGGGATCAAAGACTTCCGAACAGTTTGATATTGACATGTCCTCTTTTCCTTCAGGCATATATACCATTTCGGTTACAGATGGCCAAGGCCAATATGCCAAGCACTTGCAGGTGATTCATTAGAGGTTATTTGCTTTTTAAACAGGCATTTGTAAATGCAGATGCCTGTTCTTTACAAACGCATCAAATCAACCCCCTCGCTTTCAATTCCAGGTATTGATTGATGCTGTTGACGGTTAAGTTTTTAGGCTGGGTGAGGATGCAATAAATGCCGCTTCGCATGAGTCTGTGCGCAATCTGCTGTTTTTCGAAGAGGTACTTTCGGGCGATGGTCTGGGCATAAATCTCTGAGATCTGGGCTTTGTCTTCCATTGTATAATCCGCTACTTCGGAGTTTTCAAACATCACCACCACCAGTAAATGGCGGGATTTGATCCGCTCCAGAATAGGAAGAAGCCTTTCCAGTTGGGAAAGACTTTCGATGTTGGTGAAATACATCAGCAAGCTCCGGAATTTGATGTGCCTCCGAATCAATTGATATAGCCTGTCCACATTCGCATCCCCTTCGCAGGCATCCAGATTGTAGAGCGATTTCATCAGTTTACTTAACTGAACCGAACCCCGGTCGGCTTGCATAAAGTGGTGGCTTTTATCGCCAATGGCCAGCAACCCCGCTTTGTCGTCCTTTTGCAAAATGATCCGCGATAGCACCAGACTGGCATTGATGCTGTAGTCCAGCAAACTCATCTGGTCAAAAGGACTGCTCATATTCCGGCCAAGATCAAGAATGGTAAAAATCTGCTGGGATTTCTGGTCTTCGTAATGGTTCACCATCAACCGGTTGAGCTTACTGGTTGCTTTCCAGTTTATACTTCTTGGATCATCGCCACGTGCATATTCTTTTATGTGATCAAAATCGTAGCTGTGGCCAATCCTTCGGATTTTACGCATTCCGGCATGGGTGCTAAGTCGTTGGCTGGCAAGCATCTGGTGCTTTTTCATTTCTATGATGGAAGGATACACATGCACATCCATTGCGGCAGGTTGAGTAATTCTCCTTTCGACCAATCCAAGCAGGGTTCTGCAATAGACCAGCACATTTCCAAAGGAGTACAGACCCCTGGTTTTTGGCGTAATCTTGTAGACCAGTGTCTTTTCTTCAAATGCCTTTGCTTCAAAACGAATCCGGAAATTCCGCCATTGAAGCTGATCGGGCAGTTCATCCAGGAGCACACAGGACAGTCGGGAAGAAAACCGGTTGGTAATCTGGATTTGTACCGTGTTCTCACTTCCGAGGGAAAGAATGGAAGGACAATTCCGCTTGATTTCTAAAACCTTCTTTTTTGAAAACAAATAAATTCCATCGGAAACGGTAATCAGCAGGAAAGAGAAAAGCCCGAACTGGCACACAAACAGACACCAGTGCGGTAGAAAAAAGCAACAGCAAAACCCGGCTACAAAACCAGCCAGTATGAGAAAGAACCGGGTTCTTAAAAATATAGACGAAACAATTTTCACCTTGGAACTTCCACCCTTTGTACAATGTCCTGAATCACTTCTTCCGGTTCAATTCCTTCCAGTTCTTTTTCCGGATGAAGAATGATCCGATGATTAAGCACAGGAACCAACACGCGTTGAATGTCTTCCGGCGTTACAAAATCTCTACCGGCCAAAGCAGCCATGGCCTTGCTTGCTTTTAGTATGGATAACGAAGCACGGGGAGAACCTCCCAACATCAGATCGCCGCTGTTTCGGGTGTGGTCAATGAGGGTGGCAATGTATCGAACCAGCTCATCCTGAATATAGATCCTTTCGATTAAGGACTTCGCCTTTCCCAGAATCTCGGCATTCGCTACCGGATTGAGGCTTTGCAAAGTGTTCTGATCGAAATCGCCTTTGAAGCGATGCAGGATGTCCACTTCATGTTCCAGAGATGGATATCCGATTTTAACACGGAAAAGAAAACGATCAAGTTGAGCTTCCGGTAGTTTGTAGGTGCCCTCTTGTTCAAATGGATTCTGTGTGGCCAGTACAATAAAAGGTCTGTCCAGTTTCATCGTTTTTCCATCCACCGTCACCTGCCTTTCTTCCATCACTTCAAAAAGGGCTGCCTGTGTTTTGGCAGGAGCCCGGTTGATTTCATCGATCAGCACCAGATTGGCAAAAACGGGTCCCGGATGAAATGTGAATTCGGAGGTTTTCAGGTTGAAAACCGATGTCCCGGTAACATCGGTTGGCATCAGATCGGGCGTGAATTGAATGCGTGAAAACTTCAGATCAAGGCATTGGGATAGCATCCTGGCGATCAATGTTTTGGCAATGCCAGGGACGCCTTCCAGTAAAACATGGCCACCCACCAGCAAAGCAGCTAGCATTTGCTCGATCACTTCTTCCTGCCCGACAATGGCTTTGGCCAACTCGTTCCGGATTGACTGAACCATTTCAAACAATTGATCCAGTTCCTGTTTTATTTTGGGGCTTCCCAGAATTTCTTCTTCCTCGTTCATACTATTTACTTTGATGATAAAATTGTTCTGTCATGAAATGAAAACGAGCCAATTGCTCAGCGGTTGTGTTTTGCATGGAATAATCCTGGATATAGTTCCAATCCTGGAAAATGGATTTTACCAGCTCTGGATTCGTTCCTGAACGCCTCGCCAGAATCTGAACGGAATCGGCAGAAAGACCCTGGTGGCTGATTCCATAGCGGGTTTTGATGTGATTCAAGAATTGTTTCATTTTCTGCTGGCACATAAAATAATGGCTTTGCTGCCGAACGTATAATTCTGAAATGGCATGAATAAAATGAAGGGTAGAATTGGTTCTGGAAGGCATCAATGGAATCTCTCTTTGTCTTCTTCTTGCCAGTAAGGCTAAATACGTTAAAACCCCTGCCAGCAAGGTATACCAGGCCCATTGAAATGCTTCCTGAGACAAAATAAATACCAGAGGAGAGGTGTTTTCCTTTCCGTCTTTCGACCAGATCGGAAATTTGGATGCTTCATCTACCAAAATTTTATTCCCTCCTGATTTTGAATTACTCTTATCCGAAAACCAATCCAATGAAAACCATGTGTCGGATTCGGCTTTTTGTTTTGCGGAGTTATCTGCCTTTGAAAGATTTAATTGAGCCATAACCACTTCCGCATATTCCTGCATTTCGGGCCTCAGGAGGTGGAAATTTGTAAAAGCGAGCGGATTGCAGTGCCACAGGATTTTTCCTTTGCCAAGCGGGATTTCCAGGAAATTGGCATCCTTTCCAATAAACCCGATCTTTTTAACTTCTTCTTTCAGATAAAACCACTCTGCATTCATTAGAAAATACGGATAAGTGAGTGGGAAAAGGGTATCCGGACCTTTGAAAAAATAGTGAGGTACGGATTTTAAAGGAAACTGGTAAAAACCCATCGGTGCTTTTCGGGAAACAGCGTTCGAATCACCTTTGTTAACCGCTTCAAGAACAATGATTGTCTCCGCTTCTTTTTTCAATAAAGCATTGGATAAGTTTTCTCCCAATCTCGGACAAATAAACAAGGCCCGGCCACCCTTTCGCACAAATTGGGTAAGATTTTCTACATCTTTCTCCGAATAATGAGGATTTCCCCCGTTGATAAACAAATACGCCTGGTACTGTTTTTGGAATTCAATGCTCCGGAGTGGCTTTCCTTTATTCACCTCGGCCTCAACGCCGGGAATATTCTCAAGCATATCGTAAAACACATCCAGATCGTAAGGCTGTTTTCCTTGTGGCCGCAACGTTTCCGACCAATTGTATTTTGGATAGGGCGTAAAAAAGAAAATGTAATACAAAAAACCTCCCAAGGCAATCAGGAAAGCCAATATCACCCAGGCTTGTTGCTTTCTCATACCGTGGTGGGTGGTTTAAGAATGGATTGGATGGAGTCGAAATGCAATTTTACCTGAGCAAAAGTGGTTTCTGTAACGGTGTAATTGCCATACCGTGCGGCATCAAAAGCGGTGCTTAGTCTCCGATACGGCAAATGTAAATGTTGATTTTTCAGTTCTCTCAGGTATTGAATGTTGGTTTTGTTTTTCCTCCAGGCAATCAATTCCATGGTGCTTAAATCTTTCAGAACCAGCAGAAACAGAATTCGAAGAGCTTGCGTATAGTTTTTGTCGGTTAAGTATCCATCTAAAAGATCCTCCAGTTTGTTGTAGGAAATCTTATCCGGATTGGCTTCCCACGAAAAAAGGTCTTCGCGGTTTATCTCTTTTTCGGTCCAGTATTGCTTCATTATCTGGTAAATGATGTACAACATCAACCCGATCAGAAGGAGGAGCGAACCATATTTCAATGGACCTGCCCAGGCCGAAAAATCCCAGGATGGGCCTTTCAAAGGAGTTAGTGGCTTCGCTTTATCTTCTTTCTTTTTTGGAGGAGTCTCGGTAAAATCAAACGATTTTGTGGCTGCCTTCCATTTGGTTTTGTCGAACACGGAGCCTGTCTGAATCGATGCTTTGGGGTAAATGGTGTCAGTAGCTTTAGCCAGAAGTTCTTTGTACTTGTTGTTTAAGACAGTGGAAGAAGAATCTGAATCTTCCTCCTCCGGATCAACGGTGGCTTCCTCTTCCTGGCTTTCATCTCCTTCTTCAACCATTGGAGTAACTATGCTGGAATCCGTTGTTTGGAATGTATCGCTTTGGTTTTCTTCCGATTGGGCTAAACCAATCTGGTTTCCCAATGCAAACACACAAACCATGAGCAACCCATAGAAAAAGGAAATTTTCATTCTTTTATAAGTTGTCTGATTCGGTTCAGTAAGCCCGGAGCGTCGTTGGTTTCGATTAGCGTATGTGCAAGGAAATACGTTGAAGTGAGCATCAGTTGGGAAGTGAGTAAAACACACAAGTACCCAATGAACGAAGGCAAATACTTAAATATAAGGCGTATCGTTTCACTGTTTTGTGTGGAGATGTTCCAGTAAATCAGATCAAAAGCTTGCCCCATCAGGGTTGAGCTGGTAAGGAGGATACTGATCGTTCCGAGACTGAAGAAAATCAAAAAACTGCCAAGCGTCTTCCCGAAAGATCCCAGGGTAAAGTTCCAGGTTTTGGTGATTACAGTGACCGGCGATCCGGAAGCAACCAGCAGCATTCCTTGCCAGACATAAAAAAACGGGATTACCAATAAATACAACAACCGGTAAGCGATGGGCAAGTAAATTAAAACAGACAAGGCAAAACAAACCAGAAAAGTTTGAATCCCGAATCGGCGAAGAATTCCAAAAAAAGAAACCGGTTTTACTGATTTGAGGATAATCAGCAACTGGTAAAATGAGTATAAAACCAGAAAGGTGGCTCCTGCCATATGAAGAACCATCACCGGGACGGATTCGGTAAAGAAAAAAATCGTATTCCAGAATCCCGTTTCCGTTGAAGTTTCATAATACACACTTTCGGCATTTTGGATCCATCCAACTGCACCCATATACAGGCCCGATATCAGTATTGTAATCCACCAGGTTTTCTGAAACAAGGTGCCTAAATGCTTGAGGGCAAAACCGGATATTTGTCCGGCATTGTAAATCTGATCGGTCCGGAATGCAACGGGTTTTATGTATGTTAAACCATCCGATTGAACCATGATTTCCTTCCTGTTTTTACCCACCATAAATGGATAGACAACAAAATAAAATAGAATAAAACCAAAAGAAGCAAGGATTAAAGCCAGTTTAATCCCAACAGGCAGGTCGTAATGACGGGTAAGAAATGATTCTATGTAGGCGGCCACCACAATAACCGGTGAAATTCCGATCATAATCACAATGGATCGGCGTGAGGCCAGCAGAAGCGACTGCATTCTGGAATACGTGCCCGGAAAGAGCAGGCCTCTCCCAAGTGTAAATCCCGCACCGGAACCGATCACAATACTGCTGATTTCCAGTGCGCCATGCATCCAGATGGTTAAGAAACTTGACCAAAGTAAATTATATTTCGCAAAAAAGAACTGAAAAGTACCCACCATGATTCCGTTGTAAAGGAGGGTGTATAACGTGCCGAGTCCTCCCAGAATTCCGGTTGCAAACCCGGTAAAGCAAACCCTTAAATTGTTGGTTGCGATTTTCAGGAACATATTGAATGGGTCGCTTTCATCGTAAACCGCCATTGGTTTCCCATTATGGATGTTCTCGAGTGTCATTCGGATGTATGATTCCCCTAAAATTCCCTTAGCAAATTCATCGTCCGACATACAGGAAACTATCCCGATTAAACCAGCCACGATGAACACCAAAAGAGCCGTCAATTGTTCAAAACGGGTGTAATAGAGGGCGAGAGGCAGGTCTGATTTCCAGAATTGAAAGGCAGAACGAAGGGTGAATCTCTTTCCCGCATATACATTACGGAATAAGTTTCGGGCAAGATTATTAAGGTAAACCCGAACCGATCGGTTAGGGTAATTGGAACGGGCAAAGGCAAGATCATCGCTGATGGAATAAAAAAGGCCGTATATTTTTTCTACATCCGGCTTCCTTTCCTTCAGCATATTTTCATATTCCGTCCACTTTTCCTTGTTTTGTTCGATGAACCTGGTTTCTCTCATGGATTTTAGGTGACGCAAATAAATAAAAAGGAATAACAGCTTGGCATCAATTGAAATAAAAACCGTTCAGAATGTTCTGATTCGCTATGAGCTTGGTTCATTTTGGGAACGTGTGATGGCCACAATTATTGATTGGTTTGTAATCGGGTTCTCAATACTAATTTCTTATCTCTTAATTTCCTCTTTAAATCTCAATTATAAGAGTTTAGATCTGATTAGAGCCTTTTTTTCTATCTCGGTTTTTTTCTTTTATTCTCTGATCAGTGAATATTTATTTCAAGGAAGTTCGATCGGAAAACGAGCCATGGGATTACGGATTATGCGGTTGGATGGTCAGCCATGCGAGCTCCTGGATTATGTGATCCGCTGGGCATTCCGATCCGTCGATATTTTTATTTCGGGAGGGGCAGCCGTGGGTTTACTGGTTGGTTTTACGCCGACCCGCCAGAGAATAGGCGAAATACTTTCTAATACCGTTGTGGTCAAGTATTTTCCAAGGGAGAATTCAATTAACCAATTATTAAAAATCAAATCTTTATCCAATTACACTCCCAGCTTTCTTCAATCCGGTTTAATTACAGAAGAAGAAGCCATTCTCATTAAAGAAGTTTTGGACCGGTCACGGATGGATCAAAGTACGGGTCATACACGTTGCTTAAAGCAAATGAGTCTTTATCTTTCTCAGAAAATGGGGATACCTACGTTGGAGATCATCAACGAAAAAGATTTTTTGCTTGCTGTTTTGCGTGATTACGTTGCCCTGAGCCCGTAATATATGCCAGCCAGTAAAAATACAAAAGTTTATTTCTGTTGGATGTTGCTTTTTGCAACCCGAAAAATCTCATGAAAAAATACATTCTTGAAATTACGGTTTTCCTTAGTGGTGCCGTCGTTATGATGCTGGAACTAACCGGCTCCCGGATTCTGGCTCCTTTTGTGGGCACTTCTACCTTTATATGGACAAGTTTGATAGGTGTAATTCTTGCAAGTTTAAGTCTTGGGTATTACCATGGTGGTGAAATGGCAGATAAGGACCCCAGCCAGAAAAGGCTGTCTCAGGTATTATTTCTGGCGGGTATTTCGATTGGAGTGGTGGCCATTCTAAATCAAACCGTTCTTGCCTATCTCACCAGTCTTTTTGTAAGTGTGAAATGGAGTGCTGCCACCTCTGCCTGCGTTTTGTTTGGTGTTCCGGCTTATTTACTGGGAATGGTATCGCCTCAGGCCGTTCGGATCCGAATGAAAGACATTGAAACATCCGGAGCAACCATTGGTAGATTGTATGCCCTGTCTTCTTTAGGAAGCATTGTAGGTACGTTTCTGGTTGGTTTCTATCTTATGGCCTGGGTTGGAAGCCGAAATATTTTATTCATTCTGAGTGCTTTAACCCTGGTTCTGTCTTTGCTAAACCGGAAAAATAACGATTCCATTCTGGCTTTGGTTGTGTTTGTTGTTGCGCCCTTTGTACAGAGTTTTGGTAAGAATAGTCTCCTTAAAATCACCGATACCGAATATTGTGCGGTTCAGGTCATTACCGGGCCATACCCGGATAAAAACGGACGGGATTGCAAAGTGATGAAAGTGGGGAACGAATACAGTTCCGGAATGTATCTTGATTCGGATTCTCTGGCCTTTGTCTATTCAAGATATTATAAGATGATGTTTCATTTTCACCGCAATCCGGTCAATACGTTGCTGATAGGGGGAGGAGCCTACTCCGTTCCGAAGTATTTTCAGAATGCCTATCCTCAAATGAAAATGGATGTACTTGAAATTGATCCTGAGCTCACCCAAATTGCTGAAGAAGAATTCAGGCTGAAGCCGGATGAAAGACTTATTCCTATTCATGAAGACGGTCGGATATATCTCAACCACAATACCAAAAAGTACGATGTGATTATGGGAGATGCATACCGTTCTCTTTTTTCCATTCCATTCCACCTTGTTTCAAAAGAAGCAATCGCCCGAATGTCTGCCTCACTTACCGATGATGGCATTTTGATGGTCAATATCCTGAGTCCGGTTTCGGGTCCAAACCGGGATTTGTTTCAATCAATGGTAAAAACCTGCAGGGAGGTATTTCCCGAAGTGAAGGCATTTAAACCGGTAGTAAAAGCGCCCACCGATCGGGTTCAGAACATCATGTTGGTTTGTTCAAAAAAGAAACCGGGTTTTATAGCAGCTTCGGTTTCTCCGGAGATCCGGGATATGCTTGCACAGGAAATTGATCTCCGTAATGTGGGTGTGGAAGAGGGCATCATATTGACTGATAATTTTGCTCCGGTTGAGCACTATGCAGAGAAAATGCTGAGCAGCTATTTCCGTAAATGATCGAATCTAAAACGGCCTATTTTAAGCACCTGGATGGCGTGCGTGCCATTGCGGTTCTTATGGTAGTTTGGCACCATTGGTACGATAAACCAAGCAATTTTCACATCAGCGGTGCTTTGGGCGTGGGAATGTTTTTCGTACTTTCCGGCTTTCTGATCACTAATATTCTGCTCAAACAGCAGGTTGATTTTCAATCCGGATTGGCCGGAGTAAAAGCAAAGATTCTAAAGACCTTTTACATCCGGCGAACGCTGCGCATTTTTCCCATTTACTATCTGTATGTGGGAACGCTTATTGTACTTGGAGTTGGACAGGCGAGAGAAATCTGGCCCTGGCTTGTTGGATATGCATACAATTTACTTCTTTTCACAACCAATAACTGGCATTCCGGCTATGTGGAACATTTATGGTCTTTAGCCATTGAAGAGCAGTACTACCTGATCTGGCCCTTTCTTCTGCTCAGTTGCCCGCCCCGTTACAATCAATATCTCATTGCAGGATTCATTTTACTTGGCATGTCCACAAAAGCCGTTTTATATCTCCATGCACCGGACACCCAATTTTCAAAATTCCCTTTTTGCCAGTTTGATGCTTTTGGTTTGGGAAGTGCTTTATCTCTTCTGTGGCAGAGGAAAGTGAATATTCCCTTCGCCGGAATTCTGATGTGGGTGTTCTGGGCAGCAGCATTATCCATTCCCTTCAAGGTTTTTCACTTTCATGGGCTTAGTTTTCTGGGGCAGGTTTTGCCTTTGTATTACACAGGATGTGCTCTTTTTATTTACGTTGCGGCGAAAGGAATTAAAGGGATTCCAGGGTATTTCTTTGATAATTCATTTGTGATTTACCTCGGTAAAATCAGTTATGGAATTTATTTATACCATCTTTTTGTGCCCGATTTTGTGAAATGGATTCTTCCTCAAATGGGCCTTCCCATGCCTTCAAGGGAAGTGGGCTGGATTTTATACTCCCTGCTAACCTTCTCTATATGCAGTATATCCTGGTTTCTCATTGAAAAACCGATAAACCAGCTCAAAGACCGGTATGCGTACAAGGCTGCCTGAGTTGGGATTGTTGTATGGCGGCTTTTCCCGCTATTCGCTGCAAGTCCTCGCTGCGGTTGTTCCTCCCTTGCTGTGGGCTTTTCGCTGCTATCGGGGCCGCATTCGTGTTCGAAAATACTGCGATAAGAGCGTTAATATCCTTTCCGGGCAGCCTGGGCCATAGTATTTAATCAACCTCGCTGAACCGAATTTCTGTTTTTAAACACATCCAAATCCTCTCTGTTTGCCTATTGTGAAGATATACCATAGAATCCATGATTCGATTAGCTTACCAGATTTCGGAGGAAGAAGCTGTTTTTGTGATGTGTCGAGGTGAAAGTGGGCAAAGGTGAAAGGGTTTAAATTGAGAACAATACCTTTAGCAGGGGCAAAAAACCGGCCTCATGGTAGTACCATAAAATAGCCGGTTTCTTTTAATTCGGGAACCACCTTGTTGCCTTCAATATTTGGCATAAGATTTACGCAATTTTCAGAAAAAGTTACTCAAAAAATATAGATTATATCTTATGAATTTACCGTATCAGGAAAAGTTGATCTCAATCCTTCGGAATCAACTTACGGATAAGATCTCTTTGTCAAACGAAATCAGCCGGATTTTAGAGGTTTCAGTGGACAGTGCGTACAGGCGGGTGCGCTGCGAAACGAGTATGTTACTGGATGAGGTTGCGGTGGTCGGCAAGGCTTTAAATGTTCCAATTGAATCTGTTTTCCTAAATACAGGAAATGTTGTTTCCTTTATGTGTAAATCCATTGGGGGTGATGAATCCGATTTCAGGATTATCTGGAGTACTTTTATGCTCATATCAATTCAATCAGGAAGTCCAAAGAGAAAGAAATTTTTTATGCAGCAGAGGATATTCCTATTTTTCATGTCTATGGGTTTCCTGCTCTAAGTCAATTCAAATTCTTTTACTGGAGAAAAGCGATTCTGAACCACCTGGAACTTCAGGGAAAGCAGTTTAGTGTGGAAGCTGACAAACCAGAACTTTTAAAACTTGCTTTAAATGCATGTGTTTTCTATTCCGAAGTTCCAACCACTGAAGTCTGGACAGAGGAAACAATAGAGTCTACGGTAAAACAAATTAAATTTTTCTGGGAATCCGGTTTATTTGAAAAGCGTTCCGACGTTATACGTGTCATTGATGATTTGGAGTCATTGATCCGAAATCTTCATAAACAATGTGATCTGGGTTTGAAAATAAAACCCGGAGGTTCAGTTTCCGATACACCATTTACCTGTTATGCCAGCGATCTCATGATAGGTAACAACTGTGTTCAGGTTAAAACCAATTCCGTTAATGCCGGCTTCATTGGTTATAATACTTTTAATTTTATGAGTACTACCAACTTAGAGTTTACCTGTAACAACGATTTCTGGATGAAAAACCTCATATCAAAAAGCACTCAGATCAGTCGCACTGCGGAGAAAACGCGTAATCAGTTTATGAAAGTGCTAGCCAATAAGGTGGATGATCTTCGGAAATTTGTAGAAGAGAATTAGAAAGGAGTCTGAAAGCAGATAAATTAATTTACAGGTTCCAGCAAATATGGATATTGAATTGACTGACCTCCAAACCTTTTAAGCAATGCCACTGTATCGGTTTCGCTTAAGTGATTTTCCTTTAATATCTTTTGAATGCCAGGTTGTTTTAAACCAGGAATCCGACTTAGGAAAAGGGGCCAGAGATCTTCTGATTGGTAGGCCATGTTTTCCTCGGCTTGCGTAGTGTTATGAAAAAGACTGCGTTTGGAGGAAATGGAGGCACTTTTTTTACGATTTTGGGTGTCCCAGATTTTAACCCGGAATTGTCATCAGGAAATCTATTCCGCGTCTAAACTGCTTCAAATCAGACGCTTCGCCACCTTTTCTTCTGTATCCGTAGCGCTGCTACGAATTTTGAATAAAAGGTGCTGATTTTTTGCATTTTAGCCTCTCATAACGAAGTCCCAATGACAAATCCGGGTTTATTTTTCATGGCGTAACGTCCCTTAGGAGAAGGTAGCCAAAGTCCATTTGTACCCCTGGGGGCAATCTATCGGTAGAATTTTCAACCCAAACAAGACCAAACCGGGATCAAGGTAATGTGATTGGTTTATAAGACTTTTAGCCACAAACTAAATATTTTCTCAAATCCCCCAAAAACCGTTTGAAAAACGACTATTTTTTTTCTTCCTCTCTATCAGTAAGATAACCCCTGTTTTTGCAAATCGGCTCCTCGTGTATTCACTAAAAATTCGCTCAAAATTTGGTGGGATGATTTATCCCGGTTTGCTTTGTTTCACTGGATTCTTCTTAATCGTTGAAAAAAGAAAGTCAAGGGCAGATGGAAATTTCATGTTTCTATACTGCTGACTTTCTGTGGGTTTGGTTTGTCTTATAGAAGACTTCAGCGCATTTCGTTCATCGCTATTCCATCGTTC
>Ga0105046_10012165_pt1 | contig 13348 bp, 13 predicted proteins | sample MAT03_FD_78385 | JGI IMG/M metagenome (GOLD analysis project Ga0105046, IMG submission 78385) | Freshwater microbial communities from Lake Fryxell liftoff mats and glacier meltwater in Antarctica - MAT-03 (megahit assembly) | ecosystem: Environmental > Aquatic > Freshwater > Ice > Liftoff... | reverse complement strand
CGCCTTGAGCAGGCCACCTTGGCCATCACGGCGTTCGCGCTGCTGGCATGGGTTGCAGGGGCGCCGGCGGGCATCGTCGCAGGGGCCTTCGCCTTGGCCGCAGCGGCCCATCTTTATCGGCAGTGGTCGTGGCACCCCGGTGTGACCCGGAGCCGGCCGATCCTGTGGATCCTGCATGCCGCCTACCTCTGGCTGTCAGTCGGGTTTGTGCTGCTGGCCTTGGCCCAGCTCGGCTGGGTGAGTGTCTCGGCGGGCGTGCACGCGCTGGCGGTCGGCGCTACTGGCGGGCTGATCATCGGCATGGTCACACGCACGGCGCGCGGCCACACCGGCCGGCCGTTGCAGGCCTCCAAGCTGGAGGTGCTGGCGTATGGGTTGGTGATGGCGGCTGCCGTGCTGCGCGTGCTGCTGCCGATCCTGGCGCCGCAATGGTTGGTCGAGAGTTTGTTGGCCGCCGCACTGGCCTGGAGCGCGGCCTTCGCCGTCTACCTCGTCATCTTCACGCCGTGGCTGATGTCGACCCGCCTGGATGGCAAGGACGGCTGAATTTGTTGCCGCTTCCGGGTCGCACAGCCAGCTGTCTTGATCGTCGGTTCATCCACTCTGTCCCTCACTCTGAAAGGATCTGCCATGTCTTTTACTACCCTCGCCGCCCCCATCGATCTGCGTGAAATCAGCCCCCGCGAGCGCCACACGCTGATCTTCAAGCGCTTCGACGCGCTCAGTGTCGGCGAGGCGCTGGAGCTGGTCAGCGACCATGATCCCGTGCCCTTGCGCTACCTATTGCAGGAGCGTTCGGCCGGCCAAGTTGATTGGCGCATGTTGGAAGCCGGCCCCGACCTGTGGCGCGTGCGCATTGCCAAACGGCTTGCGGTGGCTGTGCCGGCGGCGCCGGATTCTTGCTGCTCGGGTGGGGCTTGCGGCGGTTGAGATGCTTCGAGCATCGGCATGACCTTTGTTGTCACCGAAGCCTGCATTCGCTGCAAGTACACCGATTGTGTGGACGTGTGCCCGGTCGATGCGTTCTGCGAAGGGCCGAACTTTCTGGTCATCGACCCTGACGAATGCATCGACTGCGCGGTCTGCGTGCCCGAGTGCCCGGTCAATGCGATCTACGCCGACGAAGACGTGCCAGGCGATCAGCAGGACTTCACGCCGTTGAACGCCGAGCTGGCGCGGCTGTGGAAACCGATCACAAAAACCAAGATGGCGCTGCCTGACGCAGATGCCTGGGCGCCCATCACGGTCAAGCGGACTCAGCTCAAAAGGTGAGCCGGACAAGAAAGCGCCGGTGTGTCGGCCAGCGCCGCAGTGCCCGCAGCGGGACGGTGCAAAATGGATCGCCGTCCCACGCAAGCCGTGGCAGAACCTGAGGCCCCATCACGATGAAGATCGCGCTACTGTCCGATCTGCACTTGTCGGTGCAAGCCCTGCAGGCACCGACGACGCATGCCGACGTGGTGGTGCTTGCCGGTGACCTGCATCGCCCGGCCGCCGCCATCGAATGGGCGCGGCAGTTCCGCCAGCCAACCTTGTTCGTTGCTGGCAACCATGAGTTCTACGGTGGTGATCTGGCGACGACGATGCACGAGCTGCGTGCACATGCCCAAGGCACCGGGGTGCGCGTGCTCGACCACGATGTCTGGCTGCACAACGGGGTGCGCTTTCTGGGCTGCACCTTGTGGTCGGACTATCGGCTGTTCGACTCGCCCGCGCAGCGCGAACTGGGGCTGCAACAGGCCGGCCAGATGGTGCGCGATTTCTCGCGTATCCGCAGTGCGCCTGACTTTGACGAGAAGTTCACGCCGGCGATGTCGCAGTACCTGTTCGTCCGCGCCGTAGCCTGGCTCGAGCAGCAATTCGCCGTCGCGCACGACGGTCCGACGGTGGTGATCACGCATTTCGCGCCCGCGCGAGGCAGCATTGCCGCAAGGTTTGCGGGCTCGCCACTGAACGCGTGTTTTGTGTCCGATCTGGCGCCGCAGATTCGGCGTTGGCAGCCAGCCTTGTGGTTGCACGGCCATGTGCACGACAGTTTCGACTACCGCATCGGCAACACCCGCGTCGTCGCCAATCCGCGCGGTTATGCGCCCAAGGGCGTGGTCGAGAACCCGGCCTTCGATGCTTCACTGACGATAGACCTGAGCTGAACGAGGAGTCGGGACCCGCGGCTTGCACAAGTCGGGCCGCAAGCGGTACATCGAGATGAGCTTCGCGCTGGTGCGCGACGGCGCCGGTGCGGTGCTGGGTTCGGTGGCCGTGGCGCGTGAGGTGACCGAGCGCGTCGAGTCCGAGAAAGCGGCACGAGCCGCCGCCGCGGCACGCCCTGGGGATTGACCGCCTGCACGTGGCGCCGTCGCTGGCCGAGTTGTTTGCGCCATGACTTTATGCGGCTGCCGCTGGGTGCCACCGCTGGCGTCGCGTCGCAGGCGTGACGCAGGCGTGTGGCCAGCGCCGAGCCGCAGTAGATGGGCGCGACGGCGCCCTGGCCATGCGGGGTTCGGCGTTGCCGCCTTTCATGCTTGATCGGCCGCCCGCAACGCTTGAATCATCTCTACCGTTTGCGTCCATCTGCAGTGCGACGAACTGCACCCCAGCATCCTGGTCGTCTACGACGATGGCGGCCGCACAGGCGTTGCCCCACGCCGCGTCAGCAGACCCAGCGCGCCCAGCACCACGTCCTGGTAGAGGTAGAAGCTGCTGCGCAGCGCAGGCAACTCGCCCACCGCGCCGCCGAACCCTGAGTCGACGGCGGCCGGACCCGCGCTCGGCACCTGCCCACCCAGCCCGGCGCTGATCGCGTGCAGGCTGTCGGTGAGCCGCGCCAGCGCATGCTGCAGCGCCGGGCCGTCCAGCGTCGGCGGCGCCTCGCCGTCCAGCATGAAGTCTTCCCATTCGAGCAGGTCAAACAGAAACTGACCGCCCTTGTACAGCGGGTGCGCTGCCAATTCGTCGAGCCACGCCTGCGCGCGCGTCGGCTGGGCCTGCCGCAGCGCAACGCCGTGCCGCGCCAGCGTGCACAGCACGCTGCGCAGGCCCAGGTCGTGGTGGCGGATGGCGGCCAGCAGTTGCAGGTCGGCCGCGCCCAGCGGGGCATCGTCGGCTGGCTGTGCAGTTGTCATGGGGCAAGTATCACAGCGGGCGTGTCGTCACATAGTGCGCGATCTGGCGCAGCACGGCCTTGGCCGGATTGTTGTCGATGAAGCCCAGGTCGCGTTCGAAGTGCTTGACGCCCTGGTGCGCCAGCTTGTCGGCCAGCGCGATGGCGTAGTTGATCGAGCCACAGTGCTGCATCGCGGCCAGCATCTCCTCGGCGTGGGCCTGCGTCTTGCGGCTGCGCGGCATCGCGTTGATCTTGGTCATGCGCAACTTCACCCGCGCGTCGGCGTGGCGAAAGAGGTGGATCATCATCACCGTGCGTTTGCCTTCCAACAAGTCGCCAAGCGCTTCCTTGCCGTAGCGATCGGTGTCGCCGACCAGATTGAGCACGTCGTCCTGGATCTGGAAGGCGATGCCGATCAGGCGGAAGCATTCGTCAAAGCGATCAAGCAGCGCCGGGTCGGTCACCCCGGCACAGACCGCGCCGATGCGGCACGGCGAAATGCAGGTGTACCAGCCGGTCTTCTTCAGGCTCATGCGGTGGTAGTCGGCGTCGTGCCGCGGCACTACGTTGCGGCGAATCCATCCGAGCTCGATCGCCTGGCCTTCGACGGTCTCTCGGCACATGTGCATCACCTCGTGGATCAGCGCCAAAGTGCCAGCAAGGCCTCGCGTGGGCAGATTCGACAGCACCAGGTCGATCGCGAACAAGTTCATGCCGTCGCCCGCGTTCACCGCCAGACCAACGCCGTGGCTGGTGTGCAAGGTGGGCTTGCCGCGGCGGTGGGTCGACTCGTCGGCGATGTCGTCGTGCACCAGAAAGCCGTTGTGGAACAGCTCCAGCGCAGCGGCCGCGCGCACCGCCGCATCGGCCGCGCCGCCCAGTGCCATGCAGGTGGCGATGGTCAGCGTGGGCCGCAAGCCCTTGCCCTCGCGCACAACGTAGTTGCGCATCAGGTCGTACAGATCGGCGCGCGGCGATCGACGCGGCAGCAGACGCAGGATCTCGTCGACCACCCAGCGCTTCATGCGTTGCATGGTTTCTTGCAGGTCGTCGTCAAAGATGGCGGGGTGGTCGGCCCAACTCGCGCCGCCGCGGCCGTCCCACAGGCTGCGCGACGGCTGCAGCAGCGGCTCGGCGTCCAGCGGGTGGCGCTGGTCCAGGTAGTCGAGTGCCGGCCAGTGCGCCTGCTGGCGCAGCCTGGCTGTCGGGCGCGGTGAATTCTCAGAATTCTCAGGACTGCCGACATGGCTTTGCACCGGCGCGTCCCAGTGCGCGAGCTGGCGGTCGCGGTAGCTGCACCACAAGGCCTGCACCGCGCGCAGGCCGCTGGCACGCTGCGCCAGCACGCTGAAGCAGCGCCAGGTGGCCAGCACGTCCGGGCGCTCGCCGCGCACATCAAGGCTTCCCGCCCATACCGAATCCACCGGGCGGCGCTCGGCGTCAAACAGCAGCTTGAGCGATCGATTGTCAAAGTGCACCTGCACGCTGGCGGCCTCAACGGTGTGGGCCTGCACCTCCAACCGGCTGTGCACAGCCCACAGCGCGCCCTGGCTGCTGTCGCCAAAGTGCAGCGCCAGCCGCACCCCGCCCAGCGCCTGCGCTGCGGCCGCGATCACTGCCGGGGCGCGAGTGGCCACCTCCTGCACGGTGGCCACCAGCAGAGCAGCGGCGCTGTCGGGCTCAGGGGCCACCGGCACCTCCGGCAAACTCGACGATGCCGCGGGTTTCAATGGCGAAGGGTTTGCCCGAAAGCTCGCCGCGCAGCACGCAGGGGCCCACCACTTCGTGCACGCTGAACGGCCGCAGGCTGTTCTCGCTGGGGATCACCACGCGCGCTGCGGCCTCGGCCTCGAAGTCAAGCACCGTCCAGTCGGCGCCCAAGCGCGCGCTGATCACCAGCCGCTGCGGGATGGGCGCCATCGGTGGCACGCCCAGCATGCGGGCCAGCGCCGGCACGGTTTGCACCGCGTCGCGCGACAGTTGGCCGCGCACCGCGAACGTGACATTGCGGCGCGGAAAGTGCCGCCGCAGATGGCCACGATGCCACAGCATGACTGAAGCGGTGGTGGCGTCTTTTGGTGTAAGGGGGCGGATGAAGGTGAAAACGGCGGCGTACTCGGGTGCCTCATCGGCACTGCCGCCCAGGTCGTTGGCGAAGCCAAACACCCACTCGCCGAGCTCGGGCCAGCCCCAGCGCCCGCGCACCCGCTCGTGGTAACCCACGGCGTCGACGCCGCGCTGCCAGTGGCCGGCCAGCCCCCAGTCGCCGGTGGCGCGCACACCGGCTTCGGATTGCCAGCGCAGGTGGTGGTCACCGGCAAACGGTGCGCACTGACTGGTGCAGGGCAGCCCGGTACGGCGCAGTTGCAAGTTGACGGCCGGCGTCTGTGCGGTCGACCGGATGTGCAGCGGCTGAGGCTGGTGCAAGGCATGCGGCTGGCGGAATGCCGACCACGGCGGCGCCGTGATGTCGGCATTGAACTGGCTGGCCACCCAGGGCTTGCCGCGCTCGTGCAACAGCAAAATCGTCGTGTAGCGAGGCGCCGACTGCAAGTCGTCCCGTTCGGGCCCCAGCCACGACGCATTGGCCACCATGCCATGGCGGCCGTCACGGGACAGGAACGCGTAGTGCAACCAACGTCGCTCCAAGGGATCGCTCATGCGCGTGTGCGGAAACGGTCCGCGCGGCCCGAGCAGCGCGGGCGTGTCCACATCGGCGGGAGGACGGAAGGCGGGCATCGGTCGGCGTCGGATCGGTGGCTTGCTGCTTGCCAAGCACGCGCCGGCACTGGGCACTGGGCGCTGGCGCATGCACCTGCACGGTACGGTACGGTACGGTAACCGATGGCTGCGTGGCCGGCGGCTGAAAGAACACAAGCTAGGGGTGTGGTGGCTCTTGCGCTGAGCAGGTCGCGGGATTATGTTGTGCGAAGACTTTCAGGAGGTTCGAATGAGCGATGCCGATGACCCCAGTGGCCCGCCGGGCCGATGGCCTGGCAGCGGTTTGCTCATCAAGCCCGGCCAGGCCAAGTATCCGAGGCCGGCTGCGGGCTTCAGTGGCCAGGCCGTGCCGGTGGCGCTGGCCGATGCCACCCAACGGAAAGCGATCCGGATCGAGAGCCACCGCGCATTGGCCGGCAAGCAGCGCGACCTGGCCGCACGCGTGGCCGCTCATCCTGACGTGGCGGTGATGCTGTTGATCAACCCGATACTGGCATTCAAGCAACTTGGCGTCACCTTGTCGCCCGAGATCGCCAGCCATGTGCTGCACGCGGTGCAGCACCCGGCACCGGTACGCACGCGGCGAGAGGCGTTGGAAGCCAGTTTGAAGAAAGCGTTAGGCGAAGCGGCACGGCCGGTGGATGCGGTGTGGAACGCACGCCTGCTGTTCACACTGCGCAAGCTCAAGCCGCTGGACATCGGTGACGCCAAGCCCGCCTACACGCTGCCGCTGGGGCAGCAGGAGGCGCAGAACCTGCATGACCTGCGCCCGCGCGCCGTGTTGCGCTACCCGCAGCCGCGCTTGCTGCCGCCGCGCACGCGGCTGAACGCTGTGTCGTGGAAAGAATCACTGCGGCGCATGGATCTGGCCGCGCCAGCGCCCCAATTGCCCAACGCCGCCAAGGCGCCGGCCGAGGTGGTGCTGGAGGATCTGTGGTTCTACAAAGATCAGGACGAGATCGTGCACGACGCGCTTGAACTGGGCCTGATCATGCGCAGCGCCTTCCCGATTCACTCGCCCGACAGCTTCCGCAAGGTGCTCAGCGGCGAACAGCGCAATGCCTTCCGCAGCTGGATCAAGCGCATCCGGTTCAACCCGACTTAACCAGCGATGAGCCTGACGGCCAACTTCGACTACTGCGTCCAGCTTGGGCTGGACCCGGTGAAGGCGATTTTTCACCTGGCGCTGAAGAACGAGGCGCTGTTTCCGCACAACGTCGGCCCGTTTGTGCGCACTTTCTCGGGCCAGCAGCTCAGCGTCCAGGTGGCGCTACTCGACGACGACACCGATCCAGCCGACCTCGAATTCGCCGACGAGAAGCACATCCGCTTTTCCTTGCCGTTTCGCCTCACCGTCGAAGCACCCGATTCGCCCGATCCCAGCTTGGCGCGCGTCACGCTGCAGGCCACTTGCACGCTGCCGGGTGCATTGGCCAGTTGGCCGGTGGAAGGCGAAGAGCAGCTGGGCGTGGACTTCTCTGCCGTCACCGCAGCCGACGTCACGCTGCCCAGCGTCAGCGGCCTGCCGACCCTCGATGCCGCACGTTTTGCGGCAGCCCTGCACAGCGCCTACGTCGCGCAGCCGACGCACCGATTCACCCTCGACGACAACGTGCTGCAGGTCTACGACGGCAACCGTGACCCGGCGCTGTTGCCGGCCAACGCTGCGTCATCACCCAGCGAGATCACCTGCGCCGTCGAAACCCACGACAGCAAACAGTACCTGAAGGTGACGCTGCCAATCCATGCCAAGGTGCCGGCCGCCTCCTTCCAGGCCTTCGGCCACATCGTCTTCTGGCGCGAGATCGTGCAAACCGACAGCACCGTCTCGGTGGTGATGGGCCCCGAACCGGCCAATCTGGCGCTGGCGGCGGTAATCGACTTCGATGGCACGCACCCGGCCGAGGGCATCGTCGCCGCACAGCTTCGGCCCTTGCTGCTGTCGAAGCTGGGCGGCTTCGGCACCGTGACGGAACCCTGGTTCTCCGAGGCCTGGGCCAAGACGCTGCTGGCGCAGGAGATCGCCGGCTACGCGGCGCAGCGGCGCTTTCCGATCTACACGCCCAAGTCGGGCGACCCGAGCATCACGCTGTCGACGCCGGTAGGCTTTCTGATACCCGCAGGCGGCGTGCTGGCGGTGCTGATGAATCGACGCGACAGCTCGGTGGCCGACCACGCGCCCGACAACTTCCTGGGCAGCAAACAGGTGGCGTTGGCGCTGGGCCGCGCCGCGCTGGACGGGATGATCCGCGAAGCCATGAACACCAAGTTTCCGGGCGTCAATACAGACGGCGGCAGCGAGGTGCAGACCACCGAGGGCTCCGCCACCTTGTACACCTTGTCGGTGACCCCGTCGGACGCCGGAACGCATGACCAGAGCGAGGGCCACCTGTGGGCAGAAGGCACAGCCGAGGTGCATATCGACTGCTGGCCCGACCCGGACGTGTCGTTCAGCGGCCCGATCCTGCTGCATGTCGTCGTCACCGAGAACGACACCGAGTGCTCGATCAAGGTCAACCCGGAGATGGGCGACTTTGACGCCGGGCAGAGTTGCTGCGATGTGTTCATCGACATCCTCATTCCGGTGGTTGGTATCGTCATGCTCATCGTCATCGAATCCATGATCGACGACATCGGCGGCCAGCTCGCCGACCAGTTCTCGCAGGAGCAGGCCCGCAACATCGAGGCGCTGCCGCCCTTTGTGGTCGGCGTGGCCGAGTTGCAAGCCTGCCTGGAAGACCTGCACGTCAGCAGTCAGGGCATGGTGTTTCCCGGCAAGTTGCGCATCCGCCGTGAAGGCCGCAGCTTCGAAGACCTGGCCGACAACGGCAACCTGCCCAAGCCATGAACGACGCCTGCCCCAGGTATAACCCCCATACCGCACGCCACAGGAGCTAGAACCATGCCCACCATCCGTGGATTTGTCGAGCGGCTCGAAGTCGGCCGCGCTGGGCTGGCTATCGCCGCCTTGTTGCACGACGACGGCAGCCGGGCCGACTACCTGCTGCCCGACCTCGATGCCGACCCCGAACGCTTCAATGAGCGACTGTCCAAGCTCGGGCTGTTGCGAGACGCGATGTCGCGCTCCGAGCCGGTGGAGATCGAGTACAGCACGGCCAGTGAGACCAGCGGCGGGCGGATGATCGACCGCATCGTCCGCATCAGCCGCGACATGCTGGCAGCCAACGGCGAGACCATGCGGCTGAGTGTGTTTGTGGTCGGCATCGCGCTGCTGGCCGACAACCGCAGCGGTGCGCGCGCCGAATGGGGCGACACCGCCAGCATCGTCACGATGACCAGCGCCGGCGCCGTCGGCACCTATGTGCTCGATCTGCAACTGCCCGAACGCGCGGTGGCTGCGGCAATGCTGCAGGTGCTGCGCGACGCCCAGGCCAGCGGACAGCCGGTGTCGCTGGTTGGCGACGCCAAGACCCGCCGCATCGTTGGTGTCGAGACCGGTGGCGGCGACGTCAGCCTGCAAGGCGGCGATGGCGGCGAGATCGACGGATTTGTCGAGACCATCGTCGTGGCACCAGGCCTGGCGCCGATGGGCAATCTGGCGATGGTGCAGGTCACCACCGCGCCGCCTTTCGCCGCATCGGGCAACGTGGTGCCGCTGGTCGGTTTCACGCCCGCGCTGCGCAACTTGCTGGTGGTGCAGGGCTCGGCCGAATACGATTTGTTCGTTGCCGGGCTGCGAGACAAGTTGCGCATGCGCGTGGCGCTGGGCGCCGCGGTGGGCGACAAGGGGGTCGATGACGGCGACCACCAGAAGCCTGCGGATCCAAGATTCGAAATCAAGACGCGCGCGCCGCTGAACCGGGCGTTCATGGCCTCGACGAACGGCGCTACGGCCGCGGCGCCAGCGGCGGCGGCAGCAGAAAAAGACAATGCTGGCAGCAGCGCAGGCAGAAGTGCCAGCGGCGCAGCCAGCATGTATCTGGTGCGGGCAACCCAACTGGTGGCCTCACTGGCATCGGCCAGCAGGCCAGTATGGATTCGCATCGCGCGCCAATCGCTCGACCAAGGCCCCGATGGCGTGGCCTGTACCGACGGCCTGCCCAGCAGCGACCTGACGCCGCAGGGCCTGCGCGACTTGCGCTTGCCCTATACCGCCGAATGGAAGGGCTGGGGCTGCTTCAACCACGGCGTCTATCGCCTACAGTTCGAACTGGGCGTCGAGTTCGAAGCCTTCATTGACGGCAAGCCGCTGTGCCTGCATGCCAGTGAAGATGGCAAGCTGAAGTTCGCCCATGCCTGCCTGCACGATGAGCATGAGGTGTGCGTCGTGCTCAATCGGTGGACATGCAGCCAGGTCTTCCGCATGGACGTTTACCGCATTCGCTAGGAGGCTGTCGGGCTTGGGGCGTCGAAAAGCGAGAATCGGCCCCAGCGAGGACAGTTCTTGCCGGATTTGCAGCCCCATAGCCCAGCTCCGGGGCAAAAAGACGGTGAGAAATAGACCGCTGCGGTCGATTCGCAGCCGACGCTCCCCAAGCCCGACAGGCTCCCAGCACCACCGCCGCAAAGGAAGCACACGATGGCCGACCAGGAAGAAGTCACACTGCGCCAGGCCGAGGGCGATGCGCTGCGCGTCAAGCATGAGGGCCAGTTGCATGCCTCGCACTGCGGCGCCCTGCAGGTTCACGGCGACGCCAAGGCCGACCCGCTGCAGCACCGGGTGGGTGCGGAACTGGTGCACGCCACGCCGCCTGACCGACCGCTGGTCCACATGATGCTGTGGGACGACGAGCGTCAGGTCAGTGGCCGCGTCACGATCTCCGGCGACGCGAGCGCGCCGGTGCACGCCAAGCTGCACCACAGCTTCGACAACGAGCATCGGCAGGTTCACCGCATCGACACCTCGCTGGTGGCGCCAGTGCACCACGCGCTGCAGATGCGTACGCCGTTGCAGGTGCGGTTCTGCAACACCTGGCAGATCGCGTCGGACTACTCGCTGGAGATCCGGCTCGGCGACAATCGCGTGATCGGCGTGCACCTGACCGGCGCCACGATCGCCAAACCGCTGCCCTGCCCGGATAACGAAGGCTGCGCCGAGCCCGTCATCACCCACCCGATGCATCCCTGAACCATGAGCGACGCCAACAGCGAGGCCCAGCCCGAAACCGGCAGCACCGCAGCACCAGCAGCGCCCGATCTGGCGGGCAGCCTGGCTGGCGTGATTGACGCAGCGCTGGGCGTTGGCGTGTCGCTGGCCCGTGTGATGGTCGAAGCCACCGCGCTCGGTCGGCCGGTGGCACCGCTACCGCCGGGCACGCCAGCGCTGCAGGCCATCGTGCGTTACGGCGTGAGTGCGATCAGCAACATGGCGCAGGCGGTGATGTCGGGCGCGCAGACCGTGCGCAAGGCCGCGCCGGGGATCAAGCCCGCACAAGCGGCCACCGCCGCGCCTGGTCCCCGCAGCGCGGGGCCGAGGGTTCGCGCCGGCGACACCCTGCGGGTGCCACTGTCGGTAGAGAATCCGGGTGACCGCGTGATGCCAGATCTGCGGCCGCTGTTGCGGGCGGTGCGTCGCGCTGGCGGTGCGGATGCCTCGGCGCTGCTCGGTGCGGCGGCGGTGTCTTTCATGCCGCCGAGCTTTGATGTGGCGCCGCACGATTTCGAAAAGCTCACGGTACTGGTAACAGTGCCTGCCGATCTGCCCGATGGCGGCTACGAACTGACGCTTGCTTTGGGCGCCGACGAGCCCGACCTGCCGCTGCGATTCACGGTCTTGCCGCCCGCAGCGTAGCCGCAGGCTGATCAGCGAACGCTCAGTTTGTTCGCACGGTCAGCGCCGGGCGTGGCCGGTCGATCACCGTTTCCACCAGTTCCACGCCGAACACATAGCTGGTCGACAGCGCGTCCATGCCGAGATCGACCGCGCGGTGGGCATCGGTGCGCACGCGCGACAGCAGCGGATTCGCGCGCGCCTGCTCCAGCGCCTTGGCTGAAATCACCTTGTCGCGCAGCGATTCGGCCACGCTCAGTGCCATTGCCAGCTCGCGCTCAAGCACCCCGGCGCCATCTTCGGCCAGGCTGCGGGTTTGGCGGGCCAGGTTGCGTACGGCCACCAGAACGTCTTCGAGCCCGGTGCGGTCGATCACAACGGTGCCCGTTGTGGGGGTGGGCGTGGGGGTGGGGGTGGGGGTCTTGACTTCAGTCTCGAGGTTCATGGAGTGGCTCCTGTGGCATGGTTCGAAGCGGGAGGATGGCTGCGTGGGTGTTGTTGTGCTGATCGCGCAAATTCACCAACGCGGTCGGCAGCTTGAACAGCAGGTCTTCGCGCTGGCCCAGGGTATGCACCGTCAGGCCGGGGTACCACTGGCGCAGCCGCTCGATGGTGGCGCTGACCAGCGCCTCGGGCGCGGATGCGCTGGAGCTCAGACCGAGGTCTTGCACGCCATCAAGCCAAGCCGGATCCAGCTCGTCGGCCGACTCGATCAGACGGGCAGGCACGCCAGCCTCCTGCGCCACTTCGACCATGCGTACCGAATTGGAGCTGTGCGGTGCGCCAATCACCAGCACCAGCTGGCTGTGCTGGCACAGCTGCCGCACAGCGAGCTGCCGGTTTTGCGTGGCATAGCAGATGTCGGCATGGTGTGGGCCGCGCAGTGCCGGAAACCGCTCGCGCAGCACGGCCACGACACGGCTGACCGCGTCGACGGCCAACGTTGTTTGAGTCACGTAGGCCACGTCCGCAGGATTGCGCGCGGTGGCTCGCCGTGCTTCGTCTTCGTCTTGCACCACCTGGATGCCGCCGCCGGTGGCGTTGGTGTAGTGGGCTGCAGTGCCCACCACCTCAACATGGCTGCGGTGGCCGATTAGAAACACCGTACGCCCGGCCTGTGAATGCGCCATCACTTCGAGGTGCACCTTGCTCACCAGCGGACAAGTGGCATCGAACAGCCGAAGCCCACGTGCGGCGGCATCGCGAAACACCTGGGGCGGTGCACCGTGCGCGCTGACCACCGCCAGCGCGCCCTCGGGAATCTGCGCCACTTCATCGACGAAAACCGCACCGCGCGCGCGGAGTTCGCTCACCACGCTGTGGTTGTGCACGATCTCGTGCCGCACGAACACTGGCGCGTCGCCCAGCTCGATCAATTCGTCGACCACCTTTATGGCGCGATCAACACCCGCGCAGAAGCCGCGCGGATTGGCCAACCAGAGGTTCATGGCATCTCCAGGTTGCGGATCAACACAAGCTGCAAGAAGACAAGTATGGGCGCCGCTGCGGGCCGTGGCAAGAGTCAATGCGGTCGCTCTGCAGGGCTCACACCAACTCCGGCCACCGCCAGACGGGCACCAAACAGGTCGGCGCCCTCGGTCTTTGGGCCTTGGCGCTCCCGGTGCACCAGTATCAGCGCCAGCGCAGCTGTGATCCACGGTCGAGGCATGCGCGAGCCTACAGCGGCCAGCGGGTGTTGCAGATTGTTGGCGCTGACCGCCAACTGAGCCCATCTCGACCCGCTGCCGACGGCCGGGTGAGCCAGCTGAACCTGCGCCAACTTCACAGCCTCG
>Ga0105046_10012163_pt1 | contig 13351 bp, 24 predicted proteins | sample MAT03_FD_78385 | JGI IMG/M metagenome (GOLD analysis project Ga0105046, IMG submission 78385) | Freshwater microbial communities from Lake Fryxell liftoff mats and glacier meltwater in Antarctica - MAT-03 (megahit assembly) | ecosystem: Environmental > Aquatic > Freshwater > Ice > Liftoff... | reverse complement strand
ATGCGAAAGATTGGAGAGTATTGCGCGGGAGATGTTATTGCTCTGGCGAATGTTTATTGTAAGATAAAAAACTTAGCATTGATTGACCAAACTAAGATTGAGTATGTCAAGTAATCCATTTGAAGATTCGGTAAAGCCAGATCCCACAGGAAAGCAAGTAATCATTGGTAACATTCCATCAAAGAGTAATTGCTACAGGATTGTCACAATCAGATCGAAAGACCCGATGAAGAAATCATTCTCAAGTTTAGCGAAGGACAAGCATTTGAAAGAATATGAGAAGGCATTCAACTTGCAATGCATGAGATACCGAGATGCAGGAATAGATTCTGACTTTAAATTTGAAATGGATGTTTATTACCCTTCCGCTCGTGCTGACTTGGATAACAGCTTAAAGGTAGTTTTGGATTGCTTGCAATTTGTTGGAGCAATTACTAATGACAATCTATGTCAGGAGATACTTGTTAGAAGGAATATTGATAAATTGAATCCGAGAATTGAGTTTGAAATAACAAGAATAATCTGATACATTTATGGCGATATATGGCGAACAAAATGGTACAAAATTCAGAGTCATTGCGATAGGTCAATTATCCATCGATCAAATAAAAGCCGTAAAAAATATGGTTGAATTAGCATCTAAAATTAAATTGAAACCAAATAATGACAACAACAGACAAACAAATCAAAAAGATCAAACTACATCCTGATCTCAGTAAGGTCCGTATCGAATGGGATAACCTTGTAACCTCCACGGAGGCAGAAGATGAAGAAAGCAAACCTTTGAAGAACGAGTACGGTGTAACGGGTCGCTACAAGCCAAGGAAGCAGTTTGTAGACACGATGAAGAAGCTACGCAAGTTTGGCCACGAGCTTTGTGGAATGACTGTAGAGTCAAAGGAAATAGGTGACTGGACTGTTTCTGAGGTATCCTTTGCCGGAGATGTGCTTTTGAAGCAGAGCCGGGCGGTGCTCAAATTGTCAAAAGAAACTCCTACTGGCAAATTGATAGACTTCAAATGCCCTCAAGTGACCATGTATCCTGAGAAAGATGATGAATCCAGATATGCAGGAGCAGAGAAAATGTCTGTTATTCTTGAGGACTTGATTGAAGAGGCATGGTTGTACTTGAATGGAGAGTACGCTGATGAAGGCCAGCTACCATTATTTCAGACTGAACCTAAACTACAAACTAACTTTGATCAGTGAAATGGAAGAGGTTTTGTTAGCTCAGGTAGGTTGGAGAGACTATTTCTTTGAGATAGGAACAAAGAGGGAGTTTGTGGTATTGGACTCAAGCCAAAACATGGTTGAAGTTCAAGAAGTAAATACAGGTAAAAAATATTGTTGGCCGATGGATACGAAGGTCATAAAGGGCAGAGAAATTTGAAATTGAAATTCCCTGGGGCGAAAAGTCTCAGGGGATTTTACAAAACCGAAAATTCAAGGTCAAAATTCTATATCGATTTTTCACTTTTAAACAAAAACGTTATGAAAAAGCTATTTATTGGAATCATTTTAACACTTTTGGCATCATCATGGAGCTTTCCTGATCAACCTGAGAAGATTACAGTAACATTGAACTATGGCTGCAACAAGATAGTCTACAACAACTGCATTAGAGCCGAAATGATGGAAGGGGGAATTCACCTGTACTTTCCTGACGGAACCATCCGATCTTACTCCCACAGCGTAATTGTTGTGATTGAGCGCAAGCCTAACTAACACTGCCACACAGCCGAACCGCGACAGACTTATCCTTTCGGGTAAAGTAAAAAAGCAAAAAAAAATAGCGGTACTATTTTGGCACCCATACGCCTTTGAGGATTTCACAGAAAAGCCCTTATTCCAGGATCGGGAAAAATTCCAGAATTGGGAATTTTGCATTGCTTATTCCATAATTGGTAAAAATTCCAATATTGGGAAAAATTCCAGAATTGGGAATTTATATTTTTTTGCTGGATTTATATTTTATAAAACCGGTTCCCAGGTTTATATGAATGCAAAAAATCGCTTATAATAGAGTGAAAATATTTTCAAACTTTCTTTAAAATATATTAGGTTTTAAAAATCTAATACTTACCTTTGGGTATGGATTTGTAGAAAATCTACGAGCCACAAAAAAACAAACGACAAAAAAAATGGAAACTTTAAAAAATTATGTGAATGCGAAGCCAGCGGGCGAAGTAATGGGAACCGTTATTAATTGGATTATTGGGGTATCGGGTGCCCTGTTTGTCATTTATGCCTTTACTATCCAGGTAATGGACAAACTAATTTAACTAACCATCTAAACGACAAACAAAATGAAAACAAACGAAATTTTAATCGCACTAAACATTAAGAAGGCAACAGTTAGCCAAAAGAGCCACTGTAAGTCATTATCTGAATTATTCGCGATGGTGAGGGACTTGAAAGACCAGGTTATTAATGTAGTAATTGAGGCAAAAGACTTTTACTTTGGTCAAAAATCAAGCTATTCAAGCCGGTATTATGGTCGCCCCCAAGAACGCTATATTGATATTGAAGGGGACAAATTACCCGGTGAAAAGTGGACTATTGAAACCCTTACTGGAACCTATAAAATAAGCCTACCAACGCAAAACTCCTTTTATAGTTCCTTTTGTGACTCATTGCCACAATTTGCACCCAAAGTGAATAATCTAATTTCAGACCGTGCAAATTTAGAGTTACTATTTACTGGTGAAATTTTAGAGCAGATAAAAAGATCGATTCCTTTTGCTTCAATAGGTAAATATTCATGGGATCGAATTTCGATGCAAAATATTAAACTTGAGATGTCAGCGCAAAAAATCAAGATTGTTGCTACCGATGGTTATAGAATAATAACCGCTGAATTGGTAGATTCCTTCAATGATCATGAAGGTGAAATACTTTTACCCGCAAAAGAGCTTAAAACAGCATTGAACGGCAAAAAAGATTTGATTGTCTGCTTATTCAAAACAGGTGAGGTTTTTACAAAAGGTACATTAAACGGGGTGCAATTTGATTATTTAGATAGTGATCAAAGATACCCAGCATACAATAACGTAATACCTACTTATTCGGATTTTGTTGAAGTTAACCGGAAAGAGTTAATTAGAGGCATAAAACAAGTTTTACCGTATGCAAACAGAGTTACTCACCAGGTTAATTTGCACGTCAACGGGTCAATCCTTTTGAATACTGAGGATATGGATTTTTTAAGTGAGTGCAATTGTGATATAACCTATGAACAAAAAACAACGCCTGATTTTGATCTGTCCTTTAATGGGAAATATTTGCTTGACTGTTTGGCCGCGAATAGTTCCAAAACTGTAAAAATGTACACCGATGGCATTACGTCAAGACCGGCTCTATTTGATAATGTACTATTGATGCCAATAGTGCCTCATTAATTTAACTAACCTTTAAACAAACGACAAATGGAAACTACAAAATTAACAAGCGTTCAAAAATTGATCAAATTCGTGAATCAAAAACCTGGTTTAGACTTTAATAATTACGGGGACTCAAAAAGCTACAATACTGAGAGCCGGGAAATAACAAAAGACCGAAATGATTTCTTTGAATTATTAGTCTTCGCTCAAAATAGAATTGAGGATTTTGAATCTAAATTAACATTCAATCTTACTCAGAGCTCAGGCCGGTTGACTTTAAAAAACGGTGAAATTGATTATTGTACCGGTCAATATTTTTGCACCGAATACAGACCGGCCGCGAACAGGGTAATTAGTCAATTAATCTGGAATGACTATAGAGATGAAAAAGAGCCCAATAGTCCTAATCCTATCTATAAAGATGGTCACGCGATGCGTAAAGCTATAAGTAGATGGGTATCAATGCGGGTTCGTAAAAATTACTTTAATTAATCACAACCTTTAAAGGACAATATTATGAGAACAATAGAAACAAAAGTATATCCATTTTCTGAATTGTCAGAGGATGCGAAGGAAAAAGCAATTGAAGGTCTTTCTGATATTAATTTAGATTATGACTGGTGGAACTTTGTGTATGAGGATATAACCGGAGTTTTGAGTTATTTCGGCACAGATGCAAAAGTAACCGGATTTGCTCTTGATACAGCTGATTATGTTAGTATTGATATGCATGTTAATTTCTTTGAACTATATGAGGCCGTTAACACGCAGAGTTACAAAACTGAATATCCTAAAATTTGCGAAAAATACAACTTAATGAAACAATTTACTGCCATTGATAGTAGAGTAATGAAACTAATAAATGATGGGACTATCAATGTAAGTACTGAAGTTAGCGCTGAAGATAATCGACACAGTTTCAATGTAGAAATAACCTTTGATCATTCAAATTATAACGATCTGAAAAACATAAATAAGGAGTTAGATAAATTGAAATGTGATATATGTGAAATATTATCGGATTTGAATAGCCTTGCTTTGTCATTACTTAAAAGTGAATTTGAATACCTACAAAGCAAACAGGCCATCATTGAAACCATTGAGGCAAACAATTACGAGTTTGACGAGGATGGAAAGCTAACTAACCTTTAAACGACAATTTTATGAGAAAGGCAGAATTCAAAAAACAGGCAGAAAGAATAGATGGTAAATTTATCATTTACAATTCACTTCAGTACAGATGGGCGGACAATGAAACAGCCGACCCTCAGACCTCAGATGAGGATTACCACCTAACCAAGGAAGAGGCAATTGAAACAGCGGAAAGTATTGATCTGGATTTAGGGTTTGTTCCGATGGTCTATCAAATTACTATTGATTATGACTATTTTAATGAGGCTATTGATTTTAGAGAAGAATTTGAGCTATCTGATTTATGTGATTATAGAAAATTTCAATCTGATAGAGATTCTATTTGGGAGGGTCACGAGAATTCAGGCAAAGAGCTCGACCCGGATTCGATCATAGTTTTTTACAAGCATGAAACCTATATGAACTATGCGTATAGCGTTACCTCAGTCGATTTTGTAAGAAATACCCAGATAGGAGTAGAATCTGATATGGTTAACCTTCGCGATTCAACCATGACAACCTATTGCAGCCATTTCGATTCATTAAAAGAGTTAGATGAGTCTTTCTGGGCCGGTAATTGCGTACCGTTCAATAAATTGCAATCGGGCACAAGTCTAATCCGTGAATTTTTGGAATCTAATATTTAGGCCTTTTGGCCGGTCGTCAGGCTTTACTTTGTCGTTTACCTGGCGACTTTTTTTTAACAAACGATAAAATAAAATAAGCTACAAGCATGGAAAATATATATTTAGTCTACTATGAAAAGAAAGATTTGCCGGGCAATAACTTTTTAAATGGCTATTCAATCCAGTGTAAAGGAGTTACTGAATTAATAACCGAATTAACTGAGCTAATCAAATTAGACGTTCAAAACGTCAATATATACACGGTTATATCTAACGCCTTCATGATCTAACCCCTTTACCCGTGCAATGGTATCCAAATAGCAAAAAGATCAAAGCAAAGAAACCGGCAATAAAGACCGGTTTTTTGCTAGCTTGCAATGGTAAGCGTATCCAGGCTCGTAATACCCTGGATTTAATCCACAAGCTAAAACGTATGCCTGACCCGGTACACGTGCACACAATAAGAAACCCGAAAGAACAATGCCCTAAATAAAATAGGGCATTTTCTATTTATTCACTATCTTACTACTCAATACAGACAGGCACCCAGCTACAAAGGGAGTGAAATAATAAACCCATATTAGCTAAACATCTAAACAAGCTAAAACCCCAAAGAATAACCCAACACCCTACGGCCTCACTACAGCCCCCCAGAGACAGCATAACAAACAAGGCTATCAATAACAAAAGTCTTATCGATCTCCTCACTCAAGGCAAGCATACAAGCCACACACACCACCACACACAGTAACACACACCCGCAACCATGTCCCAAGCAGGGAAGATTCCCATTATGAGAATAATCGAAAGGTACTCTCCCACTTTGGGACGGATGTCGCAAGAGATGCGAAGCCGCGCTTAATCAAAATCTTGGGCATTTTTCATGGTTGTTGTTCGGAAGTTGGAATGTTGACCTATATTTGACAACAGAATTGATTAAACGGGATGATCTACAGTAACAAGGAATTTGCAGCGCATTGTGGGATTTCAGCCAAGGTGTTATCGGTTTATAAGGGTCGTGGTAAAGTTGTTGTCACCAGTGCTGGTATAGATGATGTCAATCTTGTGAATGATTTTTTCATTAAAAAACACAGGGCTAAAATCACTAATGAAGTTTTTGTTCCTGATAAGATAGAGGCAAAGCCAAGAAAGGAAAAGCCATTGATTCCTAAGCAAGAAAATCCATTGGTTGAGCTCACTCGGCAGAAGGGCACATTGGATTTGCAGCAAAAGCGTAATTTGGTTCAGTTGCAGCAAATGGAGATTGATAAGAAGCGGGGTGAATTGATTCCCACAGCTTTGATCAGGAATTTATTTGTTCAGCACTCGGAGAGTTTGAAGGCTGCTTACGGAGACATGTCAGATAATCTGATAGAAGTGATGGCCCAGAAGAAAGGATTCAGCAGGGAGGAGATTTCAGACCTTAGATCACAGAACCGTAGGATGATTAACAAGTCGGTTGATACTGCCATTGATTCAAGCCGTGGTAAGCTGAGAGCCATCGTTGATGAGTATTCTAAGAAAAGAGGAGTAGGAGAACATGATTGATGAATATTTAGGGGATTTGGAAGAACTTCTGGATGCTACCAGAAAGTACTACTCGGATATCAAACCATCCGAATGGTATGAGCAAAATATGATCATGCCAACAGGTTCGGCTTTCCCTGGGAGATTCTCCTTTAATCAGACTCCTTATTGGAGAGAGCCGTTGGATTGCTTGCACAGGGACCATCCGACCACACACGTATCAATTATGAAGTCCGCTCAGAGTGGTGGATCAGCAGCGATACTAAATCCCATTGTGGGATATACGATTGCTCAGAATCCGGGAAACATGATGTTTTTGACAGGTCATGCGGAATTATCGAATAATGCTTTTTTGAAGATTGATCAGGTAATTGACAATTGCGGCTTGCGCGAATTGATAGGACCTACCATCATGAGAGCTAAGAGTTCGCGGACAGGAGACACGAGTAAAATGAAGGAGTATCCTGGTGGGAGTCTGGTGGGAGGGAGCGTGACCAACCACAATCTGCTTAGGCAGTATGACATCATGATTATGATTGTGGATGATTTTGATGCGGCACCCATGAGTTCTAAATCAGCAGGATCAACAAGGATGCTCGTGGATCAACGTACAGCCTCGTTTGCTTATAAGAAGAAGATATTTTATGTTTCTTCACCTCAGATTAAAGGACTGTCGAATATCGAGGATGTCTTTGAGTGTGGAGATCAGCGATTCTACAAGGTGCCCTGCCCCATGTGTGGGGAGTTTATAAAGTTGGAGTGGAGTATTGCAATTGATGAAAAGGAAACCGGAGGCATTACTTGGAAGTTAGATAAGAATGGAAACCTAGATCGAAGATCAGTTGGATATGTTTGTCAGAAGTGCTCACAGTTCTTCACCGACTCCCAGAAGTACGAGATGAACTTGGCTGGTTTTTGGGAACCGACATGCATACCCAAGGAAGAAAACCATTGGAGTTACCAACTTTCTTCACTGTATGCACCCGTTTTTATGGACAATTGGGCAACAAATGTTCAGAAATATATAAATGCTAACCCCAATAACGGAACTACGGATGAAAAGAAGCAGCAAACCTTCGTAAACGTAGTATTAGGTGAAACTTATGAAAAAAAGGGTGCTAGTCCGAAAGCCGATAACGTTCAACGAAATATCAGAAATTACAAAGTAGGAACAGTCCCTGAATGGTTGAGCCAAAAGCCTGTGGGAGATGGAAATGGGAAACTTATCCTACTTACTTGTGCTGCGGACTTAAACGGAACGGAGAACGATGCCCGTTTAGATTACGAAGTAGTAGCTTGGTCAGAAACAGGATCTTCATACAGTGTGACACATGGTTCTATTGGAACATTCATTCCGAGAGAAGGTTCTATGAAGGTAAAAAGAGATCGTGACCGTTGGACTTATGTTGCACACCAACCAAAGAGCGTGTGGCCAGAGTTTGAAAAAGTACTTGCAACTATTTTTCTGACTGATACTGGCCGGAAAATGAAAATTGTTATTTCAGGGATTGATTGTGGGCACTACACGACACATGCTTATGATTTCATTGACAGGACAAATTTTAATGTGATAGGAGTTCGTGGGGATAAAGAATTTCAGTATCGTAAAATAGGAATTGATCTTCCTGTATTTAAACCGGCCAGAGAGCGTACTAAATTATACATGCTGGACGTAAACTATATCAAGGACATTATAAGCCAGAACATAGATTTGCAATGGCAGTACAATGCGGGAGAAGTTCAGCCTCCTGGCTTTATGAATTACCCGACACCGGAGCAGGGATTATACTTACTGAATAATTTCTTTATTCACTATCAGGCTGAGCACAGGCAAATTGAAACCAAAGAAGGAGAAGGAGTTGGTAGTAGATGGGTGAAGAAGCACAGTAATGATCAAAATCACATGTGGGACTGCCGGATTTACAATTACGCACTTAGGGAGATATTTGCTGACATGACTTTGAGATTATGTAAGCCTCCAAGAAAGGGTAATTGGCATGATTTCGTGGAGTATGGAAAATTAAATAAAATTTGGTAGGGTCAGTATTAGGATTTTAAAAACTTAATATTTACCTATGTAGAACCAAGTCAAACATTACCAAAATGAAAATAGGAATAGTAATCCCTGATCGGGGAGATCGACCTGAGCTACTAGCTAATTGTATAAGAATGATGTTAGCTCAGACAATGAGTTTTGAATATCTTGTATTAGTTGATCCATCGTTAGTTCCAGTGTCAGACACTTACGACATTACACCGCGTTATAAATATGGTTATAATGCATTGACTGAAATAGGAGATTGTGACTTGATTGCATTTATAGAAAATGACGATTGGTACGATCCTGCTTACCTTGAAACTATGGTATCTGAATGGAATAAAGCGGGGCAACCTGATTTATTCGGAACCCGATACACGATCTACTATCACTTGAAGTTGAAGAAACTATTTACGATGAAGCATGAGAGTCGTGCGAGCGCAATGAACACTTTTATAAAACCTGGTCTTACATTTCCATGGTCAAAAGACAACGATCCATTTACTGATTGTTGGTTATGGAACCTGCCACAATTGAGTAGAGCTTTATGCACTCCTGATAAAATTATTTCAGTAGGCATTAAACATGGAGTTGGTAAAACGGGAGGTAACTCCCATGTTAATAATTTGAATCGTTACATTCAAGATGATAGCAACATGCATTGGTTAAAGTCAGTAGTTGATCGTCCAAGTTTTGAATTTTACGCATCGTATCTACAATGAAAGTCTACCAAATCTATTTTCATGAATCACAGATAGTCGAACTGGAACCCGGCTACATACCTCACTTCAATCGGGATTGCACAGTATTTTTTGAGAGTGAAGTAATAAAGGATTTAGTTCTTTTGGGTGAGCATAAAAGCACTGATTATTTTGGAGTTGTCAGCTACAAGTTAAAGCATAAGTTAGGGTACATGAAGGAGAATTGGAAGAACAATAAAAACATTGCCAATACTTCTGTGAATGAATTTACGACTGAGCAATTTGAAGCAGAACTTATGAAGTACAAGCCGGATGCTATGAGTTTTCAGAGACATGCCCCCCACGATCCTGTTTTAGTGGCCGATGGGTTCCATCCTTTTTTCAGAAAGTATTGGACTTACATCATGAATGAGATTGGCTACAGGTGGGTGCCCACACGCATTGAGAATATATTTTACTGTAACTACTTTGTTGCAAAAGAAAAACTTTACGAGAAATATGTAAAAGAGATGTTAGTTCCAGCGATGGAGGTGATGAAGGACATGCCTGAGCTTTATGGGAACTGTAACTATCCTAGAGCCTTTCCTGAAAATTTAAAGACGCAATTCGGGATAAACTCATGGCCGTACCATGCTTTCATTTGTGAGAGATTTTTTTCTTATTTCTCCCATATTCATAATTTGGACTGTAAACATTACTAATGGGTCTGTTTTAAATATACGATAGCAATGAACACACTACTTGAAAAACTGAAACAAATGCCATCACCTGGCGATACGAAATTGGAAGCGCAAATTTTATATATGGAAAAATTAAATGAACTCTTTCCAATGCCACTGACTTTATCAATAATGGCCTCATTAAAAGAGTTAAGAGGTATAAAACAAAAACATATTGAAAGAAGGGCAAATGTATTATTAATGGGATGGCGACCTATATGGATATAAAAATTGAAATACTAGAATACAGTTATTGGGAACACTTCAAGGCAATGAAGGACATCTCTTTGATATTACCGCTTACTCACCCGAAACGTGTAAAGATTGAAAATGCTCTCGAAGATATTCTGTGTCAATTAAAGAAACTTAAAAATGAAAATTGAGGTATCATGGATGTGCGGTATTTTTGGGCATAAATGGAAGTATAATTTCCCATCAATCCCAAACAAAGCAATTTGCAAACGATGTAAGGCCAAGTCTCAATTAGACTTACGTAAATTGGAATGGGAAAGGGTAAGCACTTTTAAACATGAAAAAAGAACAGAGGATGAACTTTGCAGTGTGTGGGTTTCTTAAACATTATTTACAAAACAGAATTAAATTATGGGATGGAAAACAGATCAACGGCCAATAGATTATTTGAAACGAAGAATAATTTATTACAAAAAGAACAGGGCAACTGTAAAGAAACTAGCAACTAATGTTCACTTGTTAACTCGATACACACCAGAACAATTAAAGGAATCTGTAGAAGCGAGGGTTCTCTTCATTGATAAAATGATTAAGCAATTTGAAAGGGCAGTAAAAAATCTCAAATAACTAACAGTTAAAAACACACCAATGTTGTTAGAAGAAGCAAGAAAAATAGCCGTTGCAATCTGTTACAAGTTGCAGCCCTTTTGCGAAAAAATAAATATAGCAGGTAGTGTTCGCAGACAAAAGGCAGAAGTAAAGGACATCGAAATTTGTTGCGTTCCAAAAGTTGAAGTACTAAAAGATGGTTTTGGTTGGGATGAGGGTATAATAAGAAACATTCAATTTGCAAACACTGTCGACACTTTGGGCAAAGTAATTAAGGGAAATACCGATGGTAAGTACATGCAGATTGAATTACCCGAAGGAGTCAACCTTGACTTATTTATTCCTGATGATTTTGATTATTACCGGCAGTATGCAATTCGGACTGGTTCTGCTGATTATTCCGCTAAGATAATTGCAACCGGTTGGAGGAAAATTGGATGGTGCGGCAGCGATAAAGGGCTTCGTAAAATGTTGGATTGTGTTGAAAGCAAAACCCCTGACGGAAAGTCAAAATGGAAATGTGTCAACCCGAATGCAGAATTGCCACCTGTTTGGGATTCAGAAGAGTCATTTTTCCAATGGCTTAAAATTCCATATCTACCACCAAATAAAAGAATAATATGAAAAACGAAACACCATACAAAATAATTAAACTAAACAACGAAAACCCGACTAGTGCAAATGTGCTGTTAGCGGGTATTTTATCTCAGGATGAAATTTTAAAAGGGAACAAACTCATGACTGATTTTATGAGGGTTGAAGGTATTGAGTGTTCTATATACGATACATCATGGGATGAGCTTATGAAAGTATCTGAAAAAATAAGCAACACTCATGGGGATTATTTAGACGGGGTAAACAGGGAGAATTTTTACTTTAGACACATGATGTTCCATGAAATAATCGGAAAAAAGAATTTCTTATACAGAAGATGTGTCGATTTTATAAAAATTTACAACGCAGTGGTTTCTAAAAATTTCAGCTAAAAACCTTTTAAATAACCTAATTAAAAATGATACACAAATTAAAAACACACCCGCTGTACTTTGAAAAGATTTTAGAAGGGGTGAAAAATTTTGAGATTAGAAAAAATGACCGCGACTATAAAATATGCGATGAACTTATTTTAAAGGAATACGTCCCTACAGCTTTTTATTTGAGCGGTGACAGATACACCGGTAGAATTTTACACAGGAGAATTGATTACATTCTATATGGCGGTCAGTTTGGAATTGAAGAAGGATATTGTGTAATGTCGTTATCGTCTATATGAAAAACGAAACATCATTTTTATTGGCTGGCCTTGCAAGGTTCCATAAGAACTTTCCAAAAAACGGAAATGTTTTTTTAGAGGATTCTGTACTGTGGTATTGCATTGATATGGGGATTGATTGGTATTTGAGTATGCCAATTCATTCAAGAATAAATTTTAAGCATTCGTATTTCTATCGGATTTCTGTCTGTTGAATGGATGTTAATTACTAAAAAAATAATATGAAAACAATCACAGAATTTGCAAACAAGTGCTTACACGAGATGAACACCGGAGAGTTAACCACAACTGAATGTGTGGCTAAATATTTGGATTTATGGCATACGGAAAAAAATAAATTAGTTACTGATAGCCAGCCATCTATTTTAGGTGCTGTTAGCAGTACGTTGAAGTCAAAGGATGAAGCGGTTGATGTAGGGTTTAAAAAAGCAAATGGCAGTAACTATAATTGCAGAAAGGTTATAAGAGATTTGGATAGTGACATATATTATAGCGGTTGGATGGATTGTTACGATTGGATGTCGGGCAATGACCGCTAACGGTTTGCAGATTTGCGATGGGCGGGACTTTTGAAAACGAATTTATCAATTTAACACAGAATTTTATATGAAAACAGAAACATCATTAAACCACGAAACCCCGACTATTGAAAATGTGCTGTTAGCAGCCGTTAATTCGGTTTTTACAAATCATAAACCATATTTTAGATTTTCTGGTGTTTTTTTAACCTATAAAATAGGCTTAGATAAATACTGTGTAAAAGTATATCCACCAGAACAACACAATCAAAATTGCATAGGCTTACACGTTTGCCGAGTCGATACAAAAAACGAAGATAATGTTTACTATGTAAAACCTGAAAATCTTGTGAAGTGGTTGGGGTCAGTAAAAAAACACTTAAAATGGAAGCGTGATTTGCATAAAAAACAAATGGAAGCAAAAACGGAACAAGAACATAACTCGCTTGAGCTGTTTCGGTTTATGAACAGTCAGTTTTAATGGCTGCTAACGGTTTGCAGCTACGCGAAGGAGGGGAATACGAAGCACAAATTTTGAATTAAACACAAATGTATAATCGAAGCACTAAGGCTCAATTAATCACTAAAACCCCTCTTTTGGGTAGGTGCTGTTATAAGCCGTTTTTCTTCACAAACT